>Ga0137394_10000572_pt1 | contig 25901 bp, 18 predicted proteins | sample czobulk116metaG_FD_108278 | JGI IMG/M metagenome (GOLD analysis project Ga0137394, IMG submission 108278) | Vadose zone soil microbial communities from Angelo Coast Range Reserve, California, USA - czobulk1.16 metaG | ecosystem: Environmental > Terrestrial > Soil > Vadose zone | place: USA...
CTGCTCGAACGGCGGTGATATCTTGGAGGTGCTGATTCCTTCCCCGATTCGGCCTTCTGATTTTTGGCCTGTCGCGGTCAGCTTACCGGTCGGGACGTAGCGCAGCCTGGTAGCGCGCACGCTTGGGGTGCGTGAGGTCGCTGGTTCAAATCCAGTCGTCCCGACCATTTATAGTGCCCACCTCACGCGTCCTGGTTTTCATGAGCCCTACGCTATTGAGCTGAATGAGAGGGTGAAATACTTTGCTGGTCCTCATTGCGGCGAAAAGGCCAGTTACGGTCTGGGGCTCCGTTTCAAGGGGTTCCGCAGCTTAGGCAATCTAGGACCTAAACTTGATGACTCCGGCGCGAACAAGCTTCCGCGCCAGATGATGGTAAGGGAGCCAGAAGAGTCGCTGTATTTTGGGGAGAAATTGTTCGGACGCGGAGGAAGCCGTAACGAGGCCCTTGCCAGCAGCCATAGGAACGGTTTTTTTTGCGGTCGCGGACCGCATCGTCCGTAATGATTCGGCAGTGAAATCGTATTTTGTCCGGGAAGGTTGTCAACCTGGACGGATGTCAGAGCACCGTCTGAAATGAAACACATATTGCTGACCAACGATGATGGGTACCAAGCGGAGGGGCTGCGCGCGCTGGCTGCGGCGTTAGAGGATTTTGCGACGGTGAGCATCGTTGCGCCGAGTCTGGAGCGCAGCGGGGCGGCGCAGTCGCTGACACTGCGGCAGCCGATCGTGTGCAACAAGATCGGGGAGCGGGAGTGGGCCATCGACGGGACGCCGGCGGATTGCGTGATCGTGGCACTGCACAAACTCTTGCCGGAAAAGCCGGACATGGTGATTTCCGGAATCAACCACGGGGCTAACCTGGGAGAAAACGTTTATTATTCAGGGACAGTTGGGGCGGCGCGGGAAGGCGCGCTGCATCACATTCCCTCGGTGGCCATGTCGCTGTGCTCGAAAAAGACAGAAGCGAAGTTTGAAAATTCCGCGCGAGTGGCGCGCGCCGCGGCGGAAATGATCTTGAAGGAAGGATTGCCAGATCAAGTCTTGCTCAATGTGAATGTTCCGGAACCGTGGAACGGCGGCGTGAAATTCACGCGGCAATCACAAAAGATCACGCGCAACCAGCTCAGCGAAGGAGAAGATCCGCGTGGGCGTAGTTATTTTTGGCTGTTCGAGCAGAGAATCGATAAGGACGTTGAGCCGGACACGGATTACGCAGCAATTTTTTCCGGCGCCGTCTCCATCACCCCGCTGCACCTCGACCCCACACACACAGAATCGCTCAATCACCTGTCCCACTGGGCCGCGCCGATAGCAGCGGCGTTCCATAAATAGAACGCATCGAATAGAGAAATATTCCTCGCTTTGCTCGGAAATGATGGCAATTGAAATTGTGCCGAGTAGGGGCGCAGCATGCTGCGCCCCTACAGACAAGATGCAAAATCGCCGGCAGAAGCTAGTTGGCCGCAGACGGAGCGATGAGTGGCACGTTGTTTTTTTGCATCGTGTCGTTCAGCGTGGGGACGTCTTTTCGAAGGACCTCGCGCCATTTCGCTAGCTGCGTTTCAAGCAGCTGATCGAGTTCAGCGTAGACGCCGAGTTCGGCTTCGGTGGGCTGGGCATCGGCGCTGTCTATGGCATTTTGCAGGTAGCCGAGTTTGCTGTTGAGTTTTGTGGGGTAGTTGAGTTCGTCTTCGCTGGCTTTCGAGTTTACCTGGATGAGTTCTTCCTCGATGGCGCTGATTTTCTTGCGGAGATCGGCAGCGGCCGCGACAACCGGCTTTGCGGGTTCGCTCGAACCGAGGCGCTTCTCGAGCGCTTGCAATTGGGCGCGGAGGTCGCGGATCGCCAGGATGGCTTTGTTCATTTCGTCCTGGCGGTCGCGCATTTTGAGCATCAGATCGAACTGTTTGCGCAGGTCCTCGGCGGATGTCTTCACACGAGGATCCATGGTCACTTCGAGAGGGGCGGTGAAATTCTTGGCTCCGACGGCCAAGCGCACTTGATAGTTGCCCGGAAGAACGAGCGGGCCGCTCGGGTCACCTTCATCATAGATGGCGGCAGGAATTTTCTTGGGAGATTCGTACCGCAAGTCCCAAGTGAATTGATTCAATCCGGCCTTCGCGGGGATGTGCTCCTCGGCTTCATCCCTTTCCCACTCGTCGGAGCCACCTTCTTTTTTCTTCTCTTCGCTGGTGAATGCGCGGATGACTTTGCCCTGGGCGTCGAGTAACTCCAGCTTGACGGGATCTTTGGGCTCTTCTTTCAAGTAGTAGTACAGCGCGGCACCGTCGGGAGGATTTTCTCCGATGGCGTAGCGACGGCGCCGGGTATGCCCCATCCGTGTTCGAGCAGCGGGACGCGAAGTGAATAAGTGCGCGTCTTCGGCGGCGATGGAGGCGTTCGCCTGGCGCAGCGGGCTGATGTCGTCGAGCACCCAGAACGCGCGGCCATGAGTGGCAACGACCAGATCATCACCGTGGATGATGAGGTCGTGGACCGGAGTCGTCGGCAGATTGAGCTGCACGGCCTGCCAGTGCGAGCCGTCGTCAAAAGAAACCCATGCGCCCGTTTCAGTACCGGCGTAGAGCAGTCCCTTGCGCTTGGGATCTTCGCGAACGGCGTGAACGTAAGAGCCGTCGGGGAGGCCGGTGGTGATGGGCGACCAGGTCCTGCCAAAGTCTGTCGTTCTAAAAACGTAGGGCTTGAAATCGTCGAGTTTGTGGGCGTCGATGGCGGCGTAGGCGGTGCCTGCTTCGAACGGCGATGGTTCGATTAGGCTGATCATAGCCCACTCGGGAAAACCTTTCGGAGTGACGTTGGCCCAAGTTTTTCCGTCGTCACGCGTGAGTTGAATCAAGCCATCGTCGGTGCCGACCCAGATCAATCCTTTTTGTTTCCTAGATTCCGCAACAGTGAAGATCAGGTCGTAGAACTCGATGCTGGCCTGGTCTTTGGTGATGGGGCCACCGGAGTCCTGCTGCTTCGATCTATCGTTGCGGGTAAGGTCCGGGCTGATGGTTTCCCAGGAATGACCGCCGTCTTTCGAACGGAAGAGATACTGCGAAGAGTGATAGAGGATGTTCGGATCGTGCGGAGAAAAGTCGATGGGCATCGTCCAGGTGTAGCGATACTTCTGCACGGAAGCGTTGTAGCCATCGGGATCGAGCGGCCACTGTTGGATGTTTTGCGTTTGGTTGGTGCGACGGTCGAGCCTGGTGATGTAGCCGAAATAGGAGCCGGCGTAAACGATGTGTGAATCGCGCGGGTCAACGGCAATGTAGCCGCTCTCTCCTCCTCCAACAGCATCCCAGTCGGCGCGATCAATGTAGCCGCGGTCGCTTGCGGTGGCGATGCCCACGGAAGAATTGTCCTGCTGCGTACCGTACAGGCGGTACGGGAAATCGTTGTCGGCGGCCACGTGGTAGAACTGCGCCGTTGGCTGATTGCCCTGAGTCGACCAGTTCTTGCCACCATCGATGGAAATGGTTGCGCCGCCGTCATTGCCGTTGATGATGCGATGGGGATTGTTGGGATCGATCCACAGGCCGTGATGATCGCCGTGGGGCGCATTGAGGCGTTCGAACGATTTGCCGCCGTCGTTCGAACGGTAGAGGCCAGTGTTGGCAATGTAGACCTTGTTTGAATCCTTGGGGTCGGCCCAAACGTGAGTGAAATACCAGGCGCGCTGGCGGAAGCGGTGATCGTCGTTGATCAAGGCCCAATTGGTGCCGCCGTCATCGCTGCGGTACAGGCCCCCTTTCTTGGCTTCGATGAGCGCATAAACAACATTCGAATCGGGGCCGGAAACGGCCACTCCGATGCGTCCGAGCGGGCCCTCGGGCATACCGTTGCCTTCGATGCGTTTCCAGGTGGTGCCGTCGTCGTTCGAACGGTAGAGGCCGTCCTTGTCGCCGCCACTGTTAAGCGTCCAGGGTGTGCGGTAGCCTTCCCACATTGCGGCAAAGAGGACGTGAGGATTCTGCGGATCGAAAACAATGTCGATGCCGCCGGTGCGGTCGTCGAGGTAGAGAGCTTTCTCCCAGGTCTTGCCGCCATCGCGAGTGCGGAAAATGCCGCGCTCGGTGTTCGAGCCGTAGGCATGGCCGAGAGCAGCGACAAAAGCGACATCAGAATTCGTAGGATGGACGATGATCTTGCCGATGTGGCGTGTGTCTTTCAGCCCGACATTGTTCCAGGTCTTGCCGCCGTCGTTCGAACGATAGACGCCATCGCCGAAGGAGATGTTGCCGCGAATGCAGGCTTCACCCGTGCCAACATAGATGACATTGGGATCGGAGTTGGAGACCGCGATGCTGCCGATGGAGGAGGTGGTCTGCTTGTCGAAGAGAGGATCCCAGGAGACGCCGCCGTCCGTGGTTTTCCAAACGCCCCCAGCAACGGCGCCAAAATAGTAAGTGTTCGGCTGGCTCACGACTCCAGTTACGGCAAGGGCCCGGCCACCACGGAATGGGCCGATGAGGCGCCATTTCATTCCGCCATAGGTCTTGGGATCAACCATATTGGCGGCCGCAGAGCGATCTTTTGAACTGGCGACTGCGGAGCGGTCTGCTTGTTGTCCATGTAAGGACAGCGCAGCCAGGAATAGGAAAACAGGAGCGCAAATCAAAGAAAGAACAGGCCGGCGAGAAACGCTCACACACACCTCCGAAGAGAATGGCACAAAACGAAGAATGGTATCGCTACAGGCTGTTTGACGGAAGCGTTTTTAGTTGGGGTATGGGTTGCGATAGGATGCTGCAGCAGTGAACAGCCAGAGAACATTCGATGTTGCGGTGATTGGAGCGGGCGTCTTCGGCGCGTGGACGGCGTGGCATCTGGCGAAACGAGGCAAGCGTGTGGTGCTGATCGATGCCTACGGTGTGGCGCATTCGCGGGCCAGTTCGGGGGGCGAAACACGCATCATTCGAATGGGCTATGGCGCGGATGAAATCTACACACGGTGGTCGCAACGGTCTCTCGTCCAATGGAAGGAACTGTTTGCCGCAAGGACCCAAGAGGCGCTTTTTCAGGAGACCGGTGTTTTGTGGCTCTCGGGCGGCGACGATGCGCGCTTCCGGCAAACGGTCGCGACACTCACGCGATGCGGAGTGCCGTTCGAGCAGATAGACGTTAAGGCCCTTGAAAAGCGGTTTCCCCAGATTGGTTTCGACGGTATTACGGCCGGGCTTCTCGAACCGCACAGCGGCGCGCTGATGGCACGGCGCGCGGTCGCTGCCGTAGTCGAAGAGGCGATACGACTGGGCGCTGAGTATCGCTGCGCACAGGTCCTCAGGCCCCCAGGATCCGGCCGTGCGAACGAGGTGGCAACAAATCATGGAGAGAACATCGCCGCGGGGCAATTCGTTTTTGCCTGCGGCCCGTGGCTCGGCAAAGTTTTTCCAGATGTCCTCGGCGCTCGCATCTTTCCAAGTCGACAGGAAGTGTTCTTTTTTGGCGTTCCGGCGGGCGATGGTCGTTTTGCGCCTCCGGCGCTGCCCACTTTTTTGTTTCAAGGCGACGAAAGCTACGGAATGCCCGACTTGGAAACTCGCGGGCTGAAAATCGCTCTCGACCGCCACGGCGAGAGAATCGATCCCGATACACAATCACGAATCGTTTCCGCCAGCGCGATTGAAGAGATCCGGCATTATGTGGCGCGGCGGTTCCCAGCCTTGCGGGATGCCCCGATCGTGGAAACGAGAGTCTGCCAGTACGAAAATACCTCAAGTGGAGATTTTCTGATTGACCGGCATCCCGGAATGGAAAACGTTTGGTTCGTGGGAGGCGGCTCGGGACACGGATTCAAGCATGGCCCAGCAGTAGGAGAATACGTGACCGGACGGATCCTGGACCGCATTGAGCCCGAGCCGCGGTTTTCGCTGGCAACCAAGGCAAGAACGCAGAACCGGGCCGTTTTCTGAGACGGCCAGCAGGAGATGCTTCCATGAGCCGCATCTTACTCTTACTGGTATGTCTGATGTGCTTTTCGCCTGCGCTTCACGCGCAGGGAGAGCCTCCCAAAATTGCCTGCTATGCAAGCGAAGAAGACAACGCACCGCACAAAAGGAGACTCTGGGACGGCTATGAGATCTCGCTAGGGCCGGTGGCAAATCCACTAGAAGTCGAATACAGATGCACGAGCCGGGATACGAAACTCTGGAAGACGCTATCAGCACGCTGGAATCGCAGACCGCGCAGCATGTGTACTGCCGAGAATATGACGAGGCCCGGAAGGATCTGAATCTGTGGCCGGCGGGCAAACGAGAAGTCGAGATCAAGAGCCTGTTGCATGCGTTTGGGGAAGAGTACCTGAGTTCGCGGCGAAGCTGCGCGAATCGGGCGTAAAGAAATAGCGAAAGGAATGCCTGGGTTATACTGACGGTCCAGGGCCGAAACACCTTCACAAGTTGAAACTTCCGGCCGCGGCATGCGTCTTGTAGGGAAGGCGTGGTTTTGCGCCTGCGCTACTGACTCGCCACTTGAAAGATTCCAAAGCGGTTGGAAATACGGAGGGAAAATGGTTTTGAAAACTGATCGGGCCGCTCGAGCCTTCGCACTGTTTGTGGCGCTGCTCCTGCTGTGGACTCGACCGGCCAGCGCTGGACCTTCCGGCGCCGCGGAGTTCAAGGTTCCCGTGGAATACTACAAGCTGCTGAACGGGCTGCGCGTGGTACTGTCGCCGGACCACACCTCGCCGACGATTTGCGTGGGGGTGTACTACCGGATCGGGTTTCGCATCGAACCGCGAGATCGCACGGGCTTCGCGCACCTGTTCGAACACATGATGTTCCAGGGATCGCAGAACCTGGGGAAGATGGAGTTCATCAAGCTGGTCCAGCAGAACGGCGGGATTCTGAACGGCTCGACGCGCTTCGACTTCACGAATTATTTCGAAGTTCTGCCGGCGAACAAACTGGAAACGGCTCTATGGGCGGAATCGGACCGCATGGGCGGGCTGGCGGTGAACGAGGAAAATCTGAAGAACCAACAAGGCGTGGTCGGGAACGAAGTGAAGGTCAACGTGATGAACCGGCCGTATGGGGGCTTTCCGTGGATTGATATGCCGATGGCCGCCAACACAAATTGGTTCAACGCGCACAATTTCTACGGGGACTTGAAGGACATCGACGCGGCAACTCTGACGGACGTACAGGCATTTTTCAAGACGTACTATGCCCCGAACAATGCAGCGCTGGCGATCGTGGGGGATTTTGATCCGGCGGATGCGAAAAAATTTGTCGAGAAGTACTTCGGGCCGCTGAAGCAATCGGAACTTCCCTCACAACCGGACCTGAGCGAACCGCGCCAGGAAAAAGAGAAGCGGACAACGAAGAATGATCTGCTCGCAAAGCGGCCGGCGATCGCGGTGGGATACCACATGCCGGACCGCAACACTCCGGAATACTACGCGATGGCGGTGATCGATTCGATGTTGATCGAAGGCGACGACAGCCTGCTGCACCAGGAACTGGTGCAGAAACGGGGGATGACCGGCAACGTCAACGGCGGCATCAACCTGCTCGGCAACGCTTATGATTACGACGGGCCGATGCTGTTCATCACGAACTTCGTGTATGACCCATCGACCAGCGCGGAAGCCATACTGGAGGCTATAGACGGAGTGGTCGAACCGTTGCGCGCGAAGCCGGTAGATCAGAAAACGCTGGACCGCGCGCTGGTGAAGCTGCGTTCCGATCTGTACGACACGATTGGGAGCCAGGGTGGATTCGGGCTGGTGGACCTGCTGGCGAGCTTTGCGCTGTTTGACGACAATCCGGTGCGTGTGAATTCACTGGTGTCCGAATTTGGAAAGGTCACGCCGGCGCTGGTCCAGAAGACGGCGCAGGAATATCTGCGCCCAGGGAATCGGACGGTGATTGTTCTGAATCCGCAAACGCAAGCACCGGCAGGGGCGCCCGCTGTGCCGAAGAATCAGTGAGAGGAGCGGAGAAAACATGAATCGGACACGCCTAAAGAAGTTCCTGCTGGTCGCGGCAGCGAGTTTGGCCGCCACGCCATCGTTTGCACAGAAACAGACGCCTCCCGCGGGCGGTCCGCCGAAAGCGTTCGCCGTGCCCGCTCACGAAACCTACACGCTCCCGAATGGACTGCAAGTGACGCTGGTGCCATACGGAGCGATCCCCAAGGTGACGGCGAGCCTGGTGGTGCGCGCGGGAAGCGTAAATCAGACGCCGGAACAATACGGCGTCGCGTCGACCATGGGAAATCTGCTGAAGGAGGGGACATCGACGCGAAGCGCGAAACGACTCGCGGAAGAATTTGCGCAGATGGGCGGCGACTTGAACGTGGGCGTCGGCGAGGATGAGAGTTCATTCACGACCGACGTGCTGAGCGAATTCGGTCCGGAAGCGGTGAAGCTGCTTGCCGACGTATCGCAACACCCGCTGCTGCCGGAATCGGAACTCGCGCGTTTAAAGAACGATGCGGTGCGGCAGGTGACGATTGCACGCTCGATTCCGCAACAGATGGCGAACGAACGCTTCCGCAAGATTCTCTATCTGGATCATCCTTATGGACGCGTTCTGCCCTTGCCGGAAGACATTCAGAAGCAGAACATCGAGAATGCCAGGGTGTTTTATCAAGGGAATTTTGTTGCCACGCGGGCGCATCTCTACGTTGCGGGACGCTTTGACAGCGCAGCGGTGAAAAAGGCGATCGCAGAAAGCTTCACGGGATGGGCAAAAGGCACGCCAGCCGCTGACGTGCCGCCGAAGCCGCGACCGAAACGTGTGCTCGACGTCACGGACCGGCCGGGCGCGGCACAATCCACCATCTACGTGGGGCTTCCTGTCCCTCCGGCCAACAGCCCGGACAATATTCCTCTGAGCGTCATGAACACTTTGCTCGGGGGATCGTTTGGGTCGCGCATCACCACGAACATCCGCGAGCAGAAGGGTTACACATATTCGCCGAACAGCCAGATTTCCCGGCGGGTGCACGACGCCTACTGGGTGGAAACCGCGGATGTGACGACCGCGGTAACCGGGCCTTCGCTGAAGGAGATTTTCGGCGAAGTGGAGCGCTTGCAGAAAGAAGCGCCGGGCGCGGCGGAATTGCAGGGCATCCAGAGTTATCTCTCAGGTCTCTTCGTGATCCAGAATTCAACGCGGGGAGCACTGATCGGGCAGCTTCGCTACGTGGACCTGCAAGGTCTGGGAGAAGACTATCTGAAAACCTATGTGCAGAAGATCAACGCAGTCACGCCGGCCGATGTGCAGCGCATGACCGGGCAGTACATCAAGCCGGACCAAATGACGATTGTTGTAGTGGGGGACAAGTCGAAGATCAGCGAGCAGCTTGCACCTTACGCAACAGCAGGTGATTCGAACAAATAGGCAGAAGGCCCGAGCGGTTTAAGATTTCGCGCCGTAACGGCGGGGATTGGACAGAGCGGCGACGCGCCTTCCCCGCTTGGCCTTTTCTGCGTAAAGATCCTGGTCCGCTTCCGAGAGGAGTTTTTCGATACGCTCACCATCGCCGCGGTAGACGGATATGCCGATACTCGCGGAAAGGGGCGGCTGTTCGCCGTCGTTGGCGAGGACTTCGCGGATGCGATTCGCGACGCGGTGTGCTTCGTCCTCCTGGGATTCCGGGAGAACCAGGGCGAATTCGTCACCGCCATAACGGGCGGCGGTATCGACGGCGCGGCAATGAATGCGGAGAATATCGGCGAGGCGGCAGATGGCGCGGCTGCCGACGAGATGACCGTAGCTGTCGTTAATTTTTTTCAATTCATCGAGGTCGAGAAGCAGCACGGAGAAGGGCCGGCCGCTGCGATCGGTGCGCTCCGTCTCGCTTTCAAGAACATCGAGCAGCCGGCGGTAGTTGGCGAGTCCGGTGAGCGAATCGCTGACGGCAAGATGGTGAACCTGCTCGAAGAGCCGGGCGTTGTCGAGAAGTGCGCCACCCAGCGCGACGGTATAGCTCAACACCATAAGCGCCTGGGCGAAAACGAAGGGAGCGTCGAGCAAGCGCGCGGATTGGGCGGCCGAGAGTTGCGCGGCGACATTTAGCCAGGCCGCGGCATAAATGGTGCGGTCAAACTCGGAATCTTCAACCGACAAGCGGCGGCGGTACCAGACGAGACTCACTAGGAAAATTGCGCCAGGCAGCAACTGCTCCGGATTGGGAAAGAAGGCGCCGGGATGCCGAGAGACTTCCGGCGGCAAACCGCGAAGCGCGGCTGCGAGCATGTAGGTCAGGGCGATCACGGTCAGCAGAGCGCCGGCAATTTCGCCGCGCGGATGACGCGAACGCGGGAGAAAGCGCTCAACGAGAAGCGCCACGACGAGCAGAAGCGCCAAGACCATGCGGCCAAGCCACCAAGCGACGGGCGCCCAAAGGAGGCGCGGGGCGTCCGGAAAGAATTGAAAGAAGAGAACACTGGTCGCCGTAAGGACAGCGCCGGAAAGAAGAAATCCAGCGCCGAGAATCAATGAAATGCGATCCTGAGTTCCCTGGAATCGGACAAGGGTTACGGCGGCGAAAACAAAGGCGAGAAGACCGCTGACGATCTGCAGGTAGCCCTGGAGAATGGCGTCGGGCGGAAGAGTAATGCGGCGGAGCCCGTAAGCAGCGAGGACCACAAAAAGAAAAGCACCGACATGTGCCAGGAAGATCGTCGTGTTACTGCGGCCGTTCATGAGAGGAGCCTTACCCATGGATTCTCCGAGCCAGGTATCTACTTAATTAGACTACGCTGGGGGCATCTCCGTTGCGGGGGATTCGAGGAGCGAGTGAGGCAAGAGATACCGTCCTGTCGATTGCGCGGCCTGTACGAAAGTGCAGGACAAAATGTGACAGTAGAGCTTCGGTGGAGATGAGCCAGGGCCGTGAGAAAGCTTTTGCAGTTGCGCGGCAGAGCAAGATTGCGGACACTGTCAGCATTGAAACGATTCAACGCAGACCAATGAAAGCGTGGCACGGCCAGCCTGAGTGCAAGAGCATGCGCGGCCCGCATGCTGCAGTGACGCCCGGACGGAACCGTAGTTCCTCGGCAAAAAGGAGAATTGCTTGAGCAACGAAAACACTGCGAATTCCGGGCCGCGCCTAAAGCGTTCACTGACGTTGTGGAACTTGGTCATCATCGGCATCGTGATCATCCAGCCGATCGCCCCGATGGGGCTGTACGGCATAGTGAATAACGCGGCGGGCGGGCACGTGGTGACCACGATTCTGATCGCCATGGTGGGGATGCTGTTCACTGCGATCAGTTACGGAATGCTGGCGCGCGTGTATCCGAGCGCGGGATCCGCGTACACCTATGTCGGTCAGGAAATTCATCCCGGGCTGGGCTACCTGACGGGGTGGGCCATGGTGATGGACTACGTCCTCAACCCGCTGATCTGCACGATTATATGTAGCAAACTGACGCAGAACATTTTGCCGGGAATGCCATACTGGGCGCTCGCGATTTTCTATGCAACGGCTTTTACGGTGCTCAACCTTCGAGGCGTGAAAACTTCGGCACGAATCAACGACGTGCTGGCCGCCGGGATGACCATCGTGGTGATCGTGTTTTTCGGATTTGTGATCCGGTTTTTGCTGGGCTTGCACGAATATGGGGCGGGGTTCTTTTCGCGGCCGTTTTACGATCCGGCCACGTTCAATCTGAATTCCATTTTCCACGGAACTTCCATCGCGGTCCTGACGTATATTGGCTTCGATGCTATTTCGACATTCTCGGAGGAAGTGGAGAACCCCCGAAGGAACATTCTGCTGGCGACTGTGCTGGTGTGCTTGGTGACGGGAGTTTTGTCCTCGCTGGAAGTATACGCGGCGCAGCTCGTGTGGGGCTCAAAGCCGTTTCCCGCAGAACAAGTGGAATCGGCGTTTCCACTGGTGGCCAAGCAAGTGGGCGGATTTTTCCTGTTTCAGCTGCTGAATTTCACGATCCTGATCGCCAATATCGGCTCCGGGATGGGCGCCCAGTTGGCGGCCGCGCGGTTGCTTTACGGCATGGGCCGCAACGACGCGCTCCCAAAGGGATTTTTTGGCAAGATTCAAGCGGAGCGGCAGATTCCCGCGAACAACGTAATTTTGATCGGGGCGATAGCACTGGTGGGCTCGTTTCGTCTCACCTACGAGCGCGGTGCGGAGTTGCTTAACTTCGGAGCGTTCATCGCGTTCATGGGCGTGAATGCTGCGGCATTTGTACACTATTTTCTGCGCGCGGAACGGAAAACAGTGTGGCCATTGCTTTGGCCGCTGCTCGGCTTTGGAATTTGCGGCTACATTTTCCTGCAGCTCAGTATGCCGGCAAAAAAGCTTGGCACCGTGTGGGTGGCCGTGGGGCTGATTTACGGGGCCTGGAAAACATCCGGCTTCCGTAAGTCCATGTCGTTTGAAGCGCCCGCCGAATAGAGCGCGAGCGATCTCGTGAAGGCACCGACATTGCAATTCGAGCCGCAAACGCCGGATGATAGTTCCTCCGGAGGCGCGGGCGTGAAACGGCAAAGTGGAAAGAATCAGACCATCACGATGAGGGATGTCGCGAAGTCCAGCGGCTTCTCTCCCGCCACCGTTTCGATCGTGCTGAACAATGCGCCGCTGGCACGGTACATCGCCCCGGCCACGAAAAAACGGATCGAAGAAGTGGCGAAGAAACTTGGCTACCGGCCAAACGCCATGGCGCGTTTTCTTCGGAGCAAACGGAGCCATAGCGTCGGAGTGATGTTCTTCGACATTACCGACCCCTTTTGCACCCCGGTTTTGAGAGGCATTGAGAACGCGCTCTATCAGTCATCGTACGTCCAGATCTTCGCGGACGCCCACAACCAGACAAACCGGTTCGAGCGCTACCTTGAAATGTTGCTTGAGCATCACGTCGAGGCATTGATCGTCGTAGCCAACTGGCTCTTCGTGGACATCCAACTGCTCGCGGACCTCAGCAAGAGAAATATTACCGCGGCGACCATCGGTTGGGAGATGCCCGGAAACGCCGTCAGCTCGGTGATGGTGGACAACGAAGGGGGAGGGCGGCTCGCGCTCGAACATCTCCATCAGCTGGGGCACCGCAAGATCGCATTCATCCGCGGCCCAAAAATGCTAATCGACAGCGCACCGCGGTGGAAAGGGATTCAGAAATTCGCGCACTCCGCTGGACTGGATATCGATCCGGCGCTCGTTCTGCAACTGCCGGATTCTCTCGATCCCAACTCAGGATTCGAAGGCGGCTACCGGTTCACCGAAGAATTGCTGCAGCGGAAGAAACGGTTCACGGCATTGATGGCCTTCGACGACCTGACCGCGCTGGGCGCGATCCGAGCGCTGACCAAAGCGGGCGTGAAAGTGCCGGAGAATTGTTCGGTAGTGGGTTTCGACGACGTGCCGCTGTCCTCGCTGTCCGCACCGTCTTTGACAACGGTGAGGCAGCCGCTGGAAGCGATGGGAAATCTAGCGGTGAATATCGTGATGGAAGGCGTCAAAGCCGGACTGGAAAAGCGCGATTGGACTATTTCACGACACAAGATGAATCCGGAACTGGTGATCCGCGATTCCACACGAGCGGCAGTGCTCAGCGGCTCTGACGACTGAGGACTACTCTCGTTCAGAGAAGTTCAAAATCAGTTCGGCCGTGCGGGACCGTTTGTCCCACCTCAAAGAGAAAGGCGCGGACCAAATGATCCGCGCTTTTCCGTCTTCATGCCAACCGATTTCAGCATTCACTTCACGGCGGGCAGAAAAGCTTGCGAAGCCGCCAAAAATTCGACGTGGGGCAACTCCGTCGCAACCCGGACGCGCTCGAAGCGCCCGTTTGCTCCTCCGCTGGCCTTGAATGTCAGGAGGTACTGGTTGCTGAGGTGCGTGGAGAGCTCATCAAAATAGGGCTTCAGCGTGACAGGCGCCGCGGTGCCGAGATAGAAGGATTCAGCGCCCGTTTCATCCGAAAGCTCGCTAAGATACGACTGCGCTCTGTTAGCGACGAAGAATCCGCGCCCCCGATGCCCGGCATCCGGAGCGTAGATTGTCCAAACATTGATATTCTGCTTCTGCGCGCGGCTGATGGTGGAATCAAGATCCGGGGGCTTCGTCCAAAAATCCCCGCGAAAATAGTCAATGCCGGAAGAGAACAGGAGTATGGAATGCCTGTCGGCGGAAGAAGGCCATCGCTTCATCAGATCCAGAAGCGCGAGATAAGGGCTCGAGAACGCGCCTCCACTGCCGAGCGGCAGGCGCAAAGCCTTGGCCGCAAGTTCGTGATCGTTAGTGAAATCCTGGGCGAGCATGGCGGTGCCATTGCGCGCGTAAGCAACAGAAACATATGTGGTGTTAGGCTGGCCGGCAAAAAACGCCTTTAGCTCGCTCCACTGGCTAGCGATGCCGCTGTCCAGCGAATCGTCGATCAGGACGGCCAGGTATAACTTCTCGCCGTGCTTCCAATCGGCAATCTGGATGCGTTCCTTGTTCAGATAGAGTTGGACATCGTCTTTGGTGACTATCGGCGGGCTGGTGTCTTTCTTGCCGACGGCGGTTACGGTCATGCTGACCGTTCCCGGCCCCGCGGCAAAGGCATTTCCCACAAAGAATCCAAATACCAACCCAAGCGCGCCAACCATCAGGGCAAGACGGCCTGGGTTTTCTTTTTTCATCATCGTGCTGACTCCTTTTGTCTATCCCACAAGATTAGATGCACGGCCGGGCGAAAAAGGGCCACACGCAAGGTCGGTCTTCCTGTCAAGCATGAGCGGAGCGTCTCCCCTCGGGAGAATGTGCGGCCTTTTGCATGAAGCTGTGGGTGGCAATGGCGTAGTATGCTGCTGCGTCAACAAAAGGGGCTGGTGCGGTGAAAAATTACATTGGAGCGATTGATCAGGGCACGACGAGCACGCGATTCATGGTGTTCGACCAGTCCGCCCGTGTCGCCGCCGCGGCGCAAAAAGAGCACGAACAGATTTATCCGAAGCCGGGTTGGGTGGAGCATGATCCGCTGGAAATCCTGCGCCGCACGGAGGAAGTGATTGCTGAGGCGCTCGAGCAGCGCGGGTTACGAGCTTCGGATCTGGCTGCGATCGGCATCACCAATCAGCGGGAGACCACCGTCCTCTGGGAGCGCAAGACCGGCAAGCCGGTTGCGAATGCGATTGTTTGGCAGGACACGAGGGTTGCTGAAGATGTAGCGCGCTTCTCGAGCGAGGGCGGGCAAGACCGCTTCCGTCCGCGGACCGGATTGCCGCTGAGCACGTACTTCAGCAGCCTGAAGCTTCGCTGGCTGCTTGAAAATATTCCTGGCGCCAGGGAGAAGGCCGCCGGGGGCGAGCTGCTTTTCGGGAATATCGACACCTTTCTACTGTGGAATTTGACGGGCGGACCACGAAGCGGAGTGCATGTAACCGATGTGACGAACGCCAGCCGTACCCAGCTTCTGAATTTGAAAACGCTGGATTGGGATGCGGAGTTGCTCGCCGCGTTTGACATTCCGCGCGCGGTGCTGCCAAAAGTTCGTTCGAGCAGTGAAGTCTATGGCCAAGCAACTCTCAGCGCGATCGCTGGCGTTCCCTTCACTGGAATACTTGGCGATCAGCAGGCAGCGCTGGTGGGCCAGGCGTGCTTTCGTCCCGGCGAGGTCAAGAACACCTATGGCACAGGCTGCTTTTTGTTGATGAATACGGGCGAGCGGCCGGTGCCCTCGAACTTCGGCCTGCTCACCACGGTTGCCTACAAATTTGGTAACGGGGCCGCGCATTATGCTTTGGAAGGGAGCGTCGCCATTACCGGAGCGCTGGTGCAATGGCTCCGCGACAATCTCGGAATCATTGAAAAGAGCCCGGATGTGGAGCCGCTGGCGCGAACGGTCAACGACAATGGCGGCGTTTACTTCGTTCCCGCATTTTCCGGGCTGTACGCGCCGTATTGGAAGGGAAATGCGCGCGGGGTCATCGCCGGCCTGACTCGTTACGCAAATAAGGGGCACATCGCGCGTGCAGTTCTGGAAGCCACGGCATTTCAAACGCGGGAAGTGGTCGAAGCGATGGAGAAAGATTCGCATATCGGCCTCGCAAGCCTCCGCGTGGATGGCGGCATGGTGGCGAACGAGCTGCTGATGCAGTTCCAGGCAGATATTTTGAACCGCGAGGTGGTGCGCCCGGTGATTCAAGAAACGACGGCGCTCGGCGCAGCTTATGTCGCCGGCCTGGCGGTGAAATCTTTTTCCGGCTTGGAAGAGTTGCGAGCCAACTGGGCAGTCGACCGCACTTGGAAGCCGCGTCTCGCTGAAACGGAGCGCGAACAATTGTACAGGCAGTGGAAGAAGGCAGTCACGCGATCGTTTGACTGGATTGAATCCTGAAGGAGGGTCTCACTTATGACCTCACCGCTGGCCGGTGAATTTCTCGGCACGATGATTCTTGTTTTGCTAGGCGATGGAGTTGTCGCCGCGGTGCTGCTCAAACGATCGAAAGCGGAGGGCAGCGGTTGGATGGTGATCACCGCCGGCTGGGCGTTCGCCGTGATGGCGGGCGTTTTCACGGCCGTCGCCTGTGGGAGCAGCGATGCACATTTGAATCCTGCTGTGACGATTGGCTTCGCGGTGCGTGAGGGTGATTTTGCCAAGTTCGCTCCCTACCTTGCGGCCCAGATGTTTGGGGCAATCGTGGGCGCCGGGCTCGTGTGGCTACACTACCTTCCGCACTGGAAGGAGACGCCGGACGCTGCCGCCAAACTTGGGTGCTTTTGTACGGCGCCGGCGATCCGCCATACTGTTAGGAATTTGCTGAGCGAAATCATTGCAACCTTCGTGCTTGTTTTCGTGGTTGGCGCGATTTTTTCAAAGAGCGTCTCTGCGGCTGGGCCAGCGGCAGGACTCGGCCCGTATCTTGTGGGGAGCTTGGTCTGGGGCATCGGTCTCTCTCTGGGTGGGCCGACCGGATACGCGATCAATCCGGCCCGAGACCTGGGGCCACGCATTGCGCACGCGATTCTTCCGATTGCAGGGAAAGGCGGCTCGGATTGGGGCTATGCGCCGATTCCCGTGATCGGATCGTTAGTCGGTGGCGTGCTAGCTGGTGTGCTTCTTCGTGTGCTCGCCGTTTCCTGAACTGAAACGGGAGCGCAAGTAACCGATTCCACATTTGACCCGCGCGGTCTTCGGGGCTACAACGCCGCAATCCAATTCGCAGAAAAAGCGAATGTCAAAACGCTGGAGAGCCTCGCTCTCGTTCATCTGGCCGACTTCGAGGAGAACCGAAAGAGCACAGCGGCAGCAGCTGCGGCGTATCAGCGAGCGCTGGCCATTGATGCTTCGCTCTCCGACCCGCTCGGCGCCGGAAGCGACTGGTTCAATTACGGGCAGTTCCTGCGGCGGCAATACCAACCGGAGCGGCTCGTTTTCGCGTGTCTTCTTCGCGCAGAGGAGTTGGCGAGCACTACTGCTGGCGACGAACTCAACGCCATCGCGCAAGCTCGAGCGGAAAGTGAAGCGCGCCTGGGCCGCGAAGCCGCTGCGGTCCGCCGTTCTGGCGCGGTAGCTGTGAAGGAAGCGCTCGCTCTGCCGGCTTCCTCGTTTTTGAGTCCGCGCTAGCGGGACCAGACCGCATTTCCAGAAAAATAGAGAAACAACTCGCACTGGAATGCGGTTTAGAATGATGGGCCGGGCGGAAGCCGCAAGCGTTCGTATACCTGGGCAAAGAGGCGTCGCACTTATGAGTTTCATGCGATCGATACTGCTCGCGGCATCGGAAAATCAGTGGTTGCGCAATCGCGCGGCGCATCACCCTTTTGTAAGGCGCACTGTGTCTCGGTTCATGCCCGGCGAGACGTTCGATGACGCGCTTGGCGCGGCACAGATTCTCCGTGGAAAGAAGATCGGAACGGTCTTCACTCACCTGGGCGAAAACATCAAAGATCGTTCCGAAGCGCAGCAAGTTGCCGAACACTATCTCGAAGTTCTGGAGCGCATCAGAGAAAAAGGCCTGCAAGCGGAAATCTCCGTCAAATTGACACAACTCGGTTTGGATCTCTCGGCGGATCTCTGCTTCGAGCATTTGAAGGCTATTATTGAGCGCGCCCAAAAGGACTCCATCGTCTGGGTGGACATGGAGGCAAGCAACTATGTGGACGCTACACTGGATCTTTATCGCCGAGCGCTGACGGCGCATCCCAATGTTGGCATATGCCTGCAGGCTTATCTCTATCGAACCAAGGACGACCTAGCGAAACTTCTGCCGTTGCGGCCGTCGGTTCGATTGGTCAAAGGTGCGTACAACGAGCCGGCCGAAATCGCGATTCCCCGCAAACAAGATGTCGACGAAAGCTTTTTTAAACTTGGGAAACAGATGCTGCAGGCCAAGAAGGAGAATCGCTGCGTGCGCGCCGCTTTCGGCACGCATGATGTGGCGCTGATGCGGCGGCTGGCCGATTTTGCATCCGCCGAAGGATTCGCGAAGAAGGATTTTGAAGTGCAGATGCTCTACGGTATCCAGCGCGCCGAACAGGAGCGTCTCGCCAGTGAGGGCTGCACTTCCATCGTGCTCGTCGCTTACGGCAGCTATTGGTATCCCTGGTTCGTGCGGCGGCTGGCAGAGCGCCCAGCGAACTTATGGTTTATGGTGCGCAACGTTTTCGCGGCGTAGCGTGCAGCTGAATACCAGTCGATTTTCACGGAAACACCCGGCGCTTTTTTGGGAACGATCCCTTCACGTGCGTTCCTGAAGCCATGTGCTGCGGAGGAAAGCGTTGAGTGGGCGTGAGGGGTGAAATGACGGCCAAGCCACCCTTTATTGCGGTAGTGGGCAGCGCCAACGTGGACCTCACCACGTTCAATGACGTGTTTCCGCGGCCCGGGGAAACCATCTTTGGCAAGAAGTTCGATCTTGGCTTCGGCGGCAAAGGCGCCAACCAGGCGGTTGCGGCGCGTCTCTGCGGAGCAAACGTTGGGATGGTGGCAAAAGTCGGGAACGATCTTTTCGGGCCCGCCACGATTAAGAACTTTGAATCGCAGGGGATTGATGCGACGTTCGTGCGCATCGCCGAAGGCGTTTCTAGCGGCGTCGCCCCGATCTTTGTGGATCCGAGCGGCCAAAACCGCATCATCGTCGTGAAGGGCGCAAACGACACGCTTTCGCCAGAAGATGTGGATGCCGCCGCGCCCCTGCTCCGCAAGGCAGACACCATCATCATGCAATTTGAGATTCCGTTGTGCACCGTCTACCACACCGTGAGATTCGCTAAGGCCAATAGCCTTCGTTGCATCGTGAATCCCGCCCCGGCACAGCGGATTGACTACAAGGAAGCCCGCGTCGCGGATTATTTCATTCCCAATGAGAGCGAAGCCGAAGCGATCACGGGAATGCCGGTGCACTCGATCGATGATGCAAGAAAGTGCGCGGAGTTCCTCTTGCGCCAGGGAATGCGACGGGTGGTCATTACTCTGGGCGAGCGCGGCGCTTTGGCGGCGGGACCGGACCTGATGGAGCTGATTCCTGCATTTAAAGTCCAAGCCGTAGACACCACCGGCGCGGGCGATGCTTTCATCGGCAGCTTTGCCGTTTTTCTGAGCGAAGGTTTGCCGGAAGAGGAAGCTCTGCCGCGCGCAAATCTCTACGCAGCTCTTTCGACAACCAAGGTAGGGACTCAAAAGTCCTTCTGTAACCGGGCGGAATTCGAGAAGGAGTGGCGGAATCGCGGCGCTTGCCTGTAAACGGACTTTGTCAAAGTGCTAAGATGGGTCTTTCCTGATTGCATACGCTGTATGCGTTGAAAAATTCCATGACTCTGCGCGACAACCTGCGGATCGACAACTCCTCCGGCCCGGATCGCCAGGCCAAGCGAGAGCCGATTTTCCTTTCCGATACCGCCATTGCCAATTACGCCGGGCGTGACCTCCAGCCCAACCGCGGCGTCCCACTAAATTTGGATGGGGTGAACGCGGTACGCGTGAACACCAGCGCTGTCGAACGCCGCGCGCAAACCATCGGCACGCGGCGAACGGTAAAGAAGGAATGGCAGGCGGCTTGGCTCCTGCGTGCCGTCGCCTGCATGGATCTAACGACACTCTCCGGCGACGACACCGACGAGCGTGTTCGCCGGCTGTGCGCGAAGGCGCGACAACCTATTCAGCAGGAGCTCGTCGAGAAGCTCGGCATTGAGAGCCTCAATATCAAGGTCGCTGCCGTCTGCGTTTATCACACGTTCGTCGAAACCGCGCGGCGCGCCATCGAGGGCAGCGGCATTCATGTCGCCGCGGTCTCCACGGGATTCCCCGCCGGACTTTCACCATTTGAGGAACGGGTCGCGGAAATTCGTCGCTCGGTGGAAGCGGGCGCCGACGAAATCGACGTGGTCATCACGCGCGCGCACGTCTTTGGTGCAAAATGGCAAGCGCTCTACGATGAAATCGCCGCGTTCAAAAATGCTTGCGGGCCTGCGCATCTGAAGGTAATCCTCGGCACTGGCGATTTGCTGACACTGCGCAACGTGGCGCGTGCCAGCGTGGTGGCGATGATGGCCGGAGCGGACTTCATCAAAACATCGACAGGCAAAGAAGCCGTCAACGCGACGCTCCCCGTGAGTCTGGTCATGACGCGCGCCATTCGCGAGTACGCGCAGGAAACCGGAATGGCTGTAGGCTTCAAGCCGGCGGGCGGCATTCGCACGGCCAAGCAATCGCTCGACTGGCTTGCTCTGATGAAGGAAGAGCTCGGCGATTCGTGGCTCAAGGCGGAGTTATTCCGGTTCGGCGCCAGCGGCATGCTTGCGGATATCGAGCGCCAATTGGAACACCATGCCACGGGACGCTATTCGGCGGACTATCGCCATCCAATTGCGTAGGCGAGAGAATCCTGGTTTGATGAGGAGAGAAGCGAGAAGAAGCGAATGAGCATCGTCGAGAAATTCATGACCATGGAGTACGGTCCTGCTCCTGAGGATCCGCGCGAAGCTCTGCGATGGCTGGACCGTCACGGCCGGCGCTTCGGACATTTCATAAACGGCGGGTGGCAGGCACCCACGGCAGGGACTTATTTCGACACCGCGGATCCTTCCACGGGTGAAAAACTCGCGGCGGTGGCGCAGGGATCGGCGGCGGATGTCGATAGCGCGGCGAAGGCAGCGCGCGCTGCATTGCCTGCGTGGCAATCCCTCACTCCGCATGCGCGTGCGCGCTATCTCTATGCGCTGGCGCGGCAGGTACAGAAACACTCGCGCTGGCTGGCGGTTCTTGAAACACTGGATAACGGCAAGCCGATTCGTGAAAGCCGCGACATCGATGTTCCGCTGGTAGCGCGGCATTTTTATCATCATGCGGGCTGGGCTCAGTTGCTCGAGCAGGAATTCCCGGGATACACCGCGTGCGGCGTCGTGGGCCAAATCATCCCGTGGAATTTTCCCCTGCTCATGCTGGCGTGGAAGATTGCCCCCGCGCTCGCCACAGGGAATACGGTGGTGCTGAAGCCCGCGGAATTTACTCCCCTGACGGCGCTCGCATTTGCGCACATCTGCCAGGAGGTCGGCCTTCCCGTCGGCGTCGTGAACATCGTCACCGGCGATGGATCGACTGGCGAAGCGCTGGTAAGGCATCCCGACGTCGATAAGATCGCCTTCACGGGTTCGACGGAAGTGGGTCGCGCGATTCGCAAGGCTACCGCGCAAAGCCACAAGAAGCTTTCGCTCGAACTTGGCGGCAAGTCTCCTTTCATCATTTTTGAGGATGCCGATCTGGATAGTGCCGTGGAAGGTCTGGTCGACGGCATCTGGTTCAACCAGGGACAGGTTTGCTGCGCCGGTTCGCGCCTGCTGATGCAGGAGAGTATCGCGGACAAGTTGATCGGCAAGATTCAGGACCGCATGAACACGCTGCGAATCGGCCCGCCGCTCGATAAAGCCATCGACATTGGCGCCATCGTCGCACGCGTGCAGCTGGAGCGTATCCAGCGGCTGGTTGATCAAGGCGTCGCTGAAGGAGCAACCTGCTGGCAGCCTTCCATTCCCGTACCGTCGCGGGGGCTGTATTTTCCGCCGACGTTGCTGAGCAACGTTCATCCGACTTCTGTAGTGGCGCAGCAGGAGATTTTCGGCCCAGTGCTGGCGGCGATGACCTTCCGCACTCCCCGGGAAGCTGTGGAGCTCGCCAACAATACGGTTTATGGCCTGGCCGCCTGCGTGTGGAGTGAGAGCATCAATGTTTCACTGCACGTTGCGGCGCAGCTCAAAGCCGGCGTGGTTTGGGTCAACTGCACAAATCTTTTCGACGCCGCCTGCGGTTTCGGTGGGTATCGCGAGAGCGGCTATGGACGCGAGGGTGGGCGCGAAGGGCTTCTCGAATATCTCGAACCTGCCTGGTTTAAGAGTGCGCCACCGGTGCCTGCAACGCCACTCGCGATGGATCAGCCGCCGGAGCGGCCCACCGATTTTGCGGCTCCCCAGATCGACCACACCGTGAAGCTCTATATTGGCGGCAAACAGGCGCGGCCGGATTCGGGTTACAGCATCGAAGTACGCGCCGCCGACGGACGTTTGCTTGGAGAAGCGCCGCTTGGCAACCGCAAGGACATGCGCAACGCCGTCGAAGCGGCGCGCAAAGCGGAAGGCTGGGGCAAAGCGACAGCGCATAATCGGGCGCAGGGGCTCTACTACGTCGCAGAGAATCTTTCACAGAGGCGTGAAGAAATCGCCGGCCGGTTATCCGCCGTGGTGGGGAAGAAACAGGCTGAGGCTGAAGTCATCCTCGGCATCGAGCGTATCTTTTCCTACGCCGCCTGGGCCGATAAGTACGACGGCGCGGTGCATAACCCGCCGTTTCGCAACGTCGCGCTGGCAATGAAGGAACCGGTCGGAACGGTGGGCGTCGTCTGCCCTGCCGATGTCCCGTTGCTCGGATTCATTTCTCTGGTGATGCCAGCCATTGCAATGGGCAACACGGTCATCGCCATTCCGTCTGAAAAATATCCGTTGATCACGGGCGACCTCTATCAGATTTTCGAAACCAGCGATCTGCCGGATGGCGTAGTAAACATAGTCACCGGCCGCGCCGCGGAATTGATGAAGACGCTCGCCGAACACGACGATGTCGACGCCATCTGGTGTTTTACGGACAAAGCCGGCGCCGCGGCGGTGAAAACTCTCTCGGTTGGCAATCTGAAGCAGGTGTTTACCAATGAAGGTCGCGCCATCGATTGGTTCGACGTGAAACAAGGCGAAGGCCGCTGGTTCCTCGACCACACCGTTCAGGTGAAGAATATCTGGGTTCCCTACGGCGAGTAGAAATTCGCACCAGCCTGCTGGCAAAACGCAATTTGAAATTGGACTGGCCGGAACATCCCAACGGACAGCGAACTTTTTGCGGCACGTTCTTTGTATCTATCCTCATGGCCGTTACTTGGATTGGCGTAGTGTCAAATCAAGACAGGTAAACAATCTCTTTAGCAATACTCAACGCTCGGAACTCGCGTCTGACATTACAATTGGACGCGGCATTTTGCTTGGTGTTCTGGGCAACTGCGAATCTGAGGAGTGCTTCATGGGTCATCCGCTTCTTGATCTAGCAAACAAAACGGCGGTGGTGATCGGCGGAACCAGCGGCATCGGACTGGCGCTCGCTCGAGGACTGGCCCAGGCTGGGGCGAATGTCGTGCCGACCGGCCGCCGCGATGAACAGGTACGAGCCGCGGCAGCGGAAGTTGTGGGGCTCGGGCGGCGGTCGCTTGCCGAGACTTGTGATGTTACGGATAACGGCAGCATCGAACGGCTCCTCCAATCGGCATGCTCCGAATTTGGCAGCGTCGAAATTCTCGTGAACTGTGCGGGCCGGACGAAACGAATGCCCACGCTCGATTTTCCGGAGGCCGAATGGAACGCGATCATGGAGACGAACCTGTACGGGACTCTGCGCGCCTGCCGGATCTTCGGCCGGCACATGATTGAGAAGCGCTACGGCCGGATCATCAACATCGGATCGCTTTCTTCGTTTGTGGGGCTGTTTGAGGTTGCCGCCTATGGAGCCAGCAAGTCGGCCGTCGCTTCCCTCACTAAAACGCTGGCAATCGAATGGGCGACCTCGGGGGTTTGTGTCAATGCCCTCGTTCCGGGCGTATTGCGCACGAACTTGAATGCAGCTCTGCTCGACGGGACCGAGCGCGGCCGGGAGTTCCTGATGCGAACGCCAATGCGAAGGTTCGGCAAGATCGAAGAGCTGGCAGGCGCCGCGGTTTTTCTCGCTTCCGATGCCGCCAGTTTCGTGACCGGCCATTTATTGGTGGTTGATGGCGGGATTCTGGCCAGTGGCGTCAATCAATAACGCACAGCGCCGCCGGATCTGGAAACCTACATCAGTGACTGCTCTTAGCAGCGATACCCGAGGACTCCATTCGAGCTCGCGCTTGCTTTACGATCGCCAGGAATTTCCGCGCATTCTCAACAATAATTTCCGGCTTGTTTGACTTCAGCGCGTCGGCCTGCACCAATTCTCCGCCGATACCCAAAGCCACGGCGCCTGCTTCGATGAATTCAGCCGCGGTATTTAGATTGACGCCACCGGTCGGAACAAGAGGAACTTGCGGCAGCGGGCCCTTTAGAGCCTTGATGTAGTTCGCGCCTCCTACCTGCCCACACGGGAAAACTTTGACGAAGTCCGCCCCGGCCTCCCACGCGGTAATGACTTCCGTCGGCGTCAACGCCCCGGCCATGATCAGCTTCCCTTCCCGTACCGCAAGCTCCACAGTCTGAAGGTTCAACCCCGGGCTAACCAGGAACTGCGCTCCGGCGTCCAGGCACCGGCGCGCCGCCTCCGCGTTGAGCACGGTTCCGGCTCCGACAAGGACATCCGAAGCATTATTTTTTGCCAGCTCGCGGATGACGTCCAGGGCGCCGGGCACGGTCATGGTGATTTCTACGATGGAAATGCCTCCCTTACAAACGGCATCGGCCGCGATCCGCGCTTCGCCCGGCGACGACGCACGAACGACCGGGACGATTCCAATCTCAATGATTCGATCGCGAACCTTTTGCTTATCCATGGGGGGTCACCTTTTCTCCGGCGCTTCCTTGTCAGCGCGCGATGCGTGCTCCGACTCCCTTCATCACTTGTATGACTTCCTCGAAGGTGGCCATGGAAGTGTCTCCCGGCGTGGTCATAGCAAGCGCACCGTGCGCGGCGCCGCATTCCACCGACCACTGCGGATCTTGTCCCGCCAAGAATCCGTAAATCAGGCCAGAAGCAAAGGAATCGCCCCCTCCGACGCGGTCAAAAATCTCAAGGTTCTCGCGGTTTTTTGCCTGGTAGAACTTGTCACCGCAATAACAAATCGCACCCCAATCATTCAAAGTTGCGGTCTTAGCTTTCCTGAGCGTGGTGGCAACAACCTTGAACGGATAATCCTTCACAACCTTCGCGATCATTTGCTTGAAACCCTCGACTTCGAACGTGGAGTGATGCTCATCCATTCCCGGGACGTCGTACCCAAGCGCCGCCGAGAAGTCTTCTTCATTACCGAGTATGACGTCGACGTGCGGCGCGATGCGGCGGTTAACGTCCTGCGCCTGTTTTTTGCCGCCGTGAGACTTCCACAAGGATGCGCGGTAGTTCAGGTCGTAGGAAACGATCGTGTTGTTCCGCCTCGCTGACTGCATGGCTTCCAAGGTAACTTCGGGCGTCGTCGGTGAAAGGGCGCAGAAGATGCCTCCGGTATGAAACCATCTCGCGCCCTGCTTTCCAAAAATCTGGTCCCAATCGACATCGCCTGGCTTCAACTGGGAGACCGCGGTATGCCCGCGATCGTAACTTCCCAGCGCTGCGCGCACGCCGAAGCCGCGCTCCGTAAAATTGAGGCCATTGCGCGCTGCGCGGCCCACGCCATCGTGTTCCACCCAGCGCACCAGCGACTGGTCCACGCCGCCTTGGTAAATGAGATCCTGAAGAAGCCTGCCCACAGGATCATCGGCGAAC
>Ga0137394_10000574_pt1 | contig 25870 bp, 22 predicted proteins | sample czobulk116metaG_FD_108278 | JGI IMG/M metagenome (GOLD analysis project Ga0137394, IMG submission 108278) | Vadose zone soil microbial communities from Angelo Coast Range Reserve, California, USA - czobulk1.16 metaG | ecosystem: Environmental > Terrestrial > Soil > Vadose zone | place: USA...
CGCGACTGCGCGCCGACTTCGTCTCCGGCGTATCCCACGAGCTGCGCACACCGCTTGCTCAGATCCGCATGTTCTCGGAGACGCTGTTGCTGGGCCGCGTCCGCTCCGACGAGGAGCGCGAGCGTTCGCTCGAGATCATCGACCAGGAGGCGCGGCGCCTCACCCACCTGGTGGAGAACCTGCTGCACTTCTCGCGTTCGGAGCGGCGGCTCACCCGGCTCTCGCCGGCGCCGGCGTCGCTTGCACCGCTGTTGCGCGAAGCAGCCGAAGGGTTCGCGCCGCTCGCCGCCGCGCGTGGCGTCAGCTTGTGGACCGAGCTCACGGACGGTGTGGTCGCGCCGGTCGACGCCGACGCCCTGCGCCAGATGCTCCTCAACCTGCTCGACAACGCGGTGAAGTACGGGCCGTCTGGCCAGACCGTGACACTCAGCCTCAAGGTGACCGACGGCCGGGCGCTGGTGTGCGTGGACGACCAGGGCCCCGGCATTCCCGCGGCCGACCGCGAGCGCATCTGGGACCGGTTCTGGCGGCTCGAGCGCGACCGCGGCTCGGCCGTCGCGGGCACGGGCATCGGCCTGTCCGTGGTGCGCGAGCTCGTGGCACTGCACGGCGGTCGCAGCTGGGCGGAGGACGTTCCCGCGGCGGAGCGTGGGGGTCGCGCGGGCAGCCGGTTCGTGATCGAGCTGCCGCTCGTGCCGCACGCCCACACCGCGGCCGGAGCCGGCGCCGTTCGGGTCGATGCGGGAGCGAGCGCGTGACGCGGATCCTCGTGGTGGAGGACAACGCCGATCTCGCGTTCGGTCTGCGCAACAACCTCGAGATCGAGGGCTACGAGGTCCTGGTCGTCGAGGACGGGACCCAGGGGCTGGCACGCGCTCGGGACGCCGGGGCCGACCTGATCATTCTCGATCTGATGCTGCCGGGGCTGGACGGCTACCGCGTGCTCCGCGCGCTGCGCGACGAGGGACGCCGCATGCCCATCCTCATCCTCACTGCGCGCGGCGAGGAAGCCGACAAGGTTCGCGGCTTGCGTCTGGGCGCGGACGACTACGTCACAAAGCCGTTCGGCGTGCTCGAGCTCCTGGCGCGCGTCGAGGCGCTGTTGCGGCGCACCGCTCCACCGGGAGACGCCGCTGGCGAGCCGGAGGAGTTCGGCGCCGTGGAAGTCATCCCCGCATCCCGCACCGTGCTGCGCGGCGGCCGGCCGGTCGCGCTCACCCCGAAGGAGTTCGACCTGCTGCTCGCGCTGCTGCGACGCGGCGGGGCGGTCGTCAGCCGCATGGAGCTCCTCACCGAGGTGTGGGGCTATAGCGCCGCGGTGCTGAGCCGCACCGTGGACACGCACGTGGCCGAGCTGCGCCGCAAGCTCGAAGCCGATCCTGCGGTACCGCGGCATATTCTCACCGTCCGCAAGGCCGGCTACCGACTCGAGAAGTAGTAGTGCTTTCCGCTCGCCTGGCCCTCGCGTTGCTCGCGTGCGTCGCCGTCCGCTCGGCCGGCCAGGCGAGCCCGGATACGGCCCTCACCGTCCATGGCTTCCTCGAGCCGGCCGACTCGGGCGGCTGGGACCTCCTGCTTCCGGATCCTGTGGTGGTGGAAAAGCGTCGGGTCAACCTGCTCACGGCTCGTGGTGACGAAACCGGTTGGAGGCGCATGGAGCACCATTTCGTAAGAGCCGTTGGGCGGGTGAACGTCGGGCGCACGCAAGCCGTGATGGAGGTCGAGCGGCTGCAGGAGGTCGAGCCGGACGGCATCGGCCGTGTCACGGTACACCCGTCCTTCAATCAGACTGCAGTCGTGACGCTCGCCACCGTCCCCAACCGCTTTGCGTGGCGGCTGCCCGACGGCCGCGAGAGCGGCGTCCAACCCCTACTGATGTACACGATTTTGAATCACGGGCAGAGCGAGATCGATTTCATGTTACCCACCAACGAGGTCTTATGCGCGGGCGTGAGGCGCGCGGGAGGCGAAGCGGGGTCGGAGTGGCGCACGTCCATTCGCGGCCCGACCCGCAACCAGGAGCGGGTCGTGATCCGCCTGGGCGGCCTGTACCGGCACTTCATTCCGATACCTCCCGACGCGGCGCCACGCCCCGGCCGCTACGTGGCCCACGTGACCCTCTGCGGAATCGCCGACTACGGCGTGGAAACGCAGTTCGAGGTCGGTGTCTCCGCCCTGACCCGGACGCCCCAGTAAGGGTGCGTGCACGGCGGGAACGTAGTAGTGTTCTCCCCCATGACCGATCCCCGGCCTCCGGCGCGGTACAAGGTCGGCCTGGTGCAGATGGCGATGTCCGCCGACCCTGACGCCAACCTCAAGAAAGCGGTTGCAAAGATCTCCGAGGCTGCGGCCGCTGGAGCTCAGCTCGTCTGCCTGCCGGAGCTGTTCCGGTCGCAATACTTCGCACAGCGAGAGGATCCCGAGCTGTTCGACCTGGCCGAGCCCGTCCCCGGGCCGAGCACCGAAGCCCTTGGCCAGGTGGCGAAGCAGGCGGGCGTCGTCGTGATCGCGCCCGTGTTCGAGCGCCGCGCCGCAGGCCTGTACCACAACAGCGCCGCCGTGATCGACGCCGACGGGCGCATGGTCGGGATCTACCGCAAGATGCACATCCCCGATGATCCGGCCTACTACGAAAAGTTCTACTTCACTCCGGGCGACCTGGGCTTCCGTGCGTTCGACACACGCGTCGGACGGATCGGGACGCTCGTCTGCTGGGACCAGTGGTATCCCGAAGGCGCCCGCCTCACGGCGCTGCAGGGCGCCAACGTGCTGTTCTATCCGACGGCGATTGGCTGGCACCCGCAGGAGAAGGCGACGCACGGTGCTCAGCAGCTCGACGCTTGGCGCACCATCCAGCGGAGCCACGCGATCGCGAACGGTTGTTACGTCGCAGCGGTGAACCGGGTCGGCCACGAGCGACCGGCCGGCGCCGCCGGCGACGGCATCGAGTTCTGGGGCTCGTCGTTTCTCGCCGATCCGTTTGGCGCCATCGTGGCCGAAGCGCCCAAGGACCGCGAGGCCATCGTGCTGGGTGAGATCGACCTCGGGCGCATCGAGGAAGTCCGACGCGGCTGGCCGTTTCTGCGCGACCGCCGGATCGACGCTTACGCGGGGATCGGCAGCCGCTTTCTCGACGACCACCCGTAGTGCTTCCCCCTCCCGCCCGCGCCGATACCCCGGCCGCCCTTGGCTTCCGCATGCCAGCCGAGTGGGAACCGCATCACGCCACGTGGCTCGGGTGGCCGCATAACGCCAGCGACTGGCCGGGCAAATTCGCTCCGATTCCGTGGGTGTATGGCGAGATCGTGCGGGCGCTGGTCCCGGGCGAAATCGCCCGCATTCTCGTGAACTCCGCCCGGCACGAGCGGCAGGCGCGGCACGTGCTGGCGCGCGCGGGCGTGGATCTCGCCCGTGTCGAGTTCTTCCGCTTCCCCACCGATCGAGGCTGGACCCGTGATTTCGGTCCCGTGTTCGTCCGGCGCACGACCCCGCGGCGCGAGGTGGCGATCGCGCGGTTCCGCTTCAACGCCTGGGCCAAGTATCCCGACTGGAAGAAGGACGACCGGATTCCCGAGCGGGTGGCCGCGCGGCTCGAGCTGCGTCTGTTCCGCGCCCGGGCCGGTGCGCGAGAGGTGGTGCTCGAGGGCGGCAGCATCGACGTGAACGGGAGGGGCACCCTCCTCACAACGGAGGAGTGTCTGCTCGATCCCGCGGTTCAGGTCCGGAACCCGGGGCTCGGGCTCGGCGAGATCGAAGCCGTGCTGCGCGACCAGCTCGAGGTGACGAACGTCCTGTGGCTCGGTAAGGGAATCGCGGGTGACGACACGCACGGCCACATCGACGACCTGTGCCGCTTCGTCAACCCCCGCACGGTCGCGCTGTGCCGGGAGACGGACCCGCACGACGCGAACTATCGCGCACTGGAGGAAAACCGTGAGCGCCTGCAGGCGATGCGACTCGAGGATGGCTCCAAGATCGAGGTGGTCGATCTCCCGATGCCCGGAGCGCTCTCCTTCGAGGGACAGCGTCTCCCCGCGAGCTATGCGAACTTCTACATCGCGAACGGCGCCGTCCTGGTGCCGACCTTCAACGACCCGAAGGACCGCGTAGCGCTCGGCATCCTTGCGGACCTGATCAATGACCGACCGATCATAGGGATCCACGCCGTCGATCTCGTGTGGGGGCTGGGCACCCTGCATTGTCTCACTCAACAGGAGCCAGCAGCATGACCACCGCCACCCAACCGTTCGGCCTCTCCGCCATCGGCCAGATCTTCGTGCGGGCCAAGGATCTCGACCGCGCCGTCCGGTTCTACCGCGACACGCTCGGGATGCCGTTTCTCTTTCAAGCACCGCCGCAGATGGCGTTCTTTCAGTGCGGCGCGACCACTCTCTTGGTCGGCGTCCCGGAAGCGCCGGAGTTCGACCATCCCGCATCCACCATCTATTATCTCGTGCCCGACATCGCAGTCGCACACGCGACGCTGCGCGGCCGAGCCGTGGAGTTCATCAGCGAGCCGCACCTCGTGCACCGCGCGCCGGACTACGAACTGTGGCTGGCCGACTTCCGCGACTCCGAGGGGAACGTGCTGGCGCTGATGGATCGGAAACGGCGCGCCTAGCCGCCGTCCGGGCTCGGGCCTTCCGGCCCTGAGTATCGTTCGACAGTCCCTTCTGGAGCCCGGGCCCAGTGAATCCCCAGCACCGCCAGGTCGTCCTCGTCGTTCTGCTCGCGGCAGCCTGCCGCGCGGGCGCGCCCCATGCGGAGCTTCCCCTCCCTCCGCCCGCTCCGGCGCCTGGGGACACCACCTGCACGATCGCCGCCGGCCGGGCGGCCGCGCGCGACACGATCACGCTCGCCGTCACCGACCCCGTCGACCCGGGACACGCTCCCCTGCCCCGCAACGACGCGGAGCGGCTGGTTTTCGGGCAGCTCTATGAATCGTTGATTCGGGTGGACTGCCAAGGACGTCCGCTGCCCGGCCTCGCCGCTACGTGGGAACAGGCACCGGGAGATCGCTGGGGCTTCACGCTGCGCGACAACGCGCGATTCTGGGACGGGGCGCCGGTGACGGCACGCGACGTCCTTGCCTCCTGGCGGTTACGCGACGCGACGCTCGCGGCGAGCCTCACCGTCACCGGCGACCGCACCTTCACCCTGCCGGCGTCCGGCCCATTCCAGCGATTGGCCGACCAGGCGCTGGCGGTCACCAAGCCCGCGCCTGGCGGCAGCTGGCCGATCGGGACCGGCCGCTACTGGATGACGAGCGGCGATCCCGCGTCGCCTGACGTGCTCGTGGCCCAGCCGATGGCGCGCACGGGACAACCCGTAGTGAAGATCGCCACAGTGCCGGCGAGCGCCGCCCGGGACGCGCTCGATGGCGAAGCGGGCGTGCTCATTACGGACGACCCAGCGGCGCTCGAGTACGCGAGGACGCTGGCCGGGTACGTCGACGTCCCCCTCGAATGGAACCGGACCTACGTCCTGCTCGCCGCGGGGCGGGACAAAGCGATGGTCGGTGACCTCCGCCTGGAGAGCCTCCGCGAGGCAGTGCGCGGCGATGCTCGTCCCGCCGAATGGTCGGGCCCCGGACGCTTCTGGTTCACCGACCTGGAGCCGTGCGGCGTTGCGGCGGGGCGCGACACGCTTGGAGCCGCCGGGCGGCGGCGCCGCGTCGTCTACAAGCAGAGCGATCGGAGCGCGGCCGATCTCGCGGCCCGCCTGGTGGGCCTGGGCGCCCTGGGCCGGGGCGCCGTCGCGGCGGGCGTGCCGGCGAGCGCTTTCGAATCCTCGCTTCGGACGGGCGGCGACGCCGCGTATGTGCTCGAACTGCGGCGGCGCGTCTACGACGTGTGCCGTGCGGCGCTCGAGCTGCCGCCGTGGAGCTCGGCCGCCACGATCGAGCCGCTGCTCGACGTCCGCTCCCATGCCGTGGTCCGGCGTGGGCTCCCACGGATGACGCTCGACTGGGACGGCACGCTCCGCCTCACCCCGCCATGAGCTTTCGCGCCCGTCTCCTCCTCGGATTCGGCGCGGTGGTGCTCGTCCCCCTGACCGTGTTCGGTTGGCGGATTCGCGAGGTGATGGTGAACCGCCTGACCGCGGAATACCAGCAGCGGGTGGCGGCGCTCGTATCGGTGATCCGCGCGGACCTGGACCAGCGGAGCGCGGGGATCGCGCCGCGGCTCGCCGCCCTGCGCGACGCCATCGCTCGGGACAACCGGTTTCGCGTCGCCGCGCTGCAGGGGGGCGAGCGCAGCTACCTGCTCGACTACGCCGGTGACGCGATGCGGCTGGCCGGGCTCTCGCTGCTGCAGATTCAGGACGAGACGGGCCGCATCGTAAGCTCCGGGCACTTCCGCAATGAGTACGATCAGTCCGACCCCGCGCTGCCGCGCCTCCTGGCGGAGGCTCCGGCGGGCACCGCGCTGGTGGAGGCGCGCGGCGCGGAAGGGCCGTTTCTCGCGCTCGCGCGGGTCGATTCCCTCCGGATCGGCGGCCGGCGCTTCACCCTCGTGGGCGGAATAGCGGTGGACTCGAGCTTGCTGGCGCGGCTGGCGCCCGATTCCGAGCTGACGGTGGCGGTGGCGCTCCCGTCCGACACGTCCTCCGGCCCCGATCCGGCCACCCAAGTCTTCAGCGCCCTGGCCGTCCCGTTCGTGATGGCCGGCGACTCCGCCCGGCTGCTCCCCGCGCGCATTGTCGTCTCGCACTCGCTCGCCTCGCTCGTGGCGCTGCGCCGCGGGGTCGCGCTGTCGTTTCTCGTCGCAGTGCTCCTCACCGCACTGATCGCGCTGCTCCTGGCCTCGTGGCTGTCGACCCGGATCAGCCGGCCGCTGACCGCGCTCGCGGCGAAGACCGCAGACGTGGACATGGATCGGCTGGACGTGGCGTTCGACAGCGACCGGCCGGACGAGATCGGTGCGCTGAGCCGGCTGCTCGGCGGTATGACCGAGCGGCTGCGCGCCGGGGCGGCGCGCCTGCGCGAGGCCGAGCGCCGCCTGGCGATGGGCGACCTCGCCCGCCAGGTGAACCACGACATCAAGAACGGCCTGATTCCCATCCGCAACGTATTCCGGCATCTCGGTCAGGCCGCCGGCGAGACCCCGGATCGGCTCGCCGCCGCGTTCCGGGATCGCCAGGCGACCGTCGAGTCGAGCATCTCCTATCTCGAGAACCTCGCGAGCAACTACGCCCGGCTCTATCCGCAGCCGGCCCGCGAGTCGTGCGACGTGAACGCGGTCGTGCGTGAGACAGTCAAGCGAGTCGGCGAGACGGGCCAGGCGAATCTGCGACTGGAGCTCGCGGAGGGTCTGCGCCCCGTCCGCACCGATCCCCTCGTCCTGCGGCGCATCCTCGAGAACCTCATCGGGAACGCGATCGATAGCCTGGCGGCACGAGCCGGCAGCGTCACCGTATCGACCGGGGCAAACGGAGCAGCTGGCGTCCGGATCACCGTCGCCGACACGGGCCAAGGGATGACCCAGGAGGAGCTGAATCGCGCGTTCGACGACTTCTACACGACCAAGCCCGGCGGTACGGGCCTCGGTCTGTCGATCGTGCGACGCTTGGTGCTCGATGCCAGTGGGGCGTTGCGCGTGGAGACGAAGCCCGGGGCGGGCAGTAGGTTCATCGTCGAGCTGCCGGGCGAGGGCGCGTGAGCGCCATCCTGGTCGTAGACGATGTAGCCGCCATGGCGGAGCAGTACGCGCACGATCTCAAGCGTGTGGGCGGCTACGAGACACTCGTCGCGCACAGCGGCCGCGCGGCGCTGGACCTGCTGGAGCGCGAGGCGGTGGACTGCGTCATCCTCGACCTCGAAATGCCGGGGATGGACGGCTTCGAGGTGCTGCGGGCCTTGCAGCGGCGCGGCTTCCGGATTCCCGTGCTCGTGTACACGGGGACGGGCAACTACGACCGCTGTACCGAGGCCATCCGGCTCGGGGCCCGGAGCTTCATCGACAAAGCCGAGCCGATGGAGCGGGTGGTGCAGGAGGTCGAGCACGCCCTCGAGCAAGAGCGCCTCGCGGGGCAGGTCGCCGTGCTGCGGACTCGTCTCGATTCCGGCGCACCGCTCCTGGGTGCGAGCCTCGCCATGCAAGAGCTCAAGGACGCGATCGGGCGCGTCGCGAAGATCCCGAGCCCGGTCCTGATCGTGGGTGAGAGCGGGTCGGGGAAGGAGCTCGTCGCCCGGGAGCTGCACCGCCTGGGCGCGAATCCCGCCGGGCCGTTCATCGCGCTCAATGCGGCGGCCATCCCGGAGAACCTCGTGGAGGACGAGCTGTTCGGCCACGAGCGGGGAGCGTTCACGGGCGCCGGCGCCCTCCGCAAGGGCGCGTTCGAAGCCGCGTCCGGTGGCACGTTGTTTCTCGACGAGATCGGCGAGCTGCCACTCACGGCGCAGGCGAAACTGCTGCGCGTCATCGAACAGCGACAGATCACGCGGCTCGGCGGCAACCGCACGGTCGCCGTGGCGGCGCGGGTCGTGGCCGCCACGAATCGTGACCTCGACGCTGAAGTGCGTGCCGGCCGGTTCCGCGAGGACGTCTACTTCCGACTCAACGTCCACGTCGTGCGCGTCCCCGCGCTCCGGGAGCGGCGGTCGGACGTTCCAGTGCTCGTCGAGCATCTCTTGACCACGACCTGCGCCCGCTTCGGCATACGACCCAAGACGGTCGACCCTGCAGCGCTCGACTGCCTGATGCGATACGACTGGACGCGCAACAACGTGCGAGAGCTGCGGAATGTCGTCGAGCGGATGATCATCGCGACGGACGGCGAAGCGATCGGTGTGGACGACATTCCAACCGACGTCCGGGAAGGGGCGGGTTCACAGAGCACCTCCGCCGGCAGCGCCCCAACCACCTTCCATGCCCTCCGGGCGGAGGCCGAGCGCCAGATCATCGTCGCGGCACTCGAGCACAACGACTGGCACATCACCCGGACGGCGCAGGCGCTCGGCCTCGCCGATCACGCCAGCCTCTTGAAGATCATGCGTCGGCATAACATCAGCCGGGGATAAGGGCCGCGGACTCGTGTCCGCACGAACACGAGGGGCTCCGGAATCCTGTGTCCGCCCGGACACTCGACGTTCGTCCCCCGAACGCAACTGGTTGATTTGTCGACTGATGCCTGACGACTGACTGCTGGCCTCCTTTCTGCCTTACAGCGGGCGTCCACCGCTGTTCGAACGGCGCTCTCCCGAGCGCCCCACCAGGAGGAGGATCTCATGCGGAAGCTGACCATCATCCCGTACGTCATCGCCACGTTCGTCGCCGGCGCCTGCGGGGGCAAGCACTCCAATTCGGGCGACGCGAACGCGGCCGAAGTGACGACGGTATCGCCCGAGACGTCGAGCGTTGCGGCCCCGACCGGTCCCGTGACCGCGGGAACCGTTTCGTTCGACGGCGCCGAGGCAGCCTATACCGAGAAGCGCTACGACGAGGCAGTGCGGTTGTTCACCGGGTATACCGGCGAGCACACGGACAATGTCTGGGGCTTCTACATGCTCGGCCTCTCAGCCTGGAAGACGGGCGACCGCGACGCGGCAGTGCGCGCGTTCACGCAGGCGCTCGAGAAGGATTCGACCCACGTGAAGAGCCGCCTGAACCTGAGCCGGGTGCTGATCGAGCAGGGCAAGGCGGAGGAAGCGCTTCCATACGTTCGGGGAGTCGTGGCGTTCGATTCTACGTCGAACGAGGGCTACCGCCTGCTCGGGCGCGTGAAGCGCGAGCTCGGCGACTCGAGCGGGGCAATCGAGGCGCTCAAGAAAGCGATCGTGCTCGACGGGCGTGACGCCTGGTCGATGAATAACCTGGCGCGAGTGTACATCGGTCAGGGTCGGTTCGAGGATGCGCTCGGTCCGCTCGCCCGGGCCATCGAGATCGATTCGACGGTCCCAGCGTTCCATACCAATTTGGGACGAGCCCTGGAGCGCACCGCCGACCGGAGCCGTCTCGCCGAGGCTTTCGTGGAGGAAGTGAAGACCTGGCGGTAGGGAACTGCCGGATCCGATCGCGTTCGGTAGGGGCGCAGCATGCTGCGCCCCTACGACGTTTCCACCGCCCGCCCGAGCGCGACAATTTCCGCGCGGATCGCGTGCCGCTCGGCCAGGAGCCGCAAGAACGCCCACCGCCGAAACACGAAGAGACTGAGCGCCCGCGTCCCGCCGACGATGCGGTCGAGCCGCTCGAAGAACACCAAGGCTGCGTAGGCGGTGAGCGGCGCGATCGCGAAGGCTAGCACTCCCGCCTCGATGCCCCGCCACCGCCAGACGATCGCCGCCACGAGGGTCCACGTGAGGGGGAAGAGCAGCATCGCGGCGAGCACCTTGATGCTCGCGAGCGCATCCTCCGCTCCCTTGGCCATCCCCGTCGCGACGAACCCGACGGCTCGGTACGCCGGATAGTGTACGACGACGCCCACCAGCGCGGCGGGCAGGAGCAGCAGGAGCACCAGCACCGCCTTGGCGACGTAACCGGCGACGCGGCCGAGCGTGAAGCGGCTGGGCGCGAGCTGGCGCGGATCGAGCCCCGCTGCGGCGAGCGCGGCCTCGTACCGGTCGATCCGGGTCGCCAGGGCCGCGAATCGCTCGGGCCACTGCGCGCGCACCACGTCGTAATCTTCAAGCAAGCGGCGTCGCAGCGCGAACTCGTCCGCCAAAGACGGGGGACTCGCAGGCGCATCGTCTTGCGCGCTGACGATACGCTGCGCCCGCTCCACCAGCGCGTGCGCCTCGGCCTGCTCGGCTTGGAGGGTCACGGCGGCCAATGCCTGCTCGATCCGGGCCGTCAGCTCGCGCACTGGACCCGCGGGCGGCTCTTCGCCCGGCGCGAGCGCGACCGGTTCCACCGCGAACGGCTCTCCGAAATACAGCAGAGCAGCGCTCCGGAACGTGCGCTTCGCCCGGTAGTACAGGCCCGCCGGAACGATCCGGATCGGCGACGATTCCGCGAGTCCTCCCGCCGCCCCGAATGCGATCCGGGCCGCGCCTGTCTTCAACGGCCGGAGCTTAGGATCCGAGTGCGACGCGCCTTCCGGGAAGATGGCGATCGCGCCGCCGCGGGCGAGCACGGCGCGAGCCGTGTCGAACGTCTCGCGGTTCTGTGAGGGGTCGGAGCCCGCGTCCTGACGCCGGTGCACCGGGATCGCGTCGAACGCGCGACAGAAGAATCCGATTACCGGCATCCGGAACAGCGGGGCCTTGGCGAGCAGCGAGACGCGTCGCGGCGCGAGGCACAGAAGGAACGCCGGATCGATCAACCCGCTCGGGTGGTTCAGGACGAAAATCACGGGACCGCGTTGGGGGACGCGCTCGGCGCCCGAGACTTCGATGCGGCGGAAAAAGATGCGCAGGATGAGACCGAACAGCGCCCGGAAGAACGCCCTCACGGCGACGGCTCGCCGCCGGCGCGTCCCCCCCGCCAGGCGGCGTAAGTCCAGATGATCCCTCCGACCAGGACGGCCAGTGGAATGATCAACACTGCCTCACCCAGCGAGCGCGCGTCGGACAGCACCCCGACGAGCGACGGGGAGGGGACGTCGCCCAGGAGGTGAATCGTGAAGATGCTCAAGGCCACCGCTGTGGCCCGCATGTGCGGTGAGACGACGTTGACGATCGCGGAGTTGATCGGACCGGTGGAGGCGAACAGACACAGCTCCGCCGCGACGATGGCCGGCCAATAGACTGCGGGGTGCGGCGCGGCGAGCGCGACCAGGGTGAGCGGCGCGGCGGCGAGCGTGACCACGCCCGAGACCCAGAGGTACGCCTGCCGCGACACTCTAAGGAAGTAGTCCCCGATCCAGCCTCCGGCGTACGTCCCGATGAACCCCGTGACCACCACGATTGCCCCGAACTGCACGGTCGCCTGCGCTTTCGGAATGCCGCGCGTGCGCTCGAGGAAGGCCGGCGTCCAGAACGCCAGCGCGCCGATCGCAAACGTATAGGCGGCATAGCCCAGCACCGTGAGGACGTACGGACGGTTACGAACCAGGGCGGCATAGGCGGCGCGGGCGGCGCCGCCGAGCGACACGGCATGGGCGTCGGCGGTGAGTCCAGCGGCGGAGTCTTGGGCGCCGCGGGGCGGATCGTACAGCCGCAGCGCGAGCGCCGCGAGCACCAGGCCGGGCACGCCGGCCACGAAGAACGCCTGGCGCCACCCGAAGTAGTGATCGACCAGCCCTCCCACGATGTATCCGAGTGCCGAGCCGATGGGGATCGCGGCGAAGAACACCGCGAACACCCGGCCACGCCGCTCGCGTGGGAAGTAGTCGGCCAGCAGCGCCGGCGAGATCGTGCCGTAGGCCGCCTCACCGACGCCCACCGCGGCTCGCGCCGCGAACAGCGACGCGTAGCTCGTCGCCAGGCCCGCGAGCGCCGTCGCAACGCTCCAGATCGCGACGCCCAGGCCCAGGAGACGCGTCCGGGATCGCGCGTCGCCCAGCGATCCGAACAGGGGCGCGGCGATCATGTACACGATGATGAACCCGGTCATGAGCGACCCGAGCTGCGTGTCCGAGAGCCCGAGCTCCGAGTGCTTCATGCTCTCGGCAAGCGCGGCGACGATCCACCGGTCCAGGTAGTTGAACAGGTTGATCAGCGTGAGGACCGCGAGCGCCCTCCTGCCGAGCCGGGCGAACTCGGGCCCTACAGGTGGGCCTTCAGCCACGACGTGAATAGACCATACAGGTTTTCCCGCGTGGTGCCACCGGCGATCGAGTGCGTCTTGTTGGGATAGATCCGCATGTCGAACTGCTTGTTCGCGGCCTCCAGGCGCTCCACCAGGCGCTCGCTGTTCTGGAAGTGCACGTTATCGTCGCCAGTCCCGTGCACCAGCAGGAAGCTGCCCCGGAGACTATCGGCATACATCAACGGGGCACTCTCGTCGTAGCCGGCTGCATTCTCCTGGGGCGTACGCATGTAGCGCTCGGTGTAAATCGTATCGTAGAAACGCCAGTCCGTCACCGGCGCCACAGCGAGCGCCGCCTTGAACACGCCCGCGCCGCGGAACATGCTGAGGGATGTCATGTAGCCGCCGTAGCTCCAGCCCCAGATGCCGATGCGATCGGGATTCACGTACGGCTGTGCGGCGAACCAGCGCGCGGCCGCGATCTGGTCAGTCGATTCGTAGCGGCCGAGGTGGAGGTAGGTCTGTTTCATGAACTTCGCGCCGCGCCCGCCGGTCCCGCGGTTGTCCACGCTCGCGACCAGGTAGCCCTCCTGCGCCAGCATCTCGTGCCACAAGTAGTTCGCTCCGCCCCAGGCGTCGGTGACCGTCTGGGATCCCGGCCCGCCGTATACGTTCATCAACAAGGGATAGCGTCGCGCCGGGTCGAATCCCTTGGGCTTGATGATCCACGCGTTGAGTTCCACACCTTCGGGCGTCTTGACCGTGATGAACTCCGGACGGTTGAGCCCTAGCCCCGAGACCTTCTCCCTCAGCTTCGCATTGCCGGCAATGGTGCGGACGAGCGTCCCGTCCGCGCGGCGCAGCGTCTGCACCGGGGGGACGCCGGCCTGCGAATAGGTCTCGACGTACAGCGCGAACGTGGGGGCGAACGCGGCGCTGTGCGTCCCGGGGTCGGTCGAAATCCGCGCCAGCCCCCTTCCGTCCAGCCCGACGCGCAACAGCTGCCGCCCGAGTGGCCCCTCGATGGCACCGCTGAAATAGAGGACCCGGCTCTTCTCATCCACGCCGTACACGTCCTGAACGTCCCAGCCCCCCGGCGTCACGCGCCGGACCAACGAGCCGCCCCGATCGAACAGGTAGACCTGATCGTTGCCGTCTCGCTCGGAGACGAACAGGAACTGTTTTCCGCCGTCGATCCAGCGGGGCTGGTTCGCATCCACCCAGGCGGAATCGGCGTCGGTCATGATCACTCGTGCCGCGCCGCTGGTCGCGTCGGCCATCAGCAGATCGAGCCGATTCTGGTGCCGGTTGAGCCGGGTGAGCCACAGCTGGTCCGGCGCATCGGCAAAGTCCATCGCGGCGACGTAGATGTCCTTGTCCGGGCCGAGCTCGATCCACGAGGTCCGGCCAGTGGAGATCTCCACGACGCCGATCTTCACGTCCGAGTTGGGCGTCCCGGGCTTGGGGTAGCGGACCGGTACGAGGCTCGGGTAGAGCGAATCCTGATTCAGCAGGTAGAACGGCCGGATCGCCGTCTGGTCGAGCCGCCAGAACGCGATCCGCCGGCCGTCGGGGCTCCAGCGAAACCCATCGCGCAGGTTCAGCTCCTCCTCGTACACCCAATCAGACGTGCCGTTGATGACGTTCTCTCCGCCGTCCCGCGTGACCGCCGTTTCGTCGCCCGTCGCGAGATCGGTGACGTAGATGTTGTTCTCGCGAACAAACGCGACCCGGCGTCCTTCGGGAGAAAGCTTGGCGAACTGCTGGTAGCCGGGGCGCGTGCTGACGGGGGTGAGCCGGCGGGCGGTGAGGTCCCACACGAAGAACGTGCCCTTGGTGTTCTCCCGCCACACGCGGGCGGAATTCGTGAAAATGAGTAGCTTGGAGCCGTCACCCGAGAACTGGTATTGTTCGATGGCCACCGGCTTCACCGCCCCGGGCGGAACGAGGTCCGCGCCCCGTACGACCAAGGCCTTGGTGCCGGTCAGCGCGTCCACGCGGTACAGGTCGGTGTTCCCCGACGCGTTTTCCTCGATGGCCGTATACGCTTTGCCGTCGCTCGTCCAGGCGATGTCGACCAGATCGCTCACGAACTCCGGCGAGCCCCAGATGGCGTGCACGGTGAGGGGTGGGGCGTGGATGCCCTGCGCGGCGAGTGGCGCGATCTGGAAAACGGCGCACGCGGCGATGAGGCGGCGAACGGCAGTCGAAACCATGTTGGCGTCCGGGGCAAGGGTTAGAGGTGCCCCAAACCTACCCACCGACGCCCCCCTCCGCCGCCGCTGGGACGGTGCAGCCTAGCGGGCCCGAGCTCCCTCGCCTGAGTGCCGCGCACTGGCCGACCGGCGCCTACCGCCGGGAGCATCTGCCGGAGCGGGTGCTGCAGTTCGGCACGGGCATGCTGCTGCGCGCCCTGTGCGCGGCGTTCGTCGACGCCGCGAACTCGGCCGGCGCGTTCTCCGGCCGCATCGCCGTCATCCAGAGCACACCGCACGGCCAGGCGCGCGCCATCAACGCCCAGGACGGCCTCTTCACACTAGTGGAGCGCGGGCTCGAGCACGGAGCGCCGGTCGAGCGGACGCGACTGGTCGGCGCGATCTCGCGCGCCCTGCTCGCGGACGCCCAGTGGCCCGCAGTGCGGGACCTGGTCGCGCGGCCTGAGCTGCAGGTGATCGTGAGTAACGTGACGGAAGCGGGGTTTCGCCCCGACGCGAGCTTCCCCGCCAGGTTGACGGATCTCCTGCATACGCGTTTCGTGCGCTTGCCCGACGGTCCGCCCGTGTTCGTCATTCCCACCGAGCTGCTGGACGACAACGGGCCGCGGCTCGCCGCGATGGTCGATCGCCTGGCCGACGGACTCGAGCGTGGGCCTGAGTTCCGCAGATGGCTTGGCCGGCGCGTGCGGTTCTGCTCCTCGCTGGTGGACCGGATCACCACGGGCACGCCCGCGCGAGACGTGCGCGCGGCGCTGGAGCGGCGTCTCGGGTACGTCGACGCCCTCCTCACCGTCACGGAGCCCCAGGCCCTCTGGGCGATCGAGGCCGATCCCGCCGAATTGCGGGCGACGTTGCCGATCGACGTTCTCCCCGAGTCGGTGATCATCGCGCCCGACATCGGTTTCTATCGGGAACGCAAGCTGCGACTGCTGAACGGCGCGCACACCGCCACCGCACCGATCGCACTCCTGGCGGGGGTGCGGACGGTGCGAGAGGCCGCCGACCATCCTCGCCTGAGCGTCTTCCTCCGCCACGTCCTGTTCGAGGAGATCGTGCCCTCGACGAACCTGCCGCCCGGCGCAGCGCTGGCGTTCGCGGGAACCGTGATCGATCGGTTTCGCAACCCCTGGCTCGATCACGAATGGCGCGTGATCGCCGCGAACCAGACGGCGAAGCTGCGGCTCCGCGTGGTGCCGTCGCTCACAGGATTCGCCCGAATGCGGGGGATCGCGCCGCAGGGGTTGGCCCTGGGCCTTGCGGCCTATCTGCAATGGGCCCGCTCACATCCCGCCGGCGACGCCGATCTGCCGCTGATCGAGCGGCACTGGCGAGCGGTGGAGCCGAATGCGTTGGAAGAACTGGCCAGGACCGCGCTGTCTGACACGGATCTGTGGGGCGCGAATCTCGCCGAACTGCCGGGACTCTTCGAGGCCACGACGCGCTGGCTGGTCCTGCTGCAGCGCGACGGCGTGGACGCGGCGCTCGCTGCGCTGCCCGGCATGCCGGAGCACGCAGCCACCGGACGCGCCGGATCATGACCCTCACCGCGACGACCTTCCCGGGGCTCGATCCGCTGCTCCAGAGCGGTGTGATTGCGGTCGTTCGGCTGTCCGCGGCGGTCCGGCTGGGTCCGGCCGCCCGCGCGCTGGCGGCGGGAGGCGTGGGCGCAGTGGAGGTCACGCTGACCACACCGGGCGCGATCGACGCGATCGCCGACCTCGCGTCCGACAAGGAGCTGGCGGGGTGCGTCATCGGTGCGGGCACCGTGCTCGACGAATCCGCGGCTCGCTACGTCATCGACGCCGGCGCGCGTTTCGTGGTGAGCCCGGCGCTCAACCCGGCCGTGATCCGCGCGTGCCGCGACCGCGAGGTCCCATGCATGCCCGGCGCCTTCACGCCCACCGAGCTGCTCGAGGCCTGGCGCGCGGGTGCGCCGGTCGTGAAGCTGTTCCCCGCGTCAGCGGTCGGTCCCGGCTACATCCGCGACGTGCTCGCGCCGCTGCCGTTCCTGCGGCTCGTGCCCTCGGGCGGGGTGTCGCTCGAGAACGCCGGCGAGTGGATTCGCGCCGGCGCCGCCGCGGTGAGCGTGGGAAGCGCGCTCGCAAGCGCCGCCCTACTAACGGACACATCGACCGCTGAGCTCACGGCGCGCGCCCGGTCGTTCGTCGAGCGCGTGGCCCAGGCCCGGCGCCACCTCGGCAACCCCCAGTGACGCGGGCGGTCACGTTCGGCGAGCTCCTATTGCGGCTCAGCCCACCCGGTGAAGAACGACTGTTCGAGTCGAGCGACCTCGTGACGTGCTTCGGGGGCGCGGAGGCGAACGTCGCCGTCGCCCTGAGCCATTTCGGCGTGCCATGCGACTACGTCACGCGCATGCCCGACAATCCCATCGGGGATGCCGGCGTGGCGGCGCTCGAGCGCGAAGGCGTCGGGACCGAATGGATCGTGCGCGGCGGCGAGCGCCTGGGGATCTACTTCGTGGAGCCAGGCGCCGATCTGCGCACTATGCGCGTCGTGTACGACCGCGCAGGCTCCGCGTTGGCCCGCATCGAGCCGCGGTCCCTCGACTGGCCTCGGGTGCTCGCGCGCGCCGACTGGTTCCACGCCTCGGGGATCACCCCCGCGCTGGGCGACGGGCCGGCCGCCGCGCTCGCGGATGCGATCGCCTGCGCGCGCGCCCAGGGCATACCCGTCAGTTTCGACTTGAACTACCGCGAGGCGCTGTGGCGCGACCGCGACCCGCGACCGCTGGTCGAGCCCCTGGCGCGACAGGCGACGGTCCTGATCGCCAACCCGACGGCCGTGCGAGCCATGTTCGGAATCGAGGCAGACGACACCTCGCTCGCGACACCTGAGCGGGCGCGGGAGCTTGCGGCCCGGCTCGCGGACCGTTGCGGGGTCACGCGGGTCGCGCTCACGCGACGCGAGATCCTCGGGCCCCGCCGCCACGGCTGGAGCGCCGTACTGTACGATGCGGAGACCCGCTCGTTCGCGCAGAGCCGGCGGCACTGCGTGGACGTCGTGGACCGGGTGGGCGGTGGCGACAGCTTCGCGGCAGGGCTCATCACGCGGCTCATCGGCGGGGACGCGCCGGCCGGGGCGCTCGAGTTCGCGGTGGCCGCGAGTGCGCTGAAGCTCACCGTGCCCGGCGACTTCAGCCGCGCCAGCGTCCGGGAAGTCGAGGAGCTGCTCCGCACATGATCCCGAGCTTTCGCTGGTTTGGCGCGGCCGATCCGATCCCGCTCGCCCATATTCGACAGATCCCCGGAGTCACGGGCATCGTGAGCGCGCTGTACGACGTGCCGGTGGGCGACACCTGGAGCCGCGCGCGCCTCGGCGCGCTCAAGGCTCAGGTCGAGGATGCCGGGCTTCGCTTCGCCGTGGTCGAGAGCGTCCCGGTGCACGAGGACATCAAGCTGGGGCGCCCCGGGCGCGACCGGCTCATCGACAATTACTGCGCCAGCGTCGCGAGTATGGGTGAGCTCCGCATTCCCGTGTTGTGCTACAACTTCATGCCGGTGTTCGACTGGACACGCACCGACCTCGCCATGCGGCTACCCGACGGGTCCACGGCGCTCGCGTACGACGATCGGGCGCTCGCCGCCATCGATCTGTCCCGCGGAACCGGAGAGCTTCCCGGTTGGGCCACCGCGTACCAGCCCGCGGATCTCCAGGCGCTGCTCGCCGCCTACCGCGACGTGGACACGGAGCACCTGTGGGACAACCTCGCGTACTTCCTCGAGCGCGTCGTACCGGTCGCCGGGCAGGCCGGCGTGCGCCTCGCCATCCATCCCGATGATCCCCCCTGGCCCATCTTCGGACTGCCGCGGATCATCACCAATGCCCGAGCCTTGGAGCGCCTCGTGACGCTCGTGGACAGCCCGGCGAACGGCGTGACGTTCTGCACCGGTTCGCTCGGCGCGAGCCCCGAGAACGATCTGCCCGCCATGGTCCGCCGTTTGGGAGGGCGCATTCACTTCGCCCACTGCCGCAACGTCCGGATCACGGGTGACCGCCGGTTTCACGAGACCGCCCATCCGTCCGCTTGCGGCAGCGTGGACCTGTTCGAGGTACTCCGCGCCCTGAGGGACGTCGGATTCGCGGGCCCGATGCGCCCCGATCACGGCCGCATGATCTGGGGCGAGACGGGGCGCCCCGGATACGGGCTGTACGATCGGGCGCTCGGTGTGACGTACCTCCAGGGCCTGTGGGAAGCCCTCTCGCGGATGGATGCGTGAGCAAGACGGTCGCTGCCCCGCCCCGGCGGATCGGATACCGCTGGACGGTATGCGCGCTGCTGTTCGTGGTGACCACGATCAACTATGTCGACCGCCAGGTGCTCGGGATCCTCGCGCCCACGCTGCAGCGCGAGCTGGGGTGGTCCGAGGCCGCCTATGGCGACGTCGTGTCGTGGTTCACCCTGCCCTACGCCTTCGGATTCCTCGCGGCGGGGCGGCTGTTCGACCGGATCGGCGTGCGGCGCGGGTTCGCGGCGGCCGTAATCGCGTGGAGCCTAGCAGCCATCGCCCACGCGTTTGCCCGCACGACGGCCCTGTTTTCCGCCGCCCGTGCCCTGCTGGGCGTGGCCGAGTCGGCAAATTTTCCGGGCGCCATCAAGGCCGTCGCCGAGTGGTTCCCAAAGAGGGAGCGGGCGCTGGCGACCGGCATTTTCAACGCCGGGACGAACACCGGTGCGATCATCACACCCCTCCTCGTCCCCTGGATCGCGCTCACGTGGGGCTGGCCGTGGGCCTTCATCGCGACGGGCTCGCTCGGGTTCCTCTGGCTCATTCTCTGGCTCGCCCTGTACCGCAGTCCCGAGTCGAACCCCCGCGTTTCCAGCGACGAGTTGGCGCACATCCACAGCGACCCGGCCGACCCCGAGAACGCCCGCGTGCCCTGGATCCGACTCCTCGGTTTCAGACAGACCTGGGCGGTCGCGGCGGGGAAGCTGCTGGCCGATCCGATCTGGTGGTTCTACCTGTACTGGCTCCCGAAATTTCTGGACGCCCGGTACGGGATCAAGTTGGCGCAGGTGGCGCTCCCGCTCATCGTCGTGTACGTGGTGGCCGATGTGGGCTCGATCGGTGGGGGGTGGCTCTCCAGCTCCCTGATCAAGCGCGGCTGGACAGTCAATCGGGCGCGCAAGACCACGATGCTCGCAATGGCGCTCCTGATCGTTCCAACGGTTCTGGCGCCACTGGCGGGGAGCATGTGGACCGCCGTATTACTGGTCAGCGTCGCCGCGGCGGCGCACCAAGCCTGGTCTGCCAACGTGTATACGCTGGCGAGCGACATGTTCCCGCGCGCGGCGGTGGGCTCAGTGGTGGGGATCGGCGCATTCGCCGGCGGCATCGGCGGCTGGGCGTTCCAGCGCGTCACCGGCCGGATTCTCGAAGCCAACGGCAACGACTACACGCCCATCTTCATCGTTTGCGGGCTGGCCTACGTCTCGGCCTGGACCATCATTCATCTCCTCGCCCCGCGGCTCGAGCCCGCGACCACCGGATGAACCGCCACGAGGTACTGAAAATGCCCGACCATTCCGTGCCGCGACGTGCTTTCCTCACGGCCACCGCCGCGAGCGTGGCCGGCGCGGGCCTCACCCCCGCGTTCCCCCTCTCCCCGTTATGGAAAAGGGGACAGAGGGTGGGGTCTGCCGCACCGCCCGCTCCCCTGCAGCTGGGCGTGGCGAGCTACTCGCTCCGGAACTTCCCGCGCGACAAAGCGATCGAGATGGTGAAGGCGCTGGGCACGCCCTATATCAACCTCAAGTCCGTGCACCTGCCCTACGAGTTGTCGCTCGAGCAGCTGGCGGCCGCACGGCGCGAAATCGAGGGCGCGGGTCTTCACATCGTGGGCGGTGGCGTGATCACCTTCGAGCAGGATACCGACGAGGACGTGGGGAAGTACTTCGCATACGCCAAGGCGGCCGGGATGCCGCTGATCGCCGCGCACGCCGACGCGCAGACGCTGCCTCGCATCGAGCGGTTCGCCAAGCAGTACGACATCAAGGTCGCCATTCACAACCACGGCCCGGAGGACAAGCGGTTCCCTTCCCCCTATGACGCCCTGAAACACGTGCGCAACATGGATCGCCGGATGGGACTGTGCATCGACATCGGGCACACCGTGCGGGCGGGCACGGACGTCGTGCGGGCGATCGCGGACGCGGGGCCGCGGCTCCTCGACATGCACGTCAAGGACCTGCGCGATCCGACGACAGCGGCGAGTCAGTGCATCGTCGGCGAAGGCGTCATTCCCATCGCTGCGATCCTTCAGCAGCTCGAGACCATGGGGTACCGGGGCTTCGTCAACCTGGAGTACGAGATCGACGCCGACGACCCGCTGCCGGGGATGAAACAGTCGTTCGCTTACCTGCGCGGCGCGCTCGCTGGGCTCGACGCCGCCCGCCGTCGCACCACGTTGAGAAGGGAGTAAGGAGATGATCGTGCCTCTGTTGCTGGCTCTCGTCGCCCAAGGGACCCTGTCCCCTCCCGCCCCCTTAAACAGGCTGACCGCCGCAGAGCGGGCCGCCGGCTGGCGGTTGCTGTTCGATGGTCGCACGCTGCGCGGGTGGCGCGGGTTGGGCTACGACAGCGTCCCCACGGCGCATTGGGTGGTCGTGGAGGGCGCGATCAAGAAGATCGCGAGTGGCAACGTGCCGAAGCTGCCGGACGGTCAGCCGCAGAGCGGCGGCGATCTAATGACTCTGCAGACGTTCGGCGACTTCGAGCTGAGCTGGGAGTGGAAGGTCACGCCCGCAGCGAACAGCGGGCTCAAGTACAACGTGTCCGAGGAGCTGTCGCTCGCCAACGCGCCTAACCACGCGGCGCTCGGGTTTGAGTACCAGATCCTCGACGACGATCGCCACCCCGATGGAAAGCTGCCCAGCCACCGGGCCGGAGCGCTGTACGACCTGCTTCCCCCGAGCGACAAGAAGCACGTGCAGCCCGTGGGCGAGTGGAACCGCTCCACGATCATCTTCCGCGGGAATCACGGCGAGCACTGGTTGAACAGCGAGCGGATCGTTGCATTCGACCTCGGCACGGCGCGGATGGATTCGGCCCTCGCGGCGAGTAAGTTCCGCTCGATCCCCGGGTTCGCCACGCGCCGCAAGGCGCACATTGTCCTCCAGGATCACGGGGACGAGGTCTATTTCCGTAACATCAAGGTTCGGGAGCTATGAAACGCCGCAACTTCTTGAAAACCGCCTCGGCGGCCGGGTTCGGCTTCGCGGCCGCACGATCGCCGCTGTTCGGGCTCGCCCGCCCATCGAAGGACAAGGTCGTGGTCGCCGTCATGGGCATGAACGGACGGGGCACGGTGCTCGCCCGCGGTTTCGCCCGGACGGCCCACGCCGACGTGGCCTACGTATGCGACGTGGATTCGCTCGTGCTCGCCAAGGGCGTCTCCGCCGTCGCCCAAGTCCAGACCAAATCTCCGAAAGGACTCGGCGACTTCCGCAAGGCGCTCGAGGACGACAACGTGGACGCGCTCGTGATCGCGGCGCCGGACCATTGGCACACCCCCGCTGCGCTGCTCGCGCTGCAGGCGGGGAAACACGTCTACATCGAGAAGCCGTGTGGTCACAACCCGCGCGAAGGCGAGCTGTTGGTCGAGGCGCAGCGCAAGCACGGGCGCGTCGTGCAGATGGGGACGCAGCAGCGCTCCGCGCCACGCTCGATCGAGATCGTGCAGGCGATCAAGGAAGGCGCCATCGGGCAGCCCTACCTCGCGCGCGCCTGGTATGCCAACACAAGGGGCCCGATCGGCCGCGGGAAAACGGTGCCTGTCCCCGCGAACCTCGATTACGAGCTGTGGCAGGGCCCGGCGCCGCGCACCCCGTACCGCGACAATGTCATTCACTACAACTGGCACTGGTTCCGGCGCTGGGGAACGGGCGAGATCTTGAACAACGGCACGCACGAGATCGACGTCGCCCGCTGGGTGCTCGGCGTGAGCTACCCCACGCGCGTCACGTCCGTCGGCGGCCGCTATCACTTCGCCGACGACTGGGAATTCCCCGACACACAGGAAGCCTGGTTCGAGTTCGCGGACGGGAAGACCATCATCTGGCAGGGGCAAAGCTGCAACGGCCTGACCACGTACGGCCGCGGGCGCGGCACCGTCATTCTCGGCACCGCCGGCAGCGTGGTGCTCGACCGCGACGGCTACACGATGTACGATCTCAAGGAGAAGGTGGTGAAATCGTCCCTCTCCGTGCAGGCAGGGGACGGCCTCAACACCCGCGCTGACGACGAGATGACGGCGCTGCACATCGACAACTTCGTGGACGCGATCCGCACCGGCGCCGCGCTGCGGCAGCCGATCGAGGAGGGCGCGAAGAGCGTGCTGTTGGGACACCTCGGGAACATCGCGCAGTCGACCGGCCGCGCGCTGCGCATCGACCCGACGTCGGGCCGGATCACCGACGACGCGGAGGCGATGAAGTTGTGGCAGCGGGAGTATGCCCCGGGCTGGGCACCGGCCGTGTAAGCCTGTGACCGCCGTCCTCGACCGAGACCGCTTTTTCGATCCCGATCCCGCGGTGCGCCGCGTCGCGCGCGAGCTGTACGAAGAAACGCGCCGGCTGCCCATCGTCTCGCCTCACGGTCACGTGGATCCGCAGATCCTGGCCCGGGACGAGCCCTTCCCGGAGCCCGCGGCGCTGATCGTTCGGCCCGACCATTACATCCTGCGCCTCTTGTACGCCAGCGGCGTCTCGCTGGAGGCGCTGGGCGTTCCGCGCCGGGACGGAGCGCCCGTCGAGACCGATCCGTGCAAGGTGTGGCAGCGGTTCGCGGACCACTACTACCTGTTCCGCGGCACGCCCAGCGGCGCGTGGCTCGATTACGAGCTGCACGAGGTCTTCGGCGTCCGCGACCGGTTGTCTGGCGAGACTGCGCCGCGGATCTATGACGAGATCACGGAGAAGCTCACCTCCCCTGAGTTCCGGCCGCGGGCGCTGTTCGAGCGCTTCGCGATCGAGGTCCTCGCCACCACCGACAAGGCCAGCGATCGGCTGGACCACCACCACGCCATCCGGGAGTCCGGGTGGAAAGGGCGGGTGATCCCCTGTTTCCGCCCCGATGCGGTGTTCCAGATCGCGTCCCCCGGCTGGCCGGCCGAGCTGGAAGCCCTGGGCCGAGAGCACGGCGCGCCCCTGGTGGATTACGGCGAATTCCTTCACGCCCTGGAGGATCGCCGCACCTTCTTCAAGAGCATGGGGGCTACTGCCACCGATCACGCGGTGCTCGAGCCCTACACTACGTGGCTTCCCCCGAACGAGACTGAGGTGCTGTATCAACGGGCGAGGCAGCGCGACGTGACAGCGGCGGACGAGCGACGCTTCATGGGCCATCTCCTGATGGAGATGGCCCGCATGTCGCTGGAGGATGGTCTGGTGATGCAGATTCACGCCGGCGCGCTGCGGGACCACAACCGACAGCTGTACGAACGGTTCGGTCCCGATCGAGGCGGGGACATTCCGGTCGCCACCGAATTCACGCGTAACCTGCACCCGTTGCTGAACGCCTATGGCAACGATCCCCGCTTCACGTTCGTGGCCTTCACGCTCGATGAGTCCACGTACAGTCGGGAGTTGGCGCCCCTGGCCGGCCATTATCCGGCCATGCGCCTGGGGCCTCCCTGGTGGTTCCACGACTCGATGGAAGGCATGCGGCGCTTCCGCGAGCGCACCACGGAGACCGCTGGGATCTACAAGACCGCCGGCTTCAACGACGACACCCGCGCGTTCTGCTCGATTCCCGCCCGGCACGATCTGGCGCGCCGCGTCGACGCGAACTATCTCGCGGGGCTCGTGGCGCGCCATGTGATCGATACGAGCGACGCCCGCGTCATGGCGCGGGCGTTCGCCTACGAGCTGGCGAAGGAGACCTACAAGCTATGAACCGGGAGGGGCGGTGAAACGGACGAGTCAACTCGAACAGGCGGAGACGTTCCGGCGACTCCATCGGGAGCCCGGAATCCTGGTGCTTCCCAACGCCTGGGACGTGATCACCGCCCGCGTGATCGAGAGCGCGGGATTCGCCGCCATCGCCACGTCCAGCGCCGGGGTCGCTTGGGCGCTCGGCTACGCCGACGGCGAGCGCATCAGTCGCGGCGAGATGCTCGCGGTGGTCCGTCGCATCGCGTCAAGCGTGCGCGTGCCGGTGACCGCCGACATGGAGGCCGGGTACGGCACGACGCCGGAAGCCGCGGCCGAGACCGCGCGCGGTGTCATCGCCGCGGGCGCCGTGGGGTTGAACCTGGAGGACGGGACCAACGACGGTCGCTTGGCGGACGTCGCGCTGCAGCAGGACCGGATCCGGGCGATGCGCGAGGCCGGGGCGGCGGCCGGGGTCCCCCTCGTCATCAACGCGCGGACCGACGCGTTCGAAGTCAAGGAATGGTCGCCCACCGAGCGACTCACTGCGGCCGTGCGCCGCGCCAACGCCTACCGGGCCGCGGGAGCCGACTGCCTGTTCGTGCCGCACGTGAGCGACGCGGCCATGATTGGACGGCTGGCCCGCGAGATCGAGGGGCCGCTCAACATCATTGCCGGCCCCCCTGCCCCGCCCATCCCGGAGCTCGAGCGCCTCGGCGTGAAGCGCGCGAGCCTCGGTCCGCGCGTGGTCCAGGCCGCGCTCGGTCTCGTACGCCGCGCGGCGACGGAGTTGCGCGAGCGCGGCACCTACGAAACGATGGCCGACCTGTTGATCCCATTCACCGAGCTGCAGCGCCTGGTCGCGCCCACCCCTTGACGAGTTCGAACGAGCGGGTATATTTATGCCGTCCAGTGAATATTAATGCTTTCGGGTTAATACTTTTGGGTGGCCCCGACATGTCGCACGACTGTACGCTGAAGGCCGTCGCTATTCTGAACCCGGCGACTCCCACCGATGGGAGCGGGCGGCGGGCGTAAGCGCGTAGGCGACTCAAAGCAAACCCCCGGCCCGCTCCCAATCGAGCGGGCCTTTTTGTTGACCGGGCGTGACGAGGAGACACGATGCCCGCAGCCGA
>Ga0137394_10000575_pt1 | contig 25845 bp, 31 predicted proteins | sample czobulk116metaG_FD_108278 | JGI IMG/M metagenome (GOLD analysis project Ga0137394, IMG submission 108278) | Vadose zone soil microbial communities from Angelo Coast Range Reserve, California, USA - czobulk1.16 metaG | ecosystem: Environmental > Terrestrial > Soil > Vadose zone | place: USA...
AACATTGTTTTATGTTTGTTTTGCTTACATCAATCAGTCAATATATTTCCGAGATCGTTTTATTTTTCTGAGTACGAAATTCTGACAGCTCGGCTGGTGAATACCAAACTGCTGGGTTTTCGCCTTTTATGGGACGTGACTGTGTATGTAATCGGCCGCCAAAACTGCCCAACTGCGCGCAGGCGAGGAACGGAACCTTTTCTTAGCTGCTTTATTTATTTTAAAATACTCGCTCGGGGAATTCCGAGCCATCTCATTTTATCTACTTTAAGCTATGATTTCCCGAATATTTCCTCCATAAATGCGTCCGGATTCGGCGGCCGTCCGAGGAATTCCTACAAGATCATCAGTCTTATCGATCTGCGGATTCTCTTCTTGTGCTCACCTTGAGAGAATCAAGCTCCTCTCGGCTACCACCAGGTTCCAGGATACTCCTCCGGTAGCGGGCTCCACGTCCTGGGTCGAGAGGATCACTCTTGAAAACAGCCGAATACATGTCCGCGGCAAATACTAGCGAATAGGTGTACCTGTTCACCGGCAATCAGTGAGATGAGACACAGAGGACTTCGAGACGCACCCATAGTACCCGGCGTCATATCCACCAACGATATGTCCGAACGAGCCCTGTCCCGCACTGCGCTTACTATATTTCACCAGCGAAACTTGCTCCCGCAGATCATTCCACAGCGCAGTCACGTCTTGTTTGTCTACGGGGATCGTCCGTTCTGACCTTCACAAAAGCACTAAAAAGATCAACTCACCTTTACTTGTATGTATCTGGTAGTCGAACCAAGCGAAGAAAAGCTGCCGCAAATAGAAGAGACCGACGTTGACATAGCGGCTGATAAATATCGCGAGTTAGTCCAGAAAGAGGCTAAGTACACCGCTCTAGCATACCTCTGAATGAGCTTCTCAATCAATTCGTCCGAAAGCGCCTCGTTTGTCTTGTAATGCTTCGACATTTGCTTCAAGACTTTCGGTTCCCAACACCTATTCAGTTCGAATTGAGGATGTAGCCCTGATGCAGATGTAACGCGCGCACCAGTTCTCCAGCATTTGCGAGGGGGCCTCTACAAAGTCGCGGGCGACATTCGTTCCGTGGAAGCGCGAGAATTGTGTATGGCTCAGCAAGCCGTGGAAGACGTGGCCCATTTCGTGGAAAAACGTGACGACATCGTCGTGACGCATCAAAGCTGGGCGGTCCGGGGTAGATTTGGCAAGGTTGGCGACCATCGCAGTTAAAGGATACGCGTGCTTGCCATCTGGACGAATGTAACCAGGTAGCAAACCCCAGACAGCCGCGTGGCTGTACTTTGATGCTGACGACATCCGCATAATTAGTGATACGGCGGGCGAAAAAGGATAGGCACAAGGCAACGCACGACGCGGGAAGAGATCGAGGTAGCAATAGCCCACAAAGTCCGATTCATCTTTAGCATCCGCACCCCAGACCGAAAACATCTGCGCGTCCGGATGCCAAGTTTGTGCGTCTTTGATCTCATGAAAGCGTACACCAAGCAAGTTCTGGTAAATCTCCAGGATGGTCGGTACGACCACCGATACAGGGAAGTACTCCTTTACGAGTGCATCGTCGAGGGAGAGGGACTTCTCAAGGTACAGACGGTCGTAATAACGATAGTCCCATAAGTAGAATTCGCCATCGAAAGGCTCTCCTCTGGCCTTGACTTCATCTGCTTTAAGCTTCAGGAGAGTTTCGCGCTCCTGCGCTCCTAGCGGGCGCAGTCTTTGCTCGAGGTCACTCAAAAACTGGAAATACACTAGTCAGCGACATCGTTTACATGCGAACCATACTGAACGAGCCTTCTTGATGTTATCACCACTCTTGACCATTTTGATCTCCGTTACATGGTCAGCCCAGGTCTTGTATCCCAGCAAGGTGGCAATATTTCGGCGCAGTTCAAGCGCACGGTCAAGGAGGGGGGCATTGAGTTCGAGACGAGCCTCGTAGCTCTCATATGCTCGACGACGTGTCTCCGGGCTTTGCGCATATTTAAACTACGAGGTTTCAATAAGTATCGTCAAAAGAGACGTCTGTAGTTACGTACCACTGGGAAGATATCTGGAGTTTTATGCGTCACATCGTACAACTCTTTACCATCCTCAGTGCGCTTCGCGTAGCCCGAGACAACATCCTCCGGAACCCCTTTAAGTTCTTCGAGGGTGAAGCTGACGACTCCCTGAGAGTAATAAATAATCATGACTAGTGACGGTTCATTGTTCGAGCTTACATTCTCTTCGTTGAAGTTTTTCTGTAGCCAATGGATGAGATTAACACCCCATGGATCCACACACTGAACACACTGACGCTGAATTCCAGACAGACTTGAGAGAGCTCCTTTTTCCATTCTGTGAGCCGGTCGCGATCGGGCTCGGGAAGTCCGAGTCCAGCACGCGTGCCCCCTTGAATCATCTTCTCGACCAGGCGCTGTTCCTCCGGATTAAGTTTCTTTCCGGAAGCCTCGATGTTCTTCTGTGCCGCAAGTTCGGCGTTGTAGACATCGATACGCATAGAGGACTCTACGCCGAAATCGCGGACAAGTTGCTCCGCCTCGTTGGACGCATCGCGCAGTTCTTTCGACGGGGAGACGTTTTGATAAAACCCAAGTGGCTCTGTGATCACTTGAAACTCTGCTTCGCTGTTTGCAAGCGCGAGCTACGACCGCAAGGTTAGAGGGGAGCCCAGAAGTAGAGGTGAATCTCTTACGAAGACCTACGGTATGTGAGCAGAGATCGCAACCGGATGGAGGTGCGTTGTACTCACCGTATCGAAGTTACACTCCGAGGCAGGAAGCTTGGCAACCTGATCCTGGACCTCGCGATCCTTCTTGATAGCCTCTTTGGTCAGCGTCAGGACCTCCTCGGGTGTGTGCGTCCACACGGGGGGAGGTTGCGGGGGGGTGAGGTTAGCCATGTTGGATGAGGAAAATAAGGAAGTATCGAATATGCTGGACAGCGGCGATGATGTGGAGAAGAAGCGAATGGCTGTTCTCAGGACAGGGACGGAATAGGACGTGTGCGTGACGCGGGCGCAAAGACCGAGAATATTTTGCCTGCTCGTTGTAGTGATCGATCTGAGGGCAGTCCGTGTCTCCCAGCCTGAGCGTGTTGCGAGACTCACGGCGAGGAGACCGCAGCCGACACTTAAAGCTGCTACCCGTCGAGGTTGCCGCGTGATTGCATGATACGTTGAAAGCATCAGCGCAGCTCTGACCTGCGAGGGAAGTAGAGCGTAAGAACACGGCCCCGTGACCAGCCACGAAGCAATTCAAACTTGTCACCCCAATCTCGCTGGGTCGAGTTTCCCCTCTGCTTTGTTCGTGCTTTCATATCCTGTGCGGGCACATATACTGTCGACTCTCGCTTCAAGTTCCGACTGGACTCAAGACCAAATACCTCCCGTTTCGCAACTCAAAGTAAACACCACAATTGTGCCAACCTCACATGTCAGGCAAACTTGATAGCTTTTCGGAGAAACAAGCTCGAGGCAGTGCCAGACGACTCCCGTTCGCGGATATTACCAACTCGCTCAATAGCAGACCCGGACAGCACAACGAACCCTCATCCCCGCCACCCCAATCTCGCGCTCTGAACACGGCGGCTATGCAGATTGAGAACGGCTCTAGGGCGCCCGGTTCCGCGGAGGCTCGCAGTTGTCTGGCTGAGAAGGTGGCTCCCCTTAGGAATCGGCGTGGGACTCAGCCCGTCCCACCTCTTTTGGCTTCGCATTCTGGTCGCCCATCTCTGCTTGAGAGCACGCGTACTTTCTTGCCTGTCAAAACTGTCTCTAGTGTTCCTTCCGTCCCCCTGTCTGGCTCGGCACCATATCCCAAGGGTGATTTACTCAAATCGAAACCGTTTCGCCGACAAATTTCATCAGGCCCAGGTGCTCTCACTCGATGTCTCAATGATCCTGATCTTTGTGATGACCCTATCAACGACGTTTTACCTTACGACGCTCCAGACATCAAGCTCCCTTTGCCTGGTCCATTTACGCGAGAACCTTTGTCGACTTCTCTGCTTCCACAGAAGACCCACAAACTAGCCTGCGGTCAATTAGCCATCCTCCCTTCAAGTTCTGTTCTTGTAGATTTTCGCGAAGGAGAAAGGAGGTCAGGAAGGAAAGGCGATGAGGTAATGGTAGTAAGTCCTAATGGCCATCAGGTATACCTATTTGTTTCGACATCAAGGAACGTTTCTCAGAGAGTGCAAGATTTATTTATTTAGTGCCCCTCACCTTAGTACTCCCTGTTGCCTTGCAGAACCCATCGCCACTCATTCGTTGAACGAGTTGCCAGCGGACCGGTACAAACTATACGAACAAGCCAAGAAAGTTGTCGAACATATCAAAAGGAACGTACCCAAGGTGCGCCTCGCAGACTCTATGGATGAGGTGGGATGTAAGCCGGGTTGAGTATGATTTATCAGGTCATCATGTATGAAGGCGCCTTCGTATGTACTCTCATGGCGAACGAGCCTCGAGCCGACATCGAGATTAGAACAAACCCACGATCGATAGCCGCAGCTACCTCTGCCAGCGCGACATCAACTATCAGGATTCGATTCTCACGCAAACTACGAACGATGCAGATATTTACCAGTGAGCCGACTTTGTGCAAGAGGACAATGTTCTGCACGGCACGCGGCGTTCCGACAGACGCGGGAGATTGGGCCCTGCTCTCGAAGAGCGAGAAGGAATGTCTGGCAGCTCTCCTCGATTTCCTGCGTGTGGCGGAGTCTGTGGAAGGTCTGCCACGCAACGCTTCGGAGCCTTTGCGCGCCGGCGCCTCCACAGAGCGGCCACCCAAGCTCTCGCCTAAACAAGAAGAAGCCCCACATGCCGTACCATCTGCAGCTTACCCTCCTCGGAAAAGCGACGTATATCCTCCCGGAACCGGCCTGCCCAAATTAGCGACGACGCCTCCAGCGATCCCGTTACCCTCGGCATCTGCGTCCGCGACAGCGCCGCCACCTTCTAGCGGATTAACCCCCATGACCGTCAGTCCTCGACCGCGATTTCCCTCTGCCGCCCTGCCGCGTGCCACCAGCGAGACGTTCAGAAAAGCGAGCGGCAGCAGCCGCACCGCCGTCAGCGATGTACCGGCACCACCATTGTCCTCGCTCGCCCTCGCCACTCGTGCAGAAGACGACGACGCGGGATCGTGGCGGGACTTGACGACGACGACGACCGGTGGTGGTGGTGGTGGTGATAGTGGTGGCAGTGGCGGATCGTCGCCGCGCCTGCAGACCCGATTTATGCCCGGCGTCGGATGGTGCGTGCGTTCCGGAGGGGCGCGCTACCGCATCATGTTCGCGGACGGGGTCGCGCTCGAGGTCGACGTGAACGAGGAGCGGGTCGAGCTGGTGGAGCGTGACGGCTCGGTCCTCAGGTTCGAGTTTTCTTCTCTTCTCCCTTGTTTTTTTCTTTTCCTTTCTTGTCGTTCATCTGCCTCGGGACTGATGTGAACGATTTGTTGTAGATGTACCGTGCGCGAGTGTGGTGCCAGTCGGAAAGTCGGTGATCGCATGAAGGTATTCCGCGAGTTTCTTCTTCTCTTTGAAGAATCGGACCCTTGAGTTTTTTGTATTTACCTGAGTTGTAATTCTTTGGATTTTATTAAGCCGCCTCATTGTAAGGTCGGGCCACGGTGGCCGTCAGCGTAGCACCAGTTTATCTCTGGACGAAATCGTAAGCCGTCGCCTGTTGAAGTACCATGATCCATGATGATGAACATCGTTTGCGAGAATATATTGGACGTCCCTCGCACGTTCCGCGCCAAGTCACACATGAAATCACTACGCATCGTAAACGAATGAAATTAATGAAAGCTGGAAATGATATCAACAACAATTCACCTCCCACTGTAGCCTTCGGGGAATTTCCTTATTGTGGTATACATAGAGAGTATTACGGGCGGACACAAAGAGCAGGACTAAATGTGAAGCATTACAAAGATACACCCCCCGTGATCGGTAAATAGATAGGAACCTGGTGGGTCCGAGTAGGACCGGCCTGGGTTCATTTCGTGCCCATCTCACGCTCGACCGTTATCTTGACACCCAGGCCATGCGTTCCTGTGTATCCACCGTCATAATCAGCGGCTTTGTGGTCATTCTCCGGAATAGAGAGTATGTCGGGCTTTCCCTCCGTGCCATCCCAACCGTGCTCGGCCTTCTGACCGATACCGTCCAGCGTGTACGTGGGCGCAGAGTGAGCGTTGGAAGCGATTTGAAGGACTGAAGTTGCATTTGCGGGTGCACGGGCAGATGCAATACCACGGGTAGCTGAGTGGGTGCCGGCGCTCGAGGAGCATGCAAAGGAGCCACCGTATTGTAAAGGACCACGAACAGAAAGAATTATGCGAAGCGTCATTGTGGTCGTGATCACGGCCGCCATGCTGCACGGTCGTATCACATTTAGTGTGGGAATGATCGTTGAGAGGAGGAACGTGGTACCTCGTAACGATAGTCTTGATGCTATCAGCATCCGAATTGGGCTTGACGATGAACCAAAATAGGACGTTGACCATGTTCACAATCCAGATAGCCTACAGATGCCAAGAAGGTAAAGTATCCGAACTAGTAGCAGAGAGGCGGGCTTACACCGTAGAGGTTCAACCCATCACGAAGCATCAGTTTCCAGGGGCTAAGCATCTTGACAGAGAGAGATTGGACAGAACGTTTGACAGCTAAAGCGAGCTGATCACAGGGACCTTTCAGTTGCGATGCGAAGGCAAGTGATGTAACTATCGTACCGAGGCTGTGTAAAAGAGGGTAGCTGAAAGCCAGTATACACCAACCCAGTTGTGTTTCGGGCCGGCGATACATCCCTGTCCGTCTAACAACGGTACAGCTTTTGGGGAGCGTGAGACGGGGGGAGTTACAAATGATGAAGGGTATAACACTCACATCGATAGAAACCACAGCAGATCGCAGTGACGACGACCTGGAGAGCCAGGAGAGCGCTCATACCATACAGCACTGGGCGGTTTTTATCGTAAATGCCATGAATCCGGATCACATGGACCACTGGAGGAAAGGCTGTTATTGAGCCCAGCAACGGCTGGTCGAGTGGGAACCACATACCCGAACACGCAGCCAAGAGAAAAGCAGTACAGATGGGCTCGAACAGGAAGAATCGTTGACAAGCCTGAAGAGAATTGAATGTACGTCGTGGCCAGGAGAGGATGAACTTACCGATCTTGACCACCCAGAGTCGAAGAAAGCGACGCCTATGCAGATAAGCGGGTCAATTTTGGGGGGCACCGAGCAGGAGAGTTGGGACATACCGACGATGATGAACTCGGCGGGCATCAGAATGCGGAGGAAGAAAAAGATGACCTTGAGGACAGGCCATCCCTCTGTTTTCAAGAGCTTGAAGCTCCTTGGGCTCAACACCAGGGAGTCCCATGCAGCCACCGTGAGAGTGCAGACGAAGAAATACTTGTGCGCGGATAGGTGGGGGGGAAGGCGGAGAGAGTTGGGCAATAAGTCTGGACTAATGGTGATGTTGGTCGCGGACATGATGCTGGTCGGATATCAAGGAGACGAACGGCGCTGGCTCAAGGAGCCCAACAAAGGAAGGAAGGAAAGGGAAGAGAGTTGATGCATCACACCGGGCGATGCTGTTGATATGTCTTCTCTTCCTACGCATTCATCTTTGGTAATCCTTCCATTACGGCCCATTCCGCGTCACCCTTCAGCTGTGCCATCAGCGAGACGTCCTGGCTTGCGGTCCTACACAAATCCTACGTTCACGGCGCTTCTGCGAGTCCCAGTGTGCCACTACACTACCCCCCCCCATCATTCCATCTTTTTACCATATCCGGAGGCGCAACGTCGCATCAAGTCCGGGATTCCCGGCGTAATTCGCACGGCAAATGCGTATCCCGCCTTCCGGTCCATCCTCTGAAGGGGTTCTGTCGTCCAGTGCACAGAAAATGCCGTGGATCGTCCATTCGCGCTCAGTACTAGTAAGTGATACAGTTTAACCGCAAGGTCTGTCAACGTGTCAAATGTCAAGCTCTGCAATCTATCCAGTTCATGGTGGAGGCGAAATGATTCAGATACACGCTTGGCGCTTAGCCCTGCCATTTGCTTTTTCGAGCGGCGACTGCCCGCGCATCCCTCTGAGAACAGAAGCCACTAATACCATTAGCATCGCATTGAGACGTCTCCCTTATCTTCGTTGATGGGGGGAGTCGTTGACAAATATGTGGCTCTCGCTGTCCATGAGCGCGTGAGCGGTTGCAACGTTTCGGCCCGAACTTCCACCGTTGTGAGGTTCTCGACGCCTTCTCGCAAACGTTCCCATCCGTCACACTACTGGAGGTTTCACACGGATTTTACGCGTTCTCTTTGGTTTTGGTGCATATTGACTCGGAGTGTCATGTCGTAAGTCGTAGGAATATGATTTAATTGGCGTAGTCGGATCCTTCTTTGTGACGGGATCTTTAATATTGATCGGCGATGTTAAATTCGTGTGGGATGGTATCACACGAAGTGTTGCGTTCCAGCGATATCCGTACACCAGAGCGCAAGAATCATTAACCTCACCAGTACTAGTCACAATGGCTACGTTGGAGTTGGAGAAGCGGAAGTGTTGAGCGTTAGATTGTGTCCGAGTCAAGGATTTGTGTGGCTCAGGTCTGCGCCGTTGCCAATGCGCTCATGGAAGCAAGGACAACGTTCAGTTGCCCGTGACACAAAGCCCACGGACGGGCCTTCGAAAATAAGCTCTACACATCCGCGGATCAGGACGCGAGAACGGCGGCGGGGACCCACGTCACTACAAGGTCTGCCGCGATGAACCCCCAAGTAAATCTGGTCGATCAGGCCTTCAACGTAAGCTTCAGCTTCAGGCTTCAGGCCTCAGGCCTCAAGGCTCGAAGGGCAAAAGTGCTACGCAAGAACCTTGCACCCTTGTGGCCCGGACAGTTAGCTCCGTGCCAGGCTTGCCAGTGGTGGTCTCCTCGTCGGTTGCAGTGTCGTTTTCCATGCCCCCTACGTAATACTGCGATTTTTTTGCCTTCTCCGCGGCGAGTCCGCTACTCGCAACGTTGTTCATGTGTTTGGGGCACTGAATAAAATTTCCATAGGCTTACAGTTCAGCCGAACAAACCAACCTAACTTTTATGAGTTGCCAGGCGATGCAAACTGACCAAGCGGTATTGAGACGAAGATTTCTTCTTGAGAACGGAGTCACTTACATCACGATTGGTTCGTTCCGGTATCGTCTATTGACAGGTGCTCGCGTATATGCCAAACCAAGCGCGGCCCAAGTACAAGAAGCCTCAGGTCGTGGCGGGCCTGTGACCTATTCGCAGGCCACCAGCAGAAACGCACTGATTCGGATAGAGAACGCCAGTGCATGCATATCAACATCTAGGATGAGTGGAGCACATGAACGGTGTTGATGGGTGTTCGCTTCAGGTGCGGTATGCGCAATTCTCGACCTTAGTCAAAAAGACGAAAGCCGCTGGCTCGTCCCACGCGGACGAGGAATTGATGAGAGCTTTATGTCACAGGAAGAGCAAGTATGGATGTCCTTCGTTCATAGTAATCACCGTGAGTGGAACGGGTGCCAACGTTGCAAGGACTAATTAATGAAGGCTCAGCGCTCAGCATGGGATCGGCAGCGAATTTCACGCTTTGGCAGGCGAAGAGTCATTCTGGTTGTAGAAGAAAGGATGCCCGCGAAGGTCGGCAATGCACTGCAAGTTAGAAGTGAGTAGTAGACTCGGACATAATAGGAACTCATATTAGGGTTGCGGGGACATGAGGGTACAAGTATGGCATCGGAACATCGAACTGAAAACAAAACAACTACCGTCATATCCACATCCAAGTCCGCTCAGGAGATTGTCGCTGGTAACTTATTGTAATGGCAGATGCCGAATATTCAAATCTATTTGTCAACGTGGTCAACGGTGATATGCGATAGAACAGTCAGTTTTAGTAATACTGCTCGAGTGATTGAGTGGCGAGTGACTCGTGGCAAACGTCAAACAAGGAAGAAGTAGGAGGCGGAACCCGGAGCCGCCATTCGCCATCCGACTCGGAGGTTAAGGTTCAGGCGTTCAGGCGAGGGCTGACTAAAAGAAGATGACCCGACATCAACGTAGCACAAAAGCTAGACAAAGCTGAGCAGAACGAACGAAGGACTTCATTATTTCACTTCAAGCCTTCAGTACTGACGACGAGGGTTTCGGAAAGTGTTGGAATGGGGGGCCGAGCTCGTGGTTCACGCGAGCAGTGGTAGGCGGAAGATAACGGGGCATATGTAATCGATCTCTCGGCTGAGCGCTGGAGGCGCTGAGGCCTGAGGCCTGAGGACCAATGGCCGGGTGACCCTCCCGATCCCGTCCATGATGATGATTACCATTAGGGACAGGACAAGCGCTGATAGATACACTAATGCGAGGAAGCATGCACCCCATGCCCCATCCCCTTTCACCCACAACCTCTATATCCTCAGCAGCAATGCGTTGGCCTTGCTTTTCCCGGCCCCGGGCAGGGGGTCCTGCCAGTGACCCTCCTCGGCCAGGCTCCTCTTCGTCCTCCGACACGCCTCATGACAAACTTACGGACCCACCGCGATACAATGAGCCCGGCCTCGCCCGCCTCTTCTCGGACGCTGCGTCCTTTGGCAGAATCCTCACTTCCCGCTCCGATCTTGTCGAAGAAGGGTCGGTTGCGGGGGACAGTAGTCGGGGCGTGCATGACACTCTGCAGGGCTTCTCCCGGCTCGTCGCACGCGATCTCGACTCGAGTGAACTCGCCGTCTCTGAAAAGCTCGCACAGCTATCTGTGAGCAACTGGGACTCCGCTGGCTCCACGACCTTAGCCCCCGACGTCGACCTCGGTGAATCCGAGGACAGTGCATCAGACGACGAGCACGACAGGGCCTTGCCATGCGGCGGCGCAACGCAAGCGGCAGGGGAATCGGACTTTGAAGATAGATTGACGCCGGACGAGATTCTCGATTTGCTTCAGCAAGAGTTCGGTGCTCTCGCTCCTCCGGGCGAAGAGAAGCTACTCCTGGAGACGGATGCTAGTTTAATGCACGACGTCGTGATCCTGGTATGTCTTTGTTGTAAGATGGTCCAACTCGAATGTTTACGACTAACGCAGGGTGTGGTACACCTTACCACTCATCGCCTCACATTCCACGCGTCGCTCTTGTCGTCTCAAGATGACCGAAATGAAGGAGTCTTGAAATCCGGGGCAATTCTTGTGCATCGCAAAGGGCTGCACCGCAAGAAGAGAGTTTGGCTCCGATTAACAAAAGACATGCTCAGCACGTATCCTTCCAGTCGAGATGAGGACAAAATTAAACCTATCAGAACTATATTATGTAAGTAAATGGTAAACGAACCATTTCACACTTCACTCACCTGGAATTCGGATGGAAATCAGTGTCCTCGATTAAAGATATCAACCCTGTGGAATCCAAACGCCCGAGACATCTCATCATTATCTTCGAATCAAACACGGGGACAGTCGAAGCAACCGTTGAGTTTGACACGGATGAATCGGCTCAGGATTGGAGGCGAGAGTTGCTCGGTGCGTTTCGTCCCTGTCGATTCCAATGCATTCCTGCGGTCATTTTAATCATTTACCAAACAGGGGCACTGTTCTTGTATCGCAGGAATCGCCGTCTGATCTTCATGCAGGATGACGCGGAGGATCATAACGCAGTTCGCATCAATATCCCGCTGAGTCGTGTGGAGGCGGTAGAGAAGATGAACATGCCTTCATTTGCTGGCCACATCAACGTCACATTTGATCCAAAATCTTCAAATGGTGCCTCGACTGAGCAAGCCTCTTCAAGTAGGGAGGATATCTCGCTTCTTGATACGGTACCGGACAAGCAGGTGCTTCAGTTTGGTATCCTGCGCAAGAACTCTACATGGGACCACGTGATGACCTATGTAAACAACGCAAAAACCTCGGCATCCGAGGGTAGCGTCGATTGGCCTGGATCAAGAGTCTATGTTGATGTGGATCCCCGGTCCAGCGAGAGCACTGAAAAGTCTGACACCAATTTAAGCGATCTGATTAAGTCTGTTTCGTTTGCCTTGGGATTGGATACTACCAAGGAGATATGGAGTAGTTCTTGTTCCTTTTTTCTCTCATTGCCGTCATCTCATCATTTTCTTTTAGTTCAGAAGGCCCACATCCATCGCTTCGTCGTGAGCTACTCTGGCCGCTTCGCGGTGAGCGCAGAATGTCTTGGATTCTGGTCCAAATCCGTTACCGGTAGCGATCGGGACCTTCGTTATCGCGTCCCATTGTCTCGCGTTAAGTCCGTGAAGCCCCATGACCGTGGACGGATACGCGACCACACGGTAGCCATCGAAATTGAAGGCCAGCATGACCTGCGCCTCGGGTTCGCGACGGAACAGAAACGAGACGAAGCGATCGAGCAGATCAATCGCTTCATAGGTCTATCACAGTCCCAAGATCGCCTTTCGTTGGTGTCATCACCAACTACTCTCACGCCGGCGTCTTCTCCCTTTTTTTCAAGCGAGGAATCCCTCACACACAGACGTGTACGAACACTCGACCAGATTTCAGAGTCCCCTCTTTTAGCCGACGACGCCAGCTCTAAAACGCACCATAGCAACACCACTCCGTTGCATTCGCGGAATGCGACATCCATTCTTGCGCCGCTCTCACGTGTCCCGTCAACTTTGCAGAAGCAGCATATGCCCCATGCACTGAAGTCCATCCTCCCCAAGGCAATCAACGTCCCCGAGGGTGTCCTCCTCTCTATGCCATCGAAGCATTTTGTCTGTCTTACCATTGGGTCGCGGGGTGATGTACAGCCATACATAGCTCTGGGCCGTGGGCTACAGAAAGAAGGACATCGAGTGACGATCGTCACGCACGAGGAGTACAAGGAATGGGTCACCGGCTTCGGAATAGACCACAGAACCGCGGGCGGCGATCCGGGCGCACTTATGAAGCTAAGTGTGGAGAATAAGGTAATCGGAATCTGGACTACTTCATCTTGTGGGGCCCAGATCTGATTCTTGTCACGCGAACAGATGTTCTCCCCTCAATTCTTCAAGGAGAGCTTGTCTAATGTTCGTGTTCTACCCTCCGGAAAGTCCATCTTTCTGATATTTGTTGCAGTTCCGTTCTTGGCTTGATGACTGTATGTAACCAACCTCACCACGCTCTTTTATCTGACCGAAACGGTATTTCTGTAGTGCTCGTCGATTCTTGGGAGCAATGCAAGGATGCGGACGTACTGCTGGAGAGCCCTTCCGCGATGGCGGGCGTGCACATTGCGGAGGCACTTCGTGGGTCAACGTTGTGGTCTGTTACCTGCCGTACTGATTGATTTTTGCATAAAGATATCCCATACTTCAGAACCTTTACTATGCCTTGGACGAAGTACGACCGAAGGTCATGTTTTCTTATTTGCTATTGCTAACGTGCTGCTTGTAGGACCAAAGAGTTTCCGCACGCTTTCCTCGCACCTCCGGTCGAATCTCCAACATTCAACGCGGCATCGTAAGCCTTCTTACTCGACGTAGACCCCATTCGCTGAAGATTATTGTTCAGTTACGTACTGTTTGATAATGTGCTCTGGACCGCGACGTCTTCCCAGATGAACAGGTGGCGCAAAAACACACTAGGGATCGGCCATACGGATATGGGCCATCTCGCACAATCGAAGATCCCTTTCATTTATAATTTCTCCCAGGTATTATATGCCCCGGCGCTGTTCGTCAAACTCTGACGCTACTTATTGTCCAGGCTGTCGTGCCCAAACCTCTTGATTGGGGAGATGCTACAGCGGTCTCCGGGTAGTGAGTTTTTTATTCTACTATATACGTACGTGCGTAGACTTATCGTTATCCGATCAGCTGGTTCTTGGACAACCCTGAATTGGGGTGGACGCCACCCCAAACACTCGTGGATTGGATGACGAAGGCTCGGGTCGACGGCAAGCCAATCGTGTATATTGGATTCGGCAGCATTACCGTACCGAACCCGAAACTCGTGACGGAACGCATCATTCGTGGTGTCCTAAAGAGTAGGCGCCAAGCTTTTCCCATGACAAGCCCGCCGCTGACTGACGTTTCCCCCAGGCGGTGTGCGAGCGATTATCTCCAAAGGTTGGTCCGCACGGATGTCGAAGGGTGGCGACGACGATGTCGTGTTCCCTGAAGAATGCTACTCCGTACGCCCGCAATATATTTTCGTTTTGTCTTGCCGGCGCTGACCCTTCACCCAAAGCTGGACAAAGTGCCCCATGAGTGCGTCTCTACTGCTGACGTCATCACGTGTCAGCGTGCTTACCACCGGTGTAGTTGGTTATTCCCGCAGATTGATGCCGCGTTGCACCACGGCGGCGCCGGAACTACAGGGGCTAGCTTACGAGGTGAGAAGATACCGCGTGCTTGGCAGCGTCGTTTTATTTACCGAGTCGGGGTCAGCTGGTATTCCAACGCTTATCCGTCCCTGGTTTGGGTAAGTCACGGCAAGAGGCTCGTGATATTGCACGCGGATCTAATTCCCTCCCAGAGACCAGTTCTTCTGGGCGTCCAGGGTGCAAAAGTTAGGCGTGCGTACTACGAAAGTCTCACATCATCCCGTGGGCTTATGTGCGATCCGCAGGCTGGCATCAAGTTGAATAGTCTACATTCAAAAGAGGTATCACACGCCCTGAAGAAGGCGACGACTGATCGGTGAGTTTATCCCGGATCCGGTGTCGATGGCAATTGAGATGGTCGTATCAGTGTAATGAAAGAGAAGGCTGCGAGTGTCGGAAAGCGTATCCGAGAGGTGAGGGTTTCTCGTGCCAACAACGATGTTACTGAAACAGACCAATACCGTAGGAGAATGGTGTGCGCACCGCGATCGACACCATTTACACATACCTTCCGCGCGCAGGGCGCGACCGCAGGTCTATACCTTGAAGACTAGAAATCTAATCCCTGCAGTATATATATAATATAGATGAGCAGGGCACCTTCAGCGATTCTTAATCTCTGGTTACAGATTCCCGTTCTTTTCGTGTACAGTTGTATCAACACGTAAAACCTGCATGAGGAGTTCGACTGAGACCTCAAGGGGGAAAGCTTCCCACCCCTTCCTACGTAGTAAAGTACATATGAAATGATAGGTCAGCGGCTATTGCAAGTTGTTCGGACAAAAGAGGAAAGGCACCGACCGAGGGCCGAAGTAGCGATGTGGCGAACGGCGCCCGAGTGATTACTGTGCTCAATAATGATCTCAATGCATACAAGTACCGCCTGCATCCGCCTGAGGGCCTAAACGCCCAATTGTACCTCTCCTCTCCTCTTCTTCCCCATCTCCCTACCATGCGCTGGCCTCGCGTAATTCGCAAATCACACATCGGAACCGACCTCCAAGCCCCTCGTCACGACAGTAACGACTCGGACAATACCGCCGCGCAAGACGCCCCCAACTACGACCACCTCACTTTGAAGAATGCACCTCCGAGCGGACCCGGTCTCTCCCGGATGTTCAGCGATGCGGCTCTCTACGAGAAAGTCCTCAGTGCTTGCCCAGAGACTCTCAAAAGCGGGTTGTTTTTCAACGCAGACGACCAGACGCTTCCGAATTGTCTGGGTGGATTTAACCAGCTCATCGGCCGCGACCTAGGCGACGTCGAGCGCGCCGTCTCGGGCAAGCTCGCGGAGCTGTCTGTCAATAATTGGGCCTCCTCGTCGGATGACCCGTTCGGTGCTGACACTTCCTCAGAGGAAGAACGGGGCGAAGTCACTTCCTCCGACGAGGGCGAAGACAAGAAACAGGCCCGTCTTTCTGCAGCATCGCCTTTGCAAGAGGAGCAACCTGGCGAACCCAAGCTTACACCCGAGGAGATCATCGATCTCCTTGAACAGGAGTTCGGTGCTCTCGCTCCCCCTGGAGAAGAGAAGTTGATACTGGAGGCCGATGCGGCGTTCTTCAATGATGTCGTTGTTCTGGTTAGTCCCTTCTCATTGAGCGCAAGTGCAGACTTATGTTCTCCCGCTATTGGTCAGGGTGTCGTCCATGTCACTACGCATCGATTCACGTTTCATGCCTCGCTCTTATCCTCTCGCCCGGGTGATGCTCAAAAAGTCATAAAGTCTGGCTCAGCCATGGTCCACCGCAAGGGATGGCGTCGAAAAAGGAAGGTCTGGTTACAGTTGGATCACGATATGATCAGCTCTTTCCCATCCAGCCGTGATGAGGATAGAATCAAACCCCTGAGAAGTATCTTGTGTCTGTACTTCAACTTTCCAAGCGCCGTTCTCTTGTTGATCCTGTTTTGCAGTATCTTCGATCAAGGAAACCAAGCCCGTCGATTGGGAACAACCCCGACATACTTGTATCGTGTACGAATCCAAACATGGCATCAGGGAGGCAACTGTCGAATTTGATACCATTGAAGCGGCGCGGGATTGGAGAAACGAACTTAGAGGTGTGTATCTTTCATTCTCCCACCCCTCTCGACCGTTTGAAATGAACGATGCGCCCTGTCGTAGGTGCGATTTTCTTGCATCGTCGAAATCGCCGCGCCGTTTTAGATCCGACGGAAGATGTCGATGGGATTCGCCTTAACATCCCTTTCTCTCGGATTGAGGGGGCTTCCAAGTCACCATGCCTCTCTTTCGCTTGCATGGTGTCCATTACCATCTCGGCGGAAGTCGCTTCCAGCGAGGCCACCACCTCACCTACAGTTGAGATCGATTCATACTCCGATGCGACCTTGAGCGAAAGAGGCGATGTTGTTTCCCCAGACAATGAGGTTGAGCCGTTCGTGGTGCAACTCAGCATTCTACGGAAGCATCCGATTTGGGAAGACTTCATGTCCCACGTTGAGAAGGCAAAGGCTGCAGTGGCCGCCGATACAACCGAGTGGCCTGGCTCAAGGGTGTACATCGACTTCGACCCTAGGGCTGACCTGGAAGGCGAGGAATCAGACACCAGCGGGCTGAGCAGTCTGCAAATTTCCGTATCGCGTGCATTGGGCCTCGACCCCGCGAAAGAGTTCTTCAGTGGGTGGGAGATGTTCCCATTCGAGACGACGAGACTGAGATGCACGTTTTCAGTGACCACATCACACACTCGTAGTCGATTCATCATCAACAGCGGTCACTTTGCCGTTAACACGGAATGCATCGGATTCTGGTCACGGTCTATTGCCTTTGGCAGAGACGTGTGTTACCGTGTCCCCATCGCGCACGTCAAGGGTGTCAAGGAGCAAGATCGCTGCAAGTTTGGGCGGGAATACACACTCGCGATCGAAGTGCAAGGCCGACGTGATCTCCACATACACTTTCGTGATCCGAAGAAGCGCGACGCGGCTGCCGAACAGGTCAACCGTTTCATTGGGCTTGCTCAGGAACGACTCGGCGATACATTCGTATCCTCACCAAGGTCGCTCTCGCCTACGACTTCACGAGAAGACATGCCGAAGTTGACCTCCACACCGCCACGTGCTGTAACTTTGGACACTGTGACGACTGCTACTACCATCGCCGCGACAGCAAGTTCCACTTCCCCGCGATCTCGACGCTCCTCGCGTTCCACGTCCCCCACGTCGAACGCTCGGTCGGCCCTTGCGCGCAGCGCGAGTTCCGTCCTGGCTCCTCTCTCGCGCCTGCCGTCGGCTGTGAAAAGTTCTAGGAACGGGAACGTCATCCGTGCGCTTTTCCCCAAGGCGATCAATGTGCCCAACGAGGTCCTTTTGCCCATGCCCTCGAGGCACTTTGTTTGCCTGACGATCGGCTCGCGGGGCGATGTACAGCCGTACATCGCGCTGGGGAAGGGATTGCAGAAGGAGGGTCACACGGTGACGATCGTGACTCATGAGGAGTACAAGGAATGGGTCACAGGGTTTGGGATCGATCACAGGACTGCTGGTGGCGACCCCGGGGCGCTGATGAAGCTTAGCGTTGAGAACAAGGTAAGTGGTATATACGTTTTCTGCTGCGGTTACTGATGATCCCTGGTGTCAAAGATGTTTTCACCCCAGTTCTTTAAGGAGAGCATATCAAACGTGAGTATCCTTGTTCTTAGTACTCGATCAGTTATTGATATCGGTCCAGTTCCGTTCCTGGCTTGATGAGCGTGCGTTTTCTTTGTCCATTTATCATGACAGAGAATCTCTAATACTCCGCAAAGTCCTAGTTGATTCCTGGGAGCAGTGCAAGGACGCCGATGTGCTTTTGGAGAGTCCTTCAGCCATGGCTGGTGTACACATTGCGGAGGCATTACGTGAGTAATTTCATTTCGATTCGCAATCTTGGGCTCGCGTTGAGCTTCGATCCTTTCACAGACATCCCGTACTTCCGGACCTTCACCATGCCTTGGACAAAGTGTGTCTTCACCGTATTGAATCGGTCACTCGAGACCCTGACGCATGGTTTATAGGACTCGCGAGTTCCCTCACGCTTTCCTGAGTCCGCCGGTGGAATCACCCACTTTCAACGCCGCGTCGTAAGTACTTTTTATGGTATTGTCAATGTGCAAGTTTCTGACGCATTAGCATTAGGTATGTCCTTTTCGACAACGTTCTTTGGACCGCCACTTCATCGCAAATCAATCGTTGGCGTAAGCACACCCTGGGTATAAGCTCAACTGACATGGGCCATCTTGCACAGTCCAAGATTCCATTTGTCTACAACTTCTCTCAGGTACTTTCAGTGCGACTCAACACATAGCTCACTATATTCATATCTTGGTTTAGGCCGTGGTTCCCAAACCACTCGACTGGGGAGATGCGACGGCCGTTTCCGGATAGTGAGTTACATATATCCAGTGGTTGCCCGCGAGATTCTCATACTTACCTTTATCAGTTGGTTCTTGGATAATCCAGAACTTAATTGGACACCTCCTCAGGATCTTTTGGATTTCATTGAGAAGGCGCGCTCCGACGGCAAAGCACTTGTCTACATCGGATTTGGTAGTATCACAGTTCCGAACCCGAAACTTGTGACCGAGCGCCTCGTCCGTGCGGTCCAGAAAAGTATGCACCTCTGACGTGTGGCGTGTCATCCCCCTAATACTCGCACGCAGGTGATGTCCGAGCGATCATTTCGAAGGGCTGGTCATCACGTATGTCCAAATCTAAGGGCGAGGATGACGTTGTTTTCCCGAACGAGTGCTTCTCGGTGGGTTTCGTTACTTCACGTTTCTGGTAAAGAAGCGATTCCCGTCCGCTGACTGCCGATTATTGTCTTACTCGCAGCTGGATCGGGTCCCCCATGAGTACGTGAATACCACTGGTGACGATGAGCCACGTTCTGACTAGCCCGCTCCGCAGTTGGCTCTTCCCCCAGCTTGACGCCGTCTTACATCACGGCGGAGCCGGTACGACTGGTGCCAGCCTACGAGGTAAGTCGCCCTTTATGCGTAGGATTTGTTCTGGTGACCAACCCCAACAGCCGGCATTCCTACTCTGATTCGTCCATGGTTTGGGTGGGTGATCACTTACGAACCTTGAGTTCCGTAGTTGTGTTGACCTAGTACGATATCACCCGTATTTGCAGAGATCAGTTCTTTTGGGCAGCGCGTGTCCAGAAGCTCGGGGTAGGTCTTTCCTTGTCACGTCACCTTTGGTGGTCCTTTTCTGATCATTTTTGCGTAACAGGCTGGTCTAAGGGTGAACAGTCTCCATTCAACTGAGGTCGCGAACGCGCTAAAAAGGGCAACCACAGACCGGTGAGTGGCTTCCGTCGTCTTCACATTTGATGTATAGAATAACGAAAATACGTGTTGCAGGATTATGAAGGAGAAAGCAGCGAACGTCGGCGAACGGATCCGATCCGTGAGTAGTTCTGTCCCTTGCACGCATTCCTCTATAGAATAGTCTATTGACCGCCTGATTCACAGGAGGACGGCGTTCGCATCGCTATTGAACAGATATACACATACCTCCCCCGCGCGGCGCGCGACCGCAGGTCAATGCCAAAGTGAAGACGACCAGCGACGCCTGGGACCAGGATTTGTTGTGAACCTCTTCACACCTTAGTTATCTTCTCCCATTGTGCATTCGAGCGTCTTTGCTACGACAAAGTGTGATATAAACGTAAAAGTATATTGTACTGATCATCCGCATCTCTCTCCCCCATCTGATTACGTGCGACACCTGTATGTCTCAGTCGTATTTTTAGCGCCAACATCTAGTAGGGCTGTAATGGGCACTTGGCCATGTTTGATCTTACGATCTCCACTACTTTCATCATCTGGTTTCTTTTAACCACAATATGCTGTATGTCGAGTTGTGCTACTTAAAACGTTGGGGCTCGTGACTTGGACCGCATAGCTGAGACAGGCCCCTTAAGGGGGGTGGAAATTTTTATGTGATATCCCTGTGGCTCATTCCTAATGTAAGCTCTCCCGTGTCGGCGAGCTGTGCAGTCGCACCAGTAGTAGTGAGAAGTGATAATGACGCAATCCACATAAACACGGATACGCGATCAAACAAAACCTGGATCCCCGAATTCTCGTCAACCATCACCTACCAATGTCGCATTGCAACCTATACCCACGTTAGTATTGGCCGCAAGCCGCCGTCCTGCGGACGGTACACATCCCCTCTAGATGACTCAGGATGCAATACCGATTAGAAGCGTGGATATAATGGGACGATAAGTAAAGCTACACCTACCTATTGTGGTTTAGTTCCCGTCATCGCACCATGGCTCTGCAATAGCTCCACAATATTACGGTGTCCTTCTCGTTCAGCGTCGTCTAGCGGAGTGTTGTAGCAGCTGTCTGTTGCCTTCACGTTTGCTCCATTTTCCAACAATAGTCGCACGATCTTGGTGTGTCCCTGTCCAGTCGCAAGGTGCACTGGCGTCCGGTTCAGCAAACCTCGGGCATCCACGTCGGCTTCGTGCTGCAGTAATAGACGAACGGCGGCTTCTCGTCCATAATATGACGCATCATGCAACAGTGATCCAAAGTCACTGCCATCCCGTGCGTCCACATCCGCACCATGCTGTAACAACAGTGCCATAATGTCGAGATGCCCACCGTCAAATGCACTCCGCAGAGGGATGCGACTGCGTCCATCTCTTGAATTTGGGTTAGCAAAATGTCCAAGTAACAGACGTGCAATGTCAAGGTGTCCCTGGCTTGATGCTGCATGCAATGAAGTTCCCCGGCCACCACACTTCGTGTTCACGCCTTCTCTGCGTTTGACGATGAGGTACTGTGCGAGTTCATGGAACCCTAAAATTGCTGCACAGTATAAGGGAGTTACTTCAGGTTGCGTGAAGTAGTCCACCATGGCCCGTTCTCTGAGTCCTCTCTCGTTGAAGTCGCGTGCCCGAATCCATGCATAGAAATATGGATCTTTTGCTTCGAACAGATGCCTCATGGCATCTCGAATTTGCGTCCGTGATCCCACGGTCCCAAACTTCACATGATTGGCCCAGTGCTGAGCGGCATAGGATACCAAAGGATATCCTGTAATGTCAGTGTCCTCCGTTTCTTCATCCATCTGTAACAACACAGTGAGACATGCTCGCGCAAGGGTAAAGTGGGCCTCGTCAAGGGATATGTAGTAGTGGAACCCGTTTATGACGTCTGATGTCGAGAAGCTATCAGACGTCAAGAACCTTTTGACCGATGTATGGGATAATTGAACGACTTTGCCGTTGTCGCCGTCGATGACGGAGATTAAGCACGAACATGCAAAAAGCACATCATCTCTTCTATTGCGCTCCCGCCAGTCTTCAACCAAAGTATATGGTGCGTCCGGGTTGAAATCGACAGTTAATATCTGTGCCAATTCAATGACGCGGAGGGGACGAAGGGCGGCAACTAGGCATTGTAGAAGATGGTAGGCGAACAGTTGTATCTCTCCAGGTATTTTTTGCAATGTCTCTTTGTATGCGTCCTCCTGATCCGTCGGCAGTTCGTTCAGGGTCTCGTGGATATTCGCTGGCAAACATTGAGAAAGTGCATCTAGTTGGTAATGCATGTGCTGGAATCTACACTTGACCATGAGTAATACCCACAATACCAGATGAAAGTACCTCACGATCTACTGGCTCGCTCCTTGAGTGTGGTGATAACGAGTTCCTGATCCTCCAATTTCCAACTCTGCATGGCTTCGTTCGAGTGGACAAAGAACTCAATATAATCGTTGATAGCTTTCTTTTGCCCAAGTTCCTCATGAAGGGACACGCAACACAATTCGGATGGAAATGAGGTAAGAGTAGCCTTGATATCTGACTCCGCACGACTGGTTATGCAGATACGTAATCCAGGATGTTTGCGTCCGACCAAATTCATCACAAAGTCCAAGACACTTTGGCGGAATGGCGGAGTTACGCTGGTACTTGGGCATTCGTCCAAGGCATCTATGAGTATATAGGTCGGCGTCTGTGAGGGGAGTGCAAGTATGCTTTCAAGACATCTTGCAAGCTGAGGCTCGGTAGGCCGTTCTGAGCCATCGCCGCATGTGGTGTATAACTTGTGGAGGACATCCATGTAAGCGGGAGAGTCTTCACCAAGCTGCATGAGAAGGGATGATAACAGGCCGCGAAGGTCGTGCTTCGCAGCATCATTAAAATCGAAATAATGATATGCAGTGAAGGCGGACTTGTCGTCTCCGAATCGCAAGCGCTTGATATCCTCGATGACCGCGGAGCTTATTGACAAAAAATAAACACTCTTATCTTAGAGTAGTTGAGGAGTCACATACCAAAGTACACTTTTGCCAGATCCCCCTGCAGAATCGGAGTAGAAATTAATAACCACGCGGCCAAGGCAGAGAAGGGAGCTCACGATCGCCACAGATCCATAGTAGAGAGCCGCTCTTCTTCCATTCATCAAACCTATGGTTTTGGGTAAACCACTTCGCGGTCCCATAGAGGAGGCGGCTGTAGAAATGAAAATGGTTGAAAAAGGAGTTTGGTGGAGCGAGCCAAGTCTTGATATCTCGTCGGATCTGGCTCCCTGTGGTTGTGTTTCAGCATTGATGATCGGTAGGTGCAACAGAACGTAAAAGAATATTGCATACATTTTTCGGTCACTCTGACTTCGTTATCGACATCGGTGACCTCCTTGATTGTGACTACATTGCCATTGATGGTGTGTCTGATGTCCAAAGTTCTTGCCGCCATCATCAGTCCCTCGTCTCTCGTGAAAGACTCCAAACTTTGAAATGCATTTTGAATGTCGCGTCTTCTAGTCAGATTCTTCACTCTAGTCCGAAGCATTCCTGTTTCATAGTCAGCGAGCAAGATTCACTTGAATAGTCTACTCACTGATTCGTCCCGCCTTCATTGCTTTTGTCGAAAGCGCAAGTATCAAAAGGGTCTGCGCCATGACCTTTCCGAGCAATTCCGTCATTCCAACCGTGAGTGGGAGACCGGTGTAAGATCTAAGACGCAGGAGGAAAAACTGAACGCGTTCGAAGAGATCGGTTATCGTATCATAACTCTTGGTAACATCCATCGTCGCCTGACCGAATGTCAAGAAGATACGCCACGGAATACGGGAAAAGACTCACTCCGAGAAGAAGACCAATGGCCGTGAATATTACTTTTGCGGGTGAAAATGGCTAGGAGGAGACAGATGCGGGAGCAAAATTCAAGGCGGGGACGAAGGGCTTACCAGGCCAATACCTTCCCTAAGTGTTGCTGAAAACATGAACAGCACCTCAACGATCGGATTCAACCATCTCATCAACTTGTGTTCGCCCTCGCGAAACGGCTTGAAAGCCTCCGCCAACCTTCTGATTAACCCCAAGACGTCGTCGGGAGTGGTGCAACCACTCAATGCTACGGTAAAGGGATGGTTGTATAGGTCTTGTTTTGTGAGTCTCTGATACTCGCTTACAGCGACGTCGAACATCAGAGTAAAATTAGACGATGGTGAAGACAGGGTTGTCCGATCGTTGGTGGGCATTTGGGGCACGATAGCAAGGACTGGGGTGAGGTGGTGGCGTGGTGTTTGATCGGCTTCGTAAGAGGGGCCAGAAGAGGGGCCAGGAGGAGAAATCATAACCGCGGCACCGGAAACGCCACTGAATTACCTTGAAGAAATGGAATTCGCCTTAACATCCTTTCTTGGATTGAGCTTCCAAGTCACCTTGCCTCTCTTCGCCTGCATGATGTCCATTACGAGGCCACCACCTACGGGGAGCAGTCTGCAAATTTCCTTACCGCGTGCATTGGGCCTCGACCCCGCGAATGAGTTCATCAGTGAGTGGGAAATCTATTTCATTCGAGACGACGAGACTGAGACTCGTAGTTGATTTATCATCAACAGCGGTCACTTTGCCGTTAACGTGGAATGCATCGGATTCTCGTCATAGTCTATTGCCTTCAGCCGAGACGTGTGTCAAGGGGCAAGATCGCTGCAAGTTTGGGCGGGAATACACCCTCGCGATCGAAGTGCAAGGCCGACGTGATCTCCTCCCACACTTTTGTGATACGACGAAGCGCGATGCGCCTGCCGAACAGGTCAACCGTTTCATTGGGCTTGCTCAGGAACGACTCGGAGATACACTCGTATCCTCACCAAGGTCGCTCTCGCCTACGACTTCAAGAGAGGACATGCCAAAGTTGGCCCCTCACCGCCTCGTGCTGTAACTTTGGACATTGTGACGACTACTACCACCGCGGCGGCAGCAAGTTCCACTTCCCCGCGATCTCGACGCTCCTCGCGTTCCATGTCCCCCACGTCAACCTCTCGGCCGGCCCTTGCGCGCAGCGCAAGTTCCATCCTGGCTCCTCACGCCTGCCGTCGGCTGTGAAAAGTTCTAGGAACGTACATCGCACTGGGGAAGGGATTGCAGAAGGAGGGTCAGGATCGTGACGTGTAGAATACAAGGAATGGGTCACAGGGTTTGGGATAGAACACATAACTGTTGGTGGCGATCCTGGGGCGCTGATGAAGCTAAGTGTCGAGAACGAGGTAAGTGGTATATACGTTTGTCGTTGCGGTGACAGATGATACATGTCAAAGATGTAGATGTTTTCGCCTCAATTCCTCAAGGAGAGCGTAACAAATGTGAGTTATCCTTGTACTCAGTACTAATTCACTCATTGAAATCGGTCCAGTTCCGTTCCTGGTTTGATGACCGTGCGTTCTCCTTATCCATTTATCATGACAGAGAATCTCTAATCCTGGGAGCAGTGCAAGGGCGTCGATGTGCTTTTGGAGGGCCTTTCAGCCATGGCCAGATTGCGGAGGCATTACGTGAGTGACCTCATTTTGGTTCGCCTGGCTCGTGTTGAGCTTCGGTCCTTTCAGACATCGATCTTCACCATGCCCTGGACAATTTAAAAGCGTGTTTTCACCATTTTTACTCGGTCACCCGAGACCGTGACCGATGGATTACGGGACTCGCGAGTTCCCTCACCCTTTCCTCAGTAAGTACTTTTATGGTATTGTCAATGTGCATGTTTCTGACGCATTAGCATTATTAGGTATGTCCTTTTCGATAACTTGGACCGCCACTTCATCGTAAATCAATCGTTGGTGAAAGCAGACCCTGGGTATTACTAGTAGCTCAACCGACATGGGCCATCTTGCACAGCCTAAAAGAAGTTGTAAATAAATAACTTAGAATTTTGGACTGACTCAATCAAGAATTTTATTTATTTACAACTTCTTAACTCACGTCCACTATATTTATGTCTCAGTTTAGGCCGTAGTTCCCAAGCCACTCGACTGGGGAGACGCAACGGCCATTTCCGGATAGTGCACTACACATATCCAGTCGAGATCTTTATGCGAACCTTTATCAGCTTGTCGTTTGATAGTCCAGAACTCAACTGGACATCGGGATCTTTTGCATTTCATTGAGAAGGCGCGCTCCGATGGCAAAGC
>Ga0137394_10000576_pt1 | contig 25808 bp, 24 predicted proteins | sample czobulk116metaG_FD_108278 | JGI IMG/M metagenome (GOLD analysis project Ga0137394, IMG submission 108278) | Vadose zone soil microbial communities from Angelo Coast Range Reserve, California, USA - czobulk1.16 metaG | ecosystem: Environmental > Terrestrial > Soil > Vadose zone | place: USA...
CTCACCCAGCTCCTTCTGGATGGCCTGCATCTGCTCGTTGAGGTAGTACTCCTTCTGCGTCTTCTCCATCTGCTTCTTGACGCGGGTGCGGATCTTCTTCTCGACCTGCAGGATCTCGATCTCCCCCTGCATCAGCTCGTAGAGCTTCTCCAGCCGCTTGGCGGCGGACTGCTCCTCGAGGATGGCCTGCTTGTCGTTCAGCTTCAGCGAGAGGTGGGCGACGATGGTGTCCGCGAGCCGGGCCGGGTCGTCGATGGTGGCCACCGACATCAGCATCTCCGGCGGGATGCGCTTGTTGAGCTTGACGTAGGCTTCGAACGTCGCGTGCACCGAGCGCACCAGCGCCTCGACCTCGACGTTGCGCTCGCTGATCTCCTCGACCTCCTCGGCCTCCACCAGGAAGAACTTCTCCTGGCTGACGTAGCGGCGGACGCGCGCGCGCTTCTTGCCTTCGACCAGCACCTTCACCGTGCCGTCAGGCAGCCGCAGGAGCTGGAGGACGGTCCCCAGCGTGCCGATCTCGAAGATGTCGTCGGGCGCGGGCTCGTTGGTCTTCGCCTTCTTCTGCGCCGCGAGCAGGATGTCCTTCTCGTGCGACATGGCCTCTTCGAGCGCCGCGATCGACTTCTCGCGCCCCACGAACAGCGGAACCACCATGTGGGGAAAGACGATGATGTCGCGCAGCGGCAGGAGGGGCACCGTGCGGACCCCGCCCTTGCTCTTGGGGTCCTTCTTCTCGTCGTTGCGGAAGAACATCGGGTGTCTCGCCTCCGAGGGCTTGGCTGGCTGCTTCGGTCGAAGCGTAGCGCGTCGGTCGGTTGAAGTCAGCAATTCCCTTCTCTGAAACAACGGGTCCGCGTGGGTGCGGAATTCCCGCCATGGGGCGAGGCGCGGTCAGGTGCGTCGAAGTGCGAGGCAACCGACGATGGTTGGCCAGCGTTCTGTTCCACCGCGCGCAGTCCTCCGGTCGCCGGCACGACATCGGATGGCCTCCTCGATTGCCTCGTGGTCGAGCCGATGCGAAGTGCCGCCTCGAGAGGGAGGACCGCATGCAAACGCGATCAGCCACGGCATTTGCGTTGACGCTCCGCGGCCGCTGCACACGGCCGAATGCCTGACCGCCCTCTTGGTGCCCCGACCCCGCTTGCGGAACCGGCCAAGCTCTGCCACGCTGCCTGTGTTTCAGGCAGGCGAGGTACCCCATGCGCTATGTGGTCGAAGTCGAGCGCGAGGAACAGGCCGGCTGGCTGGCCGAGGTGAGGGAGATGCCCGGGGCAGTCGCCTTCGGTGAGACCCGGGAGGAGGCGCTGCGCGCCGCGGAGGTGCTGGTCTTGCGCACGCTCGCGGACCAACTCGAGCACCGCGAGCTGCCGGCGCAGAAGAAGCTAGACATCACGTTCGTGCAGATGTAGCCGCGGCCGCCGCAGGCGGCTTGGCGGCTATTTCTCAGACATGATTCTTACGCGGTTTCCGCCTGCTTCTCGTACACGATCAGCGGCGCTTCCTTCTTCAGGATGCAATCCTCGTTGATCACGATCTCGCGGATGTTCTTGTGCGAGGGAACCTCGTACATCACGTTCAGCATCGCGTTCTCGAGGATGGCCCTGAGCCCGCGCGCGCCGCTCTTATGATGGATGGCCTCCTTGGCCACCGCCCTGAGCGCGCCCTCGGTGAACTTGAGCTGTACGCCGTCCATCTCCAAAAGCTTCCGGTACTGCTTGGCCAACGCGTTGCGCGGCTTGGTGAGGATGTCCACCAGCGCCGGCTCGTCCAGCTCCTCGAGCGTGGCCACCACCGGCAGGCGCCCGATGAACTCCGGGATCATCCCGAACTTCAAGAGATCCTCGGGCTGGACGTCCCGGAGCAGCTCGCTGACGTTGCGCTCCTTCTTCGACTTCACGTCGGAGCCAAACCCCAGGCTCTTTCCCTCGGTCCGCTGCGCGACGATGTTCTCCAGCCCGCCGAAGGCGCCGCCGCAGATGAAGAGGATGTTCGAGGTGTCGACCTGCAGGAACTCCTGCTGCGGGTGCTTGCGGCCGCCCTTGGGAGGCACGTTCGCGACCGTCCCCTCGATGATCTTGAGCAGCGCCTGCTGCACGCCTTCGCCGCTCACGTCCCTGGTGATCGACGGGTTCTCGCTCTTGCGCGCGATCTTGTCGATCTCGTCGATGTAGACGATGCCCTTCTGCGCCCGCTCGATGTCGTGGTCGGCGGCCTGCAGCAGGTTGACGATGATGTTCTCCACGTCCTCGCCCACGTACCCCGCCTCGGTGAGGCAGGTGGCGTCGGAGATGGTGAACGGGACGTTCAGGATGCGCGCCAGCGTCTGCGCCAGCAGGGTCTTCCCGGAGCCGGTGGGCCCGAGCAGGAGGATGTTCGACTTCTGCAGCTCGACGTCGTCCATCGAGACCTTGCTCTCGATGCGCTTGTAGTGGTTGTGGACCGCGACAGAGAGGATCTTCTTCGCCCGCTCCTGCCCCACCACGTACTCGTCGAGGATGCTCTTGATCTCGGAAGGCCGCGGGATGCGCAGCTTCTGGTCCCGCGCCTCCTCCTTGTCGATCTCCTCCGCGATGATGTCGTTGCAGAGGCCGATGCACTCGTCGCAGATGTAGACGGTCGGTCCGGCGATGAGCTTTTTGACCTCCTTCTGCGATTTTCCGCAGAAAGAGCAGCACAGCGTGTGGTTCTCGCGCTTGTCGACCAAACTCTCCGCCTTTCACCCCGCACTCAGTACTTCTCCGTAATGTAACCCTACTTGTTCCCGCCGGCCGGTTTCTTGATGACGACCTCGTCAATCAAGCCGTACTCCTTCGCTTCTCCGGCGCCCATGAAGTAGTCCCGGTCAGTGTCCTTTTCGATGCGATCGAGCCCCTGGCCGGTGTGCTTCTGCATGATTTCGTTCAACTTCGCCTTGAGCCGCAGGATCTCCTTGGCGTGCAGCTCGATGTCGCTCGCCTGACCTCCGAAGCCCCCGGAAGGCTGGTGGATCATGATCCGCGAATGCGGCAGTGAGTACCGCTTGCCCTTGGCCCCGGCCGCCAGCAGCAGGGCGCCCATCGACGCCGCCTGGCCCATGCAGATGGTCGACACCTGACACTTCACGTACTGCATGGTGTCGTAGATGGCCAGGCCGGAGGTCACCGACCCGCCCGGGCTGTTGATGTAGAGGTTGATGTCCTTGTCCGGGTCTTCGGACTCGAGGAAGAGCATCTGGGCTACGATGATGTTGGCCACATCGTCGTCCACCGGCGTTCCAAGGAAGACGATGCGGTCCTTGAGTAGACGGCTGTAGAGGTCGTAGGCGCGCTCGCCCCGGTGGGTCTGCTCGATCACGGTGGGGTACGGAATCATTGCCATCTGATGTGCTCCGGTGGGTGTCGGCAAACTCTACTGGAAGTTGGCCTTGGAGAGCAGGAAGGCAAGCGCCTTGTCCTGCCGCAGCCTGCCCTTCAGGCTGTCGAGGGAGTCCTGCCGGCGGAAGGCCGCCCGGATCTTGTCGGGGGGCTGCTTCAGCTCCCCCGAGAGCTTCTCGAAGTGCTTCGCCAGGTCTTCCTCCGTGGCCTCGATCTTCTCTTTCTCCGCGATCGCCTCGAGCAGCAAATAACCTTTCACTTCGAGCAGCGCACGCTGGCGCAGCTCGTCGCGCATCCGGTCGAGGTTCAGACCGAGCTGCCGCGGGTCGATCCCCCTGCGCATGAAGCCTTCCAGCATCCCCTGCAGCATCGCATCGACGTTCCGCTCCACCAAGGCCGGGGGGGCCTCGATGGGGTTCCGTTCGACCAGCGCGGTCAGCACCCGCTCGCGCTGGTCGGTCTCGGCCCGATCCTTCTTCTGCTGCTCCAGGTCCGAGCGGACCTTGGCCTTGAGCTCCGCCACGGTCTTGGCCTCGCCTCCCAGGTCCTGCACGAAGGCGTCGTCCAGCGCCGGAACCTCCCGCTTCTTCAAGCCCTTGACCTGGACCTGGAAGCGGGCGTTCTTGCCGCGAAGCTCCTCGACGGCGTAGTCGTTCGGGAAGGCGACGCCCAGCTCCCGGGTCTCGCTGATGCGGGCTCCGAGAAGGCCCTCCGCCTTGTTCTCCAGCAGATTCCCGGGCGCGACCTCCAAAAGGACGCCCTCGCGCTTGGCGCCGCGCAACGGTGCCCCGTCCACGAAGCCCTCGTAATCCGCGGAGGCGAAGTCGCCGGCCTCGGCCACGTCTCGTCCCTCCACCGGCACGAACATCGCGTGGCCGGCGCGGGTCTCCTCGATTCGCTCGTCCACCTGGACGTCGCTGACGGTGGCGTCGATCTTCGAAAGATTCAGCCCCTCGTAGTCCTTGGGCTCGACCCGCGGCCGGACCTCCACGGTGGCCGTGTACTTGAAGGGCTGGCCCGCCTCCACCGAGCCGTTCTCGACCCTTGGTGGCGCAACCGGATCGAGCTGGTGCTCGGCCAGGGCCTCGTGGATCGATCCGGTCACCAGCTTCTGCGCCACGTCCTTCTTCACATCGTCGCCGAAGTAGCGCTCGACCAGGCGGCGCGGAACGTGGCCCTGGCGGTAGCCCTTGAGCTTCACCGTCCGGGAGACCGAGGTGTAGGCGCGATCGAGGGCGTCCTTCACGCGGTCCGGCGCGAGCTCCACCGAGACCTTTTTCACTACCGGGCTGAGATCCTCGACGCGGGACTGGACCACGGAACCGACTCCTTGCACGAGCAGAGATGGTGCGAGAGGCGGGAATCGAACCCGCATGGGTTGCCCCACAGGCTTCTAAGGCCTGCGCGTCTGCCAGTTCCGCCACCCTCGCAAGACTATCCTGGCAGACCGCGGGTCATAGCGCCCGAGGGCGGCAGCGTCAACGCCGATGCCGCAACCTGCCACGGTGTGGGACGACGCCTTCGGCAAGCGCACGTCAAACAGTAGCGGAGCAGAAAACAGTATCGGCCCGAAGTCTGGCCCACGGTCGATCCGATCCCGCAATTCCGGACGGTTGGGCGGGGCCTTGCCCTTGCAAAGTGGAGTCGGCGGGAGGATGCAATGCGCCGGGACAGATGCCACCGCGGATTCTCGCTCATCGAGGTCATGTGCGCGATGATGCTGTTCGGCGTCGCGGCCACCGGCCTGCTCGTGGCGTTCGTCGCGAGCGGGCAGTTCGGCGTGCTCAGCCGGCGCCAGGCTACCGCGATGGCGGTCGCGCGGACGATCTCGGGCCAGCTCAGCCGGGTCGCCTACAACGACGCGCGCCTCAACAACGTCAACGCGGGCAACGACGCCAGCATCGGCGACCCGAACGGGCTCTTCGCCCGGGCGGCGCTTCCCACCGGCAACGACGCGCCGGACTCGACGCTGCCCGTCCAGACGGTGGGCACCGAGAACTACGAGGTCTACGTCAACGTCGCGCTGCAGATGGGCGACGGCGTCTGGGATCCCACGACGCTGGAGATGGGCCGCCTGTATGCGGTGATCGTCCGTTACCGGGTCGGCCAGGCCTGGATGCGCGCCGTCACCGTTGGCTACCACTACAACCCCGCCGCGGTCGGGACCGGAACCATACCGCTTCCCCTATGACAAGGTCCCCTGGACACGCTCGCGGCTTCACGCTGATCGAGATCATCATCTCGGTCGGTCTCTTGGCGTTCATGATGGCCGGGATCTCTGGCCTGCTGATCAAGCAGAGCCAGGCCTCCTCCGTGCAGAACCTGCAGCGCGATCTGGAGGAGAGCGGCCGCATGGCGCTGATCGAGCTGGGCAAGGCCATCCGCATGGCCGGCTACGGGATCGATCCGACTGCCGCGTTCGACTTCGCCCGGTTCAACTGCCTCACGCCGGACACGCCATCGACCTGCAACGTCACCGGCCGCGACCGCACGGACGCGCCGGACGAACTGGTGGTGGCGTGGCGCGACCCGAACTTCGCGCGCAAGGTCACGGCCAAGTCGGGGTCCTCGGGCGGCCCATACACGATCACGCTCGACTCCCCGCTCAAGGCCAGGCTCGACGTCGGCCGGATCGTCCAGCTCCTCTGCGACGGCGCGGAGAATTCCGCGTACGTCGCGGTGAACACGGCCAAGAATGTGGGCGACAGCGCTCTGCCCGTCCGGCTGCTGACCGCGGCCGACGGGTTCTTCCCCAACACCGACCCGACGGACGGGTGCTACGCGACCGCGACCGTCCTGTTGGTGGAGAGGACGCGCTACTTCGTCGCCAACGACGGCGACGGCGTCCCGACGCTCTGGCGCGACCGGAACCACTTCGGCCCCGAGAAGCTGTTCCGTGGCATCGAGGACATGCAGTTCAGCTACGACATCGGACAGCCGCCGGCCGGGTCGCGCTTCGCGGCCGGGGGCGCGAACCCGGTGCCCGCTCCGGGCTGCCTCGATCCCAACACCGGCTCGAACACGTGGACGTTCGGCGCCTGCGCTGGCGTTGCGGGATCGCCCAACCACTCCATTGCGGCGCCCGACTGGCGCGGCACCGGGTACGACGATGCCACCCGCTACACCGGGCACCCCGCCAACATCCGCAACGTGAACATCGTGGTCGTGGCGCGGGCCACGCGGGCATCGCCGGACAAGACCGGCGACCCGGTCCCCGCGCTGCTGAACCGGCCGGCCCGTCTGCCAGACACGTTCCGCCGCGCCATCAGCACCCTCTCGGAGTCGCCGCAGAACCTCTTGTCGCGGGCGAACATCCTGCCGCCCGTCTTTGCCGGATCCATGAACGTAGGAGGCGGATGATGCGCCCGCATCGTGGCAGCGCGCTGATCGCAGCGCTCATCGTCATCGCAGTCATGGCCACGGTCACGGTCGCGACCCTGCGCCTGGCCAGCATCAGCAAGGGGCAGTCGCTCAACGACGCGCGCAAGCTCAGCCAGTCCGCTTGCGTGGACGCCGCACGGCAGTACCTGATCAGCCGGCTGCGCATGCTCAGCAAGTTCCCGCTCACCGAGCTCACCTTCGATCAGGCGATCCCGGTGGAGAACGGGACCCGCCATCTCTACACCGGCCACGCCCGGCAGAACGGGCCCGACGGGCGCCCGCCGGCTTGGATTTCACCTCCGACGGCCGGGTCTCCGGTGATCGAGTCGGTGAAGGCGGTCGCCGCGTCGAAGGTCGGCGGGGGCAAGGCGGGCAATCGCGACCTGAGCAACACCATCGCGCCGCCCACCCTGGGCGGAAAGCCCTACCAGGTGATCGTCGCCTGCAGCGATCCGGTCGCCGGCGACCTGGAGCTCGAGTTCTCGTTCCGCTACGGATTGTGAGGAGAGCCATGCGACTGCGCCAACTGCGCCTGCCCGCGCTCGTGCTCGGTGTCCTGCTGCTCGACACCACCCTGGACGCCCCGCGCCCCGCGTCGGCGGCAGGGCCGACAGCCTGCGCGCCGGGAGACTGCCTGACCAACTCGGCGGTGAACAACCGGCTCTCGCCCACCAGCGTGGCCGCCGACGACCGCGGCGACGTCACCTTCTTCGCCTCCCAGTCGGGACAGCTCCCCAACGTGCTGTTCCTGCTCGACAACTCGACCTCGATGTACGAGCTGCCCTACGACGTGAACACCTACCCGAACTCCGCGTGGGTGAGCAGGGGGCAGACCCCGAACGGCTGCGGCAGCGTGAGCGCAAACTCGACGGATCCCGCGTGCACCGGCACCACCTTCGCGCAGACCGCAGCGAGTTGCGGGAACAACACTTTCTTCAACGGGCTCAAGGACCCTGCCGGCAACCCGTACAGCAAGAGCAAGACGTACGCGGCTCCGGACCCCTGGTACGACGGCACTAACGGCACCGCGGCCTTCTTCACCAACAACAGCGTCTACAAATTCTTCGAATGGGCGCAGAGCGCCAACGTGACTGCCTCCCCCGTCACACCGGGCGGCACGGCCAACGGCGGACCGATGACGTTCACTCCCGCACCCCTGGTGGGCCCCGGAACCGTGAACGGCACCCCCAACGCCTCTTGCAACCTGCTGAGCAGTAACGCCGACACCGGTGGCAAGGGCGGCACCGGCGTCAACGCCTGGACCATGACCCAGCGGCAGCGCTGCCAGCAGTGCATCGACGAGGTCGGCTACTACATCGCTCCCGGCGCGAGCGCGACCGACAACAACAGCGGCAACCTCATCTTCAAGGGCAACTGGCTGAACTTCTACCCGCCGAAGTGGCTGATCGCGCGGAAGGTGCTGACCGACTTCATCAGCCGGCAGTCCAGCACGCCCACTCCGGTCCGCATCGGCGTGGCCACGTACGACACGCAGAACGTGAGCAGCCTGAACGTTCCCGCGACCAGCACCGGCTTCAACGGCCGCCACGACGGTGGCACGCTCATCTCCAGTGGCATGGTGCCGGACTGCAGCGTGACCACCTGGACCAGCGCCAGCACGATCACGCAGCAGTCGAACCTGATCACGGCAGTGCGCGGCATCTCCAATGGCAACACCAGCGCCCCCATCGCGACGCCGCTAGCGGAGGCGGTCTTCAACGCCGGCCAGTTCTTCACCGGTGACGACAAGTACTACAAGAACACCTTCGGTACTCAGTGGCTGAAGTCCGGCTTCACCGCGCCTACCGGAGCCAACAAACCCCTGTGCGTTTCCTGCCAGGTGAACGCGATCGTGCTGATCACGGACGGCGAGCCCTACGGCGACAACAACCTGCCGCAGCAGTTTCGAAACAACACCATCCAATGTCCGCGGACGCCGGCGACCGCTCCTGACCCGTGCGGGACGGACCAGTCCAACTCGACCCCGAACCTCCTCGACGACGTGACCAACTTCCTGGCCACCACCGACCTGGCGGTCGACGACGCGACCAAGCCCGAGACGGTCGGCGTCCAGGACGTGATCACCTTCGTGATCGGCGTGGGCCTCAAGGTCCCCCTGCTCGACAACGCCGCCAAGTACGGCAAGACCTCGGACGCGATGCGCGGCGACAGCGCGCAGGAGCTCCAGGACGAAGTGACCGGCGCCGTGATCAACATCGTGGCGCGCGCCACCGCCTTCTCCTCCACCGCCATCCAGACCCTGGAGGTCGGCACCGGCTCCACCGCATTCGTCCCGCGGTTCATTCCGGGCTCGCCGCTCGACGCGATCTGGGACGGCCACCTCTTCCGCTTCGACCTGTTCAACGAATTCGTGGCCGGCGTCGACCTGAACAACAACGGCAACCTGAACGACGTGTTCCTGGTGGACAAGGACGGCGACATCATCAAGGAGGACGACAAGGGCGCCTTCCACAAGGACAAGAACAACGCCCCGGCCGTGCCGCTCTGGGACTCCGGTGTCCAACTCCAGGCCACGGCAGCGGGCAATCGCACCATCTACACCGCGGTCTGGGACAGCACCAACAAGGTCTGGACCACGGTCCTGTGGCCGACCTGGAACGGGACCGGAACGCCGCCGGCGGCCTTCACGCAGATCGAGAACCTGATGGGCATCGACGGGACGAACCCGGACGTGTGCGCGCAGATCAAGAGCTCGATGGCCACGCCGATCCCCGCCAACTATCTGAATGGCAGCGGAGTCTTCGACCGCGACCACTGCGCCAAGGCGATCGTCGACTACGTGCGCGGCTACAACGTCCTCAACGAGCTGACCACCAGCACCTCGGTCACCGCCAACCGCGCGCACATGCTGGGCGACATCTTCCACTCCTCGCCGGTGGTGGTGGATCCGCCCGTCGACCAGTTCATCTGCGATCTCGGCCTGCACTCGCAATGCGTGTCGACGCTCTACCAGTACGACACGAACCATCCGGTGGCGCGCCCGGACAACTTCACGCCCAGCGGCACGTATACGGCTGCCGGGTTGCAGGTCGGCGCCTACGAGAAGTACTGGCAGGACCACGAGACCCGCCGGCGCATCGTGATGGTGGGCGCGAACGACGGCATGATCCACGCGTTCGACGCGGGGTCGGCGCAGGCTCCGGCTCCCAAGCTCAACCCCAACGTCGGGTTCCGGCAGGTCCTCTACGACAGCGGCACCGGCAACGAGGTCTGGGCCTTCATCCCGCCCGATCAGATCGCGCGCCTCTGGCTGATGATGCGCGACGGCCACCAGATGTACGTGGATGGCGACATCATGGTCCGCGACGTCTGGGTGGACGGCGCGAAGAACGACAAGGGCACCGTCAGCTACATCAACACTCCGCTGGTGAAGCAGGACGTCGAGTACCACACGGTGGCGGTGGTCAGCGAGCGCCAGGGAGGCAACCACTTCTTCGCCCTGGACGTGACCAACACCGATATGCCCTCGATGTTGTGGCTCTATCCGACTCCCTGCAGCCAGGAGGAGGCGATGTGGGGGCAGACCTGGGGACAGTTCTCGCCCCGGCCGCCGCCGATCGGGGCGGTGCTGCTGCAGACCAGCAATACCGCCGGACCGGCGAACTACGGCTTCGACCACACCGAGGAGCGGTACGCCGTCTTCCTCAACGGCGGTCACAGCCCGTTCCTGAACCGGGGGCGCGCGGCGGCGCTGATCGACGTCTACAGCGGCGCTCCGCTCTACCTGGCCAAGTACGACACCTCGGTCGGCGCCAGCCAGCAGGCGAAGGCGATGCGCTTCTCTTTCGCCGCCACCGGGGCCATGATCGATTACGGAACCGGGGACACCTTCCTGCCGGACGGATTCTTCGACACCGGCGTGATCGGCGACGAAGGCGGACAGATCTGGACGTTCCGGTTCGGGGTGCCGGGGCACATCAACAGCACCACCGGCCTGGTGGACAACTGGACCTACGGGCGCGCGTTCGAGCCGAACACCGCCGCGTCCGACGACGCGCGCTACCACAACCCCATCTACACCATCGCGGCTACGTCCTGGCAGGAGGAGACCGGCTGGCTGCGCGCTTTCGTCGGCAGCGGCGATCGGGCCCACGTGCGCTCGCAGAACGGCGGCGACTGCCGGCCGGACGACCCGATGTCCTGCATCTCCGCGGGCTGCAGGGTGACCACCTCGATGACGCTCAACAACGCGACGGTCAACTACACCAGCGTGGGCGGCAGCACGGGCAGCGCCGGCCCCTCGCAGCCGAACATCGCCTCGCCGACGCAGGCGCTGGTGACCACCATCAACGCCTGCAACCAGGCGACGAGCACCGAGAGCATCACCGTCTCCTCCTGCCCGGACACGACGATGAACTTCACCGAGAACCTGAACTTCTCCTGCACCGGCTCGCCGCTGGCGTGCTCCGAGGTCGGCTTCCCCTCTCCGACGCCCAACAGGAACCGGAACTACACCACCACGCCGCCGGTGATCGCGAACGCCTTCATGGGGGTTGCGATCCTGGCGGACGCCCTCTCGCCGATGTCCTCGCGCCGCCTGAACAAAACCGACGGGGTCACCGACGACGGCAAGACGTACGACACGAACCGGCTCACCGCCAGCAACCTGACCGACGTGAGCAACGTGACGGCGGACGCGACGGGGAAGATCACCTCGCTGCCGCTCAATCCGGCCGCAGCGACGACGTCCCCCGGATGGTTCGTCCGCTACCCGACCATCGACGAGAAGACCGTCACCAGCGCGACCGTCCTGGGCGGCTGCGTGCTCTGGAACACGCTGTTGCCCACTGGCGGAACCGTGGGCTGCGCCTCGGCGGGAGCGAACACGGCGTCCGCATACCAGGGGGACCCGTTCACCGGCGCTCCCACCTGCGCCAGCTCGTTCATCGTGGCCAACAACTTCACCCGCAAGACCACGCGCAGCGTGCTCTCGCCGCCTCCCGAACCGGCGGCCGCGGTCGCGCTCGGCGCGGGCGGGTCTTCGCTGCGCCTCTCGATGCTGGAGATCCAGCCGGGCGCCAAGCAGGTGGACCAGACCACGGTGGGCACCTCGACCGAGCTGTTCCAGATGATCTACTCGCTGCCGCTGACCTACGATCAGCACGTCTGCCGGCACGTGGATCCGCTGAAGTGCCAGTAGCCGCCGCGGCGGCACGGGTATGATAAGAACTCGCTCCCGATGACCAGGGAGCGGCAGCGAGGGGGGCGCTCGCGGCCGCCGAGGGTTGTGCACGCAATCCCCGGCCTGACGGGAGCGGAGGGCGCGCGCGGGGCTGGCCGGGACCGGGAGCTCACCCTCACGCGCGAGGAGCTCCTCTACCGGGAGCGGCTGCGCGTCCTGGGCCTGCTCGCCGCTTCCATCGCGCACGATCTGGGCAACACCCTGCGGGGCGCGAGCTTCCAGCTCACCACCATCCTCGAGCGGGCCCTCTCCGAGTCCGAGCGCGCACAGGCGATCGCGGGCGTGGCCAAGCGCGTCGAGATCGCCTCCGAGGCGATCGCGCGGCTGCACGACTTCGCGCGCACCGGCGAGCTGCGCATGGGCGCGGTCAAGCTGGACCGGATCGTCGCGCAGGCGGCGGCGCTCGTGGACACCGACTTCCGCAGCTCGGCCTCCCCGGTCCGCATCCGCATCGAGTTTCAGGAGCTGCCGCCGATACGGGGATCGGCTGCCGAGCTGTCCCTGCTGTTCGTGAACCTCTTGTGCAACGCGCGCGACGCAATGCCCGAGGGCGGGGAGGTGACTATCCGCGGCGAGCTCACGCGGAAGGGCGTGGTGGTGACGATCGAGGATCTGGGCACCGGATTCTCTCCCGAGGTCGAGCGAAGGTTGTTCGAGCCCTTCTTCACCACCAAGGGATCGAAGGGTGTGGGCCTCGGCCTGTGGCTGGCCTCCGGGACCATGGAGCGTCTCGGCGGGCGGATTCGGGCGATCAACCGCCTCGACGAGGGCGCGCTCATCGAGTTGATCTTTCCACCCGCGACGGACATCCCGAGCGCACGCTTTGCCCCCAGAAGGCCGCCGCATGCCAGCCGTGCGCGAAAGTGAGCGTTGACACCTGGACGAGTACTACCCGTTTCGGACAATGTACGCGGAACTACTGACTCCGATGGCGGTGGCCGGGGCATATATGGAAACACCATGACAACGTTGAGGGTTGCGCTGGTCGACGACCACTTGCTCTTTCGCGAGGGTCTGCGGGCGATGCTGGCGAGCTCGCCCGATCTGAAGATCGTGGCCGAGGCCTCCAACGCTGAGGAAGCGCTTCCGGCGGTGCGGGCTTCCCAGCCGGAAGTGGTGGTGCTCGACGTGTTGTTGCCCGGGGTGAGCGGCATCGGCATCGCACGGGAGTTGCTCCGCGACGATCCGAACCGCCGCGTGCTGGCCTTGAGCATGGTGGCCGACGAGGCGCACGTCGCCGACGCGCTCCAGGCGGGCGTGCTCGGTTACGCCTGCAAGTCGCAGTCGGCGGCGGAGGTGATGGACGCCATCCGCACCGTGGCGCGGGGCGAGACGTACCTGGCGCCGCAGGTTTCCGGTTTCGTGGTCTCGGACTATCGCAAGCTGCGCAACGGCAACGAAGCGGCGCGCTCTCCGCTCGCCACCCTCACCGCCCGGGAGCGCGAGATCTTCGAGCTTTGCATCCAGGGGAATCCCACGGCGCAGATCGCCCAGCAGCTCTCGATCAGCCCGCGCACCGTCGAGACACACCGCGGGCGGATCCTCCGCAAGCTGAACGCGCACTCGGCGGTGGATCTGGTCCGGCTGGCGGCGCGCTGGGGCTTGCTGGCCCAGTGAGCTGTCGCACTTCTGCAAGAAGGCCGAGGTCTTCCCGGCGTCGGTCCTTCTTGCGCTTTCCGTCCGGGAACGGTTAAAGGCCTGCGCCGATGCGGGATGTCTCAGCGGAGACCGCCTATTACCTGAACAGCAAGCTGCCGGCGCTTGCGCTGATCGGGAAGGGTGTGCGGTTCCCGGCCGGCCAGTGGATGCGCATCGCCGACGGTGAGCTGCGGCCGTGGCACGCCGAGGAGCTGGTCGGCGAGTTGTTTCCCGCGCTGAATCGGAAGGCCGTGGAGTTCGCCGTCCTGCTCACCGATTTCGACGTCCTGGAGTTCGAGCGCGCGGCGGCGCGCCCCCTTTCCGGAACCGGTCCCCAAGCCTGACGCCACCTGCACTTGAAGTGAAGTCCTGCGCGGCTCTGTTCCACAGTCGACGAAAAGCTCCCCTTTCGTGTTCGCGGCTGGACGTTCCGAGGGCTAGCCGCCCGGAAGAGGCAGACCTACCAAGTTCTGATGCCGCAGCCCGCGCCCGAAACGGCCGCCCGAGTCCTGGTGGTCGACGATTACGAGGACTCGCGGACCATGTATGCGGAGATGCTGGCCTTCGCCGGCTATCGGGTCGAGACCGCCAGCGACGGAGCGGAGGCGCTCGAGCGCGCGCAGGCAGGCCGATTCGACGTGTTCGTGCTCGACATCGCCTTGCCCAAGGTGGACGGCATCACGGTGATCCGCACGCTGCGCAGCTGGGCGGAGACGATGAACACTCCCATCGTCTCGCTCTCGGCCTCGGTGGGGGAGAACGCGCACCGCGCGATCCTGGCGGCGGGAGCCGACCTCGTGCTCGACAAGCCCTGCCTGCCGGACGATCTGGCCGCCGCGATCCAGGCGCTGCTGGACCGCCGGCGAAAAGGGTAGCCGCAAAGCGGCCTTCGGCCGCAGCGGCTAGTTCAATAGACCCAGCCGCGCGGCGAAGCGGACCAGGTCCGCGGCCGTGTGCACGCTGAGCTTCGCCATCACCCGGCTCCGGTGGGTCTCGACCGTGCGCGGGCTGATCGTCAGCCGGTTTGCGATGGACCGCGAAGAGAGGCCTGCCACCACCAGGTCGAACACCTGGCGCTCGCGCGCGGTGAGCGTCGCGAGGACGTCGGGCCTGTGCGGAGTCCCCCTGTCCGTGCCCATCCGCGCGGTGAAGTACGGGTGGCCCGCGAGGACCTCGGTCACCGCGTGGAACAGCTCCGCGGGCGTCTGGTCCTTGGTGATGTATCCCAGCGCTCCGGTCCGGATCGCGTCCGCGACCTTCGCGGCATCCTTCACCATGCTGACGAAGAGGATCCGCTGGGCGGGATTGCGCGCGAGCAGCTTCTTCGCCAGCTCGACCCCGCCGGTGTCGGTGGAGAACACCATGTCCAGCAAGACGACGTCGGGATGCGTGGCGCTGACGAGATCCAGCGCCTCGCCGGGTTCGGAAGCCTCCGCGACCACCTTCGGGCCTCCGCGCTGTTCGAAGAGCAGCTTCACGACATCGCGAAAGATCGGATGATCGTCGATCAGTGCTGCTGTCGCCATGGTTCCCCACTTCCCGCAGGATTGGCTTGTCACTGCGCGTGAAATGATAACGCAATCCTACGAGCCCTGCGCGCAAATACCAGCGACAAGAGCGAAACCGGTGACCGGCCGTAGCGGCCCGCTCTCAGCGGGCCTGCGCCTTCGTAGCGAGCCGTCCCTTGCTTTCGAGCAGGGCCCTCAACTCGCGTTCCAGTTCGTGCGGCAAGCACGGCTTGGCGAGCGTCAGATCGGCCCCGGCGGCCAGGGCGGCCGCGTGCATCTGCTCGTCTCCAGCGGAGATCGTGACGAGGGGGAGCTCCTTCGTCGCGGGATGCCCGCGCAACTCCTTCAGCACGCGGTAGCCGTCCAGCTTGGGAAGCGCGAGGTCGAGGAGGATCAGATCGAACGGGTAGTGCGTCGCGTACAGGAGGGCTTCCTCGCCGTCCGCGGCAGTCACCACCCGGTGCCCGGCGTAAGAGAGGGCTTCGCCGTACATCTCGCGGCAATCGGGATCGTCGTCCGCGAGCAGGATGCGGGCAGCTGGCACAGTCACGTTTGTACTGTATGCGTCTACTTCTCACCCGCCTTCATGTGACCCGCGGTGAGCCCGTTCACCAGACGACGCGCCCGGGCAGCCGTCACGCACTGCAAGTGAAATCCAGGCCGCGCGTCCGTCAGGAAACCGACGGAGTAGGAACGAAATAAACGATCCGCAGCGGAATCGCCTCGGGTCTTGCGCAGCGAAAAGGGGGCGGACCCATTTGCGAGCCGCCCCCAGGTTCATCGGCTCCACCATGGAGCCAACGGACACCACGCACCTGGGACTCCGGTGGGTGCGAGCGGGCCACGGGCTTCCGGGCCCAGGCAACAGAAAGCCCCCGGAAACCGTGAAGTCCCGAGGGCCCGAGAGTGAGAGCGGAAGGAATCGAACCTTCAACCTATGGATTAAGAGTCCATTGCTCTGCCAGTTGAGCTACGCTCCCCAACGCTTCGGCGGGCCGCGCTGTCTATCCGGTCCACGGGCGTCCGTCAAGGGCGTTCGGGGGAGCGCATCCCTGTGCCCTTGGAGCGCTGCCAGCACTGCCAGGAAGCGGGCCACCGCGCCGGCGGCCGGAGACTTGTCCCCATCCGTCTCCTGCCATCGGGCGAGGACTCGCTCGACCTGGCCGTACAGCAGTTCGGTCAGTGGGCTGCTGCTCGTCCCTGGAGTCGCGCGTGAGTCCACCGCCCCCAACATTAGTCAGCGAGGAGCGGGAGACGGAGTGCGCATGGTCGAGGAAGAGGTGCCGGTTGCCAGTGTCCTGATGGTGGATGATCGCCCAGAAAACCTGACCGCCCTCGAGGGCATCCTGCGCCCGCTCGACGTGCGCCTGGTGAAGGCGAAATCCGGAGAGGAGGCGCTGCTGCACCTGTTGCGGCAGACCTTTGCGGTGATCCTGCTCGACGTGCAGATGCCCCGCCTCGACGGCCTGCAGACCGCGGAGCTGATCAAGCAGCGCGAGCAGACCAAGCACGTCCCCATCATCTTCATCACCGCGCTGAGCCGCGAGGCGGCCTGGGTGTTCAAGGGATACGCCTCCGGCGCCGTCGACTACCTGATCAAGCCGATCGATCCGGAGATCGTCCGCTCCAAGGTCCGGGTCTTCTGCGACCTCTGGGTCCGCGGCGAGAAGATCCGCAGGCAGGCCGAGCAGAGCGAGATGAAGGACGTGTTCCTCGCCTCGGTAGCGCACGAGATGCGCACGCCGCTGGCGGCGGCCAAGGCGCAAGCCCAGCTCGCCCTGCACCAGATTCACGGCGCCGATCGCGACATGGCTTCCGCCGGAGCGCTGCGGGTGATCTCGCGCCAGATCGACAAGGTGGTCCGCCTCGTCTCGGATCTCCTGGACGTCAGCCGGCTGGAGACGGGGACCTTCCCGCTCAACCGCGACGAGATGGACCTGGGCGAGCTCGCCCGCGAGGTCGTCGCGCGCATGCAGCCCATCTCGGAGGGGCGGAAGATCAGCTTCCAGGGGGCGGAGCTCGCCCGGGTCGTCGCGGACCGCGATCGGATCGAGCAGGTGCTGATGAACGTGCTCTCGAACGCGATCCGCTTCTCTCCCGAGAACGGGCCCATCGAGGTCGCTGTCCAGACCCACCCCGAGTGGGTCCAGTTCAGCGTGCGCGACCGCGGACCGGGCGTCCCGCGCAGCCAGCAGAAGTGGATCTTCGAGCGCTTCGCGCGGGCCCACGGCGACGAGAGCAACGGGCTGGGCCTGGGGCTCGCCATCGCCAAGCTGATCGTCGAGCAGCACCGCGGCCGCATCTGGGTGGAGTCGAGCGGAAAGAAGGGGGAGGGGAGCACCTTCTACGTGCGCCTGCCGCTGGGGAAGCTCCCGGACTGAGCGCTCGAGCCCGGGCCGTAGTGGCAGCCTGTGCGCTTGTTCAGAGCCTGGTGCGAAGTTCATTCGCGTTCCCAAAGTGGGAACAAAGGGCTTGTTCCCAAGATGGGAACACCATCGGTTTGGCATTCCGCTCGAGTCGCTGATCGGCCGGTCGGCCAATGCCCTGGTCTAGGTAGCCGGCGGGATGAATCGAATGGATTGGGGTGGCTGACGGGACTCGAACCCGCAACCCCTGGAGTCACAGTCCAGTGTTCTACCATTGAACTACAGCCACCGCAGGGGCGCCGGATCTACACGATCCGCTAGACCGGCGCCACCCTTGTATAATCCATCGGAGAGCGCCCATAGCTCAGCTGGATAGAGCGCCAGCCTTCTAAGCTGGATGCCGCAGGTTCGAGTCCTGCTGGGCGCGCCACTCTTCGGAAAGTCGGGGCGAGAGGATTCGAACCTCCGACCTCCTGCGCCCAAGGCAGGCGCGCTACCAGGCTGCGCTACGCCCCGCTGAAAAGAGGAGGGGGAAGTACCTCGGTTCCGGCCCTGGATCAAGCTTCATGGCCGCTCCTCCCGGGCAAGCCGGGCAAGCGCTGGCCGGAGCCGCTCCAGGGCCCGCCCCCGGTGGGAGAGGCGGTTCTTCTCCTCCGCCTCCAACTCGGCCAGGGTGCGGCCCGGCGTCTCCGCCGGCAGGAAGAGCGGGTCGTACCCGAATCCGTTCGCGCCGCGGCCGGCGAGCGCGATGCTGCCGTCCACCCGGCCCTCTTCGTGCAGCACGCGCCGCCCGTCCGGAGAGCTGAGCGCCACCGCGCAGAAGAAGTGCGCCCCGCGCCGGTCTTCGGGAACTCCCTGCAGCGCCGCCAGCAGCTTCGCGCGCCGCTCGGCGTCCGTCGGCGCATAGCGCGCGCTGCGGACGCCGGGTCCGCCTCCCAGCGCGTCCACGCAGAGGCCGCTGTCGTCGGCCAGCGTCCAGAGGCCGCTCTGCCGCGCGCTGGCGGTCGCCTTCTGCTCGGCGTTCTCCCGGAACGTCTCGCCGGTCTCGTCTGGAGCGGGAAGGTCGAGGTCGCGCAGCGAAACCAGCTCGAGCGGAACGCCGGCGAGGAGCTCGCGGATCTCGATCAGCTTGCCGGGGTTCGAAGTCGCGACCAGCAGCTTCACTTCGTGAGCGCCCCTGCGATGGCCGCGAGCTGTTTCTGGTGCAGCTCGGCCAGCCCCTTCTGCGCCATGGCCACCATCGAGGTGAGCTGGGCGGGCGTGAACGGCCGCTTTTCCGCGGTCCCTTGGACCTCCAGAAGCTCGCCGGCGGCGTTCCCGACCACGTTCATGTCCACCTCTGCCGCGAAGTCCTCCTCGTAGTCGAGATCCAGGAGCACCTGGCCGCCCAGGACCCCGATGCTCACCGCCGCGACGGGCGGACGCAGCGCCTTTTCCCGCTGCATGCGCTTGAGCGCGATCCCGAGTGCGACGTACGACCCTGTGATCGCTGCAGTCCGCGTGCCGCCGTCCGCCTGAAGCACGTCGCAGTCGATCACCACCTGCCGTTCTCCGAGGGCCTGGAGATCCACGGCCGCTCGCAGCGCCCGCCCGATCAATCTCTGGATCTCCTGCGTCCGGCCGCTCTGCTTTCCCTTGGCGGCCTCCCGGTCGGTGCGCGTGTGGGTCGAGCGCGGCAGCATTCCGTACTCGGCGGTCACCCAGCCGCGGCCGGAGCCCTTCACGTGGCTGGGGACCCGCTCCTCGGCCGTAGCGGTGCACAGCACCCGCGTCCGGCCGAAGCTGCACAGGACGCTGCCCTCCGCGTGCTCGGTGAAGTTCGCGACGAGGGTGACGTTGCGGAGCTGGTCCGCTCCGCGGTCTTTCCGGGGCATGGGCGCTGCGACTTACCGCGTCCGGGCGGGTGAGGCAACCAGGCCGGCGCCGTTCACGGCGGGCGCGTCGGTCTTCTCCGCCGCGGGCGGCCTCGCCTGGGCGACCAGCCGGCGCGACAGGACCTCCTCGGCGAAGTCGCGCACGCCCGCCGCCAGGGCCTGCGCCACGCGGGCCTGATAGCGGTGGCGGCTCATCATCCGCCCTTCGCGCGGATGAGAGATGAACCCGATCTCCACCAGCACCGAGGGCATCCGCGTTCCCGAGAGGACCAGGAAGGGCGCCTGGCGGACGCCGCGGGACTGCGCGCGCAATCCCTTCACCATGTGACGCTGGACGATCTGTGCCAGCACGGCGGAGTCGTTGCGGGCCTGGCCCAGCGCGAGGTCGTTGAGGATCCCGGTCACCGCGTCGGCCGCCTTCGGCAGCGGGACCGCCTCCGGTCCGCCGTTCTCGAGCTGGGCGAGCATGCGCGCTTCGGCGTCGGTGGGGTCGGGCGAGAGGAAGTACGTCTCCACGCCGCGGGTCACCTTGCGGTCCTCGCGCTTCTCCATCGCGTTGCAGTGGATGGAGAGGAAGAGGTCGGCGCCCGCCTCGTTGGCGATGCGGACCCGGTCGGCCAGGGGGATGTCCTCGTCAGCGTCGCGGGTGAGGATGACGGTCGCGCCCTGCGCCTCGAGCTCGGCCTTGGTTCTCTGCGCCACCTGCAGCGCGATCGCCTTCTCGTGCAGCCCGCGGCCTCCGTGGGCGCCGTCGTGCGGCCAGCGGCCGCCGTGGCCCGGGTCCAGGACGACCACGAGGGGATGCTGTTGACCGGCCAGGGACGGCCGGGCGAGCAGGCAGAGGGCTGCAAGCACGAGGGCCTGGCGCACGTCCGCCAGTGTACCCGAAGGCCAACGAGCTCCAAGACTTACAGGGACTCACCCCGAAACGTATCGCGCATCTTCTTGGCGGTCTCCGGACTGAACACGGTGAGCAGCCAGTACACGAGGCCCACGACCAGCAGGACCTTGAGCGCGAAGAAGGCCAGCGACAAGAGCAGGCCGATGAGCCCGCCGGCGAAGCCGAACAGGAGGCGGATTGCCACCCAGGCGGCCAGGACGACGAGAGCGAGCGTTGCTGCAGTCCGGATCATCTGCGTTTCTCCTGTGGAGTTGAACGCACCAGCGAGAGGGAAATTTCACCCCCGACGTCGATGCCGGGAGGCTCGCCGCGGCGGGGGCGCACCACTTCCCCGATCGCGCGCGCGGGCGCCCCGGCCGAGGCCAGCGCGGCGAGGATCTTCGCGGCGGACTTCGCGCTCACGGCGGCGAGCATGCCCCCGTTGGTCTGCGCGTCCGCGAGCAGCAGCCGGTCCGGCTCGGTCATCGCGGCCGGGAACGTGGCGCGCTCCGAGACGAACTGGAGGTTCGCCTTGGTGCCTCCGGAGACCACGCCTTCGCGCGCCAGCTCGCGGACCTGGGGCAGGACCGCGATTGCCGAGGCGTCGATCCGCGCCCGCGTCTTCGAGGCGCGCATCGCCGAGTCCAGGTGGCCGAGCAGCCCGAAGCCCGTCACGTCGGTCAGCGCGTGCACCGACTTCCAGTTCTTTGCGTACACCTCGCCTGCCGCCCGGTTGAGCTGGCGCATCTGCGCGGTCGCCTCCCGGAGCAGCTCCGGCGAGGCCACGCCCTTCTTGATGGCGGAGACCGCGATGCCGGTCCCCAGCGCTTTTCCCAGCAGCAGCACGTCTCCCGGCTTCGCCCCGGCGTTGCTCAGGATCCGCTTGGGATGCACCAGCCCGGTGACGGCGAGCCCGTACTTCGGCTCGAGGTCGTCCACGCTGTGGCCGCCGACGATGGCGCAGTCGGCCTCGCGCGCCACCTCGGCGCCGCCGGCGAGGATCTCGCCCAGCAACTCGAAGGGCTGCGACCGGGGCCAGCCCACCACGTTGAGCGCATAGAGCGGCCTGCCGCCCATCGCGTAGACGTCGGACAGGGAATTCGCGGCCGCGATCCGGCCATATTCACGGGGGTCGTCCACCACGGGCGCGAAGAAGTCCACGGTCGCCACCAGGCCGGTGCGGGCGTCGACCTTCCACACCGCCGCGTCGTCGCGCGTCTCCGTCCCCACCAGCAGCGACTTCGGACGGCGTCCAGGGGTCAGGCCGCGCAGGACCTGCGCGAGCTCCGCGGGGCGGAGCTTGCAGGCTCAACCCGCGCCGTGGCTCAGGAGCGTGAGCCGGACGGGCTTCGGATGTCCGTCCGCCGCCTCGGGAGCGGCGCTGTCTGTTGCCTTGTCGTCCACGCTGGATTCCTCGTTCTAACGCACGCCCGGCCCCGGCGCGTCAGAACCGGCGCAGGTAGCCGCGTTCCATCAGGGATTGCAGCTTGCGGACGACTTCCAGGTCGCTGCCGGCCGCCCGATCGAGCACCGCCTGGACTACCCCATAGTTGTGCACGAGCTGCACGAGGTCCAGCTCGTCGGGCGTGAGCTCGCGCAGCCTGGGCGAGAGCGGCATGGCGATGCCCACCGCCAGCGTGGAGGCGGGCAGTCCGCCGCGGGCGAGCTCGTCGGCCTGCTGCATCGCTTCCGCGATCAGGTGCTCGGTGGGCTCGGCGATCTCGTTGGGCATCGCCGGCAGATCGCCCTCCTGGGGCGCGAACTCGAATCCGCCCTGCGTCCACGAGACCATCCGGTAGAGCGCCTTCTTGGGAGGGAGCGTCGGGTCCGCGTCGATCACCGCGCTCACCAACTTGCCGCTGCGCAGGTGCACCCGCCCGCTGCGATAGCCGCGGATGACGATGGCCCCGGTCTTCTTCGAGGTGCTGAGAAGCTGCAGCAGGTCCACCAGCGGGACCTCCTCGAGGCGGCCCTGCACGGCCGCGGCGCGCGGACCCTGCTTCTTCTCCTGATCGGCCGCGGCGCGATCCAGGTTCTGCTGGGCAGACTTGAAATCCACGGCGGCCGCCGGCCGGGGAACGCTCACCAGCTTGAGGATGCTGGTTCCGATCAGGATGCGGTCGCCCTCCTTCAGCTGCGCGCGCCGCACCTTCTCGCCGTTGACGAAGGTGCCGTTGGTCGACCCCAGATCCGCGATGGTGATCTGGTCCGCCGCTAGCGTGATCTTCGCGTGCTTGCGCGAGACCATGTCCTCGAACAGCACCATGTCCAGGTCGCTGGAGCGGCCGATCACCAGCTCGCCGGCGGCGGCCAGAGGATACTCGCCGCCCTGGTACTTTCCGGAGATGAAGCGAAGCGCGTACGCGCGATCGCTCATGACCCAGCTTTCCGCGCCTGGGTGCGCGCCATCTTCAGATACATGCCCGCCATCCGGTGCTGCGGGTCCATCCGCAGCACCTCTTCCCATTGCTGGGTGGCCTCGTCCACCTTGCCCCCGGCGTAGAGCGCCGTCCCCAGCGCCACGCGGGCGGGAACGTACGCCGGCGCATGCTGCACGGCGATGCGGAACTCGGCCACCGCGCCCTCGATGTCATTGGCTTCGCGCAGCGCGTGCGCCAGGCGCAGGCGCAGGTCGACGAAGGTGGGGCAGAGCGAGAGCGCGCGCCGGTACTCGCCGGCGGCGTCGCTCGGCCTGCGGATGGAGAGATAGCCGTCGGCGACCGCGGCGTGCAGGTTGGCGATCTTGCCGCGCGTGTAGCTGTCCATGGGCTCGTCGCCGTTGGGCTCGCGCTTGCCGCGCGCGCGGGCCCGCTGCAGCGCCGCTCCGTACACCTGCTGGGCGCGGTCGTACTGACCGAGGTCGTTGCAGACGATGGCCAGGTTCAGCCCCGCCTCGACGTACGCGGGGTTGATCTCCAGCGCCTTCTGCAGCGCCCGCTGCGCCGCCTCGAACTCGCCCAGGTGGTGGTAGATGACCCCGAGCATGTGATGCACGTCGGCGAAAGCCACGCCGCGCGCCACCGCCTGCTCGAGATGTCCGGCCGCGAGCGAATAGTCGCCTCGCTGGAAGTGCTCTCTGCCGAGGGCGACCAGCTCCCTCAGTTGGTCGTCCATGCGCTCCCCGTCGTGTCTTCCTTACAGGAGCGTACCACGGATTACTTTCCGGACGGCGTTCCCGGCTCGGGGGTCTGGGTCGGGGGTTGCGTGGGCGGCGCCACCGGCCGCGGCGTCTCCTGCGCTGCGGGCGGGACTCCCGGCCCGGACTCGGCCTGGGGCTGCTCCGTGGGCGAGGAGGGCTCTTCGGAGGGGGGTGGGTGCTGCTCGGTGACCTCGCCGGCAGGCTTGCCGTCCAGCCCCAGGCCGGGAGCGTCCGGGATCTGCTTCAGCAGCGCTTCGGCCTCCCCCCGGTGTGGATCCTGCGGCGCCTCCTGGACCAGCCGCTGCAGGACCTTGCGCTCATCGGCGGGGCTGTTCGCGTTCCGGTAGGCCTGCGCGGCCCGCCAGAGCGACTCGCCGTGCACCTTGCCGCCGCGCAGATCGCCGAAGTTGTCGGCCAGCCCCATGTACCTGCCCGCGGCGCCGCGCCACTGCTCGCGCTTCCAATAGAAGTCCGCCACGTAGCGCTCGTGGGCGGCGAGAATCTCCCGGCAGTCCGCGATCATCTGCTGCGCTTTGGGCGCGAACTCGCTCTTCGGGTAGGTGTTCACGAACCGGTTCAGCGCCTCCAGGGCTTGCCGGACCGGGGCCTGGTCCTTCTCGTAGTCTGGCGGGAGGATGAAGACCTTCGAGGGGCGATCGTTGAAGTAGGCCAGCCCGACCCGGAACGCGGCGTAGTCCGCCTTGGGATGCGAGGGATGGCTCTTCACGAAGTCCTGGTACTGCGTCGCGGCGACCGACCAGTCGTCGCGCTCGAAGGCCATGTCGGCGATGGCGAGCTGGGCCAGCGAGGCGTACTGCGAGTACGGGAAGTTGTTGCGCACGTACTCGAAGTAACGGGTGGCCTCCAACGGGTTCTGGTCCTTCTTTTCCTGGAGGCCCTTCTCGTAGGCCTTGGCCGCGTTGCTTGCCTCGGCGCCGGTCACCGGCTTGGTGATGTCCACGCCGTCCTTGCCGCCAGCGCAGGCGCACAGGGCCGCGAACAGGAGGGCGCTAGCCGCTCTCGCGCCGAAAGGCGCGAGTCTGCGGCTACTCCACGCGGAGCGTGACCTCCTAGCTTTCCTCGATCTCATCGTTTCCTTCCCACTCGATGCCCAGCGCCTTGGCCGCTGCCGACGGCCTGTGTCCCTTGGCGACCAACCCCCGGAAGAGCCGCTGCTTCTCCCGCGCGTTCGCCGGGGCGCGGCCGCGCAGGCGCCGGTTCAACGCGCGGGAGGCCAGCTCGTCTTCCCCGGCCCCGTCCGCGGCTCCCGCGGCCGCCGCGCGCGCCTCTCCGTCGGCGATGCCCTGCGTCCGGAGCTTCCGGGCGGCGAGCCTTGGAGCGTCTCCCTGGCCGACCCGCAAGCGGGCACGCGTCCGGGCCGTCTCGCGGTCGTTGATGTAGCCCAGCTCACGCAGGCGCGCCAGCGCCGATTCCCGCTCGGGTTGGGAATAACCGGCCCGGTCCAGCGCCCGTTCGAGCTCGAGCGCCGTCCGGGAGCGGGCGGCGAGAAGTTGCAGGGCCTTGTCCAGGACGGACTGCGCGGGCACCGGGAAAGGATAGCGCGTCCCCCTGACGCGCGGGGATCAGAACCGCTCGATCTGGAAGTCGTCGTCCGAGCCGGGGGATCCACCCTTCGGCGGATTGCTGGCCGGTTTGGCGCCGGGCGGCGGGGGCTTGGAGCCGTTCGCGGGGGTGGTGCGAACGGGGGTCGCCGGCCGTCCCGCCGCTCCACCCGCCGTGGGCGTGTTCTTGGCCGTCTCCTGCTTCTGGCCCTCGAAGTCGTCCCAGGAGGTGTCGCTGGTGCCGCTGATTCCGGAGACGCGCAGCGCGAAGTCGTCCGGGTTCGAGCACTGGCGCAGTGCCTCCTCGTACGCGATCAGGTTCTGCTTGAGGAGGCTCATCAGGGACTGATCGAAGGTCTGCATCCCGTAGGTGGTGAAGCTCTGGGAGATCGCCTGGGTGATCTCCTTGGTGCGCTCCTTGTCCTCGATCATCTCGCGGATGCGGGAGTTGGCGACCAGCACCTCGACCGCGGCCACCCGGCCCTTGCCGTCGGCCCGGGGAACCAGGCGCTGCGAGACCACCGCGCGCAGCACCGACCCGAGCTGAAGGCGGACCTGCTTCTGCTGGTGGGGCGGGAAGGCCGAGACGATGCGCGCGATGGTCTCGGTCGCGTCGAGCGTGTGCAGGGTGGAGAGCACCAGGTGGCCGGTCTCCGCCGCGGTCAGAGCGGTCTCGATGGTCTCCAGGTCGCGCATTTCGCCGACCAGGATCACGTCGGGGTCCTGCCGCAGCGCGGACTTGAGCGCCTGCGCGAACGAGAGCGTGTCGACGCCCACCTCGCGCTGGTTGACGATGCTCCGCTTGTCGCGGATGAGGAACTCGATCGGATCCTCGATCGTCATGATGTGGCAGGTCTCGTTCGAGTTGATGAAGTCGACCATGGCCGCGAGCGTGGTCGAC
>Ga0137394_10000577_pt1 | contig 25762 bp, 65 predicted proteins | sample czobulk116metaG_FD_108278 | JGI IMG/M metagenome (GOLD analysis project Ga0137394, IMG submission 108278) | Vadose zone soil microbial communities from Angelo Coast Range Reserve, California, USA - czobulk1.16 metaG | ecosystem: Environmental > Terrestrial > Soil > Vadose zone | place: USA...
TCTTCCATTACGCCACAACCTCCCGTTCAAACCACGATTCCATCTCCCGCCGCGAATCGCCTCCAAACAGCTTGAGCGTTTGAATCACGGACCGCGCCTCGTCATTCGTCAGGAGCCCAATGTCGAGTAGCGTTTCGTCGCAGCAGGCCGCACGGCACAAGTCGAGCAACTGGGCCGCATCGCAACCGACAAGTCGGGCGATACTTCGCAGTTCGTCCTGTAGTTCGTTGCCCATGGCGTGCCGTCCGCATTCGTTCCGATTGTAGCCTACAGCGATAGTTCCCCGCACGCATTGTCAGCCACCGAACGTGCGTCTTCTAGTGGATCTCTTTCTGGTTCGTATTCGTCGCATTCACACTTGTCTGCCGTGCATTTCCCTTCGGTGTGTTCGCTAAATGAATGCGGGCAGGCGGCGCACACATCGTCCGCCTCCGGTTCTTCTTCGGTCAACCCGTCGATCTCATCCGCCGCTGAATCCAGAGAGGAACCCCAGTCTTCGCAGTTTGAAGCCTTCTCTTCCATTTCATCGGCTACCGAACTCTGCTGAAGATTATCTGGCATGTTCTGAATGGAATCACGATACTCTTCCGCAACTTGACGGGCCTCTTCCGCCGCATCCCGCAGGGCACTCGCGATGTCCTCATTACACGAAGCCCCGGCGATTGCTTCTTCTAGGTTCTCCTGTGCCGCGTACAGCGTTGAGAGTTTGCCACTCGTGGTTATCTCGCTCTGCTTTGGGCGGTGCTCTCCGCAGAACACCTTGCGCTGCGAGGATCGTCCTATCCGGTTTGCGAACCAGTAATACGAATCCCCGATCTCGATGCTCTTCGAACACCGGCGGCACTTGCCCTGGTTCTTCTGTGCCTTCTTTACAAACGTTACGCGGGCCATCTTTTTACACCGCCTCCGCTTTCGCCGTGGGCGTCCCCGCGATCATCGCCTGTAGGAACTCAATAAACAGATCGACCGCAACTTCCGGCTTGGTGTTGGCGTCGATGGAGAATCCAGTAGGCCACTTCCCCTCTTCTAGTCGGCGACGCAGAACAAGCGAGATCTCCTTGAGTCCGGCCTTGGACGGTTTCCCGTTTCTGTTCTCGCCCGATGCTTCCCTGATGCTGGCGGCTACGGCCCCGCCCGTGCCGATAGCCTTCATGGCCTTCCGTTGCTGTTCTTCGCTGAGCTTGGCGATTGCTTGTGCCGCCGTGGGCTTGATCTCGTTGGCTTTGAGCGCCGCCTGTGCTTCTTCGCACAGGGTAACGAGCTTGACCGTCTTTCGAACCCAAGCCACATCTTCGCGGTAGAACTCCGCGATCTCTTCCTCGCTCATGCCGTAGCGCGTCAACCGAGCGATGTTGTGCGCATCGTCCAATTCTGTCGTCTTGTTTCGAAAGCGGTTTTCCGCCACGTTGGCCAGAAACCCAGACCGCTCGTCGCCCTGGAAATAGACGCAGCGGAGCTTGAACATGATCGGGTTTCCGTTCTTGTCCTTGCCGATCCCTCCCTGTTTGTTGATTTCGCTTGCGGCGCGGTATCGGCTGAACCCGGCGCATAGTACGGCATGGTTTCCATCTTTGCGAATCAGCACCGGCTGAAGCTGCCCCTGCGCTAGCATGTCGGCCTTGAGGCCACTGATATCCGGCAGGTCGTGGCGTCCGTTGAGGGACGGCTTGATTTTGATGTCCTCCGGGAGGAACAGATATTCACTCGTGCGAGTGTGCGGGTTCTTGAAGTCTACGGCCATTTATTTAAGCGTCCTTTTTGCGTTTGTTCCACTTCGTGCTCTTGCAGTTCGGGCATTGCCTAGGGTCCTTCACTCGCGGCACCCATTCGTGATCGCACCGCAAGCACCTGCAAGTTAGAAGCCGTGGTGCGTTCATGATGATTATCATAATCGCGCACATAGGGGAATGTCAAGCCCAATCTTCCCTAGGCAATCGCCTAGCCCTCCAAAATTTGCCCCCGTGCTAGCCTAACGACATCGGCCATGGATAAGTTCCTGGAGTTCGCCAAGACCTGGGGCATCGGGATTGCGCTGTTCCTTGCATTCGCTGGTGGCGTCGCGCTATTTTTCAATCGACGCTTCTGGCCTTGGTTCGTCAATCAGATGGCAGAGGCGCGGCAAGACCGCATTTCTAAAGATGCGGCCTTCATCGGCTCTCTTGAGAAACTCAGCGAATCCTTCAACACTGTCGCCAAGCACAATGTCGAGCGGGACGCCATGATCCAACGTCAGTACGAGCGCATTGAGTCCAAGCTGGATCGAGAGCGCCGATGATCCTCAGGATTATATATCTGATCGCGAGTCTCTTGATCCTGTCCACGCCTTTCGTTGCGGCCATTGGAGCGGCGCGGCTCTTCAAGATGATGCGATACCTTAGAGGTGCAGGACGGGCGATATCGAAGTATTCCGCGATTCTGCTGATTTGCATTGCGGCGGGACAAGTCGGCCAACTCATCGCCGAAATGAAGAATGCGCCCGGTATGCATGTCAGCACGTGGTGGGTCTCCTGGTGGGTTGGTAGCAGGGTCACTATCGCCATCGGTATCTGGCTCAGCGTCCTGAATCTCACTGGCGTACTCGACAATGGCCACGCCAGGCCGAAGCCTCAGGAGCCGCCGGTCTCGTTACCATCTGAATGGTAACGGGATTATCGCATTACCATTCAGATGGTATTCTTCCCTGTCGCCCTGTGTGGCGTTCGTTCTGAATCCAGAACAGCCCCACCGAAATAACACAGCCACTACCGCCAACTGGGAAAGCGTTCGCTATTCCAGCCACTTCAGCGTATAATTGCGTTTAGTTCCAACGAAGGAGAGCCATGAAACACCAGACGCGCTTGGATGACGCAAAACAGGCTGCACAGATCGAAGATTCCCCCTACGAAGTGCTGAACGCAATGAGGACCGCGCTGTACGGCGATGGGGCTGGTGGATGGGCAACGCCAGACGGATGCGAGCCGACACCTCTGCCAGTGGAGACTGAGAACCATGCGCCGGTGACCGCGAGCGAGAGCGACCCGCCCACTTCGCCGCCCGACCCGCCGAAAACCCCGAATCCGTAACTCCGGTGACTAGTGCTGGCCATCGAAGCTCCGCTCAACCAGGGTCCTATAGTAGCCGGTTTGTGGACGATAGGGGCATTTTTTACATTCCTCTCGACTCTACCGGCCAAAAAGCGTCATCGTGAGAGTATCTCTAAACTACTGAGGGACCATGCCAAACTGGAAGAGCGCGTGAGCCAACTTGAAGGCATTAACGCTTCAGAGGAACTCGAACGGAAGATGGAAGAAAAGGTGCGGACCTTTCTTGGTGGTGGGCAGCGGCCCCCTCACGGAAGGCACCAATGACGTTCTTCGAATACTCCCCGCTGATTTTCGGTGTTGCGTTCGCCCTTTTCGGTATCGTTCGTTTCGTGCAGAGCCGATCTCCAGAACAGCAGAATCCAAGCGACCGCCAAAACGGACCGCTGGACATAATGAACATTCATGAGCGTGGCCCAGAGCGGCCCTTGGCCCTTTCCGAGCGGCGTAAAGTTAGCCACGGAACGATCGGCGAAGTGAAGGCAGGTTAGTTGGCCGTGTCGCTGTAGCCAGCGCGGCAGCCCAAGACGCCACGCCCGTAACGCGCCTAACCCCAGGCCAACCGCGGCGCTGGCATAGCCGTAGGCGAAGAATCTCCACATCCAGGGATCTTGCAGGTTGAACTGCATCGGCAGTCCCCAGGCGGTCGCCAGACCAGCAGAGGCGCCCAACCCTGCCCCAGCCATCGCTAGCGCCTTCCGTCGGCCCGCCGCAAGCATCCAGGCGGTCTCTATCGCCCACACCAGCCGCGAGACGCCCACAAGGACGTGGAGAGCGGCGAACACGTTGCTGGGGTCGTAGGCGATAGCCTCTCCAGCGCTGCACCCCACGGCGATCATGAACCACAACGGACGGCATCCCCGGCGGATAAGTACGATCAGGAGCACCACCTGCAAGCCGAACGGCGTCCACCTCATGAAATTCCTCTCCAGCAGATTGAACCCAGGGTCTCGCGGACCACCTGTAAATGTTTCATATCGAGCTTCAAGACTCGTATACGGAGCAGTTAATCGATGCAGTGCCCATCGATGAAGCCTTCCGTCTTTCCCCTTAGTTGTTCCCTCAACAGTCCCTGATAAAAACATGCCGTGATGGCGGTAGTTGATGACCGCGATAGACCCGTTCGCGCATCGGTAGCGGCCCAAAACCCAATTCATTTTCGGCATCCCCGGCGCACTAGCACCGCGAGCAGGGCGAATTGCAGGGAGAGCAGCAGGTAAGTCATACGAGCGACATCTGGGCATTTGCCATGTTTTCGGCATAGTCCAGGTTTTTGATTGCCTGGTCCCAGTATGAGCGCTTCAGTTCGATTCCGAGGAAACGGCGCCCCATCTTCAATGCTACGTGTCCCTCAGAACCAATACCCATGAACGGACTCAACACAAGGTCGTTCGGATTGGTCCAGAGTTCGATTGCTCTTTCAATTACCTGAAGTTGTAACGGGCATATGTGGCGTTCATCATCTTCCTCGCGTGCCGATTCACGTTGAAGCGTATCGCTTGGGTTGATGTCCATCCAAACCGGACTTGCATAATTCTGCCAGCGATCCACAGGAAATCCTTCGTGGGTCTTGGTGACCGGCCCAGGATTCGGTCCAGGCTTCCGCATGGTCACGAGGTAGTCCGGTATCCCCTGCCTGCTCATGCAGGAATCCTTGCGCAGTTGCTTGTAGAGCAGTCCGAGCGCCTTCGTTCGCTGCATGGCGGTAACCGGGTCCTTCCAGATCACGACCTCGGAATGGTAAATCAAATTCTCTTCCAAAAACCAGCGGATCAGCTCGCCGCGAAAATCGCGCAGTCCGATTACTCCGTGGGTCTGCTTCGATAGCGGTAGGTTCATACAGTGGAACGAAAGCAGCCTGCCGGGCTTCGTTGCGCGGTAGAGTTCACCGATCAAAAACTTGAAGTGTGCCTCAAACTCGGCATAGTCCTTCGAATTCCCCATATCGCGCTCAGAGTTGCTGTAGGTGTAGAGACTTGCGAACGGCGGGCTAAATATCGTGTAGTCGATGGACTCCGAAGCGATGGTGCGCAAGTGGTCGACGCAATCGCCGAGTATCGCGGTCCAGTTGTCGGTCCGCCTCATGTCCGTCTCGTAGTCCATCGTCTCGCGCTCTTGTCCGCGAATGTTCTTTTGCATTTCGTCTCTCATGTGGCGCACCATTCCTTCCATCATTTCCATTGCCTGCTGTTCTTTGCGTTTGATATTTCGGACCACAGCGCCTTCGGTTTCCGCCGTGATGACGTAACACTGAACCGGGCGTTTCTGTCCGAACCTCCAGCACCGCCTGATCGCCTGATAGAACTGTTCATACGAATCCGAGAGTCCAACGAAGGCGACGTGTGAACAGTGCTGCCAGTTCAAACCAAATCCGGCGATGGTCGGCTTCGTAACAAGAACGCGGGTTTCACCGCTCGAGAATTTTCGGAGTTCCTTTTCTTTGTACTCTGCTGAATCGGCACCCACGACCTCCACAGCGTCGTTGATGGAGCAGTTAAGAGCCTCGCTCTCGCTGTTCAGATTGCACCAGATGATCCATGCTTCAGGACTTGCATTTACGATGCCTGCGCAAGCCTCCACGCGATCATCAATACTATCCCGACGCGCTTGGTTGCGCTCCGATAGACTGGACCATTCGACAGGAAACAGATACCCATCCGGCTTCACGTCCGTACTCACGGTGATTTGATGCATTTCGATATGCGGCAGAGCGAACCCGTCGTCATCGTATCCAAGGTCTGACGGTTTTCGCATCGCTACGGCCCAGGATGCGACCCACTTCCAGAAGACATCCTCGGCATGTTTCTTGATGCGCCACTTCGAAGTCTCGCCGCCATCGTGTGTGAAAAACATAGCTAGCATTTCGGCGCACGTCATCACTCCCAGAAACTCAGCGTGGTTCCCGAGTTCCATGTAATCGTTAGGAGCTGGAGTAGCAGTACAGGCAAGCCGAAACGGAATCGTAGAGCACCAATCCGTCAGTGCTTTTCGTGTTTTACCGTCGAAGCCTTTCAGGATGCTGGATTCGTCCAGCACGACGCCGCCAAACTGAAGGGCATCGGGAAAGTGGGCCAGTTTCTCGTAATTCGTTATATTGACGCCACCGGTCGCGTCCGACTGACGAGCGCAGACGTTGACTGGAACATGAAACTTCACACCTTCTCGCTTGGTCTGTTGCGATACCGCTAGCGGAGCGAATATCAGAACGGGTTTGCTTGTGTGGAGCGAAACCCACTTTGCCCACTCCAGTTGAATCGGTGTTTTACCAGTCCCGCAATCAAGAAATGTTCCGGCTCTGCCGCGGCGGATTGACCAGCGTGCAATATCGCGCTGGAACGGAAATAGCATGGGGCTGAGTTCGCCAGGCTCAAAGCCAGTAGGCAAGTCTCTGACAAGCTTGGCGCTTAGGAACCGCTCGTAGCGCTCACTCTGTTCTCGCAAGATGAAACATTCCTCCAGCAAAATTATCAACCATCCCGCGCATCGCTCCATCCTCCAACTTGTCTCGTGATAAAGCGGCATACCAAGGCGGCGGGACGTATGTATCATCCTGGATTGACCGCAACGCCTTAGTGGATTCGGCTTGCTCAGCGCGGCAACGATCCATGTCATGGACTTCATCTGCCATTGCGTATTCTCCATCCCCAGTCGTCGCCTTCGTTGCTAGCGCTCCATACAACTAGCCCGTCCTTCTGCAATACTCTTAGGATTCGGCTTGCCGCCGCGCCCGCACCTTGCGGCTTGAACTCGACTCCTGGCCAAATCGCACCCGCTACAGAACTGGCCTTGATATACCTGATTCTTTCGCGCCACTCGCGGAGATACTCTAACGCACGGCGCTTGCACTCATCCATCGGAACACGGTCTTTAACGCGGCGCATTCCAGACCTCTCCCATTCGCTGCTCGGATGCTCCAAAACTCCACCGAACCGGCGCACGGCCTGAAGCGCAGCCGCGAAACAGCCACCATCGTCTCCTTTGACGCGCCGCACGCGAGCCGACGGGCCGCCGTGCCAGTACCGGCCCCATCGCTCGCACGGAGAATGGCAAATCACCGGGAATGGTCCATCGTAAAGGCGAGCGTCCCGCGATGCATCCCACCAATCGACGCCGCGCAAACCGGTGTAGGGACCATCCGACATAACGAACAACGCAGAAACTACCGGGCGGTCAGACCAAGCGCATCCAGGGCAGACCGGCCCCAGCCGCACTAATCCGGTGCCCAGGGCCGCGCGACAACACAGCGGACAGGCTTCGGGCCTATCCAATGCGCACGGGCGGTCGATGGCGCTCATGTCCCCATCCTCGGACGCGACTCGATTTCTTCGCGCGTAGTCCACAGCCTACAGGTTTTGCAGTAGCCAGCATCAATGTCCATCCCGAGGTTGCCGCCTGGATCTATGGTCGGCTGGCCGCACTGTTTACACGGCAGGCGGCGGTCGATGGCGAGCGGTTGGCTCATCTCAGCATCCGATCCTATGTGGAGTCCCGCACTTTGGACAATTGAATAAGCCGAGTAACGCGATCTTTCGACTGAACTCGCAACCGCATATCTTGCAATACGGCTCTGCGGGGCGCTTCGGATCGTCCGAACCGCTCAGCGTGTCATCTTGACTGATTGGGATACCTGCCTCATCTGGTTGGCTCATCTCACGAGATCCTTTTGCAGTTTTTTGTTGGCGAGTAAGGCGCTTCCCAAAATGAGCAGCGGGTCACGTCTCCCCAAGCCGTGCCGTTGTTCGCACGTGAACGAAGTGTAAATTGCTCACCGGGTTCGGCGTGGCTCTGTACGATTACTAGCGCATCGCATTGATTCGCCGCCTCCAGCGTTAATACTGAATTGTCGCTAGAAAATTCCGCTTGGTACTGCCCAGTTTGGCTCATCCGCGCTTCTCCCTTCTCCCTGGTACTTCGAATAGCGTGCTGATCGGCTTCGGGAACATCTCGCGTTGCACCGGCGCTGTAAGTTGCGTTCGCAGATCCGCCACGAGTTCACGCACAGCGCCATTCGTTTCGACAAGCGCCTGCATTTTTTTAATCGCGTGAATCACGGTCGTGTGGTGCATGAAGAAAGTCCGCCCGATTGTCGGGTAACTCAGATTGGTAAGCACGTAGCCGAGGTAAATCGCGAGTTGCCGTGGGTGCGAAACGGCGGTGCGATTTGTATGTTCCTTCAACGCGTCGGCCTTGAGTTCATACGCCTGGCAGACGGCGGCGCATATCGTTTTCATCGTGACTGAGTGACTCCCAGGAAGCGTGAAGGAGTGGGCACGGCGTTGCGGTGTCACTGGCCACCTCCCGCTTTAAATCGCTCTGGTTGCTTGTAGACAACGTAAAGAGCCGTGATCGCGAGCTTTAACGCCTCGCCCTCACCGCGATAGAACGGCAATTCCACGAGCATCCGCTCGATAACTTTGATGGCCTCGGTAGGAGTCACTCGCCACCTCGCTCACACATGCGGTCCGTGCGCTCGCAGCCACCTTCCTTGCGACATCGCGTAGAGACACTGGAGGCATTGCCTTCTGCTTGCTTCGTTAGCCCATTCATACGCCTCTATGATCTTCGGGTCATCGCGTTTGTTCTTACCCAGACGGATTCTTCGGGCACAACCAATCAAGGACGGTACCAGGGGCCGCCTCATCGTGCTCCACCACAACAAATATAAACTCATTCTCGCGAGCTCGATTCAGGCAACTATTGGGATCGCTGAGTTCACGACTTTTGATCACTGGCCACCCCCACGGGCGCGGATTTCTTTTTCTATCGATAGCGCAGCATGTATGCCATAAGGGTGTCCCTTGGCGTGACTCGCTGCGATCTTGGCGGACGCTTCACGCTCCTCGGCTCGGATGCGCTGTTCAAGTAGTTCTAGATCCGCACCCGCTTCCGGATAATCGAGTGGCGTTATGTGAGCATCCAGGAATCGATCTATTGCTCGCTCGCTCATGCTTGTTCTCCACGGGCGCGGATGGTGGCAATGGCCTCAGTGATCATTCCAGGGATACGGTGATTATTAAAATACCTCCGAAGGGCTTCTTCGAAGATAGTCAGGCAGGCCGAGCGTTCCTCGGCTCGGATGCGCTGTTCGAATTGCGCCAGTCGTTGCGATTCAGCCTCGATACGCTGTCGGTCTCCAGTATCCAGCGCGGCAGTAAGATCGTCATCGAATGTGCTCATGCTTGCCTCATCGCTCCGCTCTCCTGAGCAGCGCAGACCCGCTGGTGCCGAGCGCCTTCGCAATCGCAGTGAGGGTGCCGAGCAGCATCCGTTGACGCCCCGCCTCGATGTTCGATACGCTGGTTCGCGTCAAGCCGATCAGGAAGGCCAGCCGTTCTTGGCTCATGGTGGACCCCCGCCGTTCCCTGATGATCCCGCCCAACCCCTTATACAGCGCCTTCTCCCGATTCGTCCACACTCCGTTCATCCCTTACATCTTTAGCACGTTTGTGCGGCTGACGCAAGAGAAAAATAAGCTCAATTATTTTCGTCAGCCCCATTGACATCCACCAGAAGATGGCGTATGCTTTTGTACGTGAGCAACGAGATGGTGGCGAAAGAGCGGAGGGTGGCATGACGACCCTTGAGATATCGAGCGCTAGCTGGGCCGCCGGTCGCCACGTCCTGGCATTCGCCGAGATTCTGATTTGTGAGGGAAAGTTTGTTGACTATCGCAAGGCGTCACCAGCGAAAGAGACAGGGTGCTCACCGACCGCTAAGCCACATCCCGCAGTGCACGCCATGACATACAGGTCGTCGCCGCTGATGCGCCGATTGCTGGAGCGAGTCTGGAGGGCGGCATGAAAACGATCTGGAAATTCGCGTGGGCGGTGCGGTGATGGGGCACACACCTGGACCTTGGTTGATTCGCACGAATGGCACCAGCACTGGACGCGGCCCGGAAGTCTACGTTGATGGGCCTCACTATGACGATGGCTCCAACTTTGTAATTGCCGATTGTGGGTGTTCTGAAGCAACGAACGGAGGCAGGCGCTGGAAGAGAAAACCGGATGCCGATGTCATTGAGGCTAACGCCCGACTGATTTCCGCCGCCCCGGAGTTGCTCGAAGCATTGAAGGCTGCGGTTAAGGACTGTCGGTGTAACCTGTCTCAACGTTTCAGCGGGCATCTTGTGGATTGCTTTGCGCCTGCCGCTCTTGAGGCCATTGCCAAAGCCGAAGGGAAATCAGAGGTGCGAAACCCAATATCGCAGCACGAGTACGGCATGGACAAGGTAGCCGATAGGTGATCGCCCTACTCCAAATCCTGCTCGCCTGCGGAGCGTGGTGGGTGATGTCCGCGGGCTTCGAGAGAATGCGCCGGAGGAATAAGTAATGCACGGAATTCCAATCGTAACGCGAGAACTCAACGCTGCTGTCCGGATACTCAGTGATCCAGCGAAGGTACTTGATAGTAATCAGGTCGGATATCTCACGGGAGTGGTTCAGGCATTGCGATGGGTTCTTATGGATCTGGGAACAAAGCCGCCGACGGATGGACTATGAGCCTCCACTCCCGCATCACCTCGCAGTTGATCGCGCTCGACGCCGCCGCAGCCGGTCGGTTGTTCGTCAGCATCGCGGGAGTACCGGCCAAGGTGGACGCGTTCAGTATTACCGAGGACCGCACGCTGGCATGGTTCGGCGAAGGCGCGGAGATTGTGCCGGTGGAACTGCGGCGCGATGACGAACTTTGGAGCGAAGACGAGTTCGAGAGGGCACGAAGATGAACAACAAGATGTTCGGGGTCTGTGAGAACTGCGGGCAGACATACTGCCAGGAATGCACCGATGAGAAACGGTTTTGTTCTCGTCAGTGCGAACGTGAATCTATAAAAGAGGAAACCCAATGACAGACAGACCCCCAGACACCCTGATCGGTGCCGTTCGATTGTTCCGCACCGCATTAATGTCTGGACCGATGACGCCGGACATTATCGCTGTTACATTCCAGCGGTACATGAGAATAGTCGATTCTTATACCTGTGAGACTTTCAAGGGTGAGGGATTGGCTACCGAAGATGGAGCGTCAGTAATGCCAGTCTCTCAATGCTTCAGGTGCGATGGCGATGGCCAAATCTGCAATATCTGCGGCGAGTCCAAAGCGGCTTGTGGATGCGCTTCTGAAGACATCAAGGCCTACGTTGATGAGCACGGCGATCAATTCGACGAATGCCCAGATTGCGAGGGATCAGGCCAATGACCATTGAGCACGCCGCGCTTCCTCGGCCCTGTCGAACATGGGCGGCGGAAAAAAGTTCACCAACCTTGCACGAATTTAGCGACCCGCTGCCGTCAGAGGAACATTTGGAAGCAATGCGCGAGGGCGGGGCGAAGCGGTGAAGATTTACGCACCAGCAGATGGTTTCACAAAGGCTGAGATGGATCGCGGTCTCTGGGCGCTCTACGTTGACGTGAAGTGTACCGGATGCGGCTTCGAGATCGCGGCGTCGTATGTGAATGGGATCGGCGGGCCGTGTCCCAAATGCTGGGAGCCGTGCCGATGAGCGAGCCAGAGATCATCGTGCATGTCTGTGGAGTGAAGTGCGACCACGTTTGGAATGGTCCGATGGTGGAATTTGAGAACGGAGCAACGACCACGTGTTCAAAGTGCGGCGCGTGGGCCATCAATGTTTCACTGATGGAGGGGCCATGACCTACCGAGGTATCCTCTCCAACTCGTGGTTCACCAAGCGTAGGCAGGCTAAGGAACCATGCCAGAAGTGCGGCGGCCTGCCAGCCCATGAACCTGGTGATGAGTGTGATCAGTGCAGCGGCAATGTACCAATTCCGCCGCCGGCTGAATCCTTCGAGTACAACCCGCTGGACTCGGAGCCGTTGCCGGTGGGTAAGAGCGCGACACGGGAAGATTGGCGGGAGCGGGGGTATGGAGACGAATGACAAAGGAAGACATTTACGACGCGCAGATCAGTCCGTTGATGACGCAGGTGATCGACATTTGCAGGTCATACAAGATCGCCCTGCTAATCAATTTTCGGCTTGCCGACGATCTTCAATGCACTACCGCGCTGTTGGCCGCCGAATATGAACCATCGGAACAGCAGATCGATGCGCTGGCGATTCTTAAACCCCAGCCAGCCTTTGCGCTGGCTGAAACGACCGTAACTCAGCCGGACGGAAGTAAGCGCATTACGATTCAGAGGATTTCATGACGAAAGCTGAAAAACTGCCACTGTGCAGCGGTTGCCGCAACGATTTCTACAACGGCCAAGGCGCTAAAGAGTGCTGGTCGCTGAAAGACGCCAAGCCAGTCATTCGCTGGAAGCAAGGCTGGTGGACTCAGGGCGATGTCCCCAGTGCATTCGTTCAGGTCCGCACGTTGAGTTGCCACCACGCTACGGGTCGTTACGCCATGTGTGAGAAGCTACCGAACTTCGCGGTCGATCCGGTCTACCTCAAAAACACAGAAAGGAATTTGCCAGCATGACCCCTAAAGACGAGGTCTGCCGCGAAATCCTGGAGATCATAAAAACCTATCACGAGCAGGAAAAGAGCGGCTATATCGACACTCCCGGTGGGCTAGAACACATGGGCGACGTGTGGCGACTGTTCCGACGCTGGGAAGAACAGCTCAAAGGGGTTAAGGTGCCAGCATGACTGAACCAAAACAGAGCGCATTTGAAGGCTGGGCCGTAGTCGAGCTGATGGGCCATCAGCGTGAGATTGGGTACGTCACCACGGAGGCATACGGTCAGGCCGTGCTGTTCCGCGTTGACACGCCGGAATTGCCGGAGCGCGAGTTCACGCTGACGGCTCCGCAGTGGGCCGGAGATGACGGATCACGCGCATGGACTCCAGCAGGCGCGAAGGTGAAGCGTGCCGCGAGTCCTGCGAGGTCACGGCTGGTTGCGCCGGGATCTCTCTATGCGATCAATCCGTGTACCGAAGAGGCCGCCCGCGCGGCGCTAGAAGCGATGATTCACCGGCCTTTGATCGTGATCGAGGTTCCCGCTGGATTGGCTCTTGCCGCACCTGCGCCTGATTATGAACAGGAAGCGGAAGATGGCGACTTTGAGGATGATGACGGGAGCCCGTTATGATGACCAAACAAACATCGCTGCTCGCGCCTGGGCCGCAAGTTGAAGCAGCGATCCGGTATGACATGTCGGAGCAGGATTACCGAGCGGCAAGCGGTCTATCGAATTCCATGCTCAAAGATCTGGAGGTCAGTCCACTACGATTCTGGTTTCGACACGTCAACCACAATCCGCCGATGGAGGAACCGAGCCCCTATCTGATCTTCGGTGAAGCGCTCCACTGTGCGGTGTTGGAACCGGGTGCCTTCACGAGCCGCTACGTACAGGAATTGGATCAGGCGGATTATCCGAACGTTCTAGACACGGTGCCTAAAATTCGCGAATGGATCAAGAGCAAAGGGAAGGAAGCAAAAGGGCAACTCAAGGCCGACGTCAAGAAGTGTGCCCGTCTTATCGACCCGAACATTCAGTTCTGGGATGACATTGAGCAAGCTCATATCGATGCCAACCACGGCAAAGAGATGTTGTCAAAGGATTTCTACACGCGCGTGAACGGATGCGCGGAGAGTTTACTGTCAGAGCCGGTTGTACGCGAATTGCTGAAAGAAGGGCACCCAGAGGTTTCGGTGTTCGCGCGTGACCCGGAGACGGGCGTGTTGCTGAAGTCTCGCATGGATTGGGTGACGCCGAGCGGCACGATCCCAGACCTGAAGACCTTCACACAGAAGCGTGGGGCAAGCATCGAGAAGTCTATCGGAGACGCCATCTTCTATGAGAAATATCACCGCCAAGGATGGTTCTACAAGTATGTCGCCAGTCTCCAGAAGAACGCTCCTGACAGGCTCAGGTACATCAACATTTTCGTAGAGTCTGACCCGCCGCATGACGTGCGGATCAAGGAACTGAAGGCCGGAAACATATACTGGGAAATTGCGAGGGCGGAAATGCAAGGGCTAATCCGCCTGTACGCCGATTGCCTAGAGCGATTCGGCGACAAGCCGTGGCGTGATGAACAAGCGGTCGAAGAGTTGACCGATGAGGACGTGAAGCAGTTCGCTTATTAACATGATGGAAATACACAAAGCCGTTCGTCGCGCCCTCCCATTGCAGCTTGCCTTCTACGGCCCAGAGGGTTCAGGCAAGACCATGAGTGCCCTGCTGTTCGCGGCTGGCCTATCGCCCGATAGCAAGGTCGTCATCATCGACACCGAGAAGGGCCGGGCAAGTCTTTACGCGGATAACAAGCGAGTTCTGGCAGCCCTACCTAGCGGTTTCGATGTACTAGAGCTAGATGCGCCCTATCATCCAGATCGCTACCGAGAAGCGCTCGACACCTGCGAGGCGAAGGGATACAAGGTCTGCCTCATCGATAGCTCCAGCGATTCCTGGAATGGTCCGGGAGGTTGCGAGGATATTACCGAAGCCAACAAGGGGATGTGGAATAAAGCGAAGTTGGCCAACAAAAAGCTGATGACGCGCATCAAGTTGTCGTCCATGCACGTCATCTGTTGTCTGAAGGCACAGGCGAAAACAAAGGTAGTCGAAGGAGAATTTGATCCACATACGCGGAAAAAGAAAAAAGAGTTCATCGAACTTGGGGTGCTCCCTATCTGCGAAAAGAACTTTTTCTATCCGATGCTACTAGGATTCTCTGTCGATCCGCAGACGCACCTTTCGACAATTACGAAGTACCACGAGGATCTGTACCCATTGTTCAAGGAACCGAAATTGATTACAAAAGAGGACGGTGCTAAGGTCAGGCAGTGGAACGATTCCGCCGGGTCCGTCGATGCAAACGAGCAACTTATGAAGCGTGCCCGTTCCGCGGCTGAGGACGGAACCGAAGCCTACAAGAAATTCTTCGAGTCCCTGACGCCCACTCAACGAAAAGCTATCCCAACTGGGGATCACGAGAAGTTCAAGGCTGCCGCCTACGCAACCGACAAGGACCGGGTGCCGGAAGAGGACGAACCGGCTACCAAAATGCCGTTCGGTGCCCCGGTATACGAAGACAAGCCATTCCCTATGGACCATCGAGAGGGCGACGTGATCAAGATCAAAGACGGCGGGTACTGGAAGCTGCAAAACCGCGATTGGGTAAAGCTGGAGGTTGCCTGATGGCTGACATTACGATGCCCTTGCCTTGTCCCTTCTGTGGTGGCCAAGGCATTCCCCTCCATGAAACAGCGGAGCAATACTGGCTTCGTTGCCGTTCTTGCGCCGCTACCGGTCCATGGCAGAAGAGCGCTACTGGTGCGCTGTGGTGGTGGAACATGCGGGTACCGAAGGAGGCTGCGAATGCCTGACACTCTATCGACGCCAGAACTTTGCGTGGCGATCATCAAGAGAATGGTTGTCCTGGCGAACGAGGGGAAGGTTATTCGTCTAGCGGACGATTCCGGCGGGAACTCCCTGACGGTCGCTATCGATGACGCGCATACGCACGTCGGATTCGATGACCAGTTTGACCACCTCGCTCAGCAACTGCACTACGCATTGCATGGCTGGTCCAGGTTGTTGTTTGTGACCGTAAACCAGGAGGCCGCGAATGGCTGAGAAGTTCTTCGACAAACTCTATCGTCAGGAGTTCTATCGCGAGAGCAACTCCGACAAGTTGCGCGACGAATTGCAAGCCCTTCGCATCAAGGTAGCCGAGTCGAAGCGTGATACCGAGCGTCTGGAGTTCGTGATGGCGCACCTAGGCCGTAGTCAGTTAACCGCAGAGCTGTCCAACGATGCCCCGCATGGTTTGAATCAGGCGTGCGTCTTTGTATTCGAACGCGCAAGATGGATCACGCCCACGCCCGAACAGATCAGGGAATACCGATCTAACAAGAAAATCGTGGAGAAACTCGGGGGCCACATGTGCAAGATGGAGCATGAAAGTGCAGGAGAGTCGCCACGTTTGTCTAAACAAGACGTGCAAGAAATCCTCAAAGCCGTGTCTCGCGACAATCCGGGAGTCAAGATCATAGAACATTGGAACGGCGAGAATTGCTACACGATGAGCGTGGGAGTTGAGATCGCCCGTAAGGCCGGTATCGCGAGTGGCGCAAGCCGCGCGACGGCATTAAGGCCCAAGTAAAGGAACCGGCATGAGGCGAACTCTGTCAGAACCGCGTTACAAGGAGACGGCGTGACGAATCGGCTACTTGAATGGCAGGATGCCAAAGGAGAGAACATGAAGACATACACCGTAGAGGAGCTGAAGACGGATCTTGAGACCGAAATTTACAAGGCCTCCGTAAGGCTGTTCGAGATCGGCGAACACTCCGGCGTGCTCCGTGGCAACGGGCACCATATGGCCCAGGAACTCGTTGAGATGGCCCGACAATTGTTACTGTCGCGTTTAGTGCAGGGAGTGACGAACGAAACTACAGTTGGATGAGACACGCTACGGCGTGCGCTTCGGTAGCCGCACCGAGAGTCTGGTAATCCTTGGCGGGGTGACGGGATTCTGGGTGTGGCTTCCGAAGCGAAAGAGGAAAAGGGACGCAAATGAGAACAGAAGACATTTCTATTAAACACCAGTTCGCGATTCAGGAATTGGCAGACATGGGGCGCGATCAGGCTGATAAATTGGACCGCCTTGGAACGCTGAAGGCAGAACTGGACAGCGTGAAGAAGCAGTACGCTTCTCAGATCTCCGAGGCTGAGGCTGGTATCAGCCGGATCTCCACGAAGGTCCATGCCGGGTGGGAGGTTCGCAACGTCAAATGCTTTGTTATTGACGAGCGGCCAGAGGGATACCGCCTGCTGGTCCGCAGCGATGACGGACACATTTCGAAGCGGCGCAAACTAGAAGCGAGCGAACGGCAACTGACGCTCAGCACCGATCCACCGAAGCAGTACGTCTCAGTCGCGTTGCTCCATGTCGATGACGAAGGCTGGGACGTGGACGCCTACGAGATCCCGCTGTATGAAGAAGAGTTTGGAGCGATTCGTAGCTTGGACGTGCTAGCGCTACGGGATTACAAGCCCGTTCCAGCGCTGGAAGAAGCCAAGTAAGGACAAGAAGAAGGACTGATGGATCTGGCACAGCTCAGAAAGTTGCGCGAAGCCACGAACGACGCTATAGAGGTGGTCAAGGAGCGCTATCCAAACGGTTGCTTGGGTCCGGTCAATTGGGCCGACCTGCACTGTACGGAAGCTTCCAGCGTGGCCACCGATGAAGCAAATCAATATCTTCAGGTGACTATCGAAGAAGCATCGCCCGACGCGGAGATATTCAAAACGGCGGTCGGCAAGGAACTGAGCGACCGTGGGTGGACCGGGGTCGTGGTCCTAACAGAATGGTGAGATTGACTTTCGCGGCGCAGGTCGCGAACGGCTGGCGTCGGCGTGGATGAAGATGCGCGATACACGCATAGCTTCTGGGATGATTCGAGACGGTGTGGCTGACCGCAGGGTAGCCCCGGCGCCGAGGGATATCGAGTAATCGGCCCATCGCCAGAAAGCCGGGTCAGAACCGGCACGCCAGCAGAAACAGGACCGCTTGCCTATCAGTCGAGGGTTAGCGGTCCTAAAAAGGAAAGGGAATTATATACTTGAGTCCCAAAGGAGGATCGAAATGAGCAAGATCGTGACAACTGAGTTTGGGCGCTTTCGAATGGTCGATGACCACGGCTCAAAGTCGTTCCTGTTTGAGTGCCCGACCTGCAAAGAATGGCTGCCGATGTCTGAGGAGCACCTGAACGGATCGGTAGCTCCGGTTCATCTCTCGCGTCCAAAACCTGCATCAAAGATGGAAGAGATGAGCGCGTTCCCATACAGCAACGTGTGCCCATATGCCGAGCGGAAACGCTACGGAGCCACTCTCGTGGCCACAATGCAGGCAAGATCCTGATGTCTGAAGAAGGTGAGGACACGAAGCCATATGACACCGATTACGCCAGCCTTGTCCTCGGGGAGTGATGGCTTTGGGACTCAAGTATATAATTCCCAAAGGAAAGGGAGTTGAGAAATGGAAAAGAACAGTAAGCCACTCGCGGGATTGTGGCGAGACAACCCTGAGACTCCAGAAGGAAAGTATCTGGTGAAGCGACGGGACGGGACCGTGGTCGAATGGCCGAACTTTGTGATCGGGGCGAAAGATCCAGCGGCACCAGCCGCTCTAAGGGCGTATGCCGACGAAGCGGAGCGCCGTGGAATGAATGCCGGTTACGTTTCTGGAGTACGGCGTCTGGCTGGGCACTTTGAGGGCTACCGCGCCTTTCACGGCGACGGCGACCCAGATCGTGGCAGGCACCGGACTGATGACCACGCGACTGTCTCCGAAATGCGAAAAGGTGGTAGCGCATGACCCCCGACGCCATCCACGAGCACGAGTGGAAGGTGACCGAACAGGCGGTTCACGCGTGGGTAGCTCACTTTTACGATACTGAGCAGGATTGGGACGAGCCGACAGGAACTCTTGAAGAAGCCGTCCTTGCCGTGCTCGCCAAATCGCAGGCGGTGGAGAACGACTTGATCACCGAATTGCAGGCCGCTCACCTGGCGCTGCGAAATGCTGAGATCGAGATTGCCCGGCTGAGGCGACAGCGGGCGTGCTTGTGGGCTGGAGTGGCGGCGTGGGTTGTTGTGTGTGGAGTGCTCGGCTGGACGCTCTGGGGGAGGATATGATTACGGAACTGCATGAGGCTCACGAAAGCGCTGTCAAGATCACGGAACTTCAACAGTCCCTCGACACCGAACTGGCGATCCACCATGCAATGGACGAGTTGCAACGCGAGTTGGCCGACAGTCAGACGGCGCTCGCCATCACGGACCGTGCGCTCCATTCGATGCAAGACAAGCTGGATGCCGAGCGGGAGCGCGTAAAGGTGCTGCGCTGGGCACTGGTCTGGCAATTAGGTTTGTGGACCACGGCCAAGAATCCAGCCGGGCCGGGAACATTTGGACACGATTTTGACGCTGAGTTTACTACCAATCAGATTACTCGGATTCAGGACGCGCTAGAAGCAGCCGCATCATCTGCCACACCAGCGACGTCGGCTTCGGACTCGGCGCCGCACTTTCTGGCCGGCTCGGAGCTGGACGGGAGGACGGCGCGATGAAGAAACGCTGCCATTGGTACATCTTGAGCGAAATTGCCTACGCACGTGAAAAAGCGTTGATGGCTTCGGTGTCTGCTACTTGCCGTTATACAGCCGATTGCGATTGTCACACGATGGCCGTGAATCTCAGGACAGGAATCGTATTCTCCTTTATCGAATGCGGAGCGGCACTATGAGCTTCTGGACTTGGCTAGGCTTCCGTTACTGCCGCCTGATGCATCCCAAGATCATGCGGCCCATCCGTGGCGCATACCTCTGTGCGACCTGTCTCCGTCGTTGGCCCTGCTGTTGGGCGCTGGACCAGGAGACGGCGCGGGAAGAGGGATGGGAGCACGCTAGCGCTGTCATTGAGGGAGGCGAAGCGTGAGTCACCTGCCTTGCCCTACTTGTCCATGGCGAGTTGATCAAGACGCCAGCGTGATTCCAAACTACGTCCACAACAAGGCCCGCAATCTGCTGAATACAGTCGGACATGGTGACGACTTCAGGCCGATCATGGCCTGCCACGGATCGCCAGACGACAACATGCGGGGCTGCAATGGCTATCTCGCTCGTGAAGGTTGGAGCAACATCAACGTGCGGGTACTTCTGATCAGGAGACAAATCGCAAGCCCCAACATGGTGCTGGAAGCCTGCGAAGAAGCCGGGATTGAACTGGAGCCGGATTATCCTACCGTGCTGAGAAAGCTGGACATGACGCGCAAGATAATCAAGGAGCGCATCGGATGAAACAGGCTAGCGAGTTAACAAAGCGCCAGTTGGCCATTCTTCGAAAACTGGCACAAGGAATGGAACTCGTCTACGACGGCGGGATGACTGCTTACCTGGGGACGGAACATGTTGCGCCGCGCACTCTGAACGCGCTGATTAGGGCGATGGCGTTGCATTCCACGGCCTATCCGGGGACTGAGATTGAGCGATACATGATCAATCACGTTGGTCGGCAGATTTTGGAGAGCAGCAGCACGGAGCGGGTCGGATAAATGGCAAGCAAAAAACCACTGTTCATGGAGTCAACAGAGATCGCACCTGAAAGAACCGCTGCCGAGATTCAGGTCGAACTGATCAAGGATGGCGCTTCTCAGATTGCGATGGACTTTGAGGACGGCAAGATCAAGGGACTTCGATGGGCAATGAAGATCGGGCCGACCGTGGCGTTATTCGGGATGCCCGCCCGCGTGGAACCTGTTTACCAGATCCTCTACAAGAGAGTGGCCAATAACTGGAATGTTGACAAGGACAAGCTACGCGCCAAGGCTGAACGGGTGGCGTGGCGGCAACTTCTTCGTTGGACACAATCGCAAGTGGCGATGATCGAAACCGGTATGGTCCAACCATCCGAAGTATTTCTCTCGTACATGCTCGATCAAACAGGTACTCAAACGTTTTTCGAGCGATTTGTGGAAAGCGGCTACAAGATGCTGCCACCTGGGAAACCGCAATGAACCTGACGCCACAGATCACGCCTGAGCAGGTGCGGTCACTCAAGGTGTCGAACGGCAGGCTGGTGGAGAAGGCGAACAAGTACCAGGTCAGTCCAGCGGCGGATCGCACCTATGGCGGTGTCGTGTTCGACTCTAAGCGCGAGATGGTGATCGCTCAAACGCTGGACGTGCAGAAGGCTGCTGGTCTGATCAAGCGCATTGACCGACAGGTGAAGTATCCGATGGTAGTTAACGGCAAGCACATCTGCACGCTGATCGTGGATTTCAAAGTGCTGTACCAGGACGGGAGTGTCGAGGCAATCGAGGTCAAAGGATTTCCGACACCGGTCTGGAAACTCAAATGGGCGTTATTCAAGGCGTTGTACCCGGAAACAGTGCTGAAAGTTGTGAAGTGAAACGCATGGGATGAAGACCCAAAAGCAAATGGCGGCCCGTGAGAAGAGAGAGTGAGGCAAGCATGAGCACATTCGATGACGATCTTGCTGCCGCGCTGGATACTGGAGACCGACAGCGTATCGAGGCTGAATCGCAACGACTGGCGCAATTCGAACAGCGCATCCGAGCTGAGGAACGAGGTAGGATCGCCGACTTCGCCAGGTCATTGGCTGAGTCCTGCGATGCGCAGTCTGATGCGGCATCTTTCGCGCGTGCGGCATATCTGAGAGTAGAGCGGGCCATCCGCGCCCGTGGAGGTAGTCAGTGATCAAAAGTCTCCTAACACCGGCCTCCCGCGCCTGTTTTCCCTTTAGGAGGGGGAAGTATGGCCCAGCCCGAATCAATTCCGTTTACCCTCAAAGACCTGTTGGGATTTTTGAATCCGCTTGCGCAAGAGTATGGCAATGCCGATGTCGTTTGCCTTGACGGTGACGGTGATCCATTCTCGATCACTAGCGTTGAAATCAACCACACGCAAACAGCGTGGAAGATCATCTTGGGATAACGATGGAGCGACCATGGATGAAGTTTCACACCCGCGATTGGTTGGACAACAAGGAACTGCGTCGGTGCTCATTAGCTGCCCGTGCAATCCTCGCAGACCTGATGTGCCTAGCGCACGAAGGTTATCCATATGGTCACCTAACGGATAAGCTTGGGCCACTCACTGACGATTACCTTGCATCGCGGTGCGTCTGTTCAGTGGCCAAATTGCGAGACAGCATAAAGCAACTTCGGCTAGCGCTTCGAATCCACGAGACGCCATCTGGGACACTCTATATCAAGCGCATGGTTGAGGATGAGGAGATCAGATTGAAACGTGCTGCCGGAGGTTCTCTTGGAGGTAATCCAAAACTCAACAGAAAGGTTAACCTTAACAATAACCATTCACGTCAAAGTGAGGTTAACGGCCACTCGTGCGAGCGCACGGGCTCTGGTTCTGACTCTGGTTCTTCAGTGGGGGTTACGGGGGGGACCCCCGAAAAAAAGCCACTGAGCGATTTGGATGGGCACCAGCTGTTCTCGCTTGACGAACCGCCCTTCGATCCGCCGTGGGAGCAGGAGGCTACGCGAATCACCGAGGCAATGTGTTCTCGCCACTTGGCGCGAAAATGTACACGCAAATGCTGTCGCGAAAAACTCGTTTTGATTGTTGGCGTTGTGCCAATTCCAGAGCGCGTAATCATGCTCCGGCTGATTGATAGCCAGCACGCGAAATGGTGCGCCTCGTGGGATTGGCTGCGCGATGGCAAGCAATACACGCCAGGGCTTGACGTGTGGCTGAATCAACGCAAGTGGGAACTTGAACCGGACTGGCCGAACGGAGTAGGTCCACCGCCAAAGGAGCGCAAATCCAGAGCGGAAGAATTGATGGATAGCATATGATTTCAAAGGACATATCGAAACATCAGGTTGTCAGAATGGCTCAACTTGATCGGTACCCGAGTACCAGAGAATCGCTTGAAGAACTGGTCATGGCCGTATGCTGTGCGAAAGACGAACCAGCGGCTGGGAGTTACGTCGACGGCGTAATGCACCATGGAACTGGATCGTGTCCCAAGCCGTGCGATGTTCGAAGGACGCTATTGGCTGAGGCTGAAGGCGAATGGGAGGCCCCGTACAAGCGTGGTGGGCGCTGTAGCTCGTGCGACGGCAGCGGATGGGTATCGAGAGAGGTCAACGGCTATGCATACGCCTCACAGTGCCGCTGTCGCCAAGCGGTGACGGCATGAGCGACATGGACCGCGAGTGGACGCAAGGCGAACTGCGGGCGCATCTGATCGCGCAGGGCTGGCCGGATGAAAAGATCGGGAGCGGGCCAATCCCCCAATGGGTCAAGTTCGGCGGCGGGGCCCCAGTGCCACTAACGGAGGTCGAAATCGACTGGGCAAAGCGCGTGATCGCCGAACATCCCGAATGGAGAGAGCGATGATCCACACGCGCACCAGGCAGGCCGTGCTAGACGCCAGAGCCGCTAGGATGCGCCGGAAGCACAAACTGGTGGCGGAACTGCAACACGCCTTGCGACAGAGTCTCGCGATGCGTGCCCGCTGGCAGCGCAAGAAGGCGGAAGCGTAAATGGGATACCTGAGCTGGAGAGATTCGGCGCGCCCGATTATCGCTCGCGTGCTGGAGCGAACAAAGGGCCAAGATGAAAAGGCCGTCCGCAAGGCGTTGCTCGATGCCTACCCGTTCGGCCAGCGAAAGTACCACCCGTACAAGACCTGGCTGTCGGAGATCGCGGTTCAGCAGGGTCGCAAGAAATTGGGGATGTTCGGGCCCCGGAAGCGGCGCGGCATAACCGATTCCGACGAGCGGCAGTCCGGACTTTTCTCATAAAGGCGGAAAGCGGAATGACGGGTAGTGGGTCCATTTGAAATCCGACCCTCTTGACGGAATGACGTTAGCTTGCCGCGTCTTGTGCGACCGGAACGATCATGCAGTACCGGTCCACATGCCAAGCCATCCCGAACATGTGCTTCTCGTGAATGACACACTCTCTCCAGACTGGCGTGTCAATACGCGGTCGGCGTGCCCAATTCAGGCGTTTGGACGCTCCACGTTGGCTGCACTTCGCACACACCACGATCTTGCCGTCTGGCGTCTTGGTGCCGAGTCGCCGCGCGGTGTAATCGATGTGCTGGGTCATTTACGATTCCCCCACCTCTTGCAGTGCCTGTTCTGCAATTCGCGCCATCATCCGAGCTGAATGAACCGTAAGCGCCTTGGGACCACGGTCACGTATTTCCAGCAACGCGTTGATCAACACCTGCATCTTCTCTGCTGCGCTCATTTAGATCACCTCGATTGTGCAAAACGTACCGCGTCCGGCATTCGGGTGGCACGATCTGACTGACTGAGGCACCATTCGCCATGCCAGTCCAGGCGGAAGTACTGGATTGGACGACGAGTCTGAAGACGTTTCCCTGTCGCCGCGTTTCCACGCGTGGCGCTCGCAGCGACCGTAGGCGATGGCGGGTTGATTGCAATAAGCGCCGCCCGATTCGCGGCGGTGCTCATGATCAGGGAGATAGGCTGTGCAGGTCATTGCTGCACCGCCATGAGTTCTGCCCGCCAATGGCTTGTAAACGGCCGGAGATATCGTCGAACGGCTTGAACGTTCGACTCGCCGCACGCCGGATTTCCGGGAGGAAACACCTCCACGCAAAACTCGCACTTTTCGTGGTGATTGAACCCGCTGTTGGCCCACAGGCCACAGCAGATAGTCCGTTCAAAGCCGCGACGTTGTGTCTCCTTGCGGCACCACACTCGCACCGCGTTAGACACTGCCGTGTCTACCAGAACTGCAATCCTTGATATACGATCCAACCGTTTCAGTCTCATTGAATCCCTCGCAGCAATTCTTCGAGCGTGGGGTTGGCACGCTGTGCGGTAGAGTGTTTGCGCCTGATGGCTTGCAGCCGGGCGCGGAAGCAGAATTTCCGCCATCCCACCCAAGCGCCGATCTCGGAGATAGCGCAGTCAAGGAGGTCTCGCAGCAAGCGCTCCTGTCCGCGTGAGTCAAAGTCAATTACTAGCTTGTACATAATTTTCTTCCTTTTCCGGTTTCGCTGAGGCGAGAGGCACTCAGCGGAGATCGGACAACTTTGCGAACTGTGGCGGGCACGCTCCGCATTCGCAACGTGTGAAGCCGGGCTTTAGTCTGCTAGCACGAAACAATGTGGCTTCTGTTTCGCTGACGAAAATTGGTCGGTCCAGCATTCCGTATCGCTCCAGCTCAGCGTCGATGGCGATGCTCATCGACTTGTAGTAATCCGCCGGGGTCTTTTCATTTATTGCTCTGGCGGCGTCGCTGTAAGCATACGACGCGATGAAATTGTGCGCCAAGGCGGCGCACTCCGAGCGGCGCATGATCTCAAAAGTCGCTTGTAGGGAGGTTGTCCCGTCCGTGATTTGCTGAGCTGTTATCGTCATTTCATCTCTCCTGCCCTGTCGGGCTACTCTCAATCTCTGTAGCTATGCCTCGTCGTTCGCTTCGACTTTGGCAATGATTTTCAAATTCTGGACTTGGAACAGCGCGTTCAGATCGCGCCTGAGTTGCACCAAGTCGCCATCGGCAGCTCGTGCGAAAGTTTCAGAGAAGCGCTGAACGAATGCGTCTTTGTCGGTTCGAATCACTATGCTGTATCTCATGTAGCTATCATATCACAATGTACGCACATCGCAACAAGAAAATACGAATAGTCCTATTTGTTATTCTTATCGCAATGCCGTTTGGCCGCGCGAAGGGAAACGCAAGGTGCTGCACAACGCGGGCAAGGCGTTGGTATTGCACGCGCAAAGTTGGCCTTGATGAGCGCTCTCCGGCGCTCGCCTGGCGTGCTGCCATGCCATCGTTTGTTCGCCAGCTCCTGGGCTGCTAAATTCTTATCCATGCTCTCAGTCTATCGCATTGTGCGCACAAACACAACAACAAACTCGCCCCACGTGGCCGGATCGGCGTCCGGCCACGTGGCGGGTCCGCAACGATGGCCGCGCTTTCGAGCTCGATCACGGGTCCACTTACCGCACGGGCAGCGATCCGGCAAGCGCGGACGCCCGCCGTAGCCTAGCTGATGTCAACAACTAACTGCATGGTTGCGCAAAAGATTGATTTTTCGTCCGCTGTCGTGAACGGCTGCATCCCGGTGATCTGGACACGCTGATACTGATCAGCAACATAAAGTGATTATGTCGATCAGTAACTACCTGTGTTTGCTATGAGTTTGATGTGGAAAGCCAACCCAACACA
>Ga0137394_10000578_pt1 | contig 25711 bp, 21 predicted proteins | sample czobulk116metaG_FD_108278 | JGI IMG/M metagenome (GOLD analysis project Ga0137394, IMG submission 108278) | Vadose zone soil microbial communities from Angelo Coast Range Reserve, California, USA - czobulk1.16 metaG | ecosystem: Environmental > Terrestrial > Soil > Vadose zone | place: USA...
AATACCTCGACAGATGAGAATCTAGTTCGGAACAGCGATCGCCTTCTGGAACCTGATCGCCGACGGCGCGTCGTGATACACGGCAATGAGCTTCCAACCAGCCTGGTCAAGCAGGTCGCGAAGATAGGTGATCGTGCGTTCCTGGCCGTTGTTGAATTCCATCATCTTTGCGGTGTGCAAAGACAAAGACGTCAGCTCAGTCCTTTCGTCGCAGATTTGAGATGAGATTCGCTTTTGCTTACCAAGACATCGGTATCGTACGCCACTGCGGATGCCACACCCAAGTTCGGGAGCAGCGGCTTGGGTGGCACGGGAACCTCCGCACCCGGGATCTCGTGCGTCGCGGGTTCGTCACAGGCACAGGCTATCAGCTGTTCGACGATGACGAGTTGGGTCTTGGACCCGGCGGCGGCGCGCAGATGTTTCAGTATGGTGAGGCAATATTCATCAGCCCAGTCGTGGAGTACTTTGCAGACAAGGAAGACGGAGATATCCTCTTGCTGCGCTGGCTGTGGCTCAAAGAAGTTGTGACCTTGGTGATCAAACGTCAGTGGGCAGCTCTGGTGCAGTGCAAGTGCAGGTGGACGAACCTTGGAGCTTCACGCGACCGGACTCATGTGCGTCGGGCATATTCTTCTTCCAGAACTGTGATTCGCATATTGTCAGATTGTCAGGCACAAACTAGATCGTATTTGAAGGTTTGAATCCACGTACCTCGACTGCATCTGCTACGACGGACTCGCGGTCTTGGACAACGAAGCGAAGGTGCGGGTGACGGGTGGCAAGCGTCAACGACTGCGAGCCCACGCCACCTCCAACATCGACGATCAGCGAGCCCTCGGGGAGCTTTCCCCAGGCGTACCCTGCCAGTTTGATTTTTCGAGATCAGATCATGGTCTGCAAGGCTACGCAGCGTGACCATACCTTCGAGGATAGCATCTTTGGGGGCCATGTTCCCCACGCCATTCATGCCAGCTCCGAATCGAGCAAGTCGTAACCTCTGGTCTGGGCGTTCGATCCAGGTCCAAAAATCTTCGTCGACATTGTGTGCTTTGTTAAAGGCAGTCTTATTCACTGCGCTGGCGTGTCCGAGTTCGGGGTCAAGAATAGTCTCAGTCAAATAACTGGAGGCCTTGAAACCCTCGTCAAGACTGCGAAAATGCATCAAGGTCTGTGGGAGATTCCGAATAAGCAATTCATACGTACATATGTTCGATGATAGATGTCATCCCGTGGGTTCCGATATGCTTCGATTCGGGGCTAACGATCCTGAGTTCAATGTTGCTGGCCTCTAAACGCAAAGACCAACCTTGTCAGCAGCTCCTCAACCGGCTTCCCGGTATCCAAAACAGAAGATAGACGGTTATTGGCAAATACGTCCGGGGATACCTCCGTGAATATATGATTTGTGGCAAGAAGGCGGAGGACGCGAGCTAGCAACGATATTCATAGATATCTGATTAATCGTCTATTATGCGTACCTAATTTTCCACTGTGAACCTTCGTGGGCTTTACGATTTCCCTGACATGTTTCCCCTAACGTAACAGAAAGTCGAGTGCAACCGTGAAATGATGGATAGGTATAACATACCTTGGGCCCAGCATCTCGAAGGATCTCAGCAACATGGGTGCTAATCGCAGTCCTTAATGCAGTAGCAACGTGGAACTTCATGATTCCTAGGTGAGCAATAATCACTTCCCCAAGGTACTGCCAGCTTCACCTGCAACGTGAGATCGAGGAGTGTGAGCGGCGCAGGTCGCACAAGCGTTATGAGCTGTGACGCGGCGGACGTGATGATCGCTCCGGCAGACCCGATCGCTGGATGCATGCGTGGCGCCTCAGACTCAAAGCTAAACGGGGAATTCGGAGAGGGGAAGTTGAAAGAGTTGGTAGTAACAGCGGCCTCAATCTGTTCTACCGACGATTGCATGATGTTGATGAGGGCCTTCAACTCCGCCAACGCATCTTGCGAAGCCCTTCCGTGGAGAGCATTGTCAAATACTTAACACCGACAGTCAGTACACGTGGGACATACCTCGCGGCGGAAGGTTGGGCGGTGGATGCCGCTGGATGAGAAGTAGAACCTGAGACGGAGCGAGACATTGTGAATGATGAGAGGAGAGCAATTCTGAAGAGTAGATGATTTATACTCCACTACCGTGTAACCCGCTGGGAAAGTTTGTACAATCATGGAAACGCCTGTTGACACATACATCATTGATGGTAGGAGAGGAATGTCAAATTTCGAGTCGCAGATACTATCGTGTTCCTGTATACGAATTGAGCTTCAGCCAACACAACTGCTAACGTCAAGTTGTTTACACGCCGCAACGTGGCCAGTTCGATAGGTTTAGGAAGGAAGGGGCAGGTACATCAGATATTGATGACTGTCTTCGGATTGTGCAAAGAGTGTTATTAATCGTCTCGGTGACGTTCATGCTTATCGACATTTGAATAGCGCAATGGGACATATGATGTTGTTCGAATTGGGGAGAAAACTTGGGTGACTACATCGGCCCGTACGGCCCGATGTGATGGTTGGATGATGGTAACCGTAACTCCATTTCCCCTTGGGATACTGCAACGCTCTCGAAAAGAACCATTTCCCGTGGACATTGTCGACGACTGACCGTCTCTGATCTCCACCTGGCGCTTCTTAGACGCCCAGGGACCGAGAAGGCGCATCAACTTAACCCCTCTATCCGACTTCATCTCGCTACCCGCCAACGTCTGGGTTGTGATCACCGAGAACAAAGTCCTCCTCCATTCTCGACATAATCAGTGTTTCGCTTCTGACACCTGTTCTGGCATCGACAGCGAACAAGCCCGAGGGTAGGTCGTCGGACACATGTCCGTGAGTCGTTATCATAGCACATGGTCTGAAACGAGCACCCACAAGGATTAGCCAAACTATTCGACCCTGGGCCTTCGCATCAACTGCATCCCAAACCTTAATAAGTGGACAGTTCTGAGGAATTCATTGATGAAGAGGGTTACCCGATCTTGTCGGCGTTGTCCATCATTTTCACAGCGCTGTCAGCATCCCTGGCGCTGACCGACCCAACGACACGCCCCGTATTGTCTCACGGTTGAGCCTCTCTCCCGCCCTCGTGGATTACGTGCAATACCTCACTTATATCAGCTTGTTCCTTGACTAAGGCTGTCTTAGGAGAATTCCTGATTATACTAGCATCAAGCTCACAGGACAGCCCCAGGGCACCGAAACACTGTCTGCGGCCATCATCAACTTGAAAGAGCTTGGCTTATGATACCAGCTGCATCCCCTTTATCTCCCATGGTTCGCCCATTTGTAGGATGAACTGAACAAAGTTCTACAGACGTACGGATCCGACCGAAACTGTATTTTCCGAGCTTCTGGCTGTGGACTCATACATCAACTGATCGCGGCGAACCTGCGCAATTCATATCGTTTACGACTGTTGTTCGAGATAACAGCGCACTCTCTCCGTATATTTCCGCCATCTTTCCGACAAATACAACGCTTTGATCCCCAGGTGCACCGCACGCGTGGCCGAGCAAGGCCCCCCAGGCCCTTACTTTCACTATCCGGTCCATTACTTTAGAGTACCATCCCGTGAGGGAGTGAGGCGATGGTACAGTCGGCGCACAAATACTGTATGACCACTGAGCCACAACTTTCGGTATTATGCTTTTATCACGGCTCCCATGCCCACGCGACGGCCCACGCGGTCGGCTTCGCATGTAAGTTTTCATTGGCTGGGAGCGTGTCCCAAGGCACTCCCTCCCATGTGAAGGAAAACTATGACTTTCGACTGACGGCAAAGACCAGTACTCATGTGGCAAAATCGCGAGTGATATGAACATAGTCGAGAGGTGCATTCGACTAGCTTGGCATCGCTCCCTCGGCGAAGACTAAGAGCTACCACACAGCTTACGTGTCGCAGGAAAACATTCGACGGAGTGGTTGGTTGTTCCGGTTCCTGTCGAAGGAATGCAGGGAAGCACGGGATGGATCATCCACGGAAACTGAACGCTTTCTCCGAGTCATGCAAATGATCAGATCCTCGGGTCTATTCGATCGATGTGATCTGTCGAAAGGAGTGGGAATGAATGTGCAGACAAGCCAGACAGCTTCAGGGCTGGTCGCCGTCACCTTTCGGTGCCAGTAGGATGTGCATCGTGGAATATATTAACCCGAGGTTGCAGCGGGTTTGTAGCGTCGAGAATGAGAGGATGCTATAAGGGTAGCGTGAATCCCGCCCGGATTCATGAAGAGATGGCAGCCAAGGATCGCTTCTGCTCACGATTACGGAGTACAATTACTTGAATAGAGATGGGGGATCGTGAGTGATGGACGGGTATCTCCCGGAGAATGCCACTAAAGGGTCACGGTTGTTTGGTATTCAGCGCTATTCAGCTTAAGTAAACGAAAATATGCAGCAGACCAACGTCGCCTCAAAGCACCCTCCAAGCCACGACAGACAAAAGCGTGGTCTACATGGAAGCTAGTTTGATCATTCGGTCAGGAGGGTGACAAAGGCGATGTATTGTGCGACGGACTGAGGGCCCATGAGTCTTTAGAGCGCTCATAGCGCTCATAAAGACAGAAAATGCATGCCAATTATGAGCCAGGTAAGTAGTTAACCTTTTGTTAAGAACGACTCTCAATGAGAACACATCAGAAAAAAGATACTTTCCAACATTTGATACTTGGGTTGAGGGCAGATCGAGCAGATCAAGAGATATTCAAGTAAAGGATAGTGCTCCCAAGTATAAATGTGTTTTTCTGATGCAAACACCACTACCTTCTGCTCTACACTATCGTCATGAGCTCGGTTTTGTGCGGAAAAAGTGGAGGAAACCCACGGAAAGTATACATTGGGCTTCGTGTAGCTTGACTTTGACATTTGACGGTTTTACTAATATTCTAAGTGTACGATTGCTACCTGACTCATGCTGACAGTTTCTAATTGACTAAAATGCGTTAGTCACGAGTGAGCTGTCATTAAGCGCCCATTACTTGTGCCCATTACCCAACAATCTGATGATGTGGGCGGGATGCATAGAGATCCTGATGGATAGTTCGTCTGTCGTCCACCTATCGAAGCATTCACATTCTGCTCTGCTTACACACCTGCCGGGCCCTTTCCTTTCCTCAGCAACTTGACTTCCTGCTAGTATATATTAGCCCAGGCTAGGCTCGCCCTTGGTTAGAGTACAATTGCAGCAGACGCATATGACGGCACATAATACAGCTAAACTCGGCGGCGCAGCCTCTGACATCGTTGTCGCCAAGGTCGCAGTGCGTTATCCATCCCAGTTGAGCGCACCTCTCCACATCTACTCACAGCTCCCACTTGTCCGTAGCATGGGCTTATGAGGATGACCTGGACGCCAACGCCTATCCGGGACGAAGAGGCTTTCGCAGCAATCAAAGCGGGTATCGATGCTCTCCCTCCGGGCGTGAAAATGCTCCTCAACAGCGGTGGGTAGTCTTCATTTGACATCTCCGGACTCTTGGACTCATGGACGGTACTCCACTGGCAGCCGAGTTCTATGGACATGGCTTGACAACAGCGAATCTCGAGCTACTCGCCCGCTTCTTTGAGAAGTACCCAGGCTATGCGGACCGCACGTTCCTCTCCGTCAAAGGCGGTTCAGTCCCCGGTGTGCTGATACCAGACGGGAGCCGAAAGAACCTGCGCAGGAGCGTCGATGCTAGCATTAGAGCCCTACGTGGGACGAAGAGGCTCGACCTGTTCCAGCCAGGGAGACTCGACCCAAAATACTCGATAGAGCAACAGGCGGGTTTCCTCAATGAAATGGTGAAGGAAGGAAAGTTCGACCATATTGGTTTGTCTGTAGTTGGCCCCGAAACCATACGCCGCGCGCACAAGGTGCGCAGTTTTTCTGCTAATCCATCGATATGCGCCCATGAATTCCATATCTGGCGACTTAGGTTATGCCCGTCGCTGCCGTCGAGATCGAAGTGAACCTTAAAACGTACAATCAGCAAACGAAAGATGGTAGGCGCTAGCACTTTCCCCTCCACGCCCGGGAACCCTATTAATGTTCTTGATTACTAATAGTGATTGCTACCTGCAAAGAGCTGGGCATTGCCGTTGTCGCATATTCGTACGGGCTTCTCTCTCCGTCCTCTCCCCCTCCTAATCTCCCAACAGCCCGCTTGATCGTGGATCACTCACTGACCATACCAAGAACCGTCTGCACCTCGAAGGCGATACTAGGCGCTCGTTCATTCCTTTCCGAGATGACGTAACTATTCTTTTGCTCTACACCCGTCGCTTGCTGACACCGCCACTGGCCTCCAGAGTATCGGACGTGAACTCCGGCTCGTAGATGGCCTGTCGGCCATAGCAAATCGTAAAGGTATCACGCTCGCCCAGCTGAGCATCGCGTGGGTTGGTGCGCTCGGCAAGCATGTCGTCCCGCTTCCGGGGTCCTCGTAAGTTTGCGACCGTCCTCATTTCTTTTGGTCTCTCACTGAGTCGTGACCCGTGTGCCCGCAGAGACGTGAAACGTACTTTGGAAAACCTTCTAGCTGGGGACGTGGAGTTGTCGACCGAAGATCTGGCAGAGGTTGCGCAGCTTTTGGAGACGAAACCAAAGAAGGGTTCGCGATAGATACAGCATATGATCTCATCGATCGCACCTCTGGCTCTCTGGAAATACGGAAAGTGTGGACTTTGTAAGATATTTATCACGTTGTCGTCTTATTCGCGGCTTCTCCTGTCTTAGCGTCGTCTTCTTCCTTGTGGAGGTAACTAGGACTCGGATTGCCTTTATTGATTCATGGCCGTATTATGCACCGCTCAGCGCTCAGCTCCAATGTCCACCGAAGAGCACTGGGATGACAAGACAAAAGTCGTCACTTCGCTCTTGCAATGGGTTCGTCACGTTCGTGCTATCATTTGCATTTGGTCACGGCCGTCGCGTTTCCACAAGTTTCTTGGCCGCTTTTATAGAACCGCGCCCCTATCTGACGGTACATCAAGGACAGTCCAACTGATGATACTAATTCGCTGCACGAGTGCAGGAAGAGACTGGCAAGTCAGTCGCGCAACACACCTGGTAACCTTTGTCGGGGTTGATTCGTGCTCGGAGCGAACTGTAAACGCAGACGTCGGAAGCGAAGATAGAAATATATACTGTCATGCTCAATTTTGGAGACGCTACTCTTACTACTCCTTGACGGGGTCTGAACCCAAGGCCTAAGGCCTAAGGAGCCCACATAGTACTGCCGCAGATTTTAAGATAGAAGAACAGTGCGATGAGACGCTACCACGCTAACTCACAAAATTAATCGTGCGCAGACCGTAACATCGCCAACCGCGTCGCACGAACTCTTGTGGGTGGCCACTCGGAAACTCCAGTCGCAGCAATTCGGACTCGGATGCAGTCAGCACTATTCATTTTTGCGCATTTTTTCTGAGGGCGGGAGAGATGTTAAGGGGTGGTTTGAAGTCTTTCTATGCTGTATATGACGACACCCACTGATATTCCTAAAACTACTCTAACAACTACTGATAAATGCGCATGGATTTGGAGAACAGATCAACGTGCCGTATAGAGAAGGTTGACATGTGGCTGGTAAGGCAACTCTGAATGTTGTCCGGGAGTTGGCGGGGCAAGTCATGGCTTGCACATGGGTTCCCCTGTGATGGGGCTGCCAAAGACTGTCCAGTTTAAGTGCGCGATGCGCGAAGCACTATCAGGCCTGGACGATAATGGGGCCAAAGACGGAGGTGATTGTGGCTGGTTGTTCTTCTGAGAAAACTTGCAGAATATCGAGTGAGCGAACGAAGCAGGAGAATGAACACCATGCAGGCCCACAGGCAGAGACGCGAACCCTTGAGCGAAGTGGTAGTGTTGGTCGACGTCATTTCATGACTGGAGAGAGCCGGGCGGCAGAGGTGGCATTGGAACCAAATAGATCGATGAGCTCAAGCATACTCGATTCCTTTGGGATGGTCAACCTGCGGACGACGTCGTCGTAGGGGTTGATGCAATAACTGAAGGTGGCCATGGGGAAAGGAGAAACAGTTGTACATGAAGACACCCGATCATTTGGAAGTAGTGCGAGAACTTGATCTCCTTGGTCCTGGGTGGACAGAAAAATGTTCGGAAGGTGGAGGGCATACGACTATGAGCGACTTGGAGAAAATGTAAGTAAAAGCGGGCAAGGCGGGAACGCATCGTCCTCCTCTCCCTCTTTATTACACATTTGTCTTCGGTGATCCTATCGATATGTTTCCTTGGCCTCGAAGGGTGGCACGTTTATGCTTGTCGCATTGCGGAGGCGATGTAGTATATCGTTGCGGAGTGCCAAGGGACGAATTGAGAAGGATTGCAAACATGATGAGCGAGGTTCATGTTGCGCTAATAATAAAGGTACGACATACAATAGCAGGGACCAAAAGTGGTCATGGACAAAAAAGCACGGGGACTATCGCGTCGGTACGCGATATGTAAGAGTTGAATAGTCCGTTGGTACAACATCGTGACATGGACACGCTCACGAGGCGGTGCCCTGACCTCCGCCACAATCCTCAGTACCCACATCTCGCCTTGCATCTCGCCGTCTTTCCTCACAGTAGACCAGCCCACCTGCCCATATTTCTTTCCAACTCGTGATATGACTGATCAGTCAGGATCCACCCGTTTTTGGACTCGTTTCGAGCATGCCTTGCAGGCTTACCAAACGACAACGGGCGTCATATTGGCGGAGCATCCCCTCGCTGTGCAACTTCAAAGCTGCCGCTCCATCGACTCCATGACGGCAATTCTTCAATATGAAGCACGAGCCTTCAGTGATCTCCCAGCAAGCGATAGCATAATGAAGGCGATAGAGAATATCGTATCGATTCTATGCGCCATTTCTGCTACGTCTTCCTTTCGCGATGCTACAGGCCTGGTACGAAATGAGGGGTTGATAGCACGCTTCCACATCCCTGACATGATTTACAGTCATTCCAACCTGCGAAAGCAATACTTGCGTGCATCGCTATCCTACTTGCTGTATGTGCCCATCCTGAGTTCGTATTTGGGTATCCTTGAAACATCCGAGTGAACCAGGCGTCCCAAGGCGTCATTTCCAGCCTCGATGCGCTGGTCGAGTTGGTCGAGTCCATCGAACGTTTTCTTAGTCGTCTCGACATATACACTCGGATCACTCCTACGCCCTCAATAAACGAGATCGTAGTCAAGATAATGGCTGAGTTACTCTCCACGCTCGCTCTTGTGACCAAAGAGCTCAAGCAGGGACGATCAAGTGAGTCCCTTCTCGCTGATTTGACATCTTACTGAGCGCAAGACAGTCAAATTCGTAAAGAGACGTTTCGGAGAGAAGGACATCGAGGCTGTCCTACAGAGGCTGGACCGACTCACACATGACGAGGCTCGGACTACCGCAACTCAGACTCTCGAGGTCGTCCACGGTCTCGTCCAGGGTATGAGGGCGATCCTGGACGGTGAGGAGACGTAGTTGGATTGTGAAGCCCGACGTCTGTTGAATACCCTTCCATCTAGACGGCCAAGCATCCGTTGATAGTATTCGAGAAGCCCTCGGTATGTTTTTTTGGCTATTGGCGACGAGCTAGTTCCATGTCTGATCGAGCACTAGAAATCTTACATCAAATGGCGAGCGACATGAACAAGCGGAAACGTCAGTTATATTTCCCAACGTTGTCATCGCTGCATGAAATCACATTGTAATTGTCTGGCAGGTGAAAGGCTGCGACAAGATATTTGTCGTTGGCTGTCTCCGCCTGACCCATGGAAAAATCACAATCTTGCTTGCGGATCGCGGCATACCGGGACCGGGGCGTGGTTCTTTCAAGGCGACACGCTCTCAGAATGGAAGGCATCCGGACCGAGTTCACTTCTATGGATTCATGGCAAACGTCTGTTTTCGCCCAGAACTTACTCCTTCGCAGTGACTGATAGTTTTCTCCTTTCTAGCGGGTGCTGGAAAAAGTGTGCTGTGGTACGTTAATCCTTCGATATTTTTATATTTTTTCTTGACAACTTGCGGTGTCGACCAGTTCCACAATCATCGAGGAGATCGAGACCATGCGCAAATCCGGGCTTGCATCACTCGCGATATTTTACCATGACTTTAGGGAGGGCCAAAAGAAGGGCCTGCGTGGGCTGCTCTCATCGGTTCTATTCCAGCTTTGTGACCAATCCGACTCCTACCACGATATGCTTTCGACTTTCCGTTCGACACACCGCGATGGTGAACAAAGCCCTCGTGACGACGAACTTGTCCGGTGTTTAAAAGGTTTGTTGGGAATGCGAGGACAAGCACCCGTCTATCTGATTATCGACGCCTTGGACGAATGTCCAAGTACATCCGCCATGCCGTCACCCCGCGAGGAAGTCCTAAGACTAGTGGTAGAGCTTATAGAGTCACGACTTACGAATCTACGCATATGCGTCACTAGCCGACCTGAGACAGACATCAAACTTGTTCTTGAGCCCCTGACATTCCATTCCGTTTCAATACACGACGAGAAGGGACAAATAGAGGATATCGAGAATTACATCAGGTTTATCGTCAATACAGATCCGAGGAACCGAAATTGGAGAACGGAGGACAAGCAACTAGTCATTGACGCCCTCACAGAACGCGCCGACGGAATGTAGGCATCCAATACCTAATTTTTTGACAACTTTCTCTCTGACCCTGTGATGTAGGTTCCGTTGGGTGTACTGTCAGGTTGTCTATCTTCGCGGCTGCCACCCAGGAACTATCCGTCATGCCCTGGCCGAATTGCCAGACACGCTTGACGAGACATATGAACGTACCCTACGGGAGATCAATAAGGCAGACTGGGAACTTGCGCATCGGCTTTTTCAGTGTGTCACCGTCGCCTCTCGGCCGCTCCTTGTCGAGGAACTTGCGGAGTTTCTCGCATTTGATTACAAGGCAGGACTGATTCCGAAGTTTCGCGAAGATTGGCGCCTGGAAGACCCCGTAGAGGCAGTTCTGTCTACTTGTTCCACTTTGCTTTCCCTTGTCCACGTCGATGACTTCAGAGTCATACAATTTTCCCACTTCTCTGTCAAGGAATTCTTGACGTCTACCCGGTTTGCCGAAAAGCATGACATTATTTCCCGCCATTACTATATCGCTATCACTCCCGCTCATACCGTCGTCGCGCAAGCATGTCTGGGTATCTTACTTCACCTGGATAAAACTGTCACCGAAGACAGTCAGGAGAAATTTCCTCTCGCCGAATACGCCGCCGAGCACTGGTTTGAGCATGCCCGTTTCGAGGGAGTGCCACAAAACGTAGAAGGGATAAAAGAGCTACTTGACCCGAAGAAGCTACATCTTTCTGTTTGGCTCTCGATATACGATCCATTTAGCCCAATGCGGATGCGAGACGAACGGGCGGGAAGCCCATCGCCACCCCGTGGTACTCCTTTACATTACGCGGCTTATTGCGGCTTACACACCGTGGTGAAGACTTTGGCAACTGAGCACCCACAGGACGTTCAGTCTCAGGATATCTATGACGAGTCAACTCCTTTGCATCTGGCTTCAGGAGAGGGGCATATGGAAATCGCACGCATCCTCGTCGAGCACGGCGCCGACGTGACAGCCCAGGACAAGAGCAGGTCAACTCCTCTCCATGACGCGTCTCAATATGGTGGTGTGGAACTCGCACGGTTCCTCATCGAGCACGGCGCCGACGCGACAGCCCAAAATAAATACGGGTCGACTCCGTTACATCGTGCATCGTTCATTGGCAATGTAGAACTCGCACGGCTCCTTGTCGAGCACGGCGCCGACGTGACAGCCCGGACCAAGGACGGCTCAACTCCTCTTCATGGGGCGTCGATCAGGGGGAGTGCGGAACTTGCACAGTTCCTTGTCGAGCACGGCGCCGACACTACAGCCCGGGATGATGAGGGGTGGATTCCGGTGCATATGGCATTGTATAACGAACATGTCGATGTCGCAAGGTCTATCATCGAGCGCGGCGCAGACCCTACATCCAGAGACACAATGGGGTCGACACCGCTGCATCGGGCATCCTTGAGCGGAGATGTGGATCTTGTACGGTTCCTCGTCCAGCATGGCGCCGACGTGACAGCCCAGGACAGCCGCGGTACGACTCCACTTCATCAGGCCTCTAACGGGCCTGTGGATCTCGCCCGGTCCCTCATCGCGAACGGTGCAGAAATCACAGCCCAGGACGACCGCAGGTCGACACCACTGCATTGGGCATCGTTTGGCGGTAATGTTGAACTCGTGCAGTTCCTCGTCGAGCATGGCGCAGAAGTGACAGGCCAGGACTTCCGCGGGTCGACACCACTGCATTGGGCATCGTGTAGCGGATATTTGAACGCGCGCTTCCCTGTCAAGCACCGTGCCGACGCGATGGCTGAGGATGAGGACGATCCGACTCGGCGGCATGGGGCATTGACATTTGGTTTTGTGGACGTCGCGCAGTTTCTCGTTGAGCATGGTGCGGACGCCACGGCCCAGGACTGGCATGGTTCGACCCCGCTGCATGACGCATCGTCTAGCGGAAATATGGACCTCGTACGGTTCCTCATCGAACATGGCGCCGACGCGACAATCGGGGATGGGGATGGTTCAACTCCTCTTCATCAGGCATCTCTTAGCGGAAATGTCAATCTCGCGCAGTTCCTCTTCGAGCACGGCGCCGACGTGACAACCGAGGCCGAGGACGGTTCGACTCCGCTCCATCAAGCGTCGCTCAGTGGTCATCTGAGTCTAGTGCGGTTCCTCGTCGAGCACGGCGCCGACGTGACAGCCGGAGCCAAGGACGGTTCGACTCCGCTCCATCAAGCGTCGCTCAGTGGTCATCTGGATCTGGTGCGGTTCCTCGTCGAGCACGGCGCTGACGTGACAGTCAAGGCCGAGGACGGTTCGACTCCGCTACATTATGCGTCATATGATGCCAACTTGGATCTAGCGCGCTTCCTCGTCGAGCACGGCGCCGACACGACAGCTCAGGATGAAGATGGGTTAACTCCGTTGCGAAATGCGTTGTTATGTGGTCATGTGGATCTAGCACGGTTCCTCGTCGAGTATGGCGCCGACGTAACAGTTGTGGATGGAGACGAGTCAACTCCACTGCATCGGGCGATTGATGGAGGTCATGATGATCTTGCACGCTTGCTTGTCGAGTACGGCGCGGACGTGACGGCCCGTGACTACCGGGGGTCGACTCCGCTGCACCAGGCAGCATCTCACGGAAACGTGGATCTCGCACGCTTGCTCGTCGAGCACGGCGCAGACGCGATGGCCCATGACAACCGCGGATCGACTCCGCTTCACCAGGCGTCGTTTAAGGATGATGTGGAACTCGCACAGTTCCTCTTCGAGCACGGCGCCGATGCGACAACCAAGGACGACCGCGGGCTGACCCCACTACACCAGGCATCGAAATGTGGTCATGTAAATCTCGCACGCTTGCTTGTCAAGTTCGACGCAGATGTGACGGCTCAGGACGACCGCGGATGGACCCCACTGCACGGGGCGTCGTTCGATGGACCTGTGGAACTCGTGCTGCTCCTCGTCGAGTACGGCGCCGATGTGACAGCTCAGGACGGGCGCGGGTCGACTCCGCTGCATAATGCGTCGTTAGGTGGTCATGTGGAACTAGCGCGATTCCTCGTCGACCACGGTGCGGACGCGACAGCCCACGACGAGGATGGGTCGACTCCGTTGCATTGGGCGTCGGAAGGAGGTCATATGGATCTCTCGCGCTTCCTCGTCGAGCACGGTGCCGATATGACAGCCCAGGATAACCGCGGGTTGAATCCGTTGCATCTGGCGTGGCTTTGGGATCACGTAGACCTCGCGCGGTTCCTCACTGAGCACAGAGACGCCGTGGCAGCCCAGGCTACTCCGCAGATCCAGCAGCCCACATGTACAATATCATGAATCAGATTCGATACCTGGTAGGGTAGCAGATGGATATATTTCATATCTATTGCGACTTGATGCCGACATGATCTTGGGTATGACCGTGACAGCAACTGCATAATATAACAATATATACAAATTGATATTGAAGATTTTTTGAACAGGAGATAAGGATAACCAAATACGATACACTCCTATGGATGAGTTGTATGTACCTGTGAACCAACATTCTCCCCAGTCGCTAGCAAGAGAGGATCGTACTTCGCTTCGATAGTTTTTCGTTTGAGTTGCTTGGGGGCGAGGACATAAAGGATTTTTCAGACGCAGTAGTACTCCGAGGACCACGCCGTGAGTTCGAATAGGAAGGAAAGGGGAAAGCAAGAACACAGGCGGTCGGCGATCGCTAGGACCATGGACGCGCGAGTGAAAGAGAGCCCGAGCTGAGGAAGAGCGAGAAAAAAAATCACACCGAAAGGGGAGGGGGAACCGGGCACAGGGGGGGTCTTTCGACAAGGCAGGGGCCGGGCTTTTTATTGCTCGAGGAATGAATTATTTACAATATATTTTACTTGTTCCACTGGCAAAGCCAGCAAAGAGCAGGAGTACAAGAGCATGCGGGCAATGCGGAGAGGAAAATCGTCGGCCGAAAGCGCAAACCCGGGACGAGTAGCTCACCTAGCAAAAAGTGAGTTAAGACAAAAGGGGGATAGGAGTAATACCCAGAAGGCAAGGTTGAATGGAGTGCTTTCTACTAAGTCAATACGGGTACGGAAGGCGCGCGCTGCGTTGAAGCCGAGGTCGGCCGAGGGGTACTGGACGTTCGAGGGGCTTGAGCGGTGGGTGGTGGAGGGGCGTCGGATGAGCGCTGTCACGCGTTCCAGGCTCAGGCGCTTTTCAATTTTTCTTGGCACAAAGCTAAGACAAACTGAGTCGAGAAATCACCTTGGCACGTCTATATTTAATTTTTGGAACTTTTTTCGAAGTCGAATTGCGTTTTTCCTCGCATGCCCTCAGTCAGTGTCGCAAAATCGGGAGGGAATTGTAATTATTATAACCGATTTATAACTCGCTTAAAATACATTTATATAACACCGATCAATTATAATGCCCCTTCCTTATCACAGTAGACTGCCGCCGTATTGCAGTAAGAAGTGTTCAAGTACATCCAAATATGACTAGTGGCTTGTGATGGATGGATGACACCATGACACCGTACTGACCAACGATTCTGCCGCCCATGATTCTGTCCTGGTCACTGGCAGCTACTCGAGAACATCCCATTCAACCTTGGCAGCCCGGGGCCCCTGGCGCCGGGTTATACAGAACATCCCTAGCGTCTAACCACTGTTTTGGATCGTTGCAACATAAATGAGATGGATGATGCTATCGTGATGAATGTTTTGCCCCCCGTGCCCTTCTCCGCTCCTCATTCGCAATGTCCTACTCCGTCTCAACTCCTACTCCCTTATTCTCACAGTCAGAAACACCAAGCGCCCAGCCTTCTCCGGCGAGGTCAGTCTCACACGTGACCTCGATGCTGAAGTGTTTGACAGTGCTCCTCGAAGGGTTCTGCAAGATGCCTTGGCCGAGTTGAAGGGCCTCGCCAATATAATACAGTCGTCGGTCGAGCAGATCGAAGCAGTCGTCATTGCCAATTCGTTCACCTTCCCCTCTCCAGAGTCGCCGTTTAGTTTTGAATCTGAGGCACCACGCATGCATCCTGCCATACAGTCGGCCGGATTGCTCATTACATCCGCCGCGGCGCAACTTATGACGCTCGTGAGGCCCGCGCCGATCACAGTGCTCGATGTAGAGATGCAGGTGAGGTCGAAAGTTTCTCAGGCTCAGGCCATAGTCTATTGCTCACGATGTGGGAACGACGAAGTTCCATGTCTGCAGCGCAATGCGTGTTGCGACCAGTACGCATGTTGCTGAAATCCTTCGGGACGCTGGCCCCAAGGTAACGTCATACCCTTACACGACTTTGTAACCACCCCGACCTTCTGTCACGTAGGGAAAACATGTCCAGGATATTGCGAAGCCCACTGACGTCCACCCCAGAAAGTTGGGTACGTTTCAGGAAGGTTTATATATTTCCCTCCATTAATTTTACCAGCTCGCATCCTCCGCCTCCTTGCTACGAATCATATATTCATCGAGGTGACCCCAGACATATTTGCCAATAACCGTCTATCCTCTGTTTTGGACACCGGAAAGTCTGTCGAGGAGCTGTTGACAAGGTTGGCCTGGAGTTCAATGGTTAGGGGAAACCTACTAACGATTACCAGTCCTGAATCGAAGCATGTAGGAACTTACGGGATGGCATCCATAATCGAACTTGCGTAGGGGTTGTCCACTGGATCTTCTACATTATTCAAATTTTAGTTCTGACGTGTTTCTGTAGCCTAGACGAGGGCTTCGAAAGCTCCAGTTATCTGACCGAAACTATTCTTGACCCTGAATTCGGACATGCCAATGAAGCCAACAAGAGTGCTTTTAACAAAGCATTCAATGTCGAGGTTGATTTATGGAGCTGGCTCGAACGTCCAGATGACAGATTACGCCTTACTCGATTCGGAGCTGCCATGAACGGCCTGAGGAACATGTGCTTCAAGGATGCCATCCTCGGAGGTCGGTCATACCGCGCGGCTTTGCAAACATCATCTGACTTCGAAATATTGAACTGGTAGGGTACGCCTGGGGAAAGCTTCCCGAGGGTTCATTGGTTGTCGACGTTGGAGGTGGCGTGGGCTCGCAGTCATTGGCGCTTGCCACTCATTTCCCCCGCCTTCGCTTTGTTGTCCAGGATCGCGAGTCCGTCTTAGCGGATGCAGTCCAGGTACGTGAATCGACCTCTTCAAGTACAATACAGTATGTACCTGACAATACACTTGCCACAGTTCTGGAAGAAGAACATGCCCGACGCACTTGAGTCCGGTCGCGTGAATCTCCAAGGTTTGTCCATCTGCATATGCACTGCACCAAGGCTACCCACCGACATTTGATTACCAAGGCCATAACTTCTTTGAGCCACAGCCTGCACAGCAAGAGGATATATCCGTCTTCGTTGTTTGCCAGATACTCCACGACTGGGCTGATGAGTATTGCCTCACCATACTGAAACACCTGCGCGCTGCCGCCGGCCCTAAGACCCAACTCGTCATCATTGACCGGCTGATAGCATGTGCCTGTGATGAACCTGTTGCGCATGAGATCCCCGGTGCAGATCTTCTCGTACCTCCGAAGCCATTGCTCCCAAATTTCGGTCGTGCGACCTCAATGGTATACAATTCCGACTTGATGGTAGGAAGAGCGTACCAAAAAGCCGGTTTGACCTGAGCTGACGTTTTCACGCCCCAAAGATGATGACCTATTTCAACGGCCAAGAAGCACGATAACCCATCTTCGTGACCTGCTCGACCAGGCAGGTTGGAAGTTCTCTGCTGTACATGATGACTTGCCTACTGCAATCAGGTTCAGAAAGACGGTTGCTGTTCCGAATTAGGGTTCTGATTTGTCGAGCTTGATGGCAACGCGCGATCTGTACTGTACTCGTAGTCAAAAATTGAAAGCTGATTATCCTTTCCTGCATCGCCACCGTCAGTATCAGCCAGGAATGAGTCTTGTCGGGCGTCCGTAAAGGTAAGAAGGACAGCTTGGGACTTACTGTCTCCGAGTCACGGCGCGCATTGCATCGTGAGATTAACCCTTCCGATCCTGAAAACAAGTCCTTGAATGGCGTCTGTTTAACGGATTGATTCTTTGACCTTACCATGGGAAGGAGCTATGGGAGCGAGAGGTCAAACTCGCTCGGCACTGCACGCACAAATGTACGTAGTCCCTGATCACGGCCAATGATGAGGTTAACAACAAAATATGAGCGTCGTACAGCAAGCAGCCCGAGGCCAGTATCTCCGAGTCGTTATGATATTATGTCAGGGTCCAGGCACTCTTCGATGGCGCCTTGAGCGAGTCGAGAAGACTTGACGGCGGAGATAATCAATCCTCGTAAGCTACTTCAAGAGCAAGCATCGACATTTCCGAGCCCATCCAGCCTTCGATCTTTGTCTTTTAGTATCAGTCGGTGCACGTTTATATAGACGATGATGATTTCGCAATACCTTGAATAGCGTACAAGGGGCCGGAACGTAGACATGTCTAGTAAATACCTCGACAGATGATAACCTAGTTCGAAACAGCGGTCACCTGATCGCCAACGGCGCGTCGTGATATACGGCGATGAACTTCCAACCAGCGTTCGCGAAGATAGGCGATCGTGCATTCCTGGCCGTTGTTGAACTCCATCATCTTTGCGGCATACAAGGACAAAGACGTCAACTCAGTCCTTTCGTCGCAGATTTGATTTTCGCTTTTGCTTACCATGACGTTGGTATCGTACGACCCCCAAGTTTGGGAGCAGTGGCTTGGGCGGCACGGGAACATTTGCGCCCGGGATCTCGCGCGTCGTGGCTTTGTCACAGGCACAGGCTATCAGCTGTTTGACGATGACAAGTTGGGTAGGCCCGGTGGGCGCGCAGGTGTTTTAGTATGGTGAGGCAATACTCGTCAGCCGAGTCGTGGAGTACTTCGCAGACAAGGAGGACGGAGATATTCTCTTGCTGCGCAGGCTATGGCTCAAAGAAGTTATGGCCTTGGCGATCAAACGTCAGTGGGCGGCCCTGGTGAAGAGGAATTGCAGGTGGACGAATCTTGGAGCTTCACGCGACCAGACTTAGGTGCGTCGGGCATGTTGAATCCACGTGGCTCGATTGCATCCGCTACGACGGACTCGCGGTCCTAGACAACGAAGCGAAGGTGAGTGACGGGTAGCAAGCGTCAACGACTGCGAGCCCACGCCACCTCCAACACGACAATCAGCGAGCCCTCTGAGAGCTTTCCCCAGGCGTACGCCGCTGGTTTGATATTTCAAGGTCAGATCATGGTCTGTGAGGCTGCGCCGGTGGCGGTGAGCTCAAGGGGGTACCTCGTCTACTACTGTAGTAGGCTTGGCTGAATCAAACATGACAAAATACCACCAAACATGCAAAACAGTGCATCAATTCCTCTGAAATCTCCCGTCCACTGGAAGACCACATACTAGCTAGAGTATTGAACAAACTCACTTTCGCCCGACATACGTGGTCTAGCGGTGTATTTTCCCTAGCATTGACATTCGCCCCAACTCTCTGCCCATCACATCTTACCGTCTGCCATCACATTCCCACGACTAATCTCCACGCTGCCTCCCTTCCTTCTAAAAGCCACATTTCTTCCCGCTCTTGATAATGGCCGACCAGTCAGGATCTACTCGTTTTCGAGCCCGTTTCGAGTCTGCCCTGCAGGCTTACCAAGAGACGACGGGCGTAACGTTGGCCGAGCATCCGCTCACCGCGCAACTTCGGAATCCCCGCTCCGCCGAATCCGAATCCATCAGGACAATTCTTAAATGCGAAGCACGAGCGTCCAGTGATCTCCTAGGAAGCGATAGGACCATGCGGTCAATAGAGAGTACCGTATCAATGTTATTCACCCTTTCTGCCGCGGCCTCCTTCGGCGACGCGATCGACCTGGTACGTCAGCAGGCACCGATGGTGTTTCCACATCCCTGACCGGGTTTTTTTACAGCCATGCCCACCTGCGAAAGCAATAATTACTGCCCTCGCTATTCTGTTTTCCGTATGTGTCATTCTATCGTTACTATATAGATTCCCTTGTGACACCCAAGTGAGCCAGGCGGCCAAGGACACTAACTCTAACCATGACGCACTTGTCGACTTGCTCGTGTCCGTCGATCATCTTCTTATCCGTGTTAATATCTTTACACGGGTCCCTCCTACGCCTGCGATGGACGAAATGATGTTCAACATCATAGTGGAGTTACTTTCCACGCTCGCTTTGGCGACCAAAGAGCTCAAGCACGGACGATCGTGTGAGTCCATCTTCGTTGAAGTGTTGCCTTTACTCAACGCAGTACAGTGAATCTCGTAAGGGAAGGGGAGAAGGACATCAAGGCTGTCCTGCAGAGGCTGGACCGGCTCACGCAAGATGAGGCTCGGACTACTGCAGCACAGACTCTCGAAGTCGTCTACGGTCTCATCCAGAACTTGAATATGAGGGTGGTTATGAACGGTGAGCAACCTTGCTCGTCTTGTAATCTGAGCCTGCTTATTCCTCTTCCATCTAGACGGCAAAACGTCCATCGACGGCGTCAGGGAAGCCCTCGGTACGTTTTGTTGGCGAGGGCGAACTAGTTCCGTGTCTGACTGAGCTATAGAAATCCTTCATCAACTGGCGGGCGGCATGAGCAGGTCGAAACGTCGGTCATTCCCTGTCGTTGCCATTGCCGACAGGAAGCACTGAGATCGTCCGGCAGGTGACAAATTACGGACAGATATTCTAAACTGGCTCTCTCCGCCGGATCCATGGAAAAATCACAACATCGCCTGCGCATCGCGGCACACCGGGACCGGGACGTGGTTCCTTCAAGGGATCATGCTCTCAGAATGGAAGGCATCTGAACCGAATTCGCTGCTATGGATTCACGGCAAACGTCAGTTGCCGCCAGCATTTGTTCTTGGTTAAGACTGATGTTTTCCCTTTAGCGGGCGCTGGAAAGAGTGTACTTTGGTATATTGACTCTTCGTTGTTTTTGTCTTGACAACTTATGGTGTCCGCCAGTTCCACAGTTATCGAAGAGATCGAGGCCAAGTGCAAATCCGGGCTGGCATCACTCGCCATGTTTTACCATGATTTCAGGGAGGACCAAAAGAAGGGCCTCCAAGGGCTAGTGTCATCGGTGCTATTCCAGCTTCACGACCAATCCGACTCCTACCACGATTTGCTTTTCAATTTCTATCTGGCACACGGCAAAGGCGCACAAAGCCCCAGCGATAGTGGACTTGTTCGGTGTTTAAAAGATTTGCTGGAACTCCCGGGACAAGCACCGGTCTATCTGATTATTGACGCCTTGGATGAATGTCCAAGCACAACTGCCATGCCGTCACCCCGCGAGCAAGTCCTGAAACTTGTGATACAACTTATTGAGTCACGGCGAACAAATATACGCATATGTGTCACCAGCCGACCCGAGACCGACATCAAGGCAGTTCTTGAACCCTTATCTTTCCGTTCCGTTTCTCTACACGACGAGATCGGACAGATGGAGGACATCGAGAGTTATATCAGGTCGGCCATCAACGTAGATCCAAAGAACCGAAGGTGGAAACGGGAAGACAAGCAACTGGTGATTGATGTCTTGACAGAACGCGCCGACGGAATGTAAGCACCCTATGTTTTACTTGTTGACAACTCTCGCTCAGACCCATGTCATAGGTTCCGTTGGGTGTATTGTCAGATTGTCTATCTTCGTGGCTGCCATCCAGGGCGTATCCGTCATGTCCTTGCCGATTTGCCGGAGACTCTCGATGAGACTTATGAGCGTGCCTTGCGGGAGATCAAGAAGGCAGACTCTGAACTTGCCCACCGACTCTTTCAGTGTGTTGTCGTCGCTTCCCGGCCGCTGCGTGTCGAAGAACTGGCCGAGTTTCTCGCATTTGATTTCGAAGCGGGACCGATTCCGAAATTTCGTGAGGATTGGCGCTTGGAAGATCCCGTAGAAGCAGTGCTGTCTACGTGCTCCACATTGCTTTCCCTTATCAACGTCAATGACTCCGCCGTCATACAATTTTCACACTTCTCCGTTAAGGAGTTCTTGACATCTTCCCGCTTCGCCGACAAATGTGATACAACCTCCCGTCGTTACCATGTTTCTATGACGCCCGCGAATACCCTCGTCGCGCAAGCATGTCTGGGTATTCTACTACACCTGGACGAAAACATCACCAGAGACAGCCTGGTCAAATTCCCGCTGGCCAAATACGCCGCCGAGCATTGGGTTGAACATGCTCGTTGTGAGGGTGCGATGGAAAATGCAGAGGAAGGTATGAAACAGCTGTTCAACCCGAGGAAATCTCATCTTGCGGTTTGGCTCTGGATACACGATCCAATTCGGCCTCATGAACGACCGGAAATGCCGTCGCCACCCTGTGGAACCCCCCTACACTATGCCGCTTTTTGTGGCTTATACACTGTTGCAAACCTTTTGGCCATCGAGCACCCACAAGATGTGCATTCTGGAGACGGCTTTGACACGTCAACTCCATTACATGTGGCATCAAAACAGGGACATGTGGAAGTGGCACGCGTCCTTCTCGACCATGGCGCGTGCATGACAGCTCCGGATATGTACCAGCGGACCCCGCTGCATTGTGCATCCAATCATGGCCATGTGGATCTCACCCGGTTCCTCCTCGAGCAAGGCGCCAATGTCTCAGCCAAGACCCCCTTCTGGAGTACTCCGCTGCATTTGGCGTCCTCTAACGGTCATTTCGATCTCATGCGGTTCCTCGTCAGCCACGGCGCCGATGTATCGGCCAAGGACAAAGTACGGCGTACTCCACTACATCTTTTGTTGTGTCATTATCGTCGTGTCGACTCAGATCTTGTGCGATTCCTTGTCGAGCACGGCGCTGACGTGTCAGCCAGGGACAAGGACCAGCTGACTCCACTGCATCTCGTGTCAGAATATGGTCATGATGTGGATCTTGCGCGGCTCCTTGTCGAGCGCGGCGTCGACGTGTCGGCCAAGAACAAGCATGAGAACACTCCGCTGCATCTGGCATCGAAACTTGGTCACGTGAATCTCGCGCGGTTCCTCGTCGAGAACGGCGCCGAAAGTTCAACCAAGAACAAGGTGCAGCGGACTCCGCTGCATCTGGCATTAGAAAAAAATCATGTAGATCTCGCGTGGGTCCTCGTCGAGCATGGCGCCGATGCGTCAGCCAAGGACAAGGAACTGTGGACTCCATTGCATCAGGCATTGACTTATGGTCATGCGGATCTTGCGCGCTCCCTCATCGAGCACGGCGCCGACGTGTCGGCCAAGGACAATAGCCAACGGACTCCACTACATCGAGCGTCGGAACATGGTCATGTGGATCTCGCTCGTATCCTCATTAAGCGCGGCGCCGACGTGTCAGCCAAGGACAAGGACTGGTCAACTCCGTTGCATTGTGCGTCGTCCGGTGGTCATGTGGATCTTGCGCGCTTCCTCGTTGAGAACGGCGCCGATGTGTCAGCCAAGGACAAGAACCGGCGGACTCCACTGCACTTCGCGTCGTCCTTTGGTCATGGGGATCTCGCGGAGTTCCTTGTTGACCACAGTGCCGAGACGCTACGACACAGTCCCACAGATCCAACAGCCCACATGGATATGATGCATATGGTGTCCATACCAATAGGAAATGATTCTATTGTACATGTACAGTTACTGTTACATCATGCAGACCAACCGGTGGTAAGAGAACCCGGCTTACTACAGTAGCAAGTCAGACCCAATGTAAATCGTGGTTTACAGATCGAAGCCTACGTGTGCCACAGTGAACATGGATGAACAAAGGTGATAGAAAAATGAGGTGGTGAGATATACGAAAGAGAAAGCGTTTTGTGTTTGTGAAAAAGGGCCGGCACGCGTACGACAGACCCGCTGCCACCGTCGGTGACAGGACGACGAACGTACAGTCCACGGCATCTCCGAATCCTCCGGCTCACTCTCATCCCCACCGTCGTTATCCCCGCGGGGCACGCCTCGCCGAGCTCCCAACTTCGCTCCCCGTCGACGCTTTGTCCATCGTCCCCGAGCGAGGAACCGAGGAGCCTGCCGAACCTGTCTTTCCGGCAGTGCCAGTTGGACGGTTCGCGTCCCCGCCCGTTCTGTTGAAAATGACGTTGCATGGCTTCTCTTTTTCTTTCACTGGCATATTGTCCAGGAGGCCCTCATTCAATCCTTCAAGCTATTTACGAATGACCCACGTGTAACTGTGAGGCCTGCCTTGATGTGGATGCCTCTGAGAACAGCAAGAAGGGTGGATGCCGAGGACTGCAGACTGTAAATGTGCGGACATAAAGATTAAACCTGGGGCTGACTGACTATTTGAGGTATTGGTCGGAGATTTATGGGCCGAATCATGAATTCTGCTTTGAATCCCCTTCTGTCGGAACGGCCAGAAATTGTCCGTTGAAGAGAGCGACGCGCGAAGCAGATAATTATCTGACCGCGGTGAGAAAGGAGCTGAGGGATATGTAGATGACAGTCGACTATCCTCCTTGAAGAAGTTGCCGGAAATTTTCCTTGGACTACCGATTCGGGTCGGGTTGAAATCTGGGCACGTGGTTGTGGGCGCGGATGAGGATGCATGATTCATGCCCCCGGATGAAAGCAAAAGAACCAGGAGTATGGGCACCACCCGGGCATGCAGAGCGAGGGGTAAGCTGTTGGCCGAGGTCCTGGTGCTCGTGGATGCTAGTTCGGCTGCTGGAAGGGAGAGGAACCTGAGTCATAACAGGATTGGAACCGAACACCTCGACAGGCTCGAGTACAGACAGACAGAGATCTCCAAGGTAACATGATATTAGAAGCGAGGCCTAGAATCGGTCCTAGAATCAACACACGTTCCTCATGATGCTGTACGCTGGTAAATTATAAAGTGGGGTGATCACCCTGCGAGACGAGGTGGAAGAGGACGTGTCTGAGAGTGAAAAAGGTGACAGATGGATGGGCAGAGTACATCGGAATATCCGATCAATTGTGGGGTGGTCTTGCTGAGATTACAGCCCTCTTGGTCCCGTGAAGGTGTAAAGGTGTCGATGGAACAGGTCCAATCCGGTCGCAAGATTGTGGGGGAGGAGCTGGACCTGGAAGGGGTGATTGGACTTGGCGGGAGGAGATCGTATGACGATGAACGACTGGTCGAGAAATGGAATACAGTTTCGTCGGTAATGCACGTGCTTCCACTGGCACGTGCTGCGTCCTGGTCTTCGCGGGTATAGAGCGAGAATTGAGCGCATTGAGCGATACACACCCGGTAGGTGACAGTATCGAGCCGTTCACCTCCGACAACTCTGCTAGTGTCTCACTACTCCGCTCTATATCATCGTCTTGGCCTCGGGACGACGACATCTCTGAGTCCACCCGCTCACAAACTACGGTGTTCAACACACTCACTCGTGCAACAAACACGGTCCATGGCCGCCAAATGACGCCCATTGCAGCGGAGTGTGCCCATACTCGTCCTTGGCTGAGATGTCGGCGCCGTGCTCAATGAGGAGTTTCGCAAGATCTGCATGACTCAGTTTCAACGCCCAATGCAACGGAGTCGGCTGTTCCTTGTCCTTGGCTGACACGTCGGCGCCGTGCTCGATCAGAAGCCGCGCGACATTCACACGGCCCCGTTCTGACGCCCGATGCAGTGGAGTTGACCATCCCCGCTGCACCGGGCGTTGGATTATGGTCACACGGATCTCGTGCGGTTCCTTGTCGAGCACGGTGCCGACGTGTCAGCTAAGGACGAGCGAGGGTGGACTCCGCTCCATGAGGTGTCGGACCGAGCTTATGCAGACCTCGTGCGGCTCCTCGTCGAACACGGCGCAGACGTGTCGGCCAAGGACGACCATGAGTGGACTCCGCTGCATCGAGCGTTGGACCGCGGTCATGCAGATCTCGTGCGGCTCCTCATCGAGCACGGCGCCAATGTGTCAGCTAAAGACGACCATCAGCTGACTCCGCTGTATCGAGCGTTGGAACGTGGTCACGCGGATCTCGCGCGGCTCCTCAGCATGGTGCCGACGTGTCTGCCATGGACAAGGGACTGTCCACTCCGCTGCATCGGGCGTCATACTGTGGTCATGCGGACCTCGTGCGGATCCTCGTGGAGCACGGGGCGCATCTCTCAGCTAAGGAC
>Ga0137394_10000579_pt1 | contig 25694 bp, 21 predicted proteins | sample czobulk116metaG_FD_108278 | JGI IMG/M metagenome (GOLD analysis project Ga0137394, IMG submission 108278) | Vadose zone soil microbial communities from Angelo Coast Range Reserve, California, USA - czobulk1.16 metaG | ecosystem: Environmental > Terrestrial > Soil > Vadose zone | place: USA...
CTTCTTGTGGGCGCTCCGGGGGCGGGCGTACGATTCACGTGAATTTTGAAGGTGAATTCTAAAGGTCTCGATTGAGGTAAGCGGGTGGAAGCTCCAAGACACGCCCGAAAAGCCATTCGGTTCCCTCTGGAGGCACCGATTGTGTTCTGGTGGACAGACACCGGGATTGAAAAACGGAGTGAGGGCCGCACTCATGACATTAGTGAGAGGGGAGCATTCGTTCTTGCCCCTACCTGCCCGCCTTTGGGAATGCAAATCGGGTTCAGGGTCTTCCTGCCAGTACTCCTGGCTTTGAGTCCAAAACGAGTGGAAGCGGTAGGGGAGGTTTTGCGTGTTGAACAGGCCGGCGGGCTTGAGGGACGCGACGGCTTTGCGATCTCGACTCGGCACACCCTATTGCGGTTTAGCGACGATACCCATGAATTAGAAGAGAGTAGCAAGAAGAAGGCGCATGTGAGTTGAAGAGCTAGGTCATTACATGGTTTCGGGTACCGGGATCCATCGGCCGATGCTGGTGAAACTGGACTCGTTACAGGTCGCGGACTGGGAATAGAGATCGCATGTAAGTCACAGGGCGAAGCTATATCTATTCTACAACTCCAAGGGAAGTGAAAAAGCCCTGCATCGCGCAGCTCCTGACCATTCAGAGGGAGACCGTATGACAGAACAGGATCTCAACCACAACTGGTACGCGGTTTGCACGCGCCATCAGCATGAAAAAACTGCGGCTCGAATCTTGGAGTATAAAGAGTTTGAGGTTTTTCTGCCGCTCTATAAGGCGCGCCACAGATGGAAAGACCGGATCAAGGAAGTCACTGTTCCGCTTTTTCCTGGCTACCTGTTTGTCAGGGAAGGGTTCAAGAGATGGCTTGCGATCCTCACCACGCCGGGGGTCAGTAGTATCGTCAGCTGCGGGGGCCAGCCGGCCGCCATTCCATTTTCAGAAATCGAAGGGGTAAAGCGAGTTGTTGAGAGTACTCTGCGCGTTGAACCTCATCCCTTTTTGAAATCCGGTGACTGGGTCAGAGTCAAGTATGGCCCTATTGCAGGAGTGGAAGGCATATTGCTTAGGAAGAAGAACGTCGCTCGACTGGTTCTCTCCGTAGAAATGCTTGGGAAGTCTGCTGCTGTAGAGGTTGATGCAACCGACGTCGAGCGCATACCTGCGGGAGCCCCTAGGATTGATCTCAACCTTCGAACCCGGTCTATTCCCGTGTCGACAGACAGACGGCCCCTGGTTTCTGCGGCGAGAGTCGCCCCTACTCAGACGTTGCTAGCGCCCACCCCGTGATGCTGTATTTGCAAGCGACCAATAAAGTGCCCTTTCCCCGTCAGCGGGCTAGTAGTTCGTTAACCCGCGTGCAGATGGGCGCACTTTGCAGACAGTTGAAGGGGTATCTGCAAAGGAGCCTGAAAACGCTGCCTCATCAAGACGAAAGAGCCATCTGTTTTGCAGTGCTACTCGTCCTCTTATTCAGTGTGGCTGTGGTCCTAGATGGACCGACGGTGCAAGAAAAAGAGGATTCATCTGAGATCCTGCCTTTCTTCGATACAGCTCCTGCGAACGAAGATGAAGATTTGATGGCCGCTGCCTCACCTCTTGGGCGGCCTTCATTCCCGGTCGGACAATCGATTCCTTTTAGGAAATTTAGTTCCACAGTTCGCCCGCCCTTGCTGGAAGGTTACGGCCACAGCTCTTTGGCTTTTGAAGCCAATCAGGGTCAGACCGATTCAAGTGTGAAATTCCTTTCAAGAGGTGTGGGTTACTCCCTTTTTTTCACAGCGGATGAAGCCGTTGTGGTTCTGCGCAGGCCGACAGTCGACGCCAGGGGCCGCAGTGGCGAGTCTCCAACTCCTAACCCAACTTCTGATGCACAGTCGTTTGCGGTGATGCGGATGCGTTTTGCCGGGGCCAACCCTGCGCCTCGGATTGAGGGATCCAAGCAGCTTCCCGGCAAGATGAACTATCTTATCGGCAATGATCCGAAACAGTGGCGGTCCAACATTCTGACTTACGGCCGGGTGCGCTACCAAGAGGTGTATCCCGGCGTCAGCGTGGACTACTACGGAACGCAAGGACAGCTGGAATATGACCTCCAGATTGATCCGGGTGTTGACCCAAAGGTTATCGAACTGGACTATGAGGGCGCGGACAAAGTAAAGATCGACGCTCAAGGGAATCTTCAGCTATTGATTGCGGGCGGCGAGGTGCGCCTGGGCAAACCACGGATCTACCAAATGACCCCTGGCAGGCCGGCACGGCGGAAAACCATCGCTGGCGGGTATGCGCTCAAAGCCGGGGGACACGTAGGCTTTCAAGTAGGCGATTATGACCGGAACCAGCCGCTTATTGTCGACCCGGTGTTGAGCTATTCCACGTATTTGGGGGGAAACGGATACGATGCTGGGACCGCGATTGCTGTGGACGCCTCCGGCAATGCTTATGTCACAGGCTTTACTCGGTCGCCCAACTTCCCAGCCACGGCGGGATCATTCCAAACAATCTGTGGCACGTCGGGTACGTGTAACGGATATTTTACGGACGCCTTCGTGACGAAGCTGACTGCCAATGGCCAGGTCGTTTACTCGACCTTCCTAGGCGGGGGCGGGAATGACATGGGGAAGGCCATTGCCGTGGACGCTTCCGGTTCCGCTTACGTCGCGGGACAGACGTTCTCAAGTAACTTTCCAACGACGGCCGGAGCGTTCAAAACCACTTACGGGGGCGCAGGAGACGCTTTCGTGACCAAGGTGAGCCCTGGAGGGACATCACTTCAATACTCGACGTACCTAGGTGGCAGCGGAATCGACAACGCCGAAGGTATCGCAGTGGATAGTAGTCGGAACGCGTACGTGACGGGTCAGACTTACTCCACAGACTTTCCTACGGCCGCCCCGATCCAAGCCTCCAACGGCGGCAACCAAGACTCTGATGCATTCGTGACAGAAATCAATAGTAGCGGTTCGGCGCTGGTGTACTCGACCTATCTCGGCGGCAGCAGTATGGATTGGGGAAATGGGATTGCAGTGGATTCTTCCGGAAACGCGTACGTTGTGGGTTTGACGCGGTCAGCGGATTTCCCGCTTGCAGGTTCTGTACAAGCAACTTGCGGTGGATGCCCTGGATTTGCCGACGCTTTCGTCGCCGAGTTGGCGCCCAACGGCGGCGCGCTCCTTCACTCCACGTACGTGGGAGGCACTGGCGATGATCACGGGACAGGTGTCGCCATCGATTCCGATGGCAACATCTATATAACGGGCTTTACCTATTCAACCGATTTTCCAATTACAACCGGAGCTTACCAAACCTCTCTGTCGAGTGGGAAATCTGCCGCATTTGTGACCAAAATTGCACCCGACTTCTCTTCACTCGCTTTCTCCACATACCTTCAAGGCAACTCACTGAACTACGGAAAGAGCATCGCCGTGGATACAGGGAATGTTTTCGTCGCCGGACAGACGTTTTCTCCAACGTTCCCTGTATTGAATCCCATACAAAGCGTGTGCACCGCCCCTTCAAGCTGCTATTACGGCACTGGTTTTATTACCGAGCTAAACGCCGCTGGATCAAGCCTGATTTTCTCGACGTATCTGGGAGGCTCGCACGGCGATGACATTGCCAGCATTGCGCTCGACCCCAATGCCAACATTCAAGTGACGGGACAAGCCGTCTCGACAGATTTTCCGACGGCGAATGCCTTTCAGGCGACCTCTGGCGGTAGCTACGGCGATGCCTTCGTCACGAAAATCTCTCTTGAGCCGGGGGCCTCGCTTTCCTCAACAAGCCTAACTTTCGGCAGCCAGAATGTTGGCACCACTAGCGCGCCGCAGACGGTGACCCTCTCCAGTAACGGCACCGCACCTTTACATATCACCGGCATCTCCGCGAGCGGTGATTTTGCAGAAACCGATAACTGCGGGAAGGGCGTGGCTGCGGGGTCAACATGCACATTCAATGTGACGTTCACTCCCACGGCGAGCGGCACGCGCACAGGCACGTTGACCATCAATGATAATGCCGCGGGCAGCCCGCAAACCGTTAGCCTTACGGGCACAGCTACATCTGCTGGCCCGCCCATCGTCGGCTTGTCAACTTCAAGTCTTTCGTTTGGCAGTCAGCCGGTGGGCGCAACCAGCGCACCGCAAAACTTTACGTTGACGAATACCGGTGGCTCACCGTTGACCATCACGGGAATCGGGATCACCGGCCCGAATCCCGGCGACTTCGCACAAACTAATGATTGCGGAACCTCGGTGGCGGCGGGAACCAGCTGCACGTTCAGCGTTACCTTTACTCCCACTGCGAGTGGCAACCGCTTCGCGACCCTAAACGTTACCGACAACGCTGGTGGCAGCCCACAGCATGTAAACCTTGCGGGCACGGGTATCGGGGCGATGGGGACTCTAAATCCGACCAGCCTCTCCTTTGGCAATCAAAGCGTGGGCACAACCAGCGGCACAAAGGGCGTGCAACTGAAAAATACAGGCAATGGCGCGCTGACGATCAGCAGCATCGCGATTAGCGGAACGAATGCTACTGACTTCGCACAAACCAACAACTGCCCCGGTTCGCTGGTCCCCGGCGCGCAATGCAATATCAACGTGAATTTCTCGCCAACGGGCTTCGGGACGCGAACTGCATCCTTGAGTATCTCTGATGACGCGCTCAACGCGCCCCAGACGGCCAGTTTGACGGGGAGTGGAACGACTGGCTTGAAGACCGAGGTAACTTTGTCGCCAAACAAAATTTCGTTCGGCAACCAGCAGATGGGAGCAACGAGCGCCGCTCGGACTACGACTCTCCAGAATACAGGGCACTCGACATTGATCATCACGAATATTGCCATTGCCGGCCCGAATCCTGGTGACTTTGCGCAAACTAACAATTGCGGAATTACGGTGGCGACCGGGGCTAGTTGCACGTTCACCGTCACCTTTACTCCCACTGCGAGTGGTAACCGCTCCGCGACCTTAAACATCTTCGACAATGCAGGTGGCAGCCCACAGCATGTAAACCTTGCGGGCACCGGTATCGGGCCGATGGGGAGTTTGAATCCGACCAGCCTATCCTTTGGCAATCAGAACGTGGGCACAACCAGCGGCACAAAGGGCGTGCAACTGAAAAATACAGGCAATAGCACGCTGACGATCAGCAGCATCGCGATTGGCGGGACGAACGCCACTGACTTTGCACAAACTAACAACTGCCCCGGTTCACTTGCCCCCGGCGCGCAATGCAATATCAGCGTGAAGTTTTCGCCGACGGGCACTGGAACGCGCACGGCTTCGCTGAACGTTTCAGACGATGCCAGCAACACCCCGCAGATGGCAAGTCTCACAGGAACAGGCCAGTAATGACACGCTCCACGTTGCGGTGAGACGGAAGGAGGATGCTCGTGAAAAAGCCAATTGCAATCCTGTGTTGCGCACTGTTGTTGGTTCTTTGTTTGTCCGCCCTCAATTTCAAAGCACAAACTCAGGATGTGGTGCTTGTTGGAGCAGGAGACATTGCCCGGTGCGGACCTGAAAACCTCGCGTATCCGCAGGCTACGGCGACTCTACTCGATTCCATTCCCGGTAGCGTATTTGCCATCGGCGATCTGGCCTACGTGAATGGACTGGAAACTGAATTTACCCGGTGCTTTGATGCCACCTGGGGACGCCATCGCACGCGTCTACACCCAGTGCCAGGCGTGCATGACCTCATCGCTCCAAATGCCTTTGGATATTTCAATTATTTCGGACCTGCCGCGGGCGACCCTACGAAGGGGTACTACAGCTTCAACTATGGCGCATGGCATGTGGTGGTCCTCAATAGTGTTTGCACCCCAGCGCCGACTTTACCTGGAGCTTGCGGAATCAACTCACCCGAGGGGCAATGGCTTCAAGCTGATCTGGCCGCCAACCCCGCCATGTGCACCGCGGCCCTATTCCATAGCCCGCTTTACAGCTCCACAAGTGTCAACGCAACTCCAGCGGTACAGGCTTTCTGGCAGATTCTCTACAACGCGGGCGCTGATTTAGTGATCAACGGTCATGCCCACAACTACGAACGTTTCGCCCCGCAAGACCCTAATGGCAATTTGGATACGGCCAAGGGCATTCGCGAATTCGTGGTTGGAACGGGAGGCGAAACTCTAATGTCTTTTGACACTGCGCCCGCGGCCAACAGCGAAGTCCGGAACAGCACGAGCCACGGCGTCATTCAATTTACTTTGCACCCGACCAGTTACGATTGGCAGTTCATACCAGTTGCGGGTCAAACTTTCACCGACTCAGGCTCCCAAGCGTGTCATTGACAGTAGACGGCTGCTTCTGGCGGCACTACCGGGGTTAGCACGATTTTTCCTGATGTAGTTGCTTTTTGCAGAAATGATGAGTTCGCCTGTTCGTAGGCAGAGGAAGAGCGCGAAAAAGTGAGCCGGGTACGAACATTCATCCAGGACGACATTCCTCAGGTGGCAGCCCTGAAGTGGAGATTCTTGCGCCACGGCAGGGGTTCACCGCCCCCAACGATGGAAAGCTATTTCCGGGAGCTTTTCTTTCACGGTCCATTCTCGGAGAAAACTCTGCCTTCCCTGGTCTATGAGAATGAACATGGAAGAGTGGTGGGCTTTCTGGGAATCTTGCGACGTCGCATGTCGTTGAACGGCAAGCCTATTGAAGTTGCGGTCGGTACCTCCTTGGTCGTCGAGCCAGACAGCCGCTCCACGATGGCGGGCCTGAAACTGATTAACTGCTTTCTCTCGGGGAAACAAGATCTGGCGATCACCGATACGGCGAATCACCTAACTCAACAATTATGGACGAGGCTCGGAGGAAGCAAGGCGTCGTTGTACGACATGCATTGGTCGCGCCCACTTCGGCCGGCCCTCTATGCGGTCTACGCCGCGTGTCGCTTTGGAAGGGGCCCCGTTTCTAAGGCCTTTGCGCTTGGCTCCAAGCCCGTTTGCAGAATCGTGGACGCCATCGCTGCGAGGATGCCATCCAGCCCTTTTCGCCAGCGGCCACCATTGATCTCGGAAGAAGAACTAACGGTGGAGGCACTGCTTGCCTGTATGCGCGACTTTCCGGATCCCCGTTCGCTACGGCCAGAGTATGACAGAGATTCCGTAAGGTGGCTTCTGGATTTCATGGGCCGAATGAACGCCTGCGGAAGTCTTCGAAAAGTACTTTTGCGAAATAGGGAGGGCAAGATTATTGGCTGGTATCTGTACTACTTCAGGCCAGGAAGCGTCGGCGAAGTCGTACAAGTTGGGGCATCCCATTCCTCGGTTGATGCGGTATTCGATCATCTCTCTTACGACGCATGGACTCATGGTGCAATAGCTCTTCACGGAAGACTGGACCCCCACCTTTCACAGGAACCGTTGGGGAAGAATTGTTTCTATTTTCTTGGTAATCGCCTGCTCGTACATTCTCGCGATCCCGAGCTAACGCGGCATATTCAAAGTGGCAGCGCGTTCCTCACGCGGCTCGATGGCGAGTGGTGCTTAAGGTTCGGCACGCCAGACACAGCAACGCGTTGCGATGCAGCGGGATACCGGTTAGGCACGACAGACTCAGGCCTGACTACGCAGCATATGGGACACGGTTTGAAAACGAGTACCTTCGAGTCTGCCGCCTCCATGTCGGGCGGCCCTTCAAGGAGGCTCAATGCCGAATCCAGATAACGGCAGACAACCCAAGGAGACGGAAATGTGCTCGCGCCAGACGCGTGTGGAGATTTTTAGCACGTGTCCACCTCTGGGAAGCACTCCGACCGCTGAATATTCCAAGGCCGTGGCTGATGCAGCTCGCTGGAGCGAAAAATGGGGCTGCACAGGGATGCTGGTCTATACCGACAACTCTCAGGTAGACCCCTGGTTGGTTTCCCAGTTGGTCGTCCAAGACACGCAACACCTCGCTCCCCTTGTCGCCGTGCAGCCCATCTACATGCATCCTTATACTGTCGCCAAGATGGTGTCTTCGCTCAGCGTTTTGTACGGCCGCCGTATGTACCTGAATCTGGTCGCAGGCGGATTCAAGAACGACTTGGCTGCACTAAACGATCCTACGCCCCACGATGAGCGGTACGAGCGCTTGATCGAATACGCCATGATCGTTAATGGCCTGCTTGCCGACCAAGATGCGATTACCTTTCAAGGCAAATTCTATCGGGTCGACAAACTCAAAATGACGCCACCGTTGCCAAAGCCGCTCTTTCCTGGCGTCCTGATTTCCGGTTCTTCAGAAGCCGGGCTCTCCGCCGCGCGTCTCCTTGGCGCGGTGCCAATCCTTTACGCCAAACCCGCAAAAGAATGTGTATCCATGGCGCTCGACACCGGCGGCCATTTCGGGATCCGCATAGGGGTCATGGCGCGCCCGACCGAAGAGGAGGCTTGGAAGCAAGCCCATGAAAGATTCCCGGAGGAAAAGAAAGGGAAAATGATTCATGGGTTGGCGATGAAAGTTTCAGACTCTGTTTGGCACCATGAGCTATCGAACGCCATTGAAGAAAGCAAAACTACGCCCAGTACCTATTGGCTTGCGCCGTTTGAGAATTACAAGACATTTTGTCCCTACCTGGTAGGCGGCTACGAACAGGTCGCGGAAGAATTGGCCTGCTACCTGGACTTGGGTTGCCGCACGTTCATACTCGATGTTCCCGTGTGTGAACAAGATTTGCAGCACGCTCGCATCGCTTTCGATCTCGCCTGCAATAAATCACACGTCACGGCGGGCCATCGATCCACGCTCTCACCGGCGCCATTGCCTTGGGACGAGGACTGCTCATCTCATGTGGACCGCCCCGGCGGTAGGGATGCCGAAAAGGCAGTTCCAATCCAGCGGATGAGTGGAGGATAGAGTTGCGGAATATTGTCAGTGGATTCCTGGAATCCAGCGAGCGGTTCCCGTCGCGTCCCGCTCTGGTCGTCGACGGCGAAAGCCTCACCTATCTCGATCTGCGACGCCAGGCAGGCAAGCTTGCCTCTCTAGTATTACGAACTGCGGAGAGCAATTCTCCTCTGGTGGCCATCCTGGGCTATCGAAGTGTAACGGCTTATGTGGGGATTTTGAGCATTCTTGCCGCTGGAAGAGGATACGTGCCATTAAACCCAAAATTCCCCGCAGAGCGTACTCGCAGAATGTTGATTCTATCCGAGTGCAGCCAGGTGATCGTTGGGAATGAATGCGTCCCACACCTGAGGGCGCTCTTGGAAGGCTTCCAGCAGCCCCTGACTATAATACTTCCCGAAATGGCAGACGTCACTGACCTTCAGACGGACTTTCCTCTCCATCGGTATCTGGGATCAAAAGACATCTTTGCGAGCCACGGCTCTCTGTTTGAAACGACTGTCTCCACTCAGGCGATTGCCTATCTCTTGTTCACGTCAGGCACCACAGGCGAGCCCAAGGGAGTGCCTGTTACACACTCGAATGTGCGGTCGTACATCGACTATATGTGTGGTCGGTGCGATCTGAATGAAACCGACCGACTCTCTCAACACTCCGATCTGACCTTCGACTTGAGTGTGCATGACATCTTTGTCGCCTGGGAGCGCGGGGCCAGTCTATATTGCTTGCCTGAAAGAGCTGTCCTGCTGCCGGCCAAGTCCATCCGCGAGAACGCTTTGACCGCGTGGTTCTCCGTTCCCTCCATAATCAGTGTCTTGTCGAAGATGAGACTTCTGGAACCCGATTTCTTCCCTTCCCTGCGATACAGCTTCTTCTGCGGAGAACCACTATCGAAGTCATACGCGCAACTGTGGCAAAACGCAGCATCCCATTCGATTGTTGAGAATCTCTACGGGCCTACGGAGGCCACCATCGCTATTTCTCATTACCAATGGGACCGAAATCACTCACCCGGAGAATGCTTGAACGGGATTTGTCCGATTGGCTGGACGTTTGCCGGACAGCGATCAAGCGTTGCCGACCAGGACTTCAACATTCTTTCAAACAATCAGGCCGGCGAGTTGTTCCTTGCCGGGTCGCAAGTCACCCCCGGATACTGGAATGATCCAGAGAAGACGGGAGCGAAGTTTGTGCGACTGGGCAATTCGGAGGACACAATCTGGTACCGGACGGGGGATCTAGTCAAACAGGATTGGACCGGGTGCATGTACTATCTTGGCCGAATCGACGATCAAGTGAAGATTCGAGGATATCGTGCAGAATTGCAGGAAATTGAGGCCGTGCTTCGAAAGGCTTGTGGAACCGATCAGGTCGTTTCGGTGGCTTGGCCCGTGCGAGATGGCTCTGCCGACGGTGTGGTTGCTTTCGTGTCGGGCCAGAAGGTGCTCGACGAGGGCAAGGCACTGAAGTACTGCCGCACGTATTTGCCGGGCTACATGGTGCCTCATAAGATTTACGCGATCGATGCCCTGCCGTTGAATTTAAACGGGAAAGTTGATCGAAGGGGGCTCGTGCGACTCCTTGAGGGAGCCCGAACGTGAATAGCATAAAAGAGAATGTGTTGGTTGTTTCGACCCTGAACTGGATCAAAGAGCACAAGCTGCCTGGGAATCGTCACGGGGCCGAAATTACGGAAGACATCGACCTCATCACCGATGGGCTGCTGGACTCGATGGGGCTTGTCGACTTGCTTTTGTTTGTCGAGGAACAGACGGGCCGCCCAATTGATCTGAAAACCGTAGAGCCCAAGGATATCTGTGTGGTGAAGAATCTGTGCCGAATCGCCCTCGGGAACCCCATCGCTCAATCCACGGATGGATGTGAACATGCCGAACCCAGTTGTGGAAACCTACTCGCTGCTGGCGGAAAAGTATGACGACGAATTGAACCTGCAGTCGTGCTGGGGCCGCGCCACTGAGAAGATCCTAAGTTCCCTGCTCATCAAGGACAACGATCAGGTTGTACTCGATGTGGGTTGTGGAACAGGAAGGGCGCTATCGCAGCTGGCGAGCCGCAGGCCGAACATTCAATTCATCGGGATCGAGCCGGCTGAAAATATGCGCAAGTGTGCGCTGCACCGAATCGAGAGTTGTCCGAATATCGCTATTCGAGATGGATGCTTCGAAAAGATGCCGGTCACCTCTCAGTCAGTGGACTATTTGTTTAGCATTTTTGCGTTCCACTGGGTGACCAACCTGCGCGCCTCGGTGCAGGAGATTCGCCGCGTGCTTAAGCCGAATGGACATATGGATCTTTTTTTTATCGGGAGAAATAACGGCCACGAGTTCATTCGGAAGACAAGTCCGATTTTCTTGAAACACATGGGTCCAGCGCGCTTTCTGGAGTCCGCTCGAATGCGGACTCAGCTTACCCGAGAGGCGGCTCTTCGCTTGTTCCGCGAAACCTTCGATCCACGTCAGGTTTCCGTCGTTGAATCCTACGAAACCTACTACGATTCACTGGAAGGACATTGGGGCTGGTGGGTCCGCATCGAGGGGCAGTTTGTTTCCATACCTTCGGAGGCGAGAAAAGCCTGCGATGAGGAAGTGCGACGGGCGCTTTCGGGCCTGTCCACGGAGAAAGGCATCCCCTACAGCATTCACTCTCTCCACTTGATGGTAAGGTCGGGAGCCGAATTGCAAAATGGATCGTGGTCGTGAAAAATTGTAGCTACCGGCAATGCAAGTTGTTCGTAGACTGAGAGTCTCGCGTGTCCAATAAAGGTCATCCAGCAATTCCGAAGCGAGAGTTTTCGTTTTCGACTTGTTCGCGGTCGTAGTTATCGTCATGCCTAGAAGCTATTATGGCTTCTAGTCATTCAAATCTAGCACTACATCGGTTCGATCGGATTGGTACCAGCGTTACCATTTACTTCCCTCTCTATCTTCTTACGTAGGAAAGAACAACGTGTGTGGAATAGTGGGATACATCGGTCCCAAGAAGGCCGTTCCTCTGATTCTCGACGGGCTCAAGCGGCTCGAATACCGCGGTTATGACTCTGCGGGTGTTGCGGTGGTCAATCAAAGCGGAACGATCGAGATCCGCCGCGCTTCAGGCAAACTCCACAATCTGGAAGAATCTTTGCGGCAATCTCCTATCGAGGGCAGCTATGGCATAGGCCACACCCGCTGGGCCACGCATGGACGCCCAACGGAAGAAAACGCGCATCCCCACCGGGACTGCACCGGCCAGATCGTCGTCGTGCATAATGGCATCATTGAGAACTATGTGAGTCTGAAACACCGGCTCGAACAGGACGGACACAAGTTCGAAACGGAGACCGACACGGAAGTTATTGCTCACCTGATCGAAAACAATTTGAACGGCGGACCACTCGAAGACGCAGTGCGCAAGAGTGTGAAGCAACTCACTGGTGTTTATTCACTCGCGATTCTCTGTTCGAAAGACCCGAACAAGATTGTCGCGGCGCGGTTAGGTCCGCCTTCGGTCATCGGACTTGGCCAGAATGAATGCTTCGTAGCAAGTGATGTCCCGGCGATTCTCTATCACACGCAGGACATTTTCTTTCTTGACGATGGTGATCTCGCCGTACTTTCTCCCGAGGGGGTCCACCTGATGGACCTCGATGGGCGCGCGACTCAGCACCCGGTGCAACACGTCACGTGGACCCCCGCCATGACGGAGAAGCGCGGTTACAAACACTTCATGCAAAAGGAAATCTTTGAGCAACCGCACGCAGTTCGCGACACCCTGGTCGGCCGCATGGCTCTTGACTCCGGCCGAGTCCACTTTGATCAGATGGATATCTCCGAGGCGGAGTTCCGCAACTTCACGAACATCAAGGTCGTGGCCTGCGGCACAAGCTGGCACGCAGGCCACGCCGGCAAATTCATGATCGAGCGCCTGGCCAAGATTCCCGTTGAGGTGGACTATGGCAGCGAGTTCCGCTACCGCGATCCCATGGTGGACTCGAGGACACTGACAATCTGCATCAGCCAGTCTGGAGAAACTGCCGACACTCTGGCGGCACAGCGCGAGTCAAAGAAAAAAAGCTCGAAGACAATCGCCATCTGTAACGTTGCCGGATCAATGATCACTCGCGAGGCCTCGGCGACGATCCTGACTCACGCGGGCCCGGAAATTGGTGTCGCGTCGACGAAAGCTTTCACCAGCCAATTGACGGCACTCATGCTCTTGGCGATGTACCTGGGTCAGGTCCGCGGTAGGCTCGACGAAGATTCCATGAGACTCCTATTGCAGGAGTTTATGTGCATTCCTCACAAGATGGAAATGGTTCTGCGGGGAGACGAAGACGGAATTTACGAGGATCTCGCGCGCCAATTCCACCGTTACCGTGATTTCCTCTACCTGGGGCGTGGCATTCATTTCCCCATTGCCCTTGAGGGTGCGCTCAAGCTCAAGGAAATTTCGTATATTCACGCGGAGGGTTATCCGGCTGGCGAAATGAAGCACGGCCCCAACGCACTGATCGACGAGAATCTCCCAGTCGTTGTCCTGGCCACGCGAGACGACAAAGACGCAGACGCGATAACGCGCTACGAAAAAAGCGTCTCGAACATCAAGGAAGTGAAAGCGCGCGACGGCATCGTCATCTCCATTGTTACGGAGGGCGACCAGTTAGCCCGCGAGGCGTCCGACCGTATCCTCACGATTCCCCCAACCTTCGAACTGTTCTCGCCATTGCTTGAGATTGTGCCGCTGCAGCTGCTGGCTTACCACATCGCCGTACGGCGAGGCTGTGACGTAGACCAGCCGCGCAACCTCGCAAAATCCGTCACCGTCGAGTAGTTCGAGCATCATGCGGGCGAGTTGCCCCCGTCCCCGGGCTTCATCGCGACCAACGTACGTTTAAACCGCATAGGAGGTTTGCCATGACTAGGCAGGGGATGAGTGATAATAAGAACGGCATCGGCCAACAGGCAATGTCCTCCGTGCGGTTGCTTGGTCTAGGAGCGGCCATGGGTTGGGTGGCGGCCTGCGGAGGAGGCGCCGCTTCGCAACCCATCACCATGGTTTCGATCACCGTGACACCAGCCAATGCTTCACTTCAAGCGTCAGCGACTCAGCAGTTCACAGCCACTGGCGTCTTCAGCGACTCTTCAACAGAGGATATGACCAAGTCCGTGAGCTGGGCATCTTCGGATGCCAGCAAGGCAACCATTCAAAATTCGGGCCTCGCGACGGGTGTCGCGCCCGGCTCGGTGACCATTACAGCTGCATCCGCCGGCAAGACTGGAACAGCTACACTCAAGATCAGCGCTCCGGCGACTCTAGCTTCAGTTCATATCAGCCCTCTTAACCCCACGATCGCTGCCAATGGAACACAACAATTCTTTGCCAATGCCACATACAGTGACAACACCATGCGAGATGTCACTCAAAATGCGACTTGGACATCCTCGAATGCGAGTGTGGCGACGGTTCAGAGCGCAGGCCAGCTGAACCCCGGTCTGGCCACGGGAGCAGGGGCTGGGACCGCGGCGATCATCGTTTCTTTCAATGGCCAGAGCGGCTCAACCTCGATCACTGTAACTAGTCCAACCGGTAACGGATCCAAGATACCTCTGATGGATATGACACCATCAGAAAATTATTTGACGTTCCAGGGAGCGCTATACGAAAACAGCATCGACACAGTTCCCGCGGACCATAACACGGCAGGCTTAGCGGCCGCTGGCGCGATTCAACCACTGGATACCAACGGGAACCCAAGTGCGTCGGGCAAGATTGTCTTCGTCGCAGTCGGAAGGTCCACCGGTGTGGACGAGTTTGCGGTCTTCATGAACCAAGCTGCGAGCAATTCTGGCGTCAATCACGCCACCCTTGCCATTGTGAACGGAGCACTGACCGGAGCAATGCCCTGTGTCTGGACCGTTACGAGCGGACCGCCATCCTGCAATCCGAGCCTGGGAAATCAGTACGATCGAGTCCGGGATATGGTGCTGGCTCCACTTGGGCTGACGGAAAAGCAGGTACAGGCTGCCTGGATCGAGGAATACAACGGTGATCCGGCCGCTGACGGCTTCCAATCCTTGTGCGACCCTACCGTCGCCGGGTGCTCGAACGACGTGAGCCACACAGAGGCGTTACGCTACGAGCAGCAGTTGGGTGCCATCTTGCGAGCTGCCAAGACGCGCTGGCCAAACTTGCAGCAGGCTTTTCACTCCAGTCGCATTTATGGCGCATATGCGACTACCGACCATAGCTCGGAACCGTATCCGTACGAGTACGGCTTTTCGGTGAAGTGGTTGATCCAAGCGCAGATTCTCCAAATCCGTAGCGGGGGAACGAGCATCGATCCCACAGCCGGCGATTTGAATTACAACGCTGGCGCGGCTCCCTGGACGGCGTGGGGCCCTTACACTTGGGCCAACGGTGACACACCGCGCTCCGATGGTTTGGTCTGGTGCAACGGGCAAGCTAATTCGCCGTGCAACGGAGAAGTGGACTTCCAGCCCGATGGCACCCACCCAAATACCCAGGGCGACGAGAAAGTAGCGAATCTGCTGATGAACTTCTTCCTAAATTCTTCATACACGCACTGGTTCCGCCCTTGAGTTTCTTCTGGGATCTGATGCATATAACGTTTTAGGATCGAGACCATCTGAGCCCACATTTTCGATGTCCACGTTAACTCGGGAGCTGGCAGCAGATGTCTGTGTCAAGTGGCCGGTCCGAAAAGCGGACGCCTATTGAACTGGCCGTGGTGCTTTCTAGTTTGAATGAAAGGCCTTTCGAGGAAAGGGCTTTTACAGAGAACCTGAGTTCTCGCGGCTTGCGCGCCATTACAAAGCGGATGTGGCAGCCTGGGGATCGATTCCTGGTTAGCTTTGGTGCGGAGGCCATCCCGGGAACGGCGCGCGTCGTCTATTGTCAGCGCCTGGCAAACAAGAGATTTGCTGTGGGGCTCGCACTGTCCGCGAAGGTGCAGCAATCGCACGATTAATTCTACCACGACCACCTGCATCGTCTTTCACGTTCCTACCCTGAGGAATACTGCGTAGATACTCTTTGCCCGGAGTTGGCCACAACAGAGGAGATCGCCACATCATTATGAAAATAGTTGTCCATACTCAATATTTCTCGCCAGAGATTGGTGCAATTCCTAACAGGCTATCCGCTTTAGTTCAGGGCCTGACGAATGCGGGCCACGAAGTTATGGTACTCACGGCGTCATTCAATTCACTTTACACGCGACGAGGTACGATTGGCAGTTCATTCGCGGGTCAAACTTTCAGAGACTCAGGCTCGCAAGCGGGTCATTGACGGTGGAGCGCTGCTTGCTGGCGGCACCTCCGAGAATCGCAGAAGGGGAAGACAAGGAGAAATGTCCATGAGAAGCAGGATTCTTTGTTATTTCGGAGCTGGGATTTTTCTTGTGACAGCTGTGTACGCACGGGCAGCCGAAGCGAAACCTGCGGCCTCCACAGCCAACGGACTGACCACAGCACTGGAGCCCAGAACGGCTGCTCAAGATGTAGTGGAGCGTCCTGAGCTCCATCGCCGGAATCCGCGATACCAGTTGTGTAAAGACGACGTCCTACAGCTGAATTTCGCTTTGACGCCAGACTTGAATCAGACGGTCACTGTCCAGCCAGATGGCTACATTACTTTACTAGGTGTCGGCGATCTCCATGTGGAAGGACAAACAATTCCCGACGTCACTGAATCGATTCGCCTGGCCTACGCGAAGACGCTGCACAAACCCATCATCACGGTCCGGCTCGTAGAATTCGAAAAACCGTACTTCATCGTGGGTGGGGAAGTGGGGCATCCAGGCAAGTTTGAATTGCGGGGAGACACGACGATGACACAGGCGGTAGCCATTGCGGGCGGTTTCACTGAAACCTCGAAACACTCACAAGTCTGGCTTTTCCGCCGTGTTTCGAACGATTGGGCGGAAACACAGCAGCTGGACTTAAAGAAAATGCTCAACAGCGGCAATTTGCGGGAAGACGCGCATCTGCGCCCTGGTGACATGTTGTACGTTCCCAAGAACACCCTTTCGAAGATGAAACGCTTTATTCCGGTCGCCACTCTTGGAACGTATTTCAATCCAGGGTCACTCTAGGAACGTATTTCAATCCATGGTTCCGATCGGGTCAACCTGAATTTGGCCGAGGCGGTTGATCATGGACGAAGTGGAATCCGGGGGAACACAATGGCAACAATACCCTTGCACCCTCTTTTTCGCTGCAAGATTTGCTGAGCGCAGTGTTTCGCCCCAAGCGACTGGTGCCGCTTTCCTTCGCAGGCCTCTCATGGAGCGCTTTTCCCGAAATTCCGTTGTTGATTGCCCTTCTCGAAACGGTAGATAGGTAGAGCCAATGTTCCTCAATCATTTCGGTCTACGCGAACAGCCATTCGGGGTTACTCCCGATCCCCGTTTTCTTTTCTTCAGCCCCTCACATCTTGAAGCGTTGGCTTCGCTGTTTTATGGGATCCAGACCCAGCGTGGCTTTATGGCCCTGATTGCAAAACCAGGGATGGGCAAAACCACGCTGCTCTTTCACATTTTGGAGAATATGCGAGACTCCGCCCGCACGGCCTTTTTGTTCCAAGGGCAGTGTGACTCGCGCGAGTTTCTACGCTCACTCATGATCGATCTGGGGGTCAATGACCAGGACGATGACCTGGGGCGTATGCAGCGCAAGTTCAATGAGGTTCTGATCCGCGAATTGCGAGCCGGCAAGCGCGTTGTGATTGTGATTGACGAAGCGCAGAACCTTGACGATTCCGTCCTGGAGACGGTACGGATGCTTTCCAACTTCGAGATCCCAGGAACGAAACTCATGCAGATCCTCCTTGCCGGCCAACCGCAATTGGCAGATAGATTGGCAAGCGGAAACCTGGTTCAACTACGACAGCGAATTTCGATTTTGAGCCGATTGACGGAATTTAGCGCTAACGAGACAGCGGATTACGTTAGCCATCGTCTGCAGGCCGCCGGCTATCAAGGCAAGCCGCTGTTCACGCCCGAAGCGCTGGAAATTATCCACGACCGAAGCGGAGGGATACCACGGAATATCAACAACCTGTGCTTCCATGCGGCAACCCTGGGCTTCGCAAATGGTCAAAAGAATATCGACGCATCCATCCTGCGTGAGGTGCTGGAGGATCTGGATATAGAGTTGCTTGGGTCAGGTGCGACCAACAAGGTTAGCTGTGTGACCTACCCGTCGAACTCACCGATGCTTCCGCGTTTCGGAGCGAGCTTGAAGACGTGTTGAACCAGAGATTACCGAAGGTCATCAAGCTCGTTCTTTTTGATTTGGCCGATCACTGTCAGATTGAGAGTCAGAAAGGAATCCAATAGTGGCTTCAGTAACAGAGAAATGGTGGAACCATGTTTGTTACTTCAGTTCCAACAGGCAGCCACCCCAGATTGAGAACCGTCGGATACACTGGCGGCGCAGACTCGAGCGGCTGACGTATGTCGATCTCGGGGTGTGCAACGGGGGCATCCTCGTGGATACCAGCGAGGGTGGAGTGAGGCTTCAAGGAGTTCAATACCTGCGTGAGAACCAACTCGTATGCGTTAAGTTCGAGTTGCCGGGAATGCGCGATTTCATCGAAGGCACGGGGCAAATAGTATGGGTAGATAAGTCCGGAAAGGGCGGCGGTCTGCAGTTCGCCGACGTGCCTGTACGCACCCAACATCTGATTAAACAGTGGCTGGATTCGGAAACGGCAGATCACGTGTGGGATGAAGATAATGTTTACCAGTCTGAGCCCGCTGTGGCTTTCGATTGGCCAGTCCAGCAGGAAGGCGCGCCGGGAGAAACGAAAAGGAATGTGCATGAGCAGGAGCCAGATGAGTCCGCGCCTGAGGGTGCCCTGCCCTCTATGGATTCAGATCGAACCCCCAGATCTTCAGATCACAATTCGAGGGCACGAAGCAGCTCGACATGGTCGACGAAAAAGACTTTGATAATGCTTGCTGTATTCGGAGTCGTGGTGGTTCTTGGTGCACGGTTGTTTCAAATGTATGGCGGTGAAGTGCTCCGTGCAAGTCCCGTCAGCGCCGAATTGCCCAGTGGTCCTTTCTTTGACCTGAAGGTGGAGCCTAGTGGACAAGACTTGCAGGTAGAATGGAACCAAAATGCCGATGCCCCGGTTAGAGCGGTGGGCGGACTTCTGACGATCACAGATGGTTCAAGTCGTATAGAACGGGATCTGGATCCAAGCGAACTGCGAAATGGCAAGTTTGTGTACACACCTGTGACGGACGACGTAGTTGTGCGCCTCCAGCAAGTAACCGTGAATTCGGCGCGGCCGGTTAGTCAGTCCGTGCACATCGTCAATGGCAGAGCACTTCAGCTCCCGCGCCAGGCGACAACAAAGGATGCATTGCCGCGTACGTCAAGAACCTCTGCGCTTGTGCAGCGCCCGGCCGGCCGGTCCGCGTCCGACAGGAAGGGTTCCTGGGAAAAACCTTCGGCCTCGCTGTTCACAGGTGCGGGTTCACTCTCGGAAAAATCTGGCACAGCACGTAAAATAGCAGTACCCCAGGTCCGAAGGGATTCAGAGGGGATGATTGTCGCGGCAGATCCTGCAGCGTCGCGGCCGATCTTAGAAGCTGGAGTCCCTGCCCTTGCCCCTTCTTCACCCATTGCGACAAGTGTGCCAAAGCCACCTTCGCCCCCAGTTGCCCCATTGTCAGAGGTGCCTAGCCCTGAGCTGGCTGTGCTGCAACAAACCAAGCTTGGAGGCAATGTTGAGCCGGCTCAACTCATCGAGCGAAGGGATCCGGTATATCCGAAAAGGTTAGGGCCAGCCAGCATCTCCGGAAATGTCGAAGTGCATTTCAAGATCGGTGCAGAAGGCAAAGTGCACGATGTGAGTGTGGTGAAGGGAAATCCTCTTTTGGCAAGTGCCGCTGTTGATGCGGTAAAGACATGGCGCTACAAGTCCGCACGACTCAATGGGATCGAAATCGAGACGGAAGCTACGGCTGTCATTGTCTTCAAGCCGAACTGAACCAAAATCTGCAGTCACGATCTAGTGCCGAGGTGTTGCTCGTCGTACAACATGCGAAGGACGTAAGAATCTGCGTAATCGTCTGTGAGCAAGCGAACTCCCATCCAAGACGAACAGAAACGGCAAATCGAAGGGCCCGCAAGTCAATTGGAGGCATGACCCATGAGCAAAAATGTTGAAGTACTTTTACGAGCCAAAGAAGCAACAGCACTGTTCTGGTCAAAAAGTACTTCCCAAAAAAGTGCAGAAGTAAGGCGGCCCCCCATGCCCATCGACCCGGTTGGTCGTGAGGAAGAGGTCGAGTTGGTTCAGCGGGTGTTCCTACTGCCCGCCCATGAAGTGCCCCGTGTGGTGGTCTTCTGTGGAGTTGGACAGAGTGATGGAGCCGGCGGCATTTGCGCTCGCGCCGGGCAAAACCTGGCCAACCAGACAGGCTCGTCGGTGTGCGTCGTTGAGGGAGATTTCCATTGCCCCTCTTTGCATCAATACTTGGGTGTGGAGAACTCCCGGGGACTTACCGATGCCCTCCTCGAATCAGGGCCCATTCAAGATTTCGTTCAATGCCTTCCGAAAAGTAACCTCTCGGTGCTCCCAGGCGGCTCTCGTTCTGGCGAGTTGCAAGCTCCGTGGAAATCCGATCACTTGCGATCCCGTATTGCAGAACTCCGCCGAGAGTTTTCCTATGTTTTGGTCTACAGCCCAACCATGAGTCAACATGTCGGTGGAATGCTCCTGGGCCAGATCGCTGACGGGGTTATTCTGATTCTAGAGTCCATGGTTACACGCCGTGAGACTGCGCGAACGGCCAAAGAAAATCTGGCCGCTGCCAATGTGAAGATATTAGGCGCAGTCCTCAACAACCACACGTTTTCCATTCCCGAAACCCTCTACAGAAGGCTCTAGCAAGACTTTAGCAAGCACAAGTTCGTAGCATGCCTTTCAAAGGGAATGCAGAACGATGGCCAGACGGAGCTAGAAGGTAACTGTCAGCCAAGGCCGTCTTTCAGAGTAATCAAAGAGTTCGCAGAAACCAGATGAAGATCAATTTTCTTCGAGATAACGAGTTGGAAGTGCCGAAGAACGCGCGGGCAAAGATCCATCGGTTCATTGCAGTGGCCATGGTGAGGACATACCTGAATCCCAATGCGTTCTAGGGTTTGGCGGCTGGGGACACAGAGAGCGTAGGAGGGAATCGAATGGAAAACGTAAATTCCGAAAAACAGAACGTACACAATGGAAACGGAAATGGTAACGGCAACGGGAAGCCGAAACATTCCTTTACGCTGCGTGATCTGGTGGGGATGGCATTCCGGCGACGCCGCGTGATCGTCCTCGCGTTCCTAGGGCTGATAGCGGGGTCCATCTTAGCGATTTTGATTTTGCCTCCGACTTACGAGGCCGAAATGAAGATCCTTGTGCAACGGGAACGCGTAGACCCCCTGGTATCCACCGAACCGAACGTCAACCAATCCGATCGCAATTTGACATTGGACGAAATTACGTCGGAGGTCGAACTGTTCCAAAGCCGCGACTCTCTGGAAAAGACGGTAGTGGATTGCGGGCTGTATGAACCCAGAAACCGGTGGTCCATTGGGGCCATCGAGCTGCGGGTGCTGGGATCCTTGGGACTCGCGCCGGACAAACAGACGAGGATCTACAAGGCAGTTCTCAAAATGGAAACGAAAGACCTGCAGGTGATCCCGCTCAACGCCTCCGACATCATTAAAGTCACCTATCAATCCGAATCGCCGCAACTCGCGGCGCAGGTGCTCAAGGAGTTAGGGGATTTCTACCTCGCCAAACACACCACGATCCACCGCCCACAAGGAACGGCAGACTTCTTCCAGCAGCAAGCACAGCGATACGAGAAAGAACTGGCGGCCTCGGAAGGGCAGTTGGTACGTTTCACGCAACAAACGGGAGTTGTTTCGGCTGATTTCGAGAAGCAGGTAACACTTCAGAAGATGAGCGATTTCGATCTCACACTGCAGCAGACGCTTGCGTCAATCGCGGAAACGGAGAAGCGGCTTCATACGCTGGAGGCGGAAGATGGGGTTGTCCCGACGCGCGTGACCACGCAGATTAAAGTGGCGGACAATCCTCAGCTCATGGCCAATCTGAAAACGACGCTGCTCGACTTGGAACTCAAGCGGACGGAACTGCTCGAACGATATGATCCGACCTATCCGCTGGTTCAGGAAGTGGAAACGAAGATCTCCGAGACTCGTACCTCCATCGCCGAGGCCGAGAGACGAGGCATTCGAGAAGAGACAACGGACCAGGACCCAGCGCATGCCTGGGTCAAAACAGAGATGGAGAAAGCCAAGGCGGACTTAGTGGGTTTGCAAGCCCGCGCCTCGGCTATGGCCGGCGCGCTGAAGACGCTTGAGAGCAGAGCGCGCAAGTTGGAGGGCGAGTCGGTATTCCAGCAGGGTTTGCTGAGGACCGCCAAAGCCAACGAAGAGAATTATCTCCTTTATCATCGGAAGCGCGAAGAAGCCCGCATGGCGGATGCTCTTGATCAACGGAAGATCATCAATGCCGCGGTCGCGCAGGCACCGGTGGCACCGTTGGTGCCAACGAGTCTCCCGACAGGCGTCAAACTGCTCCTGGCTGTTGTGATCGCCATACTCGTCAGCATGGGACTCGGCTTCTTGATGGAATATCTCGACCCGTCATTCAGGACGCCCGAGGAGGTCAAGGACTATCTCGAAATTCCGCTGCTGGCCACTCTGCCGAGAGACAACGCCAAGGCGCGCACTGCTTTTCAATTCCAAACGCAAGGAGGGCCCCCACGCTGAACCCTTGCTGGCGGTGTTCTTGTATCAAGAGCGCCAGGTACCGTGAGACTCCTCCGGATTTCCTGGCGCCGGACGGCGCGTACAGGCGACAGCAACCGCGCCCGAGGAATCAATGGACGAGATTTTCAACTCGCTAACCGCTTTTGAGGCCTATCCCCTAATCTACGAACTTAGAGACGAAGTATGAAGGATCAGGAGCGAGTGATCGTTCTTGGCACCGCACAAGCGGGGATTACCCTGGTGCGGGAACTCCTGGCGCGCCCCGAACTCAATGTCAAGGTCGTGGGGTTTCTCGACGAGAAGGGGGAGAACATCGGGAAATCTCTCGTAAATCCTTCCATCATTGGCTCCGTTGACCAGGTGAGTGACATTGTGAAAGAAAAGGGGGTCAGCCGAGTGATCCTGTCCCTCAACGAACGGCGAGGTTGCACACCTGTCGAACAGCTTCTGCAATTGAAGTTCTCGGGAGTGCGGGTCGAAGACGCGCATAGCGTGTACGAGAAGGTGACGGGAAAAATCCTCTTAACGAACCTGGCGCCGAGCTGGCTGTTCCTCTCCGCCGGATTTCGGAAGTCTCGGTCTCTCTTGGCAGCGAAGCGCTCCATAGACATTGCGGTGTCCCTGCTCGGAGTAATCCTCGGGCTGCCGTTAATGGGGCTGATCGCGTTCGCCATCTGGCTGGAAACGGGGTTTCCCATCTTATTCCGGCAGGAACGCGTCGGGCTGGGTCAATGTCCGTTTACCATCTTGAAGTTCCGTTCGATGTTCCAGGACGCAGAAGTGGGGGGCCCGAGTTGGGCGCTGAACAACGATCCGCGTGTCACCCGCGTCGGGCACCTATTGCGAAAATATCGACTGGATGAATTGCCGCAACTATTCAATGTCTTGCGCAGTGAGATGAGTCTGGTGGGTCCGCGCCCGGAACAAACGCAACTATGCGAGATGCTGGAGGAAAGGATTCCGCTGTATTGGCGCAGGCACAGTATCAGGCCGGGAATCACCGGCTGGGCGCAAGTAAAATATCAGTATGGATCCACTATCGAAGAAACGGAACGCAAGCTCGAATACGATCTGTATTATATTAAGAACCTCTCCTTCAAACTAGACCTGGCAATCATCCTGGCAACTTTCAACGTGATTCTTTTCGGTCGCGGGGCGAAATAGTTAATCCTGCCGGATTTCCTGCGCATAAGAAGCTGGGACGCAGGGTGAAACGATGTCCGGGGATGACAAGGGGCAATCAGGAGCCTTCGTTCGGAGTCTTCATGGGCGGCAAATCAGTGGACCATTCCCTTGCCAGGTTTTCGGACAGCTCAGGACTCGGACGACCGGATCAGTTCTTAAATTCGCAGCGACCGGAAGAAGCTTTGCACAATCCGCAGACCGCAAACGCAACAAAGGAATGCCCGCGCATAAGACATATATTGAGTGTCGATGTCGAGGATTACTTCCAAGTGGAAGCGTTCGCTAATGAGGTCCCGCGACGCACGTGGGGGGATTGGCCGTCGAGAGTGGTTGAGAATACTCGCAAAATTCTGAACCTCCTCGAGCGGCACGGTGTGAAGGGGACCTTCTTCTTTCTGGGATGGGTGGCCAACCGTTTTCCAAGTCTCGTTCGTGAGGTGCAAGCGCAAGGGCATGAATTAGCCTGTCACAGTTACTGGCATCGCCGCGTCTGTTCCTTGTCACCCTCGGAATTCCGTGAAGACGTGCGGATAAGCAAAGACACAATTGAGCAAGCGGCGGCCGTTCCGCTGTACGGGTATAGGGCCCCTTCGTGGTCAATCAACAAAGATTCCTTGTGGGCACTGGACATCCTCGCGGAAGAAGGCTTCCGCTACGACTCCAGTATTTATCCGATTCGCCACGATGTATACGGCGTCCCTGACGCGCCGAGATTTGCTTACGTCTACCAATGCCGTAACGGGAGACAATTGATGGAAATTCCTCCGCCGACGGTTCGGATCGCGGGGTTCAACTTTCCGGCAGCCGGCGGGGGGTATTTTCGAATTTTTCCCTTCTCATACACGGAGTGGGTCTTTCAGACTTTTGAACAACACTACCGGAAGCCTCTTGTCACGTATTTCCATCCGTGGGAGGTTGATCCCGAGCAACCTCGAATTCCTGCCGGGCTCAAATCTAGTTTTCGCCATTACACTAACATTGGAATTGTCGAAATACGTCTCAGTCTGCTGCTGCAAAAGTATCTGTTCCAGCCCATTGCGACGGCACTCGCGACCGGAGAATTGACCTCAGCTGAAGCGAAATGAGAGCGATCAGCTCGGAATACTCAAGAAGTTGGAAAATGAGCCGAACTCCGAGCGGCACTCTCTTAGCGATGGTGAGCGCCAAGAGCTGTTCCCCCGCGACTCGCGCCGTATTTCCTGCTGGACAGAGCGAAGGGAACAAAGGATAGGGCGTATGTTCAGTGTAGCGTTGATTGGGCCCGACGGTGCCGGGAAAACCACCCTGACCGCCCGGCTCCAGCAGTCTTCCGAGATCCCAGTGAAATGCTTGTACATGGGCATAAATATGGAAGCGAGCGCCCACGTCCTGCCGACTTCCCGCCTGGTTGCATACTTCAAGCGCCGACACAATACAGAATCCGCAGTGAACCGCTGCGGGGATGACTCGCCTCCCGGAGGAGGGAACGCAAAGCGAGGTCTGGGCGGCTGGCTGTGGGCCACCGGCCGTTTGATCAATCTTCTTTTAGAAGAGTGGTACCGGCAACTGCTCTCGTGGGGTTACCAGATTCGGGGCTATGCGGTTGTATATGACCGTTACTTCCTCTACGACTTCACACTCGATGGAATCGATGGCGAAAAACAACCTGCCCACAGACGCTTACACAGACGGTTCCTGGAGAATTGTTATCCACGACCTCACTTAACGATTTATCTGGATGCGCCGGCGGATGTGCTCTTCGCCCGCAAGGGTGAAAAGACTTTGAAGGAGTTGGACCGCCGCCGCCGGGCTTTTATTCAGCTTGGGCACGGGGCGAAGAACTTCGTCCGGATCGACGCCACTCGCCCC
>Ga0137394_10000580_pt1 | contig 25671 bp, 16 predicted proteins | sample czobulk116metaG_FD_108278 | JGI IMG/M metagenome (GOLD analysis project Ga0137394, IMG submission 108278) | Vadose zone soil microbial communities from Angelo Coast Range Reserve, California, USA - czobulk1.16 metaG | ecosystem: Environmental > Terrestrial > Soil > Vadose zone | place: USA...
CTGCGGTATGAACGCCTGGGTGATGTATCGGATCCTCTGGGCAACGCTGCAACATTCGATCCGTATCGAGCCAATCCCGACCCGCCGGCATCGGGCACCTTTCAGGGCTTTATTATTACAGGTGGCCACTTCTGCTGCGAGGCTCAGTTCCCCAATTCCAAAGGCATTCCCCCCGGTTCCATCAGAAGCAAAACCAAAGTCACAATCGATGGTCAAGGACAGAACAACCTCGCCCCCCGCTTCGGTTTGTCGTGGCAGATCCTTCCCGACTCGAATCGACTGGTTTTACGCGGCGGCTATGGCATGTATTACAGCCATATCAGCGGCGACGCCGGTCCCCTGAACCTCGATAATGCGATTCGTGGCAGCGGCAGCCAGGGACTCAGCGGAGTTAACGCGGTGAATTTCACGATGCAGAACCCGTTCGTTCCACTTCCTCCGAACAGGACGGTCTGCGGAGGCGGAACCTGGGAATCGTGCAAAAGCAAGATCGTCTGGTCCAGAGACCCCTATTCACCAACCACCAATCAGAGCATGGGCGGAATGGAGATGAGTTACCGGCCGCCGGTCACCCACCAGTACGGATTGAACATCCAAAGTGAGCTGGCACAAAACATGTTGCTGGAAGTGGGTTATGTCGGCAGCCGAGGGTTACACATGATCTCGTCCACGCCGACGAACACCGCCATGCTGGCAAGTCCTTCCAATCCCATCAGGGGTGTCACGACCAATACCGTGGCGAACGCTCGACTCCGTGTTCCGATCCTCGGTTTCACACCAACCGGGATCGACCTGGTCGGAAATTCCGGAGCATTCTGGTACAACGGCCTTCAGGCAAGCCTGACCAAAAGGATGAGCCGCGGTCTCCAGGCGATGGCTTCCTACACGTTCGCGAGAACGATGGACCTGGATGGAAACCGGGCTTTCCTCACCTATGCCGGCGCCAAGGGCGTACACCTCGGAGATCCAAGGGCGGGAAAGAAGCAGGCCTACGGGAGGTCTGAAACCGGCCGCGATCATCGATTCGTCCTGAGCTATGTCTACCAGCTGCCGGGACTCGGGGCGAGCGATAGCTTCATTCGAAAAGTGGTTGGCGGATGGGTCCTGTCGGGCGTGACCGTACTTCAGACCGGTACGCCGATGACGATCTCTTATACCAACACCAACAATGTCCTCGGCAAGACCACCGACCGCGCCTCACTCAAGGCGGGTTGCACTTACGGCGATCTGAGAATCTCCGGCCGGACACAGGACAGGCTGAAGCAATATTTCAACACCAGCTGTCTCACAACGCCGGCCGTAGTGGGAGATGACGGCAGGGCCACTGGTTTTGGAAATCTGGGTGTCAGCATTATCGACGGTCCGGGTCAGAGGAACACCGACATATCCATTGTGAAAACAATTCCATTAGGTTTCATCGAGAACAAGAGTCTGGAATTCCGTTCTGAATTCTTCAACCTGTTCAACACGGCCAATTTCAGTAACCCCGCAACCGATTTCAACAACAGCGACTTCGGACGAATTTCAACGACCGCAGTCAATCCGAGGTTTGTCCAACTTGCTCTGAAGTTCATCTTCTGAAATGGAGTAGATTCGGGAATAAAAGGAAGATGGATCTCAAAACCAAAGTGGCGGCGTAATAATCCGCTCGCCGCGAGTCCGCCGCGGCGAGCGGAGAGACGCATGCCGGCAATGTTCAATCCCCCGCCTACCTTCCGCATCGGCAATCTTTTTCCAATCGGTCATCGGGCAGAACGCCTGTGGTATGGCGCTTCCATTACTCCGTCCAGGTCGTGTGGAACTCAACGCGTTTGAAATCAGCGGGGTCTGCCGCGATGGGAGACACTTGAAGGATCTCAGATGCCTACGTGGATCCGGTACACAGATTGCAAAAGAGAAAAGAGATGCTCGCGGGTGGATGGGAGGACGCCCGGTTTGTGCGGTGATCCACAAGCATCCTCTGGAAAATAGATTCTAATCGATAAGGAAATAGCAATATGAAACTCAGTTCTCTTCTGGGTCTCGCAGGGATGTGCCTTCTCGGGGTTTCCTCAATATTCGCTCAAAGCGAGCCCAACGTCGTATGGGAAGTAGCTACGCCAAGTGCGCTTTCAAACAGTATTCTGGGGATCGGCTGGTCACCAGGCAGCGCGGGACGAGTGGCAGTTGGATCGACCGACCGCTGGGTGCGCAGCCGCCAGGCAAACAACGGCGCCTTAGTTTATTCCGTCCTTCAGCCGATCCGCTCAGGCAGCGCGGACCAGACGATCTATTCGAGCGACGGAGTATTTCTTGCCGTGCACAACACGGGCGGCGGCCTGGGCTATCGAGTACATCGCGCCGCGGATGGGGTCTTCCTCGGCACAATCACGGTCACAGTCGAGAGCAATGGCCTCGTCCGCTTCGCTCCCGATGCCCAGCTCCTCGCGGCTGTTGGCGGCGACGGAAGGCTCTTGCGCTGGCGCATCGAGGACTTCACTGTAGTTTTAACTGTCGGGACCGGCTACCAACGCACCACGACAACGTTCAATTTCTCTCCGAATGGGGCTTACCAATCCGCGGCGAGCCGGGGCACCATTGCGATCCAGCGGCGAAGCGATGGCGCGACGATCAAGGCCCTCGTCGGGGGAGCACCGAAAGGTTTCACGCCTGCAGCCTTCACACCAGACAGCACGGGGATCGCGGTATGGGCAGCGAGGCCCAACCAGACAACGCTCTGGCGCCTCTCCGACGGCGCGATGGTGATGCAGTTTCCCGGCGTCTCCCCAGATGAAGGTGTCGGCGCGATCCGCTTCACGCCGGACGGCGCGCGCCTGGTCACGACGGGTTACCTGCCGTTTGTGGACGGCGATGGACTTTGGCAACAGATGGGCGTCATCCGCTTTTGGCGCGTCGCCGATGGGACACTCCGCAACAAGTATTACGCGCGCACCGGTATCGGCGTTACCTCGCCGGTTGCCTGGTCCCCCGATGCCATGTTTTTCGCGTATGGGACGTATGAAGGAACTACCGTGGTAGCGCGGACTCCCGCGCCATAGCGCCCGACATGAGCCGCGACTACACTGGAAACGAACTTCCCCAATGTAGTCGCGGGCTAAAGCCCGCGTTCCGCTACAGTCGACACCGTCCAATTGCTTGACAGCCTGGCTCTCGTATCGCATACAATCTCCGCATCAAATCAGATCCACCCACTCGGAAATGTGTCCTCACCGGAAGGAGATCAGTATGCTTTCACCGTCCAGGCATCTGCTTTTCGTTTCGCTTTTGCTTCTCATCGCAGTTCCGCTTTACGCGCAATTGGGCACTGGCACCATCTCCGGGACAGTCTTTGATCAGAGCGGCGCGGTACTGCCTGGAGCCAACATCACTGTGACCAATGCGGGCACCGGGTTCGTGCGCAGCACCGTTTCGTCGGAGACGGGCGATTTCAACCTTCGGGGTCTGCTTCCGGGCACGTATGAGTTGACCGCAGAGCTCGGCGGCTTCCGGAAATTTGTTCAGTCGACGGTGACCCTGCAGGTGGACCAGAATGCTCGCATTGAAGTGCGTCTTCAGGTCGGCAGCGCCAACGAGACCGTCATCGTTACCGAGCAGGCGCCACTGCTGCAGAGTGAGCAGTCTTCGGTCGGGGCGGTGGTGGATCAGAAGAAGATCGTCGAAATGCCGCTCAACGGCCGGAACTTCGTCCAACTTGCGACACTGTTGCCAGGCGTCAACAGCGGCGACCGAGATCTCACCGACAGAACCGCGCCCGGCGGCGGTATCTCGATCGCTGGGGCGCGACCGGAGCAGAACAGCTTTTTAATGGACGGCACCATCAACAGTGATCAGTTTAATAACCTGCTCAACTTCCGGCCGTCGATCGACATCCTCCAGGAATTCAAGATTCAAACCAGCAACTATTCAGCCGAGTTCGGCAAGGGAGCGGGCGGCCAGATCAACCTGGTGACCAAGTCGGGTACCAACCAGTTCCATGGCACCGCCTACGAGTTCAATCGGAATAATGCGTTCCAGGCGCGGAACCTCTTCGACTTGAATCCGGCATTCCAGAACAAGTCGGGAAAGATCATCGCGCCACCTTTCAACCAGAACCAGTTCGGTTTCACTGTGGGCGGCCCGGTTATCCTTCCCAGGTACCAGGGCAGGAACAAGACGTTTTTCTTCGGCGGTTATGAAGGCTTCCGGCTGCGCCGCGGCAACACAACGCTGACAACCGTGCCGACCGAAGCACAGCGCGGTGGCGACTTCTCGCGTAACTTGACCACGCAGCAGCTGGGTACGGACGCGTTGGGCCGCCCTATCTTTCGCGGCGCCCTTTATGACCCGAGGACCACGCGAACAGTGAACAATCGCATTGTCCGGGACCCCTTCCCCGGTAACGTCATTCCGCCGGCGCGCTTCGATGCGGTCGCAGCCAGGGGGCTGGGGCTGGCAGGCTTCTATCCGCTGCCCAACACCGCCGGCAGCTTTGGCCCTGACGGCAACCCACGCCTGAACTATTTCGACGGCCGCACGCGGTCCAATGACTTCGATCAATTCAACGGGCGGATCGATCACCAATTCGGCTCCAATGACACCGTTTTCGGCCGCTACAGCTTTAACGACGGCACGAGCTTCGATCCCCGGACCTTTCCTGGGTATGGCGAAAACAGCCTTATCCGTAATCAGGCGTTGACAGTCAGCGACACGCACATCATCGGGCCGACCTCGCTCAATGAATTCCGCTTCGGCTACTTGCGCTACGCGGAATTCACCGCCGCGGAAAATACCTTCGCGGGCCGTGACCTTGTAAAAGAGCTGGGCATTCGTGGATTCCCCTTTGCCGGCACTCCCAACCTGCGTGGCGCTCCGGCATTCACGATCTCGGGCTTCGCCGGACCCGGAGACAATGAAGGCGGCCGCCCCTTGCGCCTCCGCAACAACACGTTCCAGTTCATCGATCATTTCTCGTTCAATACCGGGCGGCACTACCTCAAAGCCGGAGGCGAAATTCGCCGGATCCGGCTGGATTCGATCCGCGCGCAAACCGTACGCGGCGTTTTCAACTTCGACAGCGCGAACTGGACCGGTCTGTCCGGCTTTACCGCGACCGGCAACGCGTTCGCCAACTTCCTGCTCGGACTGCCGAGGCAAAAAGGGCGCCGGGTTGGCGATTTTGAGCATGGCTTGAGGGCGGCCGAGTACGCCGGGTTTGTGCAGGATGACTGGAAGGTGAGCCCGAAACTGACATTCAATATCGGACTGCGTTACATGCTTTACGTCCCGCCCAAGGACATCCGCGACCGGATCTCCACATTGACCTACCCGAACGGGCGTCCCGCCGGCTACGCCGACGGGGCGACACAGTTCCTTACGCTGCAGGGCTTGCAAAAGGCGCCGACCTGGGGCCGGGCCGGCATCGAACTCCCGCGCTCGATCTTCCCGGTAGACAAGAAAAATTGGGGACCGCGTTTCGGTTTTGCATGGCGACCTGTCGAAAAAACGGTGATCCGCGGCGGCTACGGCATCTTTTACGACACCGTACAGGGAGTCATCACCGAGGACGTGATCGAGAACATCCCTAATGTCAAAGAAGACCAGCAGTCGCTCAGTATCTTTCAGGATCTCTCCGTACCTCCGGCTGAAGCGTTCATCGGCTACTTGATTGAGAATCCTGCACCGGGCCAATTCAATCCCGGCCCTAACGACGTGGACCCGAACTTCCGCAATTCGTACGTGCAGAACTGGAACTTCGGTATCCAACGCGAATTTGGGCAGAATTTCCTCCTCGAAGTGGATTACGTCGGAAGCAAGGGGACGCGGCTGAACCGGCGCGAAAACACGAACACGGCCGAGCCGAATGGGCCGGGCGCGCTCATCCAGCTCTCCTCCATCCCGGTGCAGCCGATCAATCCGCTCACCGGGCAGCCATTTTTGTCCGACCCGATCGCGAATGCAGGGCTCGCGCCACGCTTCCGCCGGCTCGTACCGATCGCGATCAATACCTGGGAGAACAACACGCTCTACTTCCTGGATAACGTCTTCCAGACCACTAGCACGGCCTTCTCCAACTACCACTCGTTGCAGGTGCTCGGCGAGAAGCGTCTCTCCGCCGGATTGACGTTCACCGCCTCCTGGACCTGGTCGAAAGCCATCTCCGACGCGACCGGCTTCAGCGGCGGCGGCACATTTGACACCGGCAACCGCATTCAGGACATCTTCAATAAGAAGGCCGACAAAGGATTGTCCTCGCTCGATCACCGCCACCGCGTCAGCTACGCCGTTGTGTACGATCTGCCGTTCGGCCCGAACAAGCCCTTCCTGAATGGTGGGCCGGCCGTTTGGCAAAAACTGGCAGGCGGCTGGGTGCTGGACGGAATCTACACGTACCAGTCCGGGCTGCCTTTGACGGTGAAATTCAATGGCGATGTTTTCTCGAGCGGAACCGACAACGCACGGCCTGATCAGGTCTGCAACCCGAACCTGCCTGGCGGCGAACAGACGCTGGATCGCTTCTTCAAGACAGATTGCTTCAAGCAACAGTCACCGATCCGCTTCGGCACCGCCGGCCGCTCGACGGTCACCGGACCCGGTATCAACAACTTTGACCTGGCAGTGATGAAGAATACGCAGATCGGCGAGAAGGTGAACACACAGTTCCGAGCCGAGTTCTTCAATGCGCTCAATCATCCGCAATGGAACCCGCCGAATCGGTTCATTGACCAGGCCGGTTTCGGCGTGATTTCCAGCGCGCGCGATTCGCGCATTATTCAGTTCGGGTTGAAGCTGATCTTTTGACTAACGGCCAGATGATGAAGTAATCAGAGCCTCGATTTGCTCCTTGCTGGAAAGGCCAACCAGGCGATTCGTCTCCCGGCCATTCTTGAAGAGGATCAGCGTCGGAATTCCTCGAACGCTGAAGCGAGAAGAGACCGACCGGTTGTCTTCCACGTTGACCTTGTATACCTTGGCCTCAGCCGCGAGTTCCTGGGCGGCAGCTTCAACTGCCGGCGACATGGCGCGGCATGGACCGCACCAGGGGGCCCAGAAATCTACGAGGATGGGCTTTTCGGATTGGAGCAGTTCATCGTCGAGGGCTGCTTCACTCAGATCGCGTACATATGCGCTCATGTGACTCCTTTTACAACGCAGGTTAATTCGCGTTGTACTTGTATATAGATATACGTCTATATATCGATTAAGTCAACTTGCTCTTAGCGGCGTTTCGTTTTCGGGGCTGTTTTGGATTTGCGAGTGAGGCCGGAGCGGCGCTGAAGCTCTTCGATGTACTCCTCCAGAACGTCCAGGCGGGCGCGGCAATATCGGAACTGACCTTCGGGGCGAATTTCGATAAGACCGGCATCGGTCAATTCCTTCAGATGATGCGAGACCGTTGCCTGTGTGACCGGAAACCGCTCGACGATGCGTCCGCACGCCAGTTCGTCCGCGGACGCCGCCATCTCTTCGAATATCTCGAATCGGCGCGGATCCGCGAGGGCCTTCGCAATGCGCCGAAACCGATCTGGATCCATATCCAATTATTATAGACCGGCCCAGCGAAGCAGCCTCGACGCTTGGAATCGCGCAGTGGCGTTGCTGCCATCCCTGGGTGAGTCCGGCCAGGGACAGCAGCACAACCGCCACCCAACGATGTCTTATTTCGCCTGACGATCCATAGGCTCCGGTTGGAGGATGCCCGCGCGATTGCCTTCGGTGTCTATGAATGCCGCATAAAGACCAACACCGGGAATAACATCGGGTTCTCCAGGTTTCTGCCCACCAAGTACTTTGCCGCCCGATTCTTTCACGCTTTTCATCGCTTCCTTAATGTCCTGAACCGCAATGACCACGGAGGGGTACTGCGTATCCTTCGTCTTGGCGAAGAAGCCCCCATTGATCGAACCGGGCTGCTTGGGAAAGCCCGTTCTTTCATCACGTTCCGACGTTGTGACGACTACGTAATTTCCCATTTCAGGACCGAGCATTTGCGGTTGCCAACCGAAGGCCCGTCCGTAGAAGTCGGCCATGCGTTTCCTGTCTTCATAAGGCATTTCAAAGTGGACCACAGGGCTCATGTTTGTCATTGTGTCTCCTTTTATTCTCCGCTTTCTTCATCTTCTACCAGTATGTCGAATTACGGAGAACGAGATCGACACAAAGAGAAAAATTGTCAGTCCGGTACCAAGGAGAACCAATGAAGACGGTTCCGGGACGGGTGTGCCATTACCTGGCGTGTAACTGAGATCGTCCATCGTGAAGGAAAAGCCGGCAGGATTCGCACTAATCAGTACCGACGAAATACCCCCGGCAAAAGCCACTTCCAGCAACTCGTTCGGGGTGCCTCCGAACCCCGCCAGATTGTTTCCGAATGACGAGGTCGCTACAGCTACCTGGTTCGCCGCCGTGCCGAACGCCGTCACCGTCAACTGCTCCGCGTATGTGAAAAAGCCTGCGAAGCTTGAGATCGGATTCGTAAAGCTGATCAACAACGGCGATCCGAAGTCCGCTACGGAGTTCAGTCCCGAATGCGGCGGAAAATCGAACTCATTTAAACTCTGTCCCGCACCGAGGACGATCGCATTGCTGAAGACCACGCCTGCGATTTGCGTCGTCAGCGCTTCCGCATCGGCAAAACCGTCGAAATTGATCACGATCGAATCGGAAAAACTTATCTGCGGCAACAACACCATCAGCAGCATCGGAAGCACCCACTTGCACTTCATGCGCGAATCTCCTTTTGAAGGTTGGAAACGATCAAATAGCCGGAACAGCAGTTCTCACTTCACTGTCCGCGTCCGAACAACAATTCTGCCCACCTGGAAATCCACATCACCGCCTCGCGCGATTCCTCCTGGGTAAGTTCGTAATCTCTCCAGTTTCTGCTCGCGTCAATCCAGCTTTGCCAGAAGAAATCACCCCGTCCCTTTAGAGATGCGTCCCAGGCTCGACCAGTCCTGTCTGCAATAGCAGCGGCCTGCCGGGCCGCCCATTCTCTCTTTGATGGTTCACCAAGTCCTTGAATGGTGTCTTTGAACCGGCATACTGCGTTTGATAGACCTTGCGCACCTCTGGATACAACATTTGCGACCCGAGGAATGTAAGGTGCGGTTCTTCTGCCGCCCTCGACAAGTCCCACTCTAGGCGCAACGCGCGCTGCCACTCTGAGGCCGTTCGCCGCGAGGAGTTGCGCGCACTGGACGGGGTCCACCGCACACATTCTCGGCAGTGTCGTGTTCGCCGTGTTTAGTCCTGTAACGTCAACGTCGTTGACGGGGTCGTTAGCGGCGTACGCGTAGAGGTTCGTGTCGGCCCCACGGAAGCCGATCGGGTCCTTGGTGGTCCACCGGCCGGTTTCCGGATCGTACTCGCGGGCGCCGAAGTGAACCAGCGCGGTCTGCTGGTCGTAGAGTCCCCCTGCGAAACCGAAGGGCTGAAACCCGGGGTTGGTGTCGAGCATGACGCGGCCGAATTCGTCGTAGTCCAGCTTCTGGGCAACCACGCCGGTCGTCGCGTCGATCACCAGCCGCGGGCTACCCACGTGGTCGGCGATGATCCGATAGGTGACGCCGCCCTTAACCATGTAATCGGGGCTGCCCTGGGTGGCGTAGACGAAGCGGCTGATCACGGTTCCGGCGCCGTCCAGCTCGGCGATCGGCCTCAGCCCATCCTGATAGAGGAACGCCTGGACCAGCGCCCCGTTGACCCGCCGGCCGACGCGACGGCCCTGGCCATCGAGCAGATACTCGATCTGCGTTCCGTTTGGCAGCGTCACGCCGGTCAGGTTGCCCGGCCCGTCGTAGCGATAGGTGGTCGTCTGGCCACCAGCCGTCTTGCGTTGGCGTTCCCCATTGGGCGTGTGGGTATAGGTCGTGGCTCCGTACTGGATCAGCCGGTCCTGCGCGTCGTAGGTTGCGGTGATCGTGCCGCCAGGCGTGCTGACGCTGAGCCGGTTGCTGTTGGCGTCATAGGTGTAACTGGCGCCGAGGCCGCCGCCCTGCCGAACCTCACTGAGCCGTCCCGCCAGGTCGTATGTGTAGCTGAAGACTCGCGTGGCAGCGCCGGTCGTCTCGGTCTTGATTGTCAGGCGGCCCAGCGAGTCCGTGGCGTACTGCTCGGAGTAGATTGGGGTACCCCCCTGACTGGCGGTGTAGCTGCTCGCGTCGCCGAAACTGTCATAGCTCGTGGTGTCCGTGCTGCCGGCCAGGGCAGTGGCGGTGACCAGTCCCGTCTGCGCTGCCCGAGTCAGGGTGAGGACGCCCACCTGGATGGGCAGACCATCGGCGTCGTACTGAATACTGCCGATGGGATTGCTCCCATTGACGCTGAGGGCGGTGATTCGGAAATCGTTATCATAGGCGCGAGTGACGCTGCCGGCGACGGTGCCGCTCCAGGTTGTGCCGGTGGGCAGCTCGCCATCGTAGGCGTAGGACAGCGCGATCGACGCAGTCGTGCCGGTGGCTCCCAACGTGTTCGGCCGGCCGGCGGCGTCGTAGCCGTAGGTCCGTTGGCCGGTCGCGAGATCGACCTGGCCTAGCCGGCCGGAGCTGTCGTACTGAAACTGCACCGCCTGGCTGTCGGGATGGTCTGCGCGCACCGGCTGGCGGTCGGCGTTGTAGCTGAGTCGGATCTGGCCACTCTCCGAGCCCACCGTTGGTGGAGTGTAGGCGGAGACCTCGTCGCGCGCGGTGTAGTCGAACGTGTGTGCCGGCCGCCCCGGCGGGGTGCGCGTGCTGACGTTACTGTTGGCGTCGAAGGCAAAACGGACCTGCCGGCCGTCCGGCAAGGTCTCCTCGATCACCCGCCCATTCGCGTCGGTCGCAAGCGCGCCTGTCTGGTTGAGCGCATCGGTGATGTTCGCCAGGAAGCCATCGCTCCCGTAGCCGTAGCGGTTTGTGCGGCTGCCGGCGCCCTGGCCCTGCGTATCGCTCGCCAGCCGCCCACGGCTGTCGTAGGTGAAGCTGCTCGGCTCGAGATCGCCGAACTGCGTCCGCACCGGCCGGCCGCGGTCGTCGGCCACGGTGCTCGTCCGCCGCCCGGCCGGCGAGGTGCTTGTGAGCGTGCGCGTGGCGGCGTCATACGCCGACACAGACACCCGTCCGTTGATCGTTACAGTCTCCGTGAGGGAACGCAGGTTGAGGATATCGCCGGAACTTCCAAGCGTCACCGAGCGCTGCATCGTCGTGGTGTGAGTCTTTCCGCCTGGCGTCGTTTCCGTCGTGCTCGCGGCCAGCGGCGCCTGCATGCCCCAGCGCGGGTCGGGCCCCTGGACGAGGTGGACGACCGTGCCGTCCGGATAGGTCGCCGTCTGGCTGCCGTCCTGGCCGATCACGGCCTGGATCTGCATGCCGGCAGGGTCGATGCTCGTCATCCGCAAAGCTTCGGTATCCAGACGCTCAACACGATAGGTTGTCGTTCGGCCGAGGGCGCTGGTCAGGGTAACGACATACGACCTGTTCGTACCGCTGTGAGCGAGCGTCGTCGTCGCGCCGGCCGGATCAGTAGCGGCGATCAGGCGTCCCTGGGCGTCGTACGTGTAATGGGAAGCCTGGCCGCCGGGCTTGGTGAACGCGGCGAGCAGGCCGTCAGAAGAGTAGGCAAGCTGCACTGTCTCGCCGGCGGGATTGGTGACGCGGGTGAGGTAGCCATCGATACTTACGGTCAGCAGCGTTCGCTGACCGAAGGGACTGACGATTGCCGCCGGGTTGCCGGCAGCGTCGCGCTCGATCGTGGTGACGTTCGCGTCCCGGTCTGTGATGGTTGCCAGACGGCCAGCCCCATCGTAGGCAAACTGAAAGCGCACCGCGCCGGTCAGGGCATCGAGCGTCCGCAAATGCCGTCCGTTCTGGGTGAAAAGATAGACCTCCGTGCCATCGGTGGCGGGGACGGCGATCCCGCCGGCGACAAACCGCTCGGCAATCGGCGCGATGCGGCGTACCCGGACGTTGTTCGCGCTCTGGGCGACATAGACGCTGCCGTCCGGCCCGACAGCCAGGCCAAATTGGAGGTCCTGGAGCCTTGCCTGGGCGGCGAAGCCGCCGTCGCCGGCCGTGTCCGGGAACCCATTCCCGGCGAGTGTATTGATCGTGCCATCGGGGCGCAGCCAGCGAACGCGGTTGCTGTCCCGATCAACGATATAGACGGTGTCGTCAAGGCCAACGGCAACGGCCCCGGGAGACGACAAAGTCGCCGCGGTGGCCGGGCCGCCGTCGCCGGCGAAACCGAAGGATCCGTTGCCGGCGATCGTACGGATGATTCCGTCCGGCGTAATCCGGCGCACCCGCTGGCTGGTGGTGTCGGCGATGTAAATGCTGCCATCCTGGCCGACCGCGACGCCCTGAGAACCGCTCAGTCCGGCCAGGGTGGCGGGGCCGCCATCGCCGCTGAAGACACGGGTCCCGGTGCCCGCCACGGTGGTGATGATCCCGTCCGGCGCGACGCGACGGATGCGTGCATTGTCATTGTCGGCGGTGTAAAGGCTGCCGTCGGGTCCCACGGCCAGGCTCAACGCGGAACCGATCTGCGCCAGGCGCGCGGGCCCGCCGTCGCCGCTGAAGCCGTGGAAGCCGGTTCCCGCGAACGTGTTGATGATCCCGTCCGGACCCACTTTGCGGATCAGCGCGCGGCCAGATTGAGCTTCGCCGATGTAAAGGCTGTTGTCCGGCCCGACCACGATGGAAAAAGGGCCGCCGAGAGACGCCTGGGTTGCCGGCCCGCCGTCGCCGCACGCCGCGCCGGTTGTTATGCAGGGGTTCCCGTTCCCTGCGACGGTCGTAATAATGCCGTCGGGAGCTACGCGGCGGACGCGGCTCTCCAACGGGTTGGCCATGTACAAGCTGCCATCCGCACCGACCGCAAGGCCCTCCGGGCAGATGCCGACGTTAGTCGCCGGGCTGCCGTCGCCAACACCCTGGCAGCCGCCTCCCGTTCCTGCCACCGTGCTGATGGTTGGCCCGAGACGTCTTGTGCTCTGGCGCCCGCCATCGCCCCGATGGAGCACCTGCTCGCCCGGGTCATAGACGTGGTGTTCGCTCAACGTCCAGCCGCCCAGCCCAACGGCGCGCGCGTCCCAGGCGCCAATCCTATCCCGCCAGGTTCGCCACAACGTCACCTCCTGGCGGGACCGCGACCCACTGACCACACCCGCCGCGTTTTCGCCGAACTTCTGCGGCGCGCGGTAGTCGCCCGGGTAGGTGTAGCCGATGCGCACCGTGACTGCCTGCGTTCCCTGAAGCCCTCGTCCGTAGGCATCCTTTCCATCCCATGTGAAGGTGGTTCGCTGATTGGGGTTCGGTGGGAAGGTGCGCCGGGAGAGTTGTCCCGCGACCTGGACTTCCAGCTCGATCCGCCGCACCCCCGGTGGTAGCTGGCTCGAGCTCAGCGGGATTTCCAGAGTGTAGGGAGGCTTGCGTCCGGGCACGCGCTCGCTGCCGTAGTGCAGCCCCAAGCCTGTTCCCACTACCCCCACGGCCTCACCCAGGATCTGGTTCTGGACCTCGATGGTCGAGTTGCCGGCCCGTTGGCAGGACTCACACGGCTCGTCCGGCTCCGGGTCCTTGTCCGGCGGCTCGGCATCGGAGGGGAGGCCGAAACCCCAGTTCACGTCCCACGGCTCGTCGAAATGCGGGATGAGTACTCGCCACAGGGTCTGGCCGGGCTGGTACAGGGCGGCCAGTTGCTGCCGCTCGTCGTCCGTGATCGAGAGCGCCGCCAGCGCGGCGGAACCGTCGGTTATCCCATCGCCATTGGTATCCAGATTGGCCAGACCGTTGGTGAGACTCAGGATCTTGAGAACGAGCCCACTCTCTGCGGGTATCCAGACCCCTTGGGTGCGGCCATAGCTGCCAAGTGGCGCCGTCGTGCCGACCGGGAAGCCCAGGAAGTTTTCAACGTATAACGACAGCCGGGGACTGAAGCGCACATCGATCGCGCCAGCCGCCTTGGCCTCGTCGACGCTGAACTCCAGGGCGTAGGTGTAGGCGCTGGCCGGCGGCAAATCCGCCGGCATCGCCTGCGGGCCATTCGGTCCCACCGTGTACTCGGTGGCCCGCACCGTCAACCGGTTCAATCCTGTCATACTGCCGTCGGGCATGACCATCGTGGCCGTCACGCCTGCCTGAAACATCAGCGTTGCTTGCCTTGTGCCATCTGAATCCGTCACGGGTGTGCCGCGTGCGACTTGAATCGCCGTAAGCGTACCGCCCGGGATACTGCTGGCATCGATGACGGTGCTCCGGGTGTCGAAGGGAATCATGATGACATCCGGAGCGAGCGCGAATTCCTGCCATGGCACATTCATCTGCCGTTGCACAGGAATCAAACCTGACTTCTCGTAGCTCACGATCAGCGACCCGCCGCCATTCACCGCCATATCGAACACGCCGTCGACGCGGCTTAGCGTCTGCCCGAACTCCGGATGATTCAGGATGGTGATCTTGACTCCGGGCAAAGCCGCCCTATCACGCGTTATCACTTTGCCGCGTATAACCCCCGCGCGGGTCACGTTGATTGTGCCCGCCGCCACTCCCGTCTGCACGGCATTCGGACCCGTATACAGAAAATCCGTAGCTGCGCCTAGCGTGGTAGTGACGGTTTGATCCACAGGCGGCGCCTGTAGCACCGGCAGCGGTACCCCCGCTGTCACTGTAAATCCGTTACTCAGCGTCACCACTTCCGCTCCGGTTGTCAGCGTGATGTTCCGGGTCGCGGTGGCTGCCGCCGGATCGATGTTCAAGACTGCGGTGGCCGTCGTTGCCGAGTTCACCGTCAACGACGCCACTGTGATTCCTGCTCCAAAACTCGCCGTCGTTGTTCCCTGAACAAAGTGCGTGAACTGTCCCGTCAGATTCACGCTGAGATTCTGTTGCCCCTGCTGCCCCGTGTTTGGCGTCAGGGATATGAGAACGGGTTGCGGCAATGCTTGAACAGAGAAGCCTCCAACCAAAGAGGCCTCCTGGATCCCAGTTTGAACATTGACAGTTCGTGGTCCTGCGGCAGCGCCAGGCTCAATCGTCAACTGGGCTATTGCGCCCGTGGGACTAGTGACAGTCACTGGACCCAACGCGCCGGGTACACTGCCACCCACGGAAATTTCCGACCCAAAGCTTGCCTTGGTGGAGCCCGCAACAAAATTAGTAAAGCTTCCTGTAATCGTTACTGCGACGCTTTGGCCCGCCTGTCCGGTATTAGGACTCAGCGATGAAATAGAAGCTGCCGGGTTTACGATGTCAACCACCAGCAGGTTCGAGAAGACCCGCAGCAAGGTGCCTCGAAACGCTGCCGAGACCCGCAAGGTCATGGGTCCGGTAATCGTTTCCAAGACCGTTATTCGAAGCGTGAAAGTCTTGTCGTTCGCTGCGGCATCTCCGTTTGCGCCATCGTCGTGCAGATTCCCTAACACCGCCACCACGCGGCCCGCCGTATCCAGACGCTGTAAGTTCACGGCATTTGGAATCACCGAAGGATCGGTAATCACCGCCGTCACCGTCACCGTGGCCGGTACGCCCGCAGGCGTCGACAGCGGACTCACCGCCGCCGAATCGATCGTCAGCGCCGCCGACGCCGCGCTCAGGCCAAAACCTCCGATCAGAATTCCACACAACACGATTTGAATAGATTTCGTCACGACCAACTCCTCCGCACCAACCCACGGTTGCAGTTTCAGTGGAACGGAGCAGAATCCCGCTCAGGTAGCGGCCAGAGCCGGGAACGTACTCGTCCGGTGGGCATTCAAAATTGAATGCCGAAAGAGGAAGTTGCTGAACTGTCCGGAATATTACTGCTGCGATAAACTTTTTTTTGCAGGTTCGATTCCGCCTCTACTTTTCGAAAACGGACGAGTGCCGGACTCTCGAATCTGCTGTCTCAAGGTTTTGTCTTTGACAAACACCAGAGGATAGGGTACGGTCTCAAACCGCGTTCCAGCAGCGCCGAGCATCAGCGCTTCTTTAATACCCTGTCTCAAAGAACCAAAACGATAGTGACCCAGGTGGGCACGATGGAAGCCTTTGGAGGAACGGTAATGGGCGGTTCATCCATCACCGACGACGCTGTGTTCATGCGGTGCGCTTCGCTTTCCGCGGAAAGGTTTCCGATGCGCGCGATGCGTGCCGAAGGAAAACGAAGACCCGGCACTCGCCTTCACCACCACTCAACTGCGCGTTCGCTAGACATTTCTCTGCACATGTGGAGTTCGACTCTGGAGGGTATTTTATGCCACAGTACCTGCACCCTGGAGTTTATGTCCAGGAAGTTCCGCCCGCTGTACGACCAATCGAGGGAGTAAGCACTTCAACTGCTGCTTTCATTGGTGTTGCTCAGAAGGGGCCGGTGCCCGGAACGATTCTGCCCTCGGGGCGGCCGGCGCAGCCGATTCTGGTGACAAGTTTCACCGAGTATACCCGCACATTCGGTGGTTTTCGCCAGGACGGTTATTTGACGTATGCCGTCCAGGCTTTCTTCCAAAACGGCGGCGGCAGTCTTTATATAGTGCGTGTGATTCCACCGCCGAGCAGCCCGCCCTCAAACAACGCCGTTGCCGCTACCGCGACCGTTGGCTCGGGCGCCGGCGCCTTGAACATCTCGGCGGCTAACCAGGGCGCATGGGGAAGCAGGATCTGGGTATTGGTGGGGCCGAGTTCGGATGGCGATGCAAACAATTTCAAGCTTCAGGTGATGTACGGCGCAACGGCCGGCGAGGCCCTGGGCAATGTCGTCGAAACTTATGACAGTGTGACTTTTAATGGAAGCCCGACCCTGCTGCCCGGTGCATCCAACCCCGCAAGCTATGCGCGACAAGTGGTGAACCGGGCGTCAGAATATATTGCCATTACCAACGACTTCACCGCCCGCCCGGCAAACATTAATGTCAACCTGGCGAGCAGTCCTCCGGTCCTTCCAGCCCAATTGATTAATGGCAGCGACGGGCTTACCAGCAGTATTAACTTCATTGGCGCGCCGGCAACCGACAGCAAGGTGACTGGAACCGGCATGTACGCGCTGGACAAAATCACTGACGTGAGCCTGATCGCCATTCCCGGTCAAGGTGATGTCACCACGGTGAACCGGGGCATGGAGTATTGCGCGAACGAGCGCCCGCTTCAGGACTGCTTTTTCATCGGCGATATGGGCACGTTGGATGTAATCCCCGCTCGTACCGACAACGGTATTCCAACCGTCGCTACGATTGCCGATGCAAAGACGTTCGCAACCACCGGAATCGGCGGACAGATCGACAAATCAGCCGGCGATTATGGCGCAATCTATTTCCCCTGGATCTATTCGCCAGATCCGATCGGGCAAGGACGCAACCCAAAGATTCTGTTGCCTCCTTCCGGCTTCGTTGCCGGTATTTATGCGCGCATTGACAATACCCGCGGCGTCTTCAAGGCTCCAGCCGGCACTGAAGCCGGACTGGCGGGTGCGCTTGCGCCTTATGTCACCGTCAGCGACACAGAACAGGACGTATTGAATCCGATCCTGGTCAATGTGATTCGCTCCGTGCCCGGCAGCGGCGTGGTGGTTTGGGGAACGCGCACGATCGGCAGCGACCCTGGCTGGCGCTACATCCCGGTACGACGCATGGCCATCTTTCTACGCACCAGCATCTACCAGGGCATTCAATGGGCAGTCTTTGAACCGAACGACGAACCGCTCTGGGCCACTCTCAGGCTCAATATCCGCGCCTTCATGTTGACGCAGTTCCGTGCGGGGGCATTTCAGGGTAGCAAGCCCGACGATGCTTTCTTCGTGCTGTGCGATCGCACCACGACCACACAACAGGACATCGACAACGGCGTCGTGAATATCATCGTCGGGTTTGCACCGCTCAAGCCGGCAGAGTTCGTAGTGCTCAAACTGAGCCAGAAGGTCAACCAGCCCGGTTCATAGGCGGACATAAAAAGAAGGGGGGAATAGCAGAGATGGCACGGATGACTCCGCAGACAAATCGATTTGATCCCTACCGCACCTTCCGCTTCAAGGTCAAATGGGACAATCAATACGTGGCCGGCTTAAGCAAGATGGGGGCGCTGAAGCGGACGACGGAGATCGTTGAGTTTCGCGAGGCGGGTGAAAACATCATCCCCCGCAAACTGCCCGGGAAGAGCACTTATGCCGACGTTACGCTGGAGGCGGGCATAACCTATGACTCGTCCTTCGAAGACTGGGCGAACCTGGTAAACGATTTTGCCAGCCACAGCCTCACCAGCCTGGGTGAGTTCCGCAAGAACATCACTATTGACGTTTTCAACGAAGTTGGCCAGAAAGCTCTCTCCTTCAATCTTTACCGGTGTTGGGTTTCTGAATACCAGGCGCTGCCGGACCTCGATGCTGGCGCGAACGCAGTGGCTATCACCTCGATCAAGCTGGCGTTTGAATGGTTCGAGCGCGATAAATCGGTAATAGAACCGCAAGGGCCGGCTCGGATCGGCTAGCTGAGTGATGAGCACCGAACTAACGGCAGAAAATACTTTTCCATTGCCGGGCGGCTTGATGCTGCAGCCGGACCACTTGCTGAATAAAGCCAGTTTGCGTCCCCCTTCCGGGCATGAGGAGGAGTGGCTTGCCCGTCATGCCGGCATGCCGAGCGCCGCACGGGTTACCTGGCTTTTGACTGCCTGCCTGGTATCGCTCGATGATCATCCGGTCACCTCCGACCTTGTCCGGCAATTGCTGGTGGCCGACCGCGATTACCTGATACTGCAGCTCCGACGGCTCACGCTGGGCGAAAACATTCAAGCAGTAATTCCCTGCCCGGTCTGCAGTAACAAGATCGACGTAAGCTTTCGAGTAAGTGACGTACCGGTTGAGGCGCGTCCCCAGACTGCTTCGTCCTACACGCTCCAGCTTTCCGATCGTAACGTCTCCTTCCGGCTGCCTACCGGTGGCGACCAGGAAGCGTTGCTGCGAACAAAGGCTGAAGACGCGGCGGCGGAGTTGTTGAGGCGCTGCATATTGGACGAGGGCGGCCGGCAATTGTCGGCTGACGAGAGCGATACACTGATTGACTTCATGGAGCGCGTTGCGCCCCAGTTCGACCTGGAACTCGACCTCAAGTGTCCGGAGTGCTCGCAGCAATTCGTTGCTCCTTTTGATACCACCGCGTTCTTCTTCGAAGAGATGGCATTAAACGGTAAGGAACTGCTCCAAGAAATTCACGTTTTAGCTTTCTATTACCATTGGAGTGAAACTGAGATTCTGAGGCTGGAACGGGATCGCAGGCGGGCTTATCTCAGGCTCTTGAATGCGTTTCTGAGGCCGGATTAACTGAGCTTCAAAAATGCCAAACTATCTGCAGCGAATTGCTGTCTCTGGCGCCCGCACGACATCAGTGGCGAAACCCTCCGTGTCCGCGCCCACGATCATGCCCCACGCAGTGGCTTCGGAACGGCTGCCAACAATTTTAGATACGTTGCAGCAAGCCGAAGCGCTCCCTGATCCGGAGTCTACCCCGCTGCCAAACTCACCACCACATGAAGTCGGTTCAAATCGGCAATCTGCGGCGCAACCACAGGATGTTGCTTCGGCCGCAGAGCGACAATCGCGAGAGCAAAATAACGAAGAAGCATCAACTCTTCCTCAAGAAAGTGCTGCGTCACATCCAGTCGTTCCAGCTAAGGTCATGCCCGTGAGCCCGTCCGGACGAGCGCAACCTGGCATACCTCCTGCTTTGTCTCGCGGCCAACTGATCCACGCTCCAAAGGGGCTTCGCGGCGCTGCCCAGATCCGCGGACAACACCGGGCCATCGCATCGGCTATGGAGCACACACCAGGCACGCTTACTCCGAGCCCAACGGCTGCCGCGACACCACCAGCACATGGCGAACCTCCGTTGCGCCTCGCCAGCGAGGATACGATTCAGGGGTTCAGACGGACCGCTGACCCGCTGCACACTGCACCTTCCGCGGCGCAGGTGCAACCATCTGCCGGACAATTGATGAGCAGGCAGTCTCCCCCAGCACGATCGAAATCGACCCTGGTCGCAGGCGAACAGGATCAGGATGCGCGCAGCGTTGGAACTCGAGCAGCGCCTGCGCGACAAGGGGTGACTATCGCGGTGCCCGGTCCTGCTGCGGCCAGCCGCCGGAGCAAGATTTCAATTGGCAGGATCGACGTGCAGGTAAACAACACTCCGGCAGCCGTCGACGTGAGTCCGGCTCCGGCAGTGCCGGCGGTTCATTCGAATTTTTTGGAAGTACGCTATCTCAATCGTTTTTCGCTGAAGCCGTAGGATCAATCGCCAGTACAAGGATATGAGCAGCAAAACGGCAATCAAAGACGTGACCCGCGGCCTGCAGAGGCTGCTCTTGAGTCAGCTTGGCGCGATCAACTCGAATGCGCAGGTTAGTCTGGTGCCGCCTGGAGAGCCGTTGCCGTCGGGGTTGGGCGTGAACCTTTATCTCTATCGCGTGATGGAAAGCCCATTCACCAAGAACGAACCCTGGCCCGGCGACCGAAAGACGCCTCCATCCGACTTTCCTGCTCTGGGGCTGCAGCTTTCGTATCTACTCACACCGTTTGCTCCTGCCCCTGATCCTTCCACCTCAACCGGCGACGATGCCCACACTATGCTGGGCGTAGCAATGCTGGCATTTCACCAATACCCGGTGCTCAACAATGTTCACGTTACGGGGTTTGATGCGGATACGGTGTTACCCACAGATCTGCTCGACAGCTTTGAGCAGATCAAGATCAGGTTGGCGATGACCAGCCTTGAAGAACTTTCGAAGATCTGGGCTACTATCAATCAGCCTTACAAGCTGTCCGTCGCTTACGAAGTATCGCTGATCGAGCTTACTCCCACTGCCCCGCCTCCGGTAAACGGAGGTATCGTTCTCACGACCGGCCTGAATGTGATTGCCTGGCAAGCGCCGCGCCTGGATTCTTTATCGCCCGCGGCGGGCGCGCTTGGGAGGGTTGGTGGCGCTGGAGCGCTGGTGCCGGATTCTTTGACAGTTCAGGGATCGGGCCTCACGATTCCCGGCCGGGCCCCCAGCGTGACGATTGGTGGTCTGGCGGTCACCATCAGCAACGTGCCACCGCCAACCGACGCCGCGCTGACGGTAGTCCTGCCCATGACTCTTGACGCAGGACCGAATGAAGACGTGCAGGTAACGCTCAACGGCAAAGGGGGAACGCCACTCACGTTTACTGTGAATCCCTGGTTGTCCCTGCTGACCCCCATCCGTACTGCACTCGACCCGCAGCCTGGGCCGCCTGCGCCCGCACTGATTTTGCGCGGCAACGGTTTTACAACAACGCCGCAGGCGGTTCGCCTCGATGGTCCCGCAGGGACTACGAATGTAACAGCCTTTGTCGGCCCGCTCACTGACACTCAAACAATGATCACCATTCCTTCCAGTTTGCAAAACGGTCTTTACCAGGTGAGGATCATCCTGGCCGGACCCGGCAATGCGGCTTCGAACGCCCGCACTCTGGAAGTGATTCCACTGGTTACCAGCCCGGTCGGATTAGCGGTAGTGACGGTCTCCGGAAAAGAAGTTCATCGGCTCACCGTGAACGGCGCGCGGTTGAACGGAACTGATGTTTCATTGATTATTGACGGCATTGCTTACCACGTGGGCACTAACGTTAACCCAAACCAGTTGGTATTCACCCTTGGCCGCCTTTTGGATCCAGGACAGCACACCGTTGCTGTGGTTGTGAATGGCAGCCGGTCGCACGATATCGCTCTGGGAGTGACATAAGGATGCCGGCGAATGCAATGGATTGGGTGGAGTTCAATCAGCGACACCTTGTTGCCGCTGTGGCCGATGTGCGCGCTCTGCTGGAAAGTTATGGCGCAGGTAAGGGCGGCCCTGGCCATCAGACCGATGTAAAGCCTGCGGCTTTGGAAGATGGCAGAGAGAGTTGTGAACAGTTGCCGGCATTGGAAATAGTGACGCAGACGTTTGGGCTATCGGCATTCGAGCGCGCGCTGCTGCTCCTGTGTGCGGGAATCGAACTCGATTCCTCGCTGGCAAATCTTTGCGCCCGCGCCCAGGACGGTCCGAATCGAAACTATCCCACGTTCAGTCTGGCGTTGGCCGTACTCCCCGCTCCGCATTGGAGCGCCCTGAATCCTGGTGCGACACTGCGCCGCTGGCGTCTGATCGAAATCGTGAATCAACCGGGCGTGCCGCTGACTATCAGTCCCTTGAGAATTGACGAACGCATCCTTCATTTCCTCGCCGGTGTCCAGCATCTCGACGATGGCCTGGCCGGGCTCTTGCTGGCGATGCAGCCCGGTGAGGATCTGGTGCCGTCCCATGCAATCGTGGCGCGCCAGATTGCGGCTGCGTGGACTCGTCCGCAACGTAGATGGCAGGGGATTCATCTTTGCGGCCCGGATGAGACCATCAAGCGCAGCATTGCGGCTACGGGTTGCGCCGAAGCCGGACTACAGCTGTACGCTTTGGCCGCGGACCACATCCCATCCAACGCCGTAGATTTAGATGGATTGGCACGGTTGTGGGAGCGCGAGTCCATTTTGATGTCCAGCGCCCTCTACCTCGACACCGAAAGTATCGAGCCGGGCGATTCAAGGGGAGTAGTCCAGGTTTCCAGATTACTGGAACGCATTCAAGGACCGGTGATCCTGAGCACGAAAGAACGTTCCCGGCCGCTGCGACGCAGTTTGAAAGTTTTGGAAGTAAGCAAGCCGACCGCCAGCGAACAACAGCAGGCATGGCACGAGCTGCTGGATGCGGCTGACCTTCACATCAACGGTCACGTTCCCAATCTGGTAGCGCAGTTCAACCTCAGCCTGCCGGCGATCCGCGCCTCGGTGACGGAGGCCCTTGAATCCGGCATAAGGGGCGGAGCGTTCGTGCAAGCTCTCTGGGATGCGGGCCGGATACAGGCGCGCACACGGATGGAGGACCTGGCGCAACGGATCGAGCCGCTTGCCCGCTGGGAAGATCTGGTCCTGCCGGCCAGCGACAAAGCCTTGCTGCGGCAGATCGCCTCACACGTCAAACATCGCTCGACTGTATATGAGACTTGGGGATTCGCCGCATTGAGCAGCCGCGGCCTGAGCATCAGCGCATTGTTCGCAGGCGCCAGCGGAACCGGCAAAACTATGGCGGCGGAAGTTCTGGCCAACGAGCTGCGGCTCGATCTGTATCGCATTGACCTCTCGAGTGTGGTGAGCAAATACATAGGCGAGACCGAAAAGAACCTGCGGCGCGTCTTTGACGCGGCTGAGGATGGCGGTGCCATCTTGTTTTTCGATGAGGCAGACGCCCTGTTCGGAAAGCGCAGCCAGGTGAAAGACAGTCACGACCGTTACGCCAATATCGAGGTCAATTATCTGCTGCAACGCATGGAGTCCTACCGAGGTCTGGCGGTGCTGGCTACGAACATGCGGAATGCTATGGACCCGGCATTCCTGCGCCGCATTCGTTTCGCCGTGAATTTTCCCTTCCCGGAATTTGCGCAACGCGCGGAGATATGGCAGCGCGTATTTCCTGGGAAGACTCCGACCGAACAGCTCGATTTGCAGATGCTGGCCGAACTGCCGATTGCCGGCGGCAATATTCGTAACATCGCCATGAATGCCGCATTTCATGCGGCCGAGGTGGGAACACCGGTCCGCATGAGCCATCTGGCCCAGGCCGCGCGCTATGAGTTCGTCAAGATGGAAAAGCCCGTGCCGGAGACGGAGATTGGAAGATGGGCGCAATGAGTCGTTTGCCGGACCTCGGACCAGGTAAAGGAGATTCGGATTGTCACTGTACGACCTGAATATCGGCTCTCTGGGGTTGACCATAAACAACGCTGAAGGTCATGAGCACCGCATTCGTCCGATTGCATCACGGGCGGCGGCCATCCTCGCCGAACGTCTGGAGGGCTTCTATGTGGAAGCTCCTGGGTTATCGGGATCTCGAAATGTAACCGGCGTGAGTGCTTCGCCGGTGGGTGTCGACCTGGCGACGATGACGGATGAGGATGCCGCCGGCAGTATCGCGCGTGCGTGGTTAGAGGCGGTAATGGTCAAGCTGCGGTGATAACTGAGATATGCAAAGATCGCGGACAAGGAGATTGAAGCTATGGCGGCACTGAAGGGCGCGTTTCTCAATTTTGGCGCCGGACTTCTGGGCGCTTTGCCCAACATCGTGGTGTTCCAATTTAATCCAACGCAGGTCTCGCGCACTCCGGCGATACCCAGGCGTCCGCAACCGTCTAATACCGGCAGCAGTGACGCGAAGAAGCAACCAAGCCCGCCATCTGAAACCATGTCTTTTACGTTGCGAGTGGACTCCACTGAGCAACTTGCGCAGTCAAATCCGATTGCCCTCGCCAGCGGCATACTTCCCACTCTTTCGGCGCTGGAATTACTGATGGTTCCAAAGAGCTCGCTTTCGTTGAATCTCTTTTCGTTGAGCGGTCGCCCTGGGTCGCATCAATCGCCGCCCTCCAGCTTGCCCACAGTGCTGTTCTTCTGGGGGCCATTTCGGATTTTTCCGGTTCTAATAACCAGCTTGAGCGTTACAGAAACGGAATATGACACTCTGCTCAATCCCATCCGGGCGGATGTCGCGGTGAACCTGCAGGTGCTGCAACCCAGCCAGCTTGCCGGCGACAGGATCGGCAACGGCGCATACAGCTATTCGCAAGGGGTAAAGGAAGTGATGGCGGCGCTCAATCTGGCCAATGCAGCGCAATTCGGCGTGAGCGCGGCGCTCTCATTCTCGTTGTAAAGAGCGGCAAAAGGAGACAGGACAGAAGATGATTTTCAAAGGCAGCCGTTATGCGAATGTGGCGAGTTACCAGACCACCGATGCTGCGGGGCGGACCGTGACAGCTCTGAGGACACGCTTCATTCCCACCACGCGCGCCGGTTATCTTCACACTTTCACTGCCGATGAGCGGCTGGACCTCATCGCGTACAAGTTTTATCGCAACCCAGAAAAATTCTGGCTTATCGCTGACGCTAATACGGAAATGGACCCGGAAGATTTGCTCGAACCAGGACGGCAGTTGCCGATTCCTCCGGACCGCAGTTAGGCGGGGAACCGGGTCGCGAACGAAGAGTACTGCCCATGTGCGCTTCATCGTGCAGCTTGACTGGAACAGATGGCCAATACGGCATACGAAATCGCTTTTGCAGGAACCGCCGTGGATGAGGACTTTTACGGCGATGTGGTCTCTCTGGTCGTGGAAGAGAACGCGGCAACGGCCTGCACCTTTCGCCTGCAGCTCGCAATCCGGCTTCAGGATGACGGCTCGTGGACTTATCTGGACGACGACAGGGTGGCGTTGTTCGGGGCAGTTACCATCAAGATCGGTTTTACCCAGGGTGGTGGTATTGCTGCTGCGCTTGGAAGCTTGCTGGGCAGTGGCGACAGCAATGACGGACTCAAGACGGTATTCGATGGTTACATCACCAATGTGGCCCTGGACCTGGGGAGTGAGCCCGGCAACTCTTACATGAATGTGAGTGGCATGGATACGACGGTGCTCATGAGCCTGGAAGAAAAGGTCGCCACCTGGCCCAACATGGCGGACAGCGACATCGTCCAGCAGATTGTGAGCAACTATGGCCTGCAGGTGCAGGCGGACAGCACCCCCACCGTCCACCAGGAAGACGATACGACCATCATTCAGCGTGGAACGGACATTCAGTTTGTGCGCGATCTGGCGCACAAAAACGGCATGGAATTTTATTTTGAAACGGACGACAGCGGAACGACC
>Ga0137394_10000584_pt1 | contig 25598 bp, 23 predicted proteins | sample czobulk116metaG_FD_108278 | JGI IMG/M metagenome (GOLD analysis project Ga0137394, IMG submission 108278) | Vadose zone soil microbial communities from Angelo Coast Range Reserve, California, USA - czobulk1.16 metaG | ecosystem: Environmental > Terrestrial > Soil > Vadose zone | place: USA...
ATCACGACCACGCGGCGGCCGCTCTTGGGCGCGAAGTCGCCCTTCATGCTGGCGGCACAACCGGCGAGGCCGCCGGCCAACCCGAGGCCGAGGCCGACCGAAGAGGACCGGAGGAACTGCCTGCGCGTCACGCCTTTCATAGGCTTTGCCTCCGTGGATTCACGGCTTCTTGACCGGAATCGCGAGGAACATACAAGGCCCCGCGCAGCCTGTCAAACTCTTTCGGGCTTGTCCGCGAGCAAGGGCAGGAGCGGGGCGAGACCGGAGAAGATGAAGTCCGGCGGGGGAACGGTCGGGCGGAGGGCGAGGCCGCGGCGATTGATCCAGGCGATCGTCAATCCGAGCGGCTTGCCGCCCACGAGGTCGGTGAGCTGCGACTGTCCCGAGTGGAGGATCTCCGCGAGGCCGACTCCGGCGTGGTCGATGAGATACCGGAAGAGGCGGCCGTCGGGCTTGTAGCCGCGCGCGCGCTCGGCCGTGCACACGAGATCGAAGTCGCGGCCCAGCTTGGTGGCGGCGAGGAGATCGTCGTCGATGTTGGACACGAGGGCAAGCCGGCTCTGCCGCCCCAGGACCTCGAGCGTGGGCAGGACATCTGGATAGAGCTCGAAGCGCGGATAGACGTCGAAGTACCTCTGGATCAGGCCGCCGTCGCCCCCCGGGACACTGAAGCGCTCGAACGCCTCTTCCAGGGAGAGCCGGCAGATCTCCTTGTACGGGCGGTAGGGCTCCCGGTAGTGCGCGATGTTGCGCTCTTCCCAGTAGGTCCAGAAGGTGTCTGCGTCCACATGACCGGCACCGGCATCCTCGAGGATCGATCGGAACGCGGCGCCCTGGCCGGATGGCGTATCGATGAGGGTGCCGAAGACGTCGAAGGACAGAAGCCGAGGGCGCACGAGCGCGCCTTCAGCGGGCGAGGGCCTGGCGAACCGTGGCCAGGATGCGGTCGGGATCACCCTCGAGGTGAATGGGAGGGGGAAGCGGGGGCGGCGGATTCTTGATCCCCGCCCCCGTGAGCACGAGCACGACGCGCGTCCCGGAGTCGGCCTCGCCCGCCTCCTTCATGAGGCAGAGCGCGGCCAGCGCCGCCGCCGCCTCGGGGCCCGTCCATATCCCCTCCACCCGGCCCAAGAGCTTCTGCGCCTCGACGATGGCGCGCTCGCTGACCGGCTGCGGGTGGCCGCCGGTCTCGCGGAGGATCCGGAGCATCTGCCGACCCGCGAATGGACCGGGGACCCGTAGGCCGGGGGCGTCGGTGACGGGATTCTCCCAGGGCGTGGTCGTCTCGGCCTTGTCCTCCCAGGCCTTGACGAGCGGGGCGCACCCCTCTGCCTGGACGGCGATGAAGCGCGGCTGGCTCCCCTTGATCCATCCCATGGCGGCCAGCTCCTCGTAGGCCTTGTGGATCCCCACGAGACCGGTGCCCCCGCCCGTCGGATACATGAGGACATCGGGCGTCTGCCAGTCGAGCTGCTCGGCGAGCTCGAGCCCCATGGTCTTCTTTCCCTCGAGACGATAGGGCTCCTTGAGGGTGGCGAGGTCGAACCATCCGAGCGTGGGCGCGATCCCGGCGATGACCCGGCCCGCCGTCGCGATCGTGCCGTCGACGGTGAAGACGTGCGCGCCGGCGATGATGGCCTCGGCCACCGCGGCCTGCGGCGTGTCGCGCGGAACGACGACCACGACGGGAATGCCCCCGCGCGCGCCGTAGACGGCGGCCGCGCCTCCCGCATTGCCCGCCGAGGGAATCATGAGCCCCTTGACGCCCAGGGTTCGCGCCTTGGTCAGGGCCATGCCGAGTCCTCGCGCCTTGAAGGAGCCCGTGGGGTTCTGGCCCTCGTCCTTGGCCCAGAGGTGCCGCATGCCCAGGTGTCGGGCCAGACGCGGGAGGGGCAGGAACGGCGTGCCCCCCTCGCCCAGGGTGATGGGCTCCTCACCCGCGTCGAGCGGGGTCAGCTCGCGGAATCGGTACATCCCGGGGGGACGGCGGAGGAGATCGTCCTTGCTGACGGAGGCGGCGACCTTGGGCAGGTCGTAGCGGACGGCCAGCATCTGGCCGCAGGCCTCGCACACGGTGAGGAGACGACCGGCCTCGTGACGCCGGCCGCAGACGGTGCACTCGATATGGGAAACGAAGGTGGGGCTCATCGAGCGCTCACCTCAGCACGGACGGGAGGGCTTGGGGGATCCACTCAGCACTCGCCTCACACCGACCTGGGCCTTCGGCCCCGGCCGATGTTCAGCTCGAAGTACGTCGAAAGTCAGTGTGCCTTCTCTTTCTCGGCCTTCGCAGCGGCCACGACCTTGTCCGCGAGGTGGGCGGGCACTTCCTCGTAGTGCGAGAACTCCATGGAGTAGGCGCCGCGCCCCCCCGTCATGGAGCGGAGCGACGACTCGTAGGTCAGCATCTCGGCCATGGGCGCCTGCGCCCGCACGGAGACGATCTCGCCGTCCGGCTCCATGCCCACGATGCGCCCGCGGCGCCCGTTGAGATCGCCGATGACATCCCCCGCATTGTCGGAAGGAGCGGTGACCTCGACGTTCATGATCGGCTCGAGCAGAATCGGGTGGGCTTCCATGAAACCCTTCTGCAGCCCCATGGAGGCGGCGATCTGGAAGGCCATGTCGGACGAGTCGACATCATGATAGGAGCCGTCGTAGAGCGTCACCCGCAGGTCCACCACGGGATACCCCGCGAAGATGCCCCGCTTCATGCAATCGCGCACGCCCTTCTCCACGGACGGGATGAAGTTGCGTGGCACCGCGCCTCCGAAGATGTCGTCCACGAACTCGAAGCCGCCGCCGCGCTGGACGGGCTCCACCTTGAGCCACACGTCGCCGTACTGTCCCCGGCCGCCCGTCTGCTTCTTGTACTTGCCCTGGACCTCCGCGCGGCCCTTGACCGTCTCCTTGTACGGGATGCGCGGGGGCAGGAGGTTGACGTCCACGTTGTACTTGCGCTTCATGCGCTCCACCACCGTCTCCACGTGGAGCTGGCCCATGCCGGAGACGAGGAGCTGCTTCGTCTCGGGGTCGTAGTGATGATGGAGCGTCGGGTCCTCCTCGGCCATGCGGTGCAGCGCCGTGGAGATCTTGTCCTCGTCGCCGCGGCTCTTGGGCTGGATGGCGAAGGAGATGGAGGGCTCGGGAAATGTGATGGCGGGCAACACGACGGGCTGGCCTTCATCGCAGAGGGTGTCGCCCGTCAGCGTGTCCTTGAGCTTGGCGACCACGCCGATCTCCCCGGGGCCGAGGGACTCCACGGCCTTCTGGGTCTTGCCCATGAGATGGCCCAGATGCCCGATGCGCTCCCTCCCCCCGCGCGTGGCGTTGAGCACCTGGCTGTCGGCCTTGAAGGTGCCCGAGTAGACGCGGAAGAGGGAGAGCTTGCCCACGTGCGGATCCGCGATGGTCTTGAAGACGACCGCGGAGAGCGGCGCCTTGGGGTCCCCGGCGCGCGTGACGGTCTGCTTGGTCCGGGGATCGGTGCCCGCGACCGCGCCCACGTCGGCGGGCGAGGGGAACTCCTTGACGATGAGGTCCATGAGCGGCTGGACGCCCAGGCCCTTGGTGGATGCGGCGGCGAGGACGGGCACGAGGCTTCCCGATCCGATGGCCTTGCCGAGCGCTCCCAGCATCTCCTCTTCGCTGATGCCGCCCTCCTCGAGGTACTTGGAGAGGAGGTCGTCATCCGTCTCCGCCACCGCCTCGATGAGCTTCTCCCGCCACGCCTTCGCGTCGTCCATGATCTCGCCGGGGACGTCCGCCTCCTTCATCTTGCCGTCGGCGGTCACGAGGGCCTTCATGGCCACGAGATCGACGACGCCGGCGAAGGCGGACTCCGATCCCACGGGGATCTGGAGCGGGCACAGGCGTCCCTTGAGGCGCTTCTGGAGCGACTCGAGGGTGCGGAAGAAGTCGGCGCGCTCGCGGTCGAGACGGTTGATCACGATGGCGCGGGGCAGCGCGTACTCGTTGGCGTACTTCCAGACCTTCTCCGTCTGCACCTGCACGCCGGCCACCGCGTCGACGACGATGATGGCCGCGCTGGCCGCGCGCAGTCCCGCCCGCGCGTCGGCCACGAAGTCGCCGTATCCGGGGGTGTCGATCAGATTGAGGCGGTGGCCCTTCCAGTCGCAGAAGGCGACGGAGGTGCCGAGCGAGATCTTGCGCTTGATCTCGTCGGGATCGAAGTCGGTGGTGGTGGTGCCGTCATCGACCTTGCCGAGCCGGTTGATGGCGCCGGCCGCGAAGAGGATGCCTTCCACCAGGGACGTCTTGCCGACTCCGCCGTGCCCCGCGAAGCCCACGTTGCGAATCTTGGAGATGTCCGTCGCCATGCCTGCCTCCCCTCGGCCCCATCGCGTAGGGAAACGTCGACTGCAGGAGAAAGCACGATGTGGAACGGGATGCTACCACAGCGTTACGGAGTGTTCCAGGGGTCGAGGGAAAAGAGAAGGGCGCCGGGATGGCCGGGACCCTCGTCGGGTCGGTGGGGCTAGGGGCGGACGACTTTGTTCGCGAGCACGCCGATCTTCTCGACCTCGGCCTCCATGCGGTCCCCGGCCTTGAGGAAGCTGCCGGTGGCGGCGCCCACCCCGTCCGGCGTGCCGGTGGCGATGATGTCGCCGGGCAGCACCGTCATGCCACGCGAGAGGACCTCGATGCACTGATCCACCGGGAAGATCATCTTGGAGGTGTGGCTGGACTGGCGCACCTGTCCGTTGACGCGCATGGAGATGTTCAGGGTCTGCGGATCCGGGATCTCGTCCGCGGTGACGAGGACGGGCCCCATGGGGCAGAAGGTGTCGAGCGACTTGCCCTTGAACCACTGGGTGTGCCGCTTCTGAAGATCGCGCGCCGTCACGTCGTTGATCACCGTGTAGCCGAAGACGTGCTTGAGGGCGTCGGGGCGGCTGATGTCCCGGCCGGCCGTGCCGAGGACCACGGCCAGCTCGACCTCGTAGTCGAGCTCCGTGGTGATCGCGTGATGGATCACGTCGTCACCCGGGCCGACCACCGCGGTGCCCGGCTTGGTGAAGTAGACGGGATGCTCGGGCACGGCGGCGCCGCGCTCCGCCGCGTGGTCGGCGTAATTCCGCCCCAGGCAGAACACGTTGCGCGCGGGGCGCTGGATGGGCGCGAGGAGGCGGACACGCTTGAGCGGATAGGCGAGCTTGCGCCCGGCGAGGTCTTCGATGGCCTGCTGCTCCACGAGGCGCTTGCCATGCTCCCAGGCCTCGCGGCCGAGGGCCCAGGCGGGCTCGCCGCCCTGCACGAGCTCGAGGAGGCTCTTCGGAAAGCCCCCGCGTCCGCGGCGCACGGCACCGCGCTGAGCGGCCAGCTCCTTGGCGAGGCCGGCCAGATCCAGCACCGTCTCCTGCCACACCGCGCCCACCTTGGGCTCGCCGCGGCCCCGACGGAAGGTGACAAGCTGCATGCTACTCGCTCCCCGCGGCGACGCCGCTCCGCTGGGGCAAGGTCTTGCCGCCCTGACGGGCGATGTCCTCCAGCTCCCGCGGCAGCCCGAAGCGCACGTCCTCCTCGACCACGTGCACCTCGCGCACGGCAACCCGGCCCGCCTCCTGGAGGGCCTCGACCACCTCGGTGACCAGGAACTCCGGGGTGGAGGCCCCCGCGGTGACGCCCACGCGCTGGGAGCCCGCCAGCCATTCCGCCCTGATGTCGTTCTTGTCGTTGATGAGGTAGGAGGGCGTGCCCATGACGGTCGACACCTCGACGAGCCGATTCGCGTTGGAGCTGTTGGCGGCGCCGATGACGAGCAGGACGTCGACTTCCCCCGCCACCGTCTTGGCCGAGGCCTGGCGGTTCTGGGTGGCGTAGCAGATGTCGTCCTTGGCGGGACCGGCGATCTTGGGGAAGCGCCGGCGCAGCGCCTCGATGCAGTCGCGGGTATCGTCCACGCTGAGCGTGGTCTGGGTCAGGTAGGCGACCTTGTCCGGGTCGGGGATCTGGAGCCTGTCCACTTCCTCGGGATGGGCGATGAGGAACATGCGCTCGGGCGCCTCCCCCATGGTGCCCACCACCTCGTCGTGGTCGGCGTGTCCGACGAGCACGATGCTGTACCCCTCGCGCGCGTAGCGGATGGCCTCCAGGTGCACCTTGGTCACGAGCGGACAGGTGGCGTCGATCACCCGCAGCCCGCGCCGCCGCGCCTCCTGGCGCACGGCCGGGGAGACGCCGTGCGCGCTGAAGATCACCGTGGCGTCGTCGGGCACCTCGTCGAGCTCGTCCACGAAGTGGGCGCCCTTGGCCCGGAGCGCCTCGACGACATGTCGGTTGTGCACGATCTCGCGGCGCACGTAGACGGGCGGCGGGCTGACCTGGAGGGCCAGCTCCACGATGTCGATGGCGCGATCCACGCCGGCGCAGAAGCCCCGCGGCCCCGCGAGCACGATTTCCTGGAGAGGGATGGTGGTCATAGGCCCTCAGTCTACTTGAAGTACCAGGTCAGTCCCACAATACCGCTATCCGAGTTGAAGCCGCGGTTCTTCTCGTACAGGTGCCCGTTGGAGACGTGCTGGAAGCGGTACCCCACATTGACGGCCAGTCCCGGCGTGATGAAGTAGGAGACGCCGATACCCGCTTCGAGGACGAAGGTGAAGGGCGAGTCGATCTCCAGCACCTTGAGGTTGGTGCCCGCGGCCCCCGCCGTGCCCTCGAGGTAAGGCACCAAGCGCCCGAGCGAGAGTCCCAGGAGGTGATAGCGGAAGGCCAGCTTCAGCCCTTCCGCCGTCGCCTCCTCGGGAGAGAGATAGTACTGGAACCACCCCTCGAGGCCGGTCTCGAAGGCGCCGCGCACGACGCCGGGGCCGAACGGCTCGAAGAAGAAATACGAGAATCGGGGATTGAAGTTGACGAAGGAGATGCCCGAGAGCTTCCCGTGGTTCTCGACATTGTTCTGGGAGCCCCCACCGAAGGACAGCCCGATCGCCTTGGTGCCCTGGGCGAACTCCTGCTCGGCGTCGAAGGCGGCCGCCCCCACGGGCGCCGCGGCCATCGCGAGCAAGAGCAGGATCAGCCCCAGCGCACAGCGTCTCGTCATGGCTCTATCAGTACCTTGAGCGCCTCTCCGCGTTCCATCAGCCCCAGAGCCTCACGGACTCGCTCGAGGCCCATGGTGTGAGTGACAAGACCGTCGGGCACCAGGCTCTCGGACTCGAGGAGCCCGACGGCCTGACGGATCAGAGCCGGCGTGTGGTGGAACGACCCCACCAGAGTGAGCTCCTCGTAATGCGCCCGCCGTGTGTCCACGGCGATGGTCGTGCCCGGGGCGCAACCGCCAAAGAATACCACGGTCCCGCCGCGCCCCACAGAAGCCACAGCCTGCTCCCAGACCTCCGGGCGCCCGGTCGCGTCGATGACGACCTCGGGTCCCCGGCCGCTTGTCATGTCGCGCAGTTGGCCCACCAGATCATGGGTCAGCGAGCTGTCGAGACACTCGGCGAGACCCAGCTCCCGCACCCGCTCGAGACGCCAGCCGGGCTTGCCCACGAGGATGACCCTGGCCTTGCGCTGGGCGGCCGACAGCGCGAGGAGACAGCCGAGGGGCCCATGACCGATCACCGCCACCGTCATGCCCGCCTCCACGCCTCCCCGCTCGACGCCGAGAAGCGCGCAGGCCAGCGGCTCGGCGAAGGCCGCGCGACGCGCGGGCAGGCTCGCGCCCAGGCGCACGACATTGGCGGCGCAGAGCCGGGGCGGCAGGGCAATGAATTCGCCGTAGGCGCCGTTGACGAAGAGGAGGTCCTCGCACAGATTGTGGCGGCCTTCCCGACAGAAGCGGCACTGGCCACAGGGCGCCGAATTGGCGGCGACGACGCGGTCTCCCTCCCGAAACCGCGCCATGCCCGATCCCACGCGCGTCACCGTGCCGGCGAACTCGTGGCCGAAGACGGTGGGAACGTGAGGAATCATCACGGGGTGGCCGCGGCGCAGCACCTTGACGTCCGTCCCGCACGTGAGGGCAGCCTCGATCCTCACGACGATCTCCCCGGCCTTCGGCTCGGGAATCGGGAGGTCTTCGAAGCGGAGATCGCCCGGTCCATGGAAGACCTGCGCTCTCATGGCGTGATGTATACCTTCACGGCCTCGTGCCGCCGCATCAGCTCGACCCCCCGGGCCAGCTCGCCGAGGGGCAGCCGGTGGGTGATGAGCCCGTCGATGCGGACCCTGCCCGTGGCGAGCGCGTCGAACGCCTCGCGAAGCTCGGTCGGCGATGACGAGTACGTCGAGGAGATGGTCAGCTCGCGGTGGTAGAGATCGGCGAGCGGCAGGGGCAGCGCGGCACCCTCCCCTCCCGCGAAATAGTGGACGTGGCCGCCATCGCGGAGGCGCGCGGCCACCCAGGGGAGGAGCGATCCTCCGCCCGCCGTGAGCATGGCCACGTCCGCTCCCCGGCCCTCCGTCGCCTCGCTCAGGGCGGCGTCCAGCTCCGCATCGACGTCGAAGACCGTCGCGCCCGCGGCGCGGCCGAGCGTGCGACGATCGGCCACGAGATCGGCGCCAAAGACGGCTGTCCCGGCGAGCGCGAAGGCCTGGCTGAGCAGGCAGCCGATGGAGCCGAGCCCGATGACGAGCGCGGTGTCGCCCGCCACCGCGCCGGTGCGCTTGACCGCGCGCAGGCAGCAGGCCAGAGGCTCGACGAAGGATGCCGTCTCGTCGCTCATGCCGGAAGAAAGCGCAAAGGTCGCGTGCTCGACATTGGGGGCGGGCACCCGGCAGAGCTCCGCGAAGCCGCCGGGGTCGAGATTGATGCGCTTGAAGGCGCGGCACATGGACGCGCTGCCGCGCCGACAGTAGTGGCACTGGAAGCACGGCACGTGATGCGCCACGACCACGCGCTGGCCGACGCTGAACCTCGTGACGGCGGCATCCGCCGCGATCACGTCGCCCACCACCTCGTGGCCGAAGACGGCGGGAGCCCGGGTGTCGGGACTCAGGATCTTCACGATGTCCGAGCCGCAGAGGCCGCAGCCGCGCACCCGCACGAGCAGCTCGCCCGCCCCCGCGACGGGCTCGGGCCAGTCGCGCAGCCCGAGGTCGCCCGGCCCCCCGTACACCGCCGCCTTCACGCCGGGCGCTCCCCCCAGCGCGAGCGGGCCCAGCAACGGAGGGCGATACCGAGCTTCTTCGGGGTCGCCACGCTCACGCGCTCGCCGAAGACCCGGTAGCGCCGCCGCTCCATGGTCTGGAGCAGCGCGAAATACGTCCGGCCCATGATCTCGGCCGCGAAGAGGGTCCGCTCGTCGGAGCGGGGCAAGGCCGCCCACGCGCGCTCGTAGTACGTGCGTGCGCGCGCGGCCTGTGCGGTCATCAGCTCGACGAACTCGGGCGTGTATCGTCCCGCGGCGAGGTCGTCGGCCTTGACGCCGAACCGCCGCAGGTCCTCCTGGGGCACGTAGACGCGACCGGCGCGGGCGTCCGGCTGCACGTCGCGCATGATATTGGTGAGCTGGAGGGCCACCCCGAGATCGACGGCGTACTCGCGCGCCCGGGTGTCCGTGTAGCCGAAGATCTCGATGCAGCAGAGCCCCACCGCCGAGGCCACGCGATAGCAATACGGGTAGAGCTCCTCGAAGGTCTCGTACGTCGAGCGCCCGAGGTCCATCTCGACGCCGGCGATGATCTCGAGGAGGGCAGAGCGCGGGATGGGAAAGAGCTTCACGGCCTCCTGCAGTCGCTCGGCCGCCGGATGCTCGGGCGTGCCCTCGTAGACGCGTCGGATCTCTTCCCGCCAGCGCGCAAGCTCCCCGCGTTGAGCGACGCGATCCTGTCCAAGGTCCACCGCGTCGTCCACGATGCGGCAGAAGGCATACACGGCGTAGATGGCCTCGCGCTGCGGGCGCGGGAGGGTGAGGAAGGCGAAGAAGAAGTTGGAGCGGCTCTTCCGCGTGATCCTCGAGACGAACTTGGTGGCGTTCATGCGGCCTTGGCGGGCCGCGGAGCATAGCCGCGCTCCACGAACCAGGTGATGGCATCCCGCAGCGCGTCTTCCGCGGGCGTCTGGGGCAGGCCGAGCTCGCGCACGGCCTTGGCCGCGCTGAAGTACATGCGCTTGCGCGCCATGCGCACGGCATTGAGGGGCACCACGGGCGGGCCGCCCGTGACCCGCGCCGCGCCCTCCATGCAGAAAGCGGCGAGCCAGGCGACGCCATACGGCACGCGAAAGCGCGGGGCGCGCACCCCCGTGAAGGAGGCGAGGGCGCGGAAGATCTCGATGAGCGACATGTTGCGATGGCCCAGGACATACTTCTGCCCCGCCCTGCCGCGATCGCCGGCCAGGATATGGCCCCGTGCGACGTCGCGCACGTGGACGATGTTCAGCCCGGTGTCGAGCGAGCCCACCATCTTGCCCTTGAGGAAGTCCACGATCATCTGCCCCGTGGGCGTCGGCTTGATGTCCCAGGGCCCCACGGGGGCCGAGGGATTGACGATGACCACGGGCGCCCCCCGGGCCGCCAGCTCGTCGGCCACGCGCTCGGCGAGAAACTTCGACGCTTTGTAGGGGCCGACCATGTCCTCGAGGCCGACAGGGGTCGTCTCGTCCCCCGGCGTGCCGTCCGGGGGAATGCCCAACGCGCCCACGGTGGACGTGTACACGATGCGCTCGGCCCCGGCCTCCGCGGCCGCCTCGAGGACGTGGCGCGTGCCGTCGACATTGGCGCGATAGAGCTCGCGCGAGTCGCGAGCCCACAGCCGGTAGTCGGCCGCGACGTGATAGACACGTCGCGCCCCCGCCACCGCGGCGCGGAGCGAGTCGCGGTCCAGCAGATCGCCCTCGGCGACCTCGACGCGGCAGTCTTCGAGGGCCCGGCGGTCGCTCCCCGGCCGAGCGAGCACGCGCACGGTGCGGCCATCGGCGAGAAGCTCGCGGACGAGATTGGCGCCGACGAAGCCGGTCCCCCCCGTGACGAGCGCGTCCATCAGCGGGGCTCGTGCTCGACGGCCGCCCGGTATTCGACTGACCGCTGCAGAGCTTCGGCCACCGTCGCGAGGGCTCCTTGAGTGGCGCGCTGGAGCTTGAGCGCCTGTGGCACTATCGCCGGATGCCTCAGCACGGTCGCCGCCGCGCGAGCCTTGCGCACCCTCCCCTCCGGCGTGATGAGCGCGGCGAGCTCGGGCGACAGGCTGTCCCCCGCGGCGTCGGAGACGCCGCGGAGGACGAGGCTGGGGCAGCCCGCCTCCGCGGCGGCCCGCAGGATGAGGGCGGATTCCATGTCGACGGCGACGGCACCCGTCGCCTCCCGCAGCTTCGCCTTGGCCTCGGGCGTCGCGGCCACCTCCGCCACGGTCGCCAGCGCGCCGATGGCGAAGCGCATCCCGCGGCCAGACAGGGCCGCGACATGGTGACGATGGTGGGCGACGGTGGCGCCGTATCGCTCTCCCCGCGGGCCGATCACCGTCTCGGGGAGGATCAAGGAACCGCAGGACACGTCAGGATCGAGGGCGCCGCACACGCCCGCGGAGATCACGAGAGGATACTCGAGCCCCTCGAGCAATGCCGGGAAACGCGCGGAGAGAGAGCTCGCGGCGAGACCGACGGGAGCGAGGCGAAAACGAGCATCCCCGAAGGCGGGGAAGGAAAAGGACTCGAGGCGGGGCAGCCGAAGCGCCCGGGCGAGCGCCCGGGCCTCGAGCTCAACCGCCGTCAGGACGAGGATCGCGCCCAAGCTGGCCGGCCCCGGCGGCCGCCGCCTTGAGCGCCCTCTCCTTCTCCTTGCGCTCGACCCAGGCCCTCCAGCTATTGCCGGCGGCGGTGTCCTTGCCGGTGAACTTGATGGTAGCGATGTCGGCGTAGGCGAGGGTGAACGGGCCCTCGCCCTGCTCGTCGAAGAACTGGAGGAAGGGCTCGGGCGCGTCCGCATCACGGTTGAAGATATAGCCCACGAGCTCGCGGCCGTCACGCTTCACGATGGTGGTGTTGCCCCGGTAGTCGAAGGCGTAGTCGACCACCTCGCGAAGGGAGGTGTAGTCGTTGATCTGCGGCACCCAGCCTTCCAGGCTCATGGCGCGGACTACAGCTTGCCCGTGAGGGTGACCGCCACGGTTTCCGCGAAGCCCTTGAGGGAGCTGAACGTGTGGTCGACCGCCGTCGCTTCGTATCCGCAGTGGACCATGCAGTCGCGGCACTTTTCGTTGCCACTCTTCTTGCCGTAGTTCTCCCAGCGCGTGCCGTCCATCAGCTCCTGGAAGGTCGCGGCATAGCCCTCCTGGAGGAGGTAGCAAGGGCGCTGCCATCCGAACATGTTGAAGGTGGGATTGCCCCACGGCGTGCACTCGAAATCCTTCTTGCCCATGAGGAAGCGCAGAAAGAGCGGAGACTGGTTGAACTTCCAGCGCCGCTTGGGATTCGAGAGTATCCCGCTGAAGAGCTGGTGCGTGCGGGACTCGCGGAGGAAGTGCTCCTGGTCGGGGGCCTTGGAATAGCTGTACCCCGGCGAGAGCATCATTCCCTCCACCCCGAGGGTCATCATCTCGTCGAAGAACTCGCGCATCCGCAGCGGCGAGGCGCCATCGAAGAGGGTGGTGTTGGTGGTCACCCGGAAGCCGCGCTGCAGGGCCTCCTTGATCCCGTCCACCGCCTGGTCGAAGACCCCGTCACGGCACACCGCCTCGTCGTGCTCCTCGCGCAGGCCGTCCATGTGCACGCTGAAGGTCAGGTACTTGGACGGGGTGAAGAGGTCGAGCTTCTCCTTGAGGAGGATGGCATTCGTGCAGAGGTAGATGTACTTCCGGCGCTTGACCAGCTCGACCACCAGCTTGTCGATGTCGGGGTACATCAACGGCTCACCGCCCGGAATGCTCACGATGGGCGCGCCGCACTCCTCCACGGCCCGGAGGCATTGCTCGACGGTCAGGTGCTTCTTGAGGATCTGCGCGGGGTACTGGATCTTGCCGCAGCCGGCGCACGCGAGGTTGCACCGGAAGAGCGGCTCGAGCATGAGGACGAGAGGATATCGCTTGCGGCCACGGAGCTTCTGCTTGACGACGTAGCTCGTGACCGTGGCCATCTGGGAAACCGGGACGCTCATCGACTCAGGAACCCCCTTCGTCTGTCACGGTGGTGACGGTAGTCTGGGCCCCCCCACGGGGGTCTACTGCCCAACCCCGGACGGCCGAGATGGCGTTCAGCCGGTAGAGTACCATGATAACGGCCACATGGAGGAGGATTCCAACGCCCAAGAGCTTACCCTCACCCGTCCAGGCCGTGATGCCCAAGTTGAACACCACGATGCCATAGTACAGGGCCATCCCAGCCCAGGGCGAGCCCATGCGCGGTGACCGTCCCGCCATCCAGAGCCAGCCGCCCACGATGGCCCAGCCCACGAGAGCCCAGGCGGCGAAGTTCGACAGCGGCACCCCGAAATAGAAGCCGGGCTCGGCGTAGTAGAAGACTTTGCCGAGGAACCACTTCTCTCCGATCACGGCCATGGGATCGATCACGACGTCCGCCAGCATCATGAGCAGGCCACCCAGCAGGGCCGAGGCCCGACGTCGGCCTGGGCCGAGGGCGATACGCGCGACACACCACGCGCTATAGGCCAGGAACGGGAAGGAGAGTGGGTCGAAGATCGGGACATTCGAGATGAAGAGCTCTTGATCGGCGGTGTAGCCCGTGTAGTGATACAGGCCGAACGGGATGCCGGTGCGGGTCGAGGAGTACTCGGCCACGAAGGCCACCGTCCAGCCCCAGCACAGCCACATCGTCGCCCGCCTCCAGCCGAGGTCACGGCCAGCCACCACCAGGAACGCGCAGAGGAAGGCGAACACGTACGGACGGAGAAGGACCGTGCCGGCGAGAAGCCCGGCGATGCTTCCCCAGTCCTGGGCCATGCAGGGCACGTTACCTTGAATCACCCCGCTCTTTCAACGTTCTCGGAGGTGCCCTCTCTCATATGCCTGTGCTAGTATCGGGCGATGTTTTCGCCGAGGATGCATCACCCATCATGACCTCGCCGACCACCGTTCGCTCCGAAGTCGACCACGCGATCAGCCGGGCCCGGGACGTTCTCCTGGCCACCCAGGCGCCCGACGGACACTGGGTCGGCGAGGCCGAAGCCAATAGCACCATCACCAGCGAGTACCTGCTCCTCTGCCATCTCCTGGATCGCGTGGATCGGGAGCGCGAGACCAAGATGGTGCGGTACCTGCGGGAGCGCCAGCTCGCCGATGGCGGCTACAGCCTGTACGACGGAGGCTCGGCCAACCTCTCCGCCACCATCAAGGCCTACTTCGCCATGAAGGTCGCGGGGGTTTCCGTCGATGACCCCGCCATGGCGGCCGCGCGCGCGCTGATCCGGGAGCGGGGCGGCCCCGTCCAGGCCGACGTCTTCACCAAGATCCTCCTCGCCCTCTTCGGGGAGTACGACTGGCGGGGCGTGCCCTCGATGCCCGTCGAGATCATGCTTTTGCCCCGCTGGTCCTTCTTCAATCTCCTCGAAGTCTCCTACTGGTCGCGCACGGTCATCGTCCCCCTTCTCATCCTCATGGACTCCAAGCCCGTCATGCGGCTGCCCGAGTCGTGCCGGCTCGATGAGCTGTGGCCCGTGCCGCGCGAGCACGCGAGCCTCCGCTTTCCGCGCATCCCCCGCCCGTTCTCGCCGAAACGCTTCATCTGGAAGAACCTCTTCATCGGCGTGGACGACGCCCTCAAGGGCTGGGAGCGCCTGGGCCCGCGGCCATTCCGGGGGCGCGCCATCGAGGCAGCGCTGCGCTGGCTCGAGGAGCGCCTGGCCGTGCCGGGAGGCCTGGGCGGAATCTTCCCGGCCATGACCAACGCGGTGCTGGCCCTGAGGACCCTGGGCTATCCCGAGGATCACCCACTCATCCGCGGGCAGATCAAGGAGATCGAGAATCTTGGGGTGGAGACCACGGACTCGCTCCACTACGCGCCGTGCGTCTCGCCGGTCTGGGACACTTCGCTCGCCGCCAACGCCCTCATCGAGTCGGGGCTGGCCCCGGACCATCCCCAGCTCGTGCGCGCCGGCGGGTGGATGATGGGCAAGCAGATCACGGTGCCCGGAGACTGGCAGGTCAAGCGGCCCGACGTGCCGCCGGGAGGCTGGCCCTTCCAGTACCACAACGATTTCTACCCCGACCTGGACGATTCAGCCATGGTGATGATGGCCCTGGCCAAGATCCAGGGCCTCGACCCCGAGCGCAAGGCACGATGCATGGAGCGGGGCCTGGCGTGGTTCGTCGGCATGCAGGGATCCGACGGCGGGTGGGCTTCCTTCGACGCCGACAACAGCCGGCTCATCTTCAACAATATTCCCTTCGCCGATCACGGGGCCCTTCTCGATCCCTCGACGGAGGACCTGACGGGCCGCGGCCTCGAGCTCCTCGGCACCCTCGGCCACGGCCCGGATCACCCCGCGGCCCAGCGGGCCCTCGGCTTCATCCGCAAGACCCAGCACGAGACGGGCGCCTGGTACGGACGCTGGGGCGTCAACTACATCTACGGCACGTGGTCGGTGCTGCGCGGGCTCGGCGCCATCGGCGAGGACTGCTCGGCCGACTACGTCCAGCGCGCCGTCGCCTGGATCGAGCAGCGGCAGAACGACGACGGAGGCTGGGGTGAGACGCTCGCCTCCTACGAGGACGAGACCCTGGCGGGCCGCGGCGAGTCCATCCCCAGCCAGACGGCGTGGGCGCTCCTGGGTCTCTTCGCAGCGGGGCGGACGGAGGGAAAGGCGGTGGAGCAGGGCATCCGCTATCTGATCGAGACGCAGACCGCGGACGGCTCGTGGGAAGACCCGCTGTGGAACGGCACGGGTTTCCCGCGTGTCTTCTACCTCAAGTATCATCTCTACGCGAAGTACTTCCCGCTCTGGGCGCTCGGGGTATACCGGGGCACGGCGGCGTGAAGGAGGGATCGGCGGGACCCGCGTCCTGGCCGCTGCCCTTGCGTCTCCTCGAGGCGCTGGGGTGGCTCGCCCTCTACATCGTCGAGTCGCTCGGCCGTTTCGGCCGATTCCTCGGCGAGGCGGTGGCCCTGGTCTTCATCCCGCCCCTCAAGCTCGTTCGGCTCGCCGGGCGCATCTACTTCATCGGCTTCAAGTCGCTCACCATCGTCATCCTCACGGGCGGCTTCACCGGCATGGCCCTGGGCCTCCAGGTCTTCCTCACCCTCCAGCGCGTTGGCTCGGAGGCCTTCGTGGGCCCCGCCGTGGGGATCGCCCTCGTGCGCGAGCTCGGCCCCGTGCTCACGGCAGTCTTCGTCACGGGCCTGGCCGGCTCGGCCCTCACCGCCGAGCTCGGCATCATGCGCATCTCCGAGCAGATCGACGCGCTCATGGTCATGGCGTTGAACCCCGTGCGCTATCTCGTGGTGCCCGCCATTCTGGCCGGGCTCATCACCTTCCCCATGCTCACGGCCATCTTCGACGTCGCCGGCATCTACGGCGGCTACCTGGTGGCCGTCGTCCTGCTCGGGATGTCGCCGGGGACGTACTTCGGGCAGATGCAGACCTACGCCGACATGTCGGACGTCATGGTCGGGATCTGGAAGTCGCTCTGCTTCGGGGTGCTCGTGCCCTGGGTCTGCACGTACAAGGGCTTCCACTGCGGCCACGGCGCGGAAGGCGTCTCCCGCGCCACTACCGAGGCGGTCGTGCTCTCCTGCGTGCTCATCCTCGTCTTCAACTACTTCCTGGGCTCGGTGCTCCCGTGACCTCGCTCTCATGATCCGGATTCAGGGCCTGCGCAAGTCCTTCGGCCGCCAGCCCGTGCTCAAGGGCGTGGATCTGGACGTGGCCACGGGCGAGATCATGATCGTCATCGGCCGGAGCGGCGGGGGCAAGTCCGTGCTCCTCAAGCACCTCCTGGGCCTCATGCGCCCGGACGCGGGCACCGTGCTCGTGGACGGGGTCGACATCACCAGGCTGCGCGGGGCCGCCCTCGAGGAGGTGCGGCGGCGCTACGGGGTGGTCTTCCAGGGCGGGGCCCTGTTCGATTCCATGTCCGTCTTCGACAACGTCGCCTTTCCCCTGCGCGAGAAGACGACGCTCAAGCCCGCGGAGATCGCGCAGCGGGTCGAGCAGAAGCTCGAGCAGGTGGGGCTCCAGGACATGGGCGACAAGAACCCGGCGGAGATCTCGGGCGGCATGCGCAAGCGCGTGGCCATCGCGCGGGCCCTCGTGACCGAGCCCGAGATCGTCTTCTTCGACGAGCCGACCACGGGGCTCGACCCCATCCTCGTCAACACCATCCATCACCTCATCCGGGACCTGCACCGAAAGTTCCGCTTCACCGCGGTCATGGTCAGCCATGAGATCCCCGAGATCTTCGAGATCGCCGACCGCGTGGCCATGCTCCACGACGGGGTCATCGTCGAGACGGGGGAACCGGCGAGCATCCAGGCCTCGCCGAACCCGATCGTCCAGCAGTTCATCCACGGGGAGGTCGAGGGCACCCACCATGCCGCGTGACGCCGAGGGAGAAGCCGTATGAGACGCTCTGTGTTGAACCTGGCTGTCGGAGTCTTCGTCCTGCTGGGAATCTTGGCATTGGGCTGGCTTTCGATTAGACTCGGAAAGGTCGACTTCGTGGGGGGGAAGAACTACACGGTCACGGCCGACTTTCCCTCCGCGGGCGGCCTCAAGAGCGGCTCCAGCATCGAGATCGCCGGAGTCGAGGTCGGCCGCGTCAGCACGGTCCAGCTGGCCAACTATCAGGCTCGCGTGGTCTTGTCGATCCGGAACGAGGTCAAGCTGACCGAGGACTCCATCGCGTCGATCAAGACCCGGGGGCTCATCGGCGAGAAGTTCGTGCAGATCAGCCCGGGGGGATCGGACCGAGTGATCAAGCCGGGGGGCAAGATCACCGAGGTGGAGCCGCCCATCGATCTGGAGGAGCTGCTGTCCAAGTATGTTTTTGGCAAGGTCTAGAGGCGTGCCGCAAGAACCTCGCTGTCTAGGAGGGTGGCTGATGACCGTTCGCCGCGCAGTGTGGCTCGGGCTCGCAGCCCTGATCATCCTCGTCGCCGCGCGGGATGCCGGGGCGGGACCGCCCACCGACCAGCTGAAGGGTGCCATCGACCGCGTCGTCGCGACGCTCGACAGTCCGGCCCTCAAGGGCGAGGGGAAGGTCCTCGATCGGCGGGAGGCCGTCCGGAAGATCGCCAACGAGATCTTCGACTTCAGCGAGATCGCCCGGCGGTCCCTGGGTCGCTACTGGCAGCCCCTCTCCGAGCCCCAGCGCACCGAGTTCGTGGGCCTCTTCGGCGACCTCCTCGAGCGCTCGTACATCTCGAAGATCGAGCTGTACGGCGGGGAGAAGATCGTGTACAGCGGCGAGCGCGTGGAGGCCGACCTCGCCACCGTCAGCACCAGGATCATGACCAAGAACGGCACCGAGGTGCCCGTCGACTACCGGCTCTTCAAGCGCGGCGACAGGTGGATGATCTACGACGTCAGCGTGGAGGGGATCAGCCTCGTCTCCAACTACCGGACCCAGTTCAACAAGATCATCCAGACCAACGGCTTCAACGGTCTCGTGGAGAAGATGAAGACGAAGCAGACCGAGTTCGCGGGAGAAGAAGCCCAGAGGAAGAAGGCCAAGAACTAGCGGTAGGGCGCGTCGCCGGTTCCCGGCTGGTGACATCCACCTGTGGCCCGAGCGGCGCCGAGCCATGACGGGCCGAGACCTCGCCGATCTCCTGGACGAGCACGGCTACGATTTCTTCACGGGTGTGCCCTGCTCCCTCGTCGAGGCCCTCCTCGCCGAGCTCGAGACCAGGGCCGCGGCAAGGGGCCGGTCACCGTACGTCCCCTCCGACGGCGTGGCGGCGGCGGCCGGCTACACGCGGGCCGTCTGCGTAACGACCTCGCCCGGGATCTCCGAAGCCCTGACCGAGGCGCTCGCGAGCGAGGGGCCGAGCTTCCTCCTCGCGCGCGTGACGGCGGAGGACAAGCCCGCGCCCCGGATCCCCTACCCGCCGGAAGAGATCCGCGACCGGTTCCGTCGCGTTCTCGGCGGCTCGCCGTGAAGGCCCCTCCTGTGAGAGCAGACCGGACTCACGGATGAAAGGGCGGTGGCGGCGCCCGCTCCTGCTTCTGGCCGGCGCGGCCTTCGTTCTGTGGCTCGTATGGGACCTGGGAGCGACAAGCGTGTGGGAGGCCTTCCACACACTGGGCTGGCGGCTCGCCGTCCTCGTCCTGGTGCCCTTCAGCCTTGCCGTCGTCCTCGATAGCCTCGGCTGGCGCATCCTCCTCACGGGCCCTCGCGTGCCCTTCTCGGTCCTCGTGGGCGCGCGGCTGGCTGGCGAGGCGGTCAACCTCGCCACGCCCATGGCCTCAGTCGGCGGCGAGCCGCTCAAGGCCTACCTCGTGCGGGAGCATGTGCCGCTCGATGAGGGGCTGGCTTCGGTCATCGTGGACAAGACCACGGTCGTGATGGGCCAGGCGCTCTTCCTCGCCGGCGGGATCCTCATCGCCCTCGCCCTCAAGCCGCCCCGCGCGCTCCTCTACGCCATGACGGGCCTGCTCGCCGCGGAGATCGTGGGCGTGGGCGGCTTCGCGCTGGCGCAGGTGGCGGGCATGCTCGGCGGAGGCGGCGGATGGCTGCTGGACCGACTCGGCCTCGGCGGAATGGAGCGCCATCGCCAGATGCTCACGCGCATCGACCACGGGCTGGGGCGACAGTATCGCGAGCGCCCCGCCGAGATCGCCGGCTCGGCCACCCTCCACGCGCTCGCCTGGGCGGTGGGAGCCCTCGAGATCTACGTCATCCCTCGTCTACTCGGTCAGCCCGTCACCCTCGGCACCGCGCTCGCACTCGAAGCATTCGGCTCCGCCGTGAAGTTCGCCACCTTCATGATCCCCGGGTCGCTGGGCGCCCTCGAGGGCGGCAACGCCGCGATCTTCGCGGCCTTTGGACTCGGGGGCGCGCTGGGGCTCGTGGCCACTCTCGTCCGCCGTCTGCGCGAGGCGACGTGGGTCCTGATCGGCATGGCCGCGCTCGCCGCCTTCAAGGCGCGCCCGGCCGCGCGCGCGAGCCGCGAGCGCCGTTCGAGCTGAGCGGCGGCCCCTGGGCGTCGCGAGGCGAGAGCTGGGCTGAACCGAACTGAGCGGCGGCCCCTGGGCGTCGCGAGGCGAGAGCTGGGCTGAACCGAGCTGAGCGGCGGCCTCTGGCGTCGCGAGGCGAGAGCTGGGCTGAACCACGGGCGCGGTACGTCGGCTATGGTAGACTACGCCGGTCGGATCGATCACACTCGAGCATACTTGGAGGTTCACGTGGGATCAGTGCGCGTCGCCATCGTGGGAGTCGGGAACTGCGCCTCCGCGCTCGTCCAGGGTGTCCACTACTACAGGAACGCTGGAGATGACGGCTTCATCCCGGGGCTGATGCGGCCGCGGCTGGCCGGCTATCACGTCGGGGACATCGAGTTCTCCGCGGCCTTCGACGTGGACGCCAACAAGGTGGGGCTCGACCTCTCCCAGGCCATCTGGGCCAAGCCGAACAACACCGTGCGCTTCGGGGAAGTGCCGCATCTCGGCGTCCCCGTCCAGCGCGGCATGACCCACGACGGGCTCGGCCATTATCTCTCCCAGATGATCACCAAGGCACCCGGCCCCACCGTGGACATCGCGGGCATCCTGCGCGAGACGCGCACGGACGTGGTGGTCAACTTCCTGCCCGTGGGCAGCGAGATGGCGACCAAGTGGTACGTGGAGCAGATCCTCGAGGCGGGCTGCGGCTTCGTCAACTGCATTCCCGTGTTCATCGCCCGGGAGACGTACTGGCGGCGCCGCTTCGAGGAGCGTGGCCTGCCCGTGGTGGGCGACGACGTCAAGTCCCAGGTGGGCGCCACCATCATCCACCGCGTGCTCACCAAGCTCTTCATGGACCGCGGTGTGCGGATGGAGCACACGAGCCAGCTCAACGTGGGCGGCAACACGGACTTCTACAACATGCTCGAGCGGCAGCGCCTGGCCTCCAAGAAGATCTCCAAGACCGACGCCGTGCGCTCCCAGCTCGCCCACGAGATGGCGGAGGACGACATCCACATCGGCCCCAGCGACTACGTGCCCTGGCTCCACGACCGCAAGTGGGCGCACATCCGGCTCGAGGGTCGCTCCTTCGGTGATCAGCCCATCAACGTCGAGCTCAAGCTCGAGGTGTGGGACTCCCCGAACTCCGCCGGCGTGGTCATCGACGCCATCCGCTCCTGCAAGATCGCCATGGACCGCGGGCTGAAGGGCGCTCTCTTCGCGCCCTCCGCCTATCTCATGAAGTCACCGCCCGAGCAGTGGTCGGACGAGACGGCACGCGTCAAGCTCGAGCGCTTCATCGACGGAGACGTCTAGCCGGAGCGTCGCCCGGAATGACGGGCCGCGGCACAGGCCGATGGTAGACTCGGAGGGTCGCCCCGCGACTCCCTCATGATCCTCATCTCGAGAACGGGACGCCTTCTTCGTCGTCTGGTCCGGCTCTCCTGCCGGCGGCCCATCGTCACCGTCCTCCTGTCGCTGATTCTCGCCGGCCTCGGCGTGGGCTACACCGTCAACAACCTCACCTTCAAGACCTCCGGCCGGGATCTCCTGCCCCAGAGCGCCAACTACGTCGTACGGTACAACCAGTACGTGCGCGAGTTCGGAGAGCTCGAGGACATCGTGGTGGTCATCGAGGCGCGGACCTTCGAAGCGGCCAAGGCCTACGCCGCCCAGCTCGTCCACGGCCTCCGCAACTCGCCTCTCAAGTTCCCGCGGGTGGCGTATCGCATCGATCCCAAGAGCTTCGAAGGCCGGCAGCTCCTCTACCTGCCCACGGAAGAGCTCAAGGAGATCCGCGACAGGATCTTCGACCACCAGGAATTCATGGAGAGCTTCGCAGGCGATCCCAGCCTGGCCCGCCTGGTGGAAGGCGCCAACGCGGCCATGGCCTCGGCCTTCGTGAGCAATCTCTTCGATCTGGGGCTGGAGAAGACCGGCGGCGAGAACACGAAGTTCCTCCAGGTCGTGCTCGACCAGATCGCCGGGCGGCTGGAGCGGCCGACCCCCTACCGCTCGCCGTGGGGGACGCTGTTCTCCCTGGGCGACCGCTCGCCCGAGGCGGGGTACTTTCTCTCGGACGACAAGAGTCTCCTCTTCGTCCTGGTGGAGACGCCGCACGGAGACAAGGGCAGCTTCGTCAGCGACCGCCGGGCCATCGAGATCATCCGGGGCGTCATGGCGGACCTGAAGCGCGACTTCCCGAACGTGCAGGCGGGAGTCACGGGCGGGCCGACCCTGTCCAACGACGAGATGACGGCGGCCTTCCACGACAGCTCCCTGGCCACCGTGCTCGCCTTCGGCTTGACCCTGCTCGTCATCCTCCTGGCGTTCTGGCGCGTGGGCAAGCCGCTTCTCATGCTCGCCGTGCTGGCGGCGACCCTGGCGTGGTCGATCGGCATCATCACGCTCACGGTGGGGCACCTGACCATCTTCTCGGTCATGTTCATCTCCATCGTGATCGGCATCGGCATCGACTACGGCATCTACTTCCTGTTCCGCTACGAGGAGGAGATCTTCCTCGGCCGCAACCTCAAGGAGGCCCTCGAGCTGACGGCGGCCCGGACGGGCCCCGGCATCCTCCTCGGCGCCCTCACCGCCGGCGCCACCTTCTACGTGCTGATGCTCACGGATTTCCGCGGCATCCAGGAGCTCGGCTTCATCGCGGGCACGGCCATCCTCATGGCGTGGCTCGGCATGATGACGCTCTTCCCGGCGCTCCTGGTGCTGGTGGACCGGCACCATGCCGAGCGGCCGCGCAACCAGGCGCCGAGGGCGCACGCCCTCGAGAGAATCCATGTGCCGGTGCTGGATCGGCTCACGAGCCATCCGAAGTCCGTCCTCGCCGCCGCGGGGCTCGCCACCGTCGCCTCGCTCTGGGCGGTGCCCTACGTGGGCTTCGACTACAACTTGCTGAACCTCCAGGCCAAGGGCACGGAGTCGGTGGTCTGGGAGCGGCGGATTCTCGACACCACCGGGCGCTCGGGCTTCAACGGGCTCGCCTCGGCCACGAGCCTGGAGGAGCTGCGACGGAAAGAGAAGGCCTTCGAGATGCTCCCGTCGGTCTCCGAGGTCGATTCTGTCTTGCGGGTGATCCCCGACAGCCAGCCGGAGAAGATCGCCATCATCAAGAGCTTCGCGCCCGTGGTGGCGCCCGTGCGCGTGGGCCGCTCGAGCCCCGTGGACCTGGAGCGGCTGGGGCGCGCCCTCAACGAGCTCAAGCGGCGCCTGGACATCTTCGCCACCGAGGCGGGCGCCAAGCTGCCCAGCGATCTCCGCCAGCTACGCGAGCGGACGGCCGGGCTCCTCAAGGCCCTGAAGACGGCGGACCGGGAGGTCGCGGAGCCGGCCCTGAGCCACCTCCAGTCCCAGCTCTATCGAGATTTCACGGGCAAGTTCTTCGACCTCCAGCGCAACCTGAACCCGCGTCCGATCGAGCTCCGGGACGTGCCCGAGGAGCTCCGGCGAAAGTTCATCGGTCAGCGCGGAGACTTTCTCCTGCAGATCCATCCCAAGGTGGATATCTGGGAGCGCGAGGGCGCCCGCACCTTCGTGCGCGAGCTCCGGTCCGTGGATCCCGAGGTGACGGGGGCGCCCGTCATCACCTTCGAGGCCCTCGGCTACATGGAGCGTGCGTACTACCAGGGGACGATCTACGCCTTCATCGTGGTCGGGCTGCTCTCGTTCCTGATGATCAGGCGGATCAAGGAGACGCTCCTCGCCCTCCTGCCCCTGGTGCTCGGGCTCCTGTGGACCATCGGACTCATGCGAGTCTTCGGCATCCAGTTCAACATGGCCAACGTGTGGGGCTTGCCCCTGATCGTGGGCGCCTCGGCGGAGTTCGGACTGAACGTGATGGTGCGCTACCTCGAAGGACGGGATCACGGTGGTCCACTGGTCGCGCGCAGCACCGTGATGGGCGTTGCCCTCGCCGGCCTGAGCACCATGGTGGGCTTCGGGAGCCTGATGATCGCCCGCCACCAGGGCATCTACAGCCTGGGCCTTCTCCTCACCCTCGGCTCGTTCTGCGGCCTCTTCGCCGCGCTGGCCGTCCTGCCCGTCATCCTCCGCATGCTCCCCCGCCCCGTCGCCGCGTCGACTGCACCGGTCGCCGCGCGTTCTTCGGCCGCCTAGCCGGAGCTAGAAGGCATCGGGTGCGGTGGCGATCCGCTCGAGGTCCGCGCGCGTGTAGGAGCCGAGGCTTCGAAAATCGAGCTCCGCGTAGTTTCGGATCCACCGCATGGCGACTTTCACCGCCTTGCCGTAGCGCGCTTCCGTCTCGGCATCCTTGGTCTTCATGAGGCGAAGGATATCCTCGACCTCCTCCTGGAGCAGGCGCTTGACCAGGGCGAGATCGTGGACCCGCGAGGCATCGGTGGAATCCTTGGCATGGTGCCGGACGCGCTGAGCGATCTGGGCCACCGACATGCGGCCGGTGGCGAGGTCTTCCATGAGCGCGGGATGCACGCCCGGCTTGCCCGCCAGGCTGTCGATGCCCTTGGCGCCCCGGCCTCCGAGCCACCCCTCGACGTACTCGATGACCATGCGCGCGTTGCGACGCGTCCCCTCGACGGTGACGGGGCCCGCGGGCACCTCGAGCTTGATCGGATAGCTGTCGGGATCGGACATGGCCGCCGTCGGCTTCCAGCCCGAGCCGATGAGCTTCTTGAAGGGATCTCCCGCCGTCTTCATGTGGAAGATGTGCGCGACCCAGCCGCGGATGAAGCCCTGCTGCGCCTCCCACTCCTTGTCGGCGCGGATGGACTCGCCCGCCACCCGGTTGACCTCGGGATCATTGCTCGGCAAGGCCGTGGCCATGCCGCCGATGGGCACGCCGCCTCGCTTGAGGCAGATCGCCACGAGGCGGCGGAAGATGTTCGCGAGGAAGGGCGTGGTCTTGATGTCCACTCCGAAGCGATCCGGCCACACCGACTTGGGGTCGGCCATCACGAACTCGAAGATGGAGGCCTTGAGGTCCCAGCGCGCAGCGTTGAGCCCGGCCGCATAGGGGCCCAGGGCATAGAGCATCTCTTCCATCAAATAGACGGCGGGCAGCGACTCCACGAGGGGGATGGCCCGGATGGTCGCGTCGCCCAGAAACGGCAAGTGGCGCCGGCTCGCGTCGAAGAGATCACGATACCAGGCGACCTCCTCGGCGCTCTCCACCTTGGGGAGGTAGAAGTAGATGCCCTGCCCGCGCCCCGCCTGGGCGCGGCCGGCGAAGAACAAGGTCATGGCCGTGCCGAGGATGGCGGCGGGGACGGCGCGGCCGTCCACCGTCACGTCGGGCTCGTCCAGGTGAAGCCCGCGCTCGCGGTGCATGAAGAAGGGCAGCTCCCCGGGCGCCATGCGATAGTCCCGGCCGCGCTCGGTGTCGGTGAACGCGAGCTCGCGGTTCACGGCGGCCAGACGGTTGAGGGCGGCCCTCACGGTGTCCACGAGCCGGTGACCGGAGGAGTCCTCGTCGTCGTCCAGATCGCCCTCGGCGCGCTCCCCTTCCGGCCCCGGATTCAGCGCGTTGATGAACATGCTGGTGATGGAGCAGGGCCCCGAGATCTCGATGCCGGGGCGCCGCAGGTCCTC
>Ga0137394_10000585_pt1 | contig 25590 bp, 22 predicted proteins | sample czobulk116metaG_FD_108278 | JGI IMG/M metagenome (GOLD analysis project Ga0137394, IMG submission 108278) | Vadose zone soil microbial communities from Angelo Coast Range Reserve, California, USA - czobulk1.16 metaG | ecosystem: Environmental > Terrestrial > Soil > Vadose zone | place: USA...
GTGGGTTTCCGGCAAACGCAGGGGTCGTGAACATCCTCGCGCTGGGCGAGCTCGGGGTGCGCGTCTTCTTCGTAATCTCCGGCTTTCTGATCACGAATCTGCTCCTCGACGAGTGGAATCGCCGCGGCACCGTCAGCCTTTCTCGCTTTTATTTCCGCAGAACCTTCCGCATTCTGCCGCCGTACTACGTGCTGGTCGCGGCGGTGGCGACGGCGGCGGTGCTGCAGCTCATCCAGCTTGCGCCCGGCGACTTGCCGCATGCGATCACGTATACGTCGAACTACTATCCGCAGCGCTCCTGGTGGATTGGACACACCTGGTCGCTCGCTGTGGAGGAACAATTCTATTTGCTGTGGCCCGCGGTGCTGCTGCTCGCCGGGCCGTCAGGAGGGTTCGGCGTCGCTGCGGCGGTCGTCCTCATTTCACCCTTCGTCCGGCTCGCCATGTGGCAGCTCGCGCCGTCACCCTACGGCGGCATCGGGCACGGTTTCGAAACGGTCGCCGATGCTCTCGCGATGGGGTGTCTGCTTGCGGGTCTGGCCAACTGGCTCATGGCGCAGGTATGGTACCGGCGCTTCCTCGAATCCTCTGCCTTCTTGCTCGTACCCCTGGCCGTGCTGGCAGCCAGCGCTCTCCACGAGCATCCGCGGCCCTACTTCTTCGTAAGTTTCACGGTCATGAATCTTGGTGCCGCGCTATGCGTCCACTGGGCCGTGACGTACCACACAAGCCGCGTGGGCCGGTTTCTGAACGCTCCTCCAATCGCGTTCGTCGGTGTGATCAGCTACTCGATCTACCTGTGGCAGCAGCTGTTTCTCAACCGATATTCGACGTCGGTCGTAGCGACGTTTCCGTTGAACATCGTCCTGGTCGCCGTCTCGGCGCTCGCGTCGTTCTACCTCGTCGAACGGCCATCGCTCCGCATGCGCCATCGCCTCGAGGGCCGGCTTTTTCGGCGACGGAAATCTGAGCTCGAAGTCGTCCGCCCGCCGCAATTGGCCGAGGGCTGATCGGGCTCGTCCATTTCCGGCTTCCGATTTGCTTCAGCTAAGGCGTGCCCGTGGCGTATGACGAGTATCTCAACAATGAATGGCAGAGGTTCCTCGGGGACACGAACGGCGCTGGCGCGCACGTTCCGGCACTTTCTCCTCTGACCCCTCTCAGGAAATGACCGCAGTCAATCCTCCGGCCGCCGACCCTCCGTCGCAGAAGAAACGGTTCCTGGTCAACGTCGTGTGGAGCTGGATCGGCGTCGCGGTGAACCTCCTCCTCGGGATCGTGCTCTCACCGATCATCGTTCGCCGGCTGGGCGTCGAGCGATACGGCGTGTGGGTCCTGCTGTTCTCGACGATGGACTACCTGCGCCTGCTGGATTTCGGATTCCGGTCGGCCGTGATCAACCGATGCGCGCGCTACAAGGCGCGGCAGGAATGGACGGAGGTCAATCAGACGGTCGCGAGCGCGGTTGTGTATTTCATGATGATTTCGACGCCATGCTTCCTGCTCGCGATCCTCGGTCGTTACGCCGCGATGGATTTCTTCAAAATCCAGCCGACGTTGCAGAACGACGCGCGGCTCCTGATTCTGATCATTGCGTTCTCCATATCGGAGCGGCTGATCGTTTCGCCGATAACCGGGGCGCTCGAAGCGTTCCAACGCTTCGATCTCATCAACCGCGCGTACATTGTCGCGCTGATGGCTCGCGCCGCCGGATCGATTACGCTGCTCTTGTCGGGGTACGGATTGATCGGGCTTGCCGTGCTGACTGTCTGCGTTCAGATCGGTGAAGACCTCTGGAACATCGTTAACCTCAAACGCGCGTTCCCTGAGTTGAAACTGTCGCCGCAGCTGGTTCGCGTCGAGGCGTTGAAGGGGATGTTTCATTATGGCAAACACTCGTCGGTCATGGCCGCGGCGAACCTGATATCGATTCAATCGCCTTCGACGATGCTGGGCTACCTGCGGGGCCCGAACGACGTCGCGTTTTTCGCGCTGCCGTGGCGGCTGTTGATGTACACGGCGGAGGCTTTCGCGAAAGTGGGGTACATCACCGCGTCGGTCACCGCAGAGTTCGACGAGAAGCGGGATTCGCGCAACGTCTGGAACATGGCGGTCGTGACGAACCGGCATTGCCTGGCGTTGTTCATGCCGCTCGCGGTCTTCCTGTCGTTCTATGGAACTCCGCTGTTGACGGTCTGGGTGTCACCGCTGTTTGGCCGGACGAGTGGTCCGCTGCTCCCGGTGCTGGCGGTGCCTTTCCTGTTCGCGATCGCGGGGCAGTTCAACTCTGGAGCGGTTCTCCTGGGCCAGGGGCGACATGCGCTGTACGCCTACGGCATCGTCGTCGAGGTGATCTCTTCGATCGCGGCGATGTTCCTCGTGGTACCGCGTTACGGCGCTTTCGGCGCCGCCTGCGTGGTGGCGGTGTCGCTCATGGTGAGCCGCTGCGTGTATCTCGCGGTCATCATGTGCCGCATCAATCGGTTCTCGGTTTACGAATACATCGATGCCATTTACACCCGCCCTCTGCTGTGCGCGATCCCGGTCATCATGGTTGCCGGGCTCCTGAGATTCAGGCTGCTTCCCGGCCGCAACTGGTTCGAAGTGATTGGCGCCGGAGCGATTCTCGCGAGCCTGTACTTCAGCCTCGCCTTCTTCGCAGTGCTGGATCCCGCCTCGCGCAGCTTGATCCTCATGCGCGTGCCGGGCTCCGAACGGGTGCTGGAGATGTGGGCCAGGTGGCATCGCCGTCCGTCGGCGGTAAGGCGCGCGTAAACGCGCGTTGGACGTGGCCCTCGCTCGTATGGCGTCAGCGGTCGGGCGAGCGCGAGGTCAGGGAGCGCCGCTGCAGCAGACGCCGGTAGTGGTTCTCGCGCATCAACTGAAACCCCACGCGCTCGATGGCGATTCGGGACGCCGTGTTCGATTCGAGCACGGTGATGTACGCGCGAGCCGCTCCCTCTGCGAACCGCTTCTCGAGGATATGTGTCAGGAGCGCTTGATACACCCGACGGCCGCGGAACGCGGGAATCGTGTGGAAGTCGTAGAGCGAGACGGAGTCCGCCTCGAAGTCGAGCACTGCGCCTGGCGTCTCCGTCAGGTTCGCCGGCTCCGTTGCCCAGTAAGAGTACCCCCACGCCGCGAGCTTGCCGTTGATGAGGATCGTGTGAAACGAACGGCCCAGGTTGCGGATCCGTGCGTACGACCGCGCGCAGGCGGTGATGGCGCTCGCCGTGCTGGGCGAAGTGCCGCTCCATAGGAGCAGATCCTCCACGCAGTTGTCATGAACGGTGTAATGCTCGCCAACTTCGAGTCTCGGTTCAACGGGCCGCAGCTGCCGGGGCGTCATCGAGTACACCTGCCCGATGCGCCGTTCGTACACGGTCGATGACGCGCCGCCCAGTGCCATCCGGATTGCGGCGGGCACGCCCATCTCGGCCACGCGCAGCCGTTTGTAATCGAGCCAGGCGGCGGCAGGCTTGATCTTCGTCTTCCACGCGTCTTCGCCGCCGACCGCCGCGACCGCTTTCTTCGCCACGGAGATGGCGTGGCTGCGGATCGCCTGCAGGTGGTAGTCGCGTGGGCGGCCGTAGACGTCTACGGCGGTCAGTTCGACGCACGTGTTGCCGAGGCGTTTCTTGAAATCGCTGTCGCCGATGGTCAGGTCGAACCCCGCGAGACCCAGGTCGGACGCGTTCTGAACTATCCAGCCGAACAGGATCATGGCGGGCGAGCGTTGTTCGTCTTCGAGGCGGATCGCGGGAGGCCCGAGAAGCAGTACACCTCGCCAGACGTATCCAAAGTGGCCGGCGAGCATGGTGCCGTCGACCCGGAATGCGGTGACGTGACTTTGCAGCTCCTGTGAATGAAACAGGTGTTCGTAGAACTCGGCTTTCCGAGCGTCGAACGCAGTCTTCCGGCCGGCCTGGATCTGCCGGAGCGAGTGCTGGTGGTAATACTCCTCGCGAAAGCGCGCCCACGCGGCCTCGGAATCGACTACCTCGAACGAGATGTTTCCGCGCCGCTTGTACCAGTTCAGGAATTTCTGAGCGCTCGGTTTCTGCGGCGGCGGCGGGAACCAGCGCCAGCACGGGTGATGCCGGGTGGTGTATTTCAAGCCGCGCTGGCGGCAGAGGTCGGCGATCAACGCCGGCGTATCGGAGGCAGGATCGATCCAACCGATCTCGAGCGGGTTGGGAAAGCGCCCGGCCAGATAACACCGGATCAGCTCCGACACAACCGTCGCGCGACTCCGGGGTGCCGCGACGATGTCGCGGTAGTCCGCCATCGTGTTGCTGGCGAACGCGAGCTCGCCGGTGCCGCGATCAACCGCCATCGGCACGATGCCCACCAGGCCGCGCCTTCCATTGACAACGATGACGTACGGATCGTACTCACGCTGATAGCAGCGGTACCATGGCATGCACCAGCCAGGCGACTGGAACAGGCTCGCGAGCGGGTCTTCGTCTACGACGCGCCGCCATTCGCGCAGGAGCCCGTTCGACAGCGCAGCTTCGAGCGATGGCAGGTCGGTGAGGCAATAGGTGTCGATCTTCTCGACGGGCGTCGGCCGCTCGAGCGGAAGACGGGCGTGATGCGTGGCGGTCGCCGTTGCATGCCCAGCGGCCTTCGGATCCGCGGAGGGAGAGGTCGCGAGCGCATCAGCGGCTTCAGGCATCATCGTACAGCGGTGACCGTGAAATGGTGCGTCGTCTGGTGAAACTCGAAGTGTGAAAAGTTTGCGCGTGAGAGCGCGATGCGCATCCCGCGCTCGGTTTGGATCGACTCGCAGAGCCCGCGCAGGAAGGGGATCGTGCGGCCGCTCACGTGAAAGCACAAGCCGTTCAGCACGGTGTAAGCCGCGTAAATCCTGCCTTTGAGATTTCCGCGCCGGAACTGCGCCGACGGGATGGCGATCGTGTGAAGTGTCAGCCACAGACGACCGCCAGGCCGAAGCACGCGGTGCATCTCCGCCAATGCCGCGGGGATGTGCATGTACGGGAGTGCGACGCGTGAATAGACGAAATCGAACGTCCGATCGGCGAACGGAAGGTGTTCGCCCCTTGCGGCTGCCAGGCGGATCCCGCTCGTCGTCGTCCCAGCCGACCCGAATCGCAAAGCGTCGAGATCGATGTCCACGCCCACGCGGCGCTTGTGGTTGCCGATCGCTGCGAGGGTCTGGCCCGCTCCGCAACCGATGTCGAGAACCGACTCGGCGTTCCTGGTGTCGGGCACGGCGCGCAGCGGGTTCGCTCCGTCCAACGCGATCCGTAGTTCGTCGTCGTGATACGCCACCGGCGAGGTGGTCATACGATTGACGGGGAGCGCACCCCGATTCTCCATCTGCACTAACAGCAGAGCAAAATCTCTGCCGGAGGACGATTCGCGTCGGCCGACCTCAACCGTGTGCGGACCTTGCCGGGCCAATGCTCCAGCACGCCAGCACGTCTGTGGCGCCGCGCTACAGGACCGACGCGTGGTGACTGCAAAGGAAAAACACGTTCTGCTGGCGTTCACCGTGTCGGCGCCGGTGGAATCGCTCGCCGTCGAAGCAATATGGCGAGTACCCGACGCCGGACAGTTCCGCTGCGAGCGTGCTGAGATCGGACCTGGGCTCGTCCAGGTCGCCCAGCGTTTCGACCTGAATCGCCGGTCGCCAGCGGCGAAGCGTGTCGACCGCACCGCGGACGCAGTGCAATTCGTGATACTCGGCATCGATCTTCATGAAGGTCACCGGACGGTCCGAATCGGCGAGCAGCGCATCGAGAGTTTTCGTGACGATGTCGAACCGCCTCAACGATTCTGCCGCTCCCTGTTCGACGATCCGTGCGTCCCACCATGACTCGCCGCCGCCGGTGAAGCGGGGGATCTCCATCGTGGCGGCGCCGTCGTGGTCGCTGACCGCGTAAGGGAAGGCGAAGACGTTCGTCAGGGCGAGGCGCTGCAGTGACGCGCTGAGGATCTCGAAGGTTGGCGGCATCGGCTCGAAGCTCCAGACCAGCCCTGCGGGACCCACCAGCCGCGAAAGCCGCTGGGAGTAGAACCCGACGAAGGCCCCGACGTCGATGGCGAAGTCGCCGGGCTTCAGAAGCCATGGAAGGGCCCGCGCATCAGTCTCCATCAGCTCGTCGGCGTCGGCGCGCAGCAGACTCAGGTAGTACCGCTTCTTCAAGCCCACCAACACACGGTCGGGCAGAACCGAGGCGACGAACTGCTTGGTCCGCAGGGCCCACGGCGAGGATTCGGCAGTCCAGCGGCGGCGAAACGATCTGAGTACCAGGGTCATGGACATCTGCGAATCCATCCGTCAACCTGCGCGTCGTTGACTCACACGGCGCTCACGCCCGCGCCCGGTGCGGGAGCATGTCGGCCACCCCGGCCAGCCAGCCTTCGAACTCCACCGGGGAAAGAGTCGAACTGTCTACCAGGCGCGGCAGAAGCAGCGGGTCGCAGCTCCGCGTCGTGATTCCCGGATCGCACGTGGTGGCGGATTCGACGCCCGCTTCCCTCAGCCACGGGAGGAACGCCTCCTCGTAGACTCCGCTCGGGTAACAGAAGTGTGTGGGAAGCGACCCGGTCATCGCTTCGATGCGCTTCCGGTTGTCTTCAATCTCCCGCAGGAAGAGTTTTCTGTCCGAAGGTGTGCGATGGCGGTGCGTGTGCAGTTCAATGTCTATCCCATCGGACGCGACGGCGGCGACCTCCTCGGGCGTCATGATATGGAGGATCCGCTTGCGCAGAATCTCTCCATGATCCACGCCGACCGCATCAGCCAGCCGTACGATGAGCTCGTCTTTTTCTTCCGCTGACAGATTCCGGAGACTGGACAAGCCATGCAGCTCTCGCAGTACGCGGGCATGCGCCGCTTCATTTCCCAGATCGAATCTGATCTCCTGACCTGTGAGCTTCTTCATGTTCACGGATGCGCGGCGCCGTTTCCAGAGAATGTACGAGGCAATGACGTCGAACACCGGTCTGTTGTAGTCCGCATAGAACGTGGTCAGGTAAACCGTGGCGGGGAAGTCGAACTCTTTCAGGATCGGGTACGCGTGTTTGTAAAAGTCGTACGTGCCATCGTCGAATGTCAGCGTGACGCTTCGTTCGGGCAAGTCGTTCGCGTACAGGCGGCGAAGAGCTTCGCGCAGCGGGAGAACCGTGCAGCCCGCCTTCTCGATCAGGCGCAGCCGGTCGCGGAAATATTCCGGCTGCAGAAAGAGCGTCGGCTTCCAGCAGTGCTCGTCATCGATGGCTATGCCGTGATAGGCGAGAATCAGCAGGCGGTCGCGCCGCCATTTACTGTTCTGGACGAGGGAAAAGACGCCACAACCTCTCGCCGAACCAAGCACGCTCCGTTTTATTTTCTTGAGCACCACGTCTCACCCATACGCTTTGCGTCATGTCGGGCGAGCTCATCGGCCGGCTTCACGGCTGCGCGTTCACCTGAGCGAGCATGTCGCGTACGGCGGGCGCGTCGGGGGCGACCTCCGCGGCGCGGTGCACGTAATCGCGTGCGGACGCGGCGTCACCGCCATCGAGCGACATCCGCGCTTTCAACAGCAGTCCGTTGACGCTGGCCTGGTCGTGGGCCAGCAGTTCGTCGACCATCGTCGCCGCCTTCGAATGCTCGCCGCGGTCGTACAGAATCGACGCCACGCGCACCTTTGCCGCGCCGCCTTCGTCTTTGGACGACACGTTCGCCAGCACGCGGAGTGCGTCCTCGGGCCGTCCGCTCCAGACGTAGTAGTCTGCGAGCGAGAGCTTTCCGGAGTCGTCCGGCGATTTCGCGGCGACCATCTGCCAGTACTTCTCCGCGTCTGCACAATCGGTGGTTGTGGCCAGGTAGTTTGCATACGTCCGATTGGCGTCCAAATCCTCCGGAGCGATTTCGAGCGCGTCGCGCAGCTGCTTCTCGCCGTCCACCGCGCGGCCGGTCTCGAGATACAACTGCGCGAGGCTGACACGTGCATCCGCGGTCGAAGGGCCAAGCTTGATCGCCTGCAGGAGTGCCGCTTCGGCCGCCTTCGTGTTGCCTCGGCGCAACTGCAGCGCCGAGAGCGCTTTGTAGACGCGAGGATCCTGAGGCGCGGAGGCGAGCGCGGCCTGGAGGCGTTCCTCGGCTTCGGCGAACCGGCGCACGCCGGCCAGCGCGCTGGCGAGGATCAGCTGCGCATCGAGGTTGAAGCGATCGGCGGCGAGCGCCACACGCGCCTCCGATGCGGCGGTCGCGAAGTTGCCCATTGCGAGAAGCGCCGCGGCCGACCGTACGCAGGCGGGAACATTGTGCTGATCGAGCGCGCAGGCACGCTCGTACGCGGCAGCGGCGTTGCTCTCCTGGCCCAGCGCCGCATACGAATCGCCGAGCTTCATCTGCGCCGTGATGGACTGTGGATCGGCCCGGGCCGCATTCTCGAATTGAATCGCCGCCTCGGCGTATTGTTTCGCGGTCAGGTATCGCTCGCCGCTCGTGAAGAATCGCTCGAAGGAATGGCGGGAGCAGCCGGCACAAGCGGCGGCGACGATCATGATTGAGACAATCCGACTGCGCATGCGTTTACTCCGGAAGATGACGCGCGAGTATCGGATACAACGCGCGAATGAAGGCGGTGAGGTCGGCTGAGCGCGCCGTGCGCGGGAAAGCCGGCGCCGTGACACGGACCAGCGCGCCGTCGCTCCGGTGAAGCGTCAATGCGTCCTGAACGAGCAGCAGCTTGTTGCGATACTCGCTCGCGGTCGCGCGGCCGTGGCTCTGGTACCAGTAGTAGACGAGACTCTGCTCCCCGTTCTTCCTCGCGACGTTGCCGTTGATGTCGATGCCGCGTCCGGGCCCGACCGAGATCCGCTCGAGGCGTCGGTCAACCCATTCCCAGCCGGTGCCCGGCAGGCAGTTCAGCGGCGAATGGATCGTGTGGCCGGAGCGCTGCGTCGCGTAGTACGCGACGAACAGATCCACCGGCACGCCGTGGCGTGCGTACCTGCGCAATAGATAGTCGTCGGCCTGCAGGACTGCCTCGGTATCGCGATCGAATCGTCCCAGGTCCTGACCGCGCCATTCGTCAATCTGGAGCGGCAAGGAGCGGAGCCCGGACGCCTCCGGCACGAGGTCGGCTGCAGAGACGATTCGCAGGAAGCCGCCAGCCGCCACCATCCATGCCGCAACGATCAGGAGACGCCGCGACGTCATACGGTCCCCAGCCGCGCATGCGCCGCACGGGCGGCGTTTGAGCCGAGCGTCTTTTGCAGCGCCCAGACGGCGCCGAGCGCGAGTACGAAGACGAGCCATCCCGAGGCCGTGTGGATCGCGCCACTGGCGGCTGCCGGACCAAACTGTGAGGCAGCCAGGCCCGTGGCGGCGATGCGGACGCCGTTGAGCCCGATGGCGATCGGAAGGGCGGCAAAGGCGAGCGACGCGCGTTTCCACCGCGCGCCGTCGGAGAAGTGGCCGACGAGAGCCGCCACGCTCAGCAGCGCCATCAGCGATCGAATCCCGCTGCACGCGTCGTTGACTTCAAGTGTGATCGTCGGCAGCGTAAGAATGTTTCCATCGCGCAAGACGGGCACGTTTGCGGCGCGCAGCAGATCCTCGCCCATCCGGGACGCCACGAGCTGAAGTGAGACCGTCGCGCGGTCGAACACGATCGCGGGGAGCGGAATCATGAAGACGAGAAACGCCAGCGGAAAGGCGACGAGGCGGAGATGGTTCCATCCGAAGACGTAGAGCACCGTTCCCGCGACGACCCCGATGAGCGAGACGCGTGTCACGAACAGCTCGGCTCCGAGCGAGCCGATCACATATAACCCGAGGCTGACCGCCAGGAGGACGAGACCGAGCGCCGACGGCCGGGAGGGAGCGTCGCGCAACCGATCGCGCTCCTGCCACGCGAGGAAGAGCGCGATCGGCGGCACAAGAAACCCGTGAGAGTACGTCGGGTCGGTCCCCCACTGTTGAACGAGCTTGACCAGGACTGCGGCGTAGAGCAGTGCCGCGGAGAGCACCCAGGCGCCGACGCCGACCATTTAGGGCCTCTGCTTCCGCGCGCGACGGCGGGCGAGCAGAATGGTGCCTAAACCGGTGCCGACCAGCAGGAGGCTGGCTGGTTCCGGGTTGACCGCAAGGGCACTGACACGGCTGGCGGTCCCGCCGGTCCCCGAGCCGCCGGTCACGGGACCGTTATCGCCGTGTCCAGCAGGTCCATCCGGCCCGTCCCCGTCCCCTCCGACGGATAGACCGGGAGGATCGTCGCCGCCGTGCACAGGCATAGCCGGGCCACCCGGCCGACCCGGCGGCGTCGGAGAGGGGGTGCCGGGGGCGCCGGTCGACGGAGAGGCTCCTGTCACCGACCTCTGGGATGAATTCCCGGACGGAACTGTCGTACCGCCGCCGGCGAAGAAGATGTGGCCATACGCGCCGCGAGAGCTGCCGCGGAAGGGGCTTCGGTCGTTGACGAACTGAACGTGCCCGTCGTGCGGAACGCTGCACGCGGGTGCCGACACAAACTGCGAAGAATCCTCGTGCGACCCTCGATGTCGCGAGCCGTCATTCCGCCTCCCTTCGGCTGACGCCGTCGCCCCCAACGTGGCCGCTAGAGCGAGTCCGGTCATTGCTGCTACGAAGTGTCGCTGAGTCAACATAGTCGCCTTTCTGCTCGGCCGGTTGCTATTTAGTGGAAGTGATGTTCCACTGCAGAGCTCTTCGCAGGGCCGTCGCTCGAACATCCGCAAACTGCAGGCCAGCAGTTGCGTGTGAGCCTGAACGTCGGCGCATACGGCCATGCGCTCGACAACCCATTGCAGGCGAAAGCTGAATTGTTCAGCCGGATGCGTGCGCGTTAGCCATGGGCTGCTGCCACGGCGGTGCTTCATGGTGGGCGAATCATGCGCCGAGCGCCAGACGCGATGCCGCGCGCGATCCCGAGAAACTGCCGCGCTGCCTGCCCACACATTGAGTGGCTTTCTGATTCTGAGCTGCCTATGCGACGCCCGGTGCCACTGTGCGAGAAAACTTTGCCGCAGGTACGGACATCGGCTTCCTGCTGGGCATCGCCAGGACGTGCGCCGCGACCAGGCGGTCGCGTGTCATCTCGCGCGCCGCGCTGATGAGCGCCAGGACGTAGTAGAACGTCCAGTTGTAGGCAATCGATCCGAACATCGAGCAGACGAACCACCCGATCAGGCCCGCCGTCATCGCGACGGTGTGGTTGTAGAGAATGGCGCGATCTCGCGCACTCAGCACCGAGGCGAGCAGGTCGGGTTGGTGTCGCTTTCGCGGGCGGCTCAGCATCCGGCGTGCGGCGGCGGCCGCCATCGCCGCACGAACGATCAGAAAGCTGAAAGCGAACAGACCGAAGACACCGGTTTCGGCCGCGGCTTGAATCAGGGCATTATGCGTTTCGCGCCACCGCTCCCTCCGTCCAGGCGGGTTGTAGTTCTTGAACTGCCCGGCTCCCACGCCGGTAAAGGGCCGCTCGATGAAGGTCGAGATCCCCTCCGTCATCAGAATGCGGCGGGCTTCGCTCGAGCCGGTGAACTGCTGCCGGTCCTGCTGCTCATCGAACATCGACTGCATGCGAGCCCAGAACGACGCAGGCATGAATGGCGTCGCCGCGAGGATGCACGCGACGGCAATTGCCCCGAAGCCCCGCCGGACCTTGCCGCCGAGCACGATGAACGACGCCAGCATCACGGTGAGTCCCACGACGCCGCCCCGCGATTTGGTGAACACGATGGTCGCCAGCATCAGGACGACGATGCCGGCGGCAGTCAGGCGTCGCCACGCGGCCTGCTGCCGCGAGATCGCCACGATTGCCGCGGCCGGCATGAATGTCACCATGTTCATGGCGAGGTCGTTCGGGTTGCCGAAGATGCCGCTGACAGCGCCCCTCAGTCGTCCGTTCTCGACCATGTTGATCCCACGCGCATAGTCAATCACGCCGCGCGCGGCGATGTAGCCGACGCAGAGGATGATCAGCCACGTGATGCGCTCGAGGCGCTGGGGCGTCGTGAGCGTGTTCATCATCAGGACGAACACGAGGAGAATCTTGAGATAGGAGTCGGTGAACTCCGTCAGCGCACCGCCCGGCCAGATCGAGAACGGCACGGTGGCCAGGATGACCAGTCCGAAAAAGAGGAGGCCTATCGTCTCGGGCGTCACGCGGAACACCGGCAGCCGCCGCGCAAACCGGTGCAGCAACATCGGCGCGACGCCGATGAGCGCGCAAATCTCAGCGAGGTGCAGCGGCCTCAACGCCGTGATCTGATCCTGCGGGCGCAGCAGCAGAACCGCCGTGAACGCGTACAGGCCCACGTAGCCCCAGTCACGGGGTTCGGCGTATGCGGCGGTTGCGAACGTGGGCTCGGCTTCGTTCGCCAGCACCGTCTCGACGAGTTGCCGGCTCGGCACGGAGCCGGTCCTGTAATTGAACGCGAGCCGTTCGCGCGACGCCAGCGCGCGATCGGGCGCTCGGACGACACGCAGCGGCGGAAGGTCTGCCCTGGGCTCCATCGCTAACGCCACACCCTCTTCCGCGTCAGCGCCGACCAGAGGCCGACGACCGCGGAGCAATTGAAAACGAGAAATGTGAACGCGATGCAGGCCGAGCGCTCGAGGAGCGATTGACGAGGCGATCGACCTTCACGCATTCAGGGCTCCTCGCCGATCGCTCGAAGCGGCGGTCGGCCACGCCGCGGCAAACGCGGGGGGCATTCGGCTGGCCGCAATCCGGCCGCGCCGGTCGAGCCAGGCGCCGTAAGCGGCGAGCACGTAAAACACGCATTGCGAGACGAGAGCCGCCGCATAGACCAACGATCGATCGGCGATGACCATGTTCGACGCGATCAACGCGAGCATCGCGTAGGGAACCACCAGACGCCCGAGCTTGTGCGACACGTACTGAAACCACACGGGATTGGTCCACGGCAAGAGCAGCCGCGGCTCGAGCCTCAGGATCTGAAAATTTCCCGCAAGCGTGCGAACCTTCCGGGTTGTTTCGGTGTTCGCGTCCGGTGCCGCGCGATCGAATGCACGCGCCTTCTGGTTGAACACGGTGCGATATCCGGCCAGCACCGCGCGCATCGGCGCGAGGACGTCGTCGAGGATCGTCTCCGCCGGCAGGGGAGCCCACAATGAGCGTCGCATCGCATAAATCGCGCCCGTTGCGCCAAGCGTCGACCCCACCGCGCTCTCGCAACGCCGAATCTGCTTCTCGTATCGCCAATACAGCCCGACGCCATCGGCGATCGTCGATTCGACGGTGCGACGACGATCCCCGCCGGCGCGCCGTTCCGCCCTGAGAGCCTGCCCTACGCGGTCTGACCGCGTTCGACGATCGTCCGGTCGCCGGCCCGGAGACTCGCAGTCCAGGAGCAACTCGCCCGTCACCGCGCCGACGCGCGCATCGCGAAATGGCGCCGTCAACTCGACGAGCGCATCCGCGGCGAAGACCTGCCGTACATCCGCAAAGACGATAATCTCGTGCTTTGCGCGCGACACGCCGGCGTTCAGCGCAGCGGCTTTGCCGCCCGCCTCGACTGTCACGATATCTATCGCCGCGCGATATCTCGCGAGCACATCGAGGGTGTCGTCTGTCGATCCGTCGGAGACCACCACGATCTGGCGATCGCCGCCGTGCTCGAGCCGCAGCAGGTTGTCGATCCGGTTGGCCAGCCGCTGGCCCTCGTTGCGCGCCGCAATCACGATCGACACAGCCGGCGCGCCGGACGCCGGTGTATCGAGGACAGGGCGCGGACGGAGCCGCGCCCACGCCATCATGAGCGCCGGGTAGCCGACGTACACGTAGGCGACGATCGCGCAGGAGATCCAGAACAACGAGACCATGATTCGTTACGCCGCCCCTTTCTGAGCCGGAATCGGCGGCGCGGGATCGAGGGCGGGGTTCGGCGCTCCCAGCTTCAGCACGTGCGAATGCCGGCCGGCAATCGCGTCGCGCGTGTCGACGATGAGCTGCGCCGACCGCAGGACCATCTCGTAGTCCACCACCCGATGTTCTGTCAGGATCGCGACGCAGTCGGCTTCCGCCAGCGAAGACGGCGTAATCGGCTCCCCGCGCAGGTCGAAACCGCCGTGCCAGCTGCGCGCGCTCAAGCCCGGCACGTACGGATCGGCGTACCGCACTATCGCGCCCTTCTGGTGAAGCAGCGTCATCACATCGAGCGACGGCGACTCGCGAATGTCGTCGATGTCCCGCTTGTAGGCGAGTCCCAGGACGAGCACCGTCGACCCGTTGAGCGGTTTGCGATGCCGGTTCAGCGCGTCGACGATCTTGTCGACGACGAAGTGCGGCATGGAGGCGTTGATCTGTCCGGCCAGCTCGATGAAGCGTGGATCGAACCCGGTCTGCTTCGCCTTCCACGAGAGGTAGAACGGATCGATCGGAATGCAGTGACCGCCGAGGCCGGGACCGGGATAGAACTGCATGAACCCGAATGGCTTGGTCGCCGCCGCCCGAACCACCTCCCACACGTCGATCCCGAGCCGATCGCACATCAGCGCGATCTCGTTCACCAGGCCGATGTTCACGGCGCGGAACGTGTTCTCGAGCAGCTTCACCATCTCGGCCACCTGCGTGGAGCTGACCGACACGATGGTCTCGATCGCTGCCGAGTAGAGCGCCGCGGCGAGCGCGGTCGACTCCGCGTCGACGCCGCCGACGACCTTCGGCACGTTGTGCGTGTTGAATCTCGGGTTCCCCGGATCGACGCGTTCGGGCGAAAACGCAAGGAAGAAATCGACGCCTGCTCTGAGGCCGGTCGCCTCGAGCATCGGCTTGACCAGCTCTTCGGTCGTCCCCGGATACGTGGTGGATTCCAGGACGATCAGCATGCCGGGGTGGAGGTGCGCCGCAATCGCTTCGACCGCCGACCCGATGTACGACATATCGGGGTCTTTCGTCTTGCGAAGCGGGGTGGGCACGCAGATGTTGATCGTGTCGAGTGCGGCCACGACGGAGAAATCGGTCGTCGCGTGGAGCTGGCGGGCGGTCAAGAGGCGAGCGACTTCAGTAGTCGGGACGTCCGCGATATACGAGGTACCCCGTCGAATCGCCTCGATCTTACGGCTGTCGACATCGATGCCGGTCGTCACGAAACCGCTTCGCGCGAACTCGACGGCGAGCGGCAGGCCGACGTATCCGAGGCCAACGACGCCGACGCGCGCGCGTCGAGTCTGGATTTGATCGAGCAAACGCTGACCAGGCGACGACATCGGAGTCAAAACCTCCAGTCCTCGATGACGGGTTTGCCGGGGCCGAACAGACCGCGTCGCAGACGCATCCAGAGGCTTTCGGAGGCCGGCAACGGGTCGCGGTACACCGGGCGGCGTGTTGACGCTAGAGCCTCGTCGCTCGCGCGGGGCGCGGCGGAGGCGGCCGCAGGCGTGGGCCTGCCGTCCGACGCAGGCTTCGCCGGTGGCCACGCCGGACGCGGCGCGCCGGCCGGTGGCGCGGGCCCGGCCGGCCGGTTGCGGGCGTCGCCGAGCAGCCGGTAGCCCTCCATCAGGACGCGCTGCTGCTCGGTAATCCGTGTCTCGCGTTCCGCGAGGCGGATCTCGCGCGCGTGCAGTTCGCTTTCGTGCATCGCGGCGGCGGCCACGGGTGCCGTGGCTGGCGGCGGTGTGACAATGGCCGGCGCCGCGGCAGTGACTGGCGGCGGCGCCGCCGAAGGCACGACCGGAGCCACAACCGGCGCCGGCGCCGCAATCTGCGCTGGTGCGGGAACGCTCGGGACGGGTCCGCGCGAGAGGACGCCGATCGACACGAGCTCCTCGACGGCTTCCTTCGCCAGGTTCACGTCGATGACGCTGCGCTCCTCGCCGTAACCGAACAGCAGAATCGCGTCGGCGATGACGTTGATCTTGCGGGGAATCCCGTTGCTGTGCTGATAAATGAGGTCGGTGACGCCGCGCGAGAACTCGAGCGGTGCGCCGATGGCGGCGCGCCGCAGCCGGTGATTGACGTAGGCCGCCGTCTCGCCCACGTCGAGCGACTCGATGTGATAGCTCACGGTCACTCGCTGCCGCAGCTGCTCGAGTTCCGGGCGTGCGAGCACCTCGCGCAGGTTCGGCTGTCCGATGAGGAAGATTTGAATCAGTTTGGACTTCTCGGTCTCGAGGTTCGACAGCATGCGGACCTCTTCGAGCGCCGACAGGCTCAGGTTCTGCGCCTCGTCGATGACGAGCAGCGCCAGGCGCCCGGCCATCCGCTGATCGACGAGGAACTGCGCGAGATCGCGCAGGAGGTACGGCTTGCTCCGCCCCTGCCCCGGATCGAGGCCGAAGTCGAGCATGACGGCCTCGACGAGCTCCCGGGCATCCAGCATGGTGTTCACCAGGCGCGACACCGACGTCTGCCGGTCGAGGCTGCGGAGCATCGTCTGCAGCAGCGTCGTCTTGCCGCAGCCGATCTCGCCGGTGATCACGACGAACCCGGCATGTCCTTCGATGCCGTAGCGCAGATACCCGAGCGCCTCGCGGTGAACGCGGCTTGGATAGAGATAGTCAGGGTCTGGACTGAGCGAGAACGGTCGCTCGCGGAGGTTATAAAAACGTTCATACATGATGGAGCGTTCTCCGGGTTACGCCGGTCGTCGCATCGCGCGCGACGATCGGTGCGTCAGATCGAGGGTTGTCGAGCGCGTCGATCGCGGGCCAGATCTCCCCGCACGCGCGCCAGTAATCTTCAGGGAAATCGATTTCGATCCACGGATAGCCGCGACTCTCGACGGCCCAGAGCGGACGCCGCTGGCAGAACGCCCCAAAGGCTGCCGGCAGCCATTCCCGAACGGCGCCGCCGGCGACCAGGCGGTTCATCTCCTCGACGAGTACCGCTGCGCCTGCCCGGCCGAACTTTCCGACGCCGATGTTCTCGCCATCGGCCTCTGCCGGATCGATGCTCTTGGAAATCGCGGCGATGCGCCCTGCGCGAATCTGGACTTTCATCTCCTCGTCCGAATACTCGCCGTCACCGCGTGCCGCGACCAGCAGGGCATCGTCGTAGCGCGCCGTCAGCAGATCCTCGAGCAGTTGCTGAGGGAAGAGCACGTCACTGTTGAGGACGACGAATCCGTCGGCCAGCAGATCGCGGGCGACCCACAGCGAGTACAGGCTGTTGGTCGAGGCGAAGCGCACGTTCTGGACAAGTTCAACTCCGGGACCGCAGACGCGGCCGATGTCGTGGGCGCGGTAGCCGGCGACGATGGTCACCGCCTCAATGCCGCAGGCGCGCAGCGTCGACAACTGTCGCTCGAGCAGCGTGCAGGAACCGATACGCGCGAGACACTTCGGAAGGGTGCCTGTCACGCCTCGAAGGCGTCCCCCTCGGCCGGCAGCAAGTACGATGGCTCTCATGCACGCTCCCAGACAGCCCGCGTATGCGGACCCCAACGCCCGCCGAGCCCGGCGAGCTCGAACGGCAACTTGGCCTGCGCCCCGAGCTGCACTGCATCGTCTACGTGCATCACTGGGCGCCCTTCCCCGAGAGAATCACTTTCACGGTGTCGATGACGATCGTCAGGTCGAAGACGATCGACAGATGTTTGATGTAGTAGAGGTCGTAGCGCAGCTTCTCCATTGCGTCTTCAATCGACGCGCCGTAGCGGTACTTGACCTGCGCCCATCCGGTGACGCCCGGCTTCACGGCGTGCCGTTCCGTATAGAACGGGATGGCCGACGCGAGCTGTTGCACGAAGTACGGCCGCTCCGGCCGCGGACCCACGAAGCTCATGTCGCCACGCAGCACGTTCCAGAGTTGCGGCAGCTCGTCCAGCCTCGTGAGCCTGATGAAGCGGCCGACGCGCGTCACGCGATCGTCCCTGTCTCTGGCCCACACGGGGGTGCCCGCTTCGGCATCGGCGCGCATCGAGCGGAACTTGCACAGCGTGAAGATGCGTCCACCCTCTCCCACCCGCTCCTGGCGGTAAACAATCGGACCGCGCGAATCGAGGTGGATTGCCAGGGCCGTCAGCAGCATGAGCGGTGCCGCAACGATGAGTCCGATGCCCGCGAACAGCAGATCGGAGATGCGCTTCGCGATGCGCGTCGCACGCGACGCACTGAACCCGTCGGAAAAGATCAGCCAACTCGGCTTGAGGCCCTCGGTCAGAATCTTTCCCGTGATGCGCTCGTATGTCGTGGCGGCGTCTTCGACGCGCACGCCGGCCAATTTGGCCTGAAGGAGCTCGCCGACGGGCAGGTGTCCCCGACGGTCAGCCAGGCTGACGACGATCCGATCGATGTCGTGCTGCGCGACGAGTCGGGGCAGATCCGACGGCGTCCCGAGCACCGGGAGACCGGCGACGGCCGGTTCCGTGGCCGACGGTTCCTCGAGAAAGCCGACGATTCGGTACGCGAAATCGTGCTGCGCCCCGATCTGACCGGCGATCGTGCACGCGAGCGGTCCCGTGCCGATGATGAGCACGCGCTCCTCGAGATGGGGATCGTGGGTAAGGCTGTCGAACGCCAGACGCCACGCTGGAATGGTGATGGGCAGCATCCACACCAGCGTGATGAAGATGCCGTGGCCGATGATGAGCGACGGCAGCAGCGTCGAGACCACCGCGAGCACGATCGCCGCGGCCCCCGCTGCCTGGAGGATGCGCACCAGCAGCTCGCTCTTCGAGTGAACGATCGTCAAGTCGTACAGGTCGTTGTAATAGAAGCAGAGCTCGCACAACGCGGTCGCGAGGACGATTTTCCATAGCGCGCCGACCGCCGTGCCGAACGAGCCGTGGACCTGCGCCGCGACCAGGATCGATCCCGAGATCAGAATGGTTTCGAACCCGAAGACCGTCAGGCCGCGCGCCGACACCTGACGGTTGAAGACCTGCATGATCGCTCCTCGGACGACGGGCGGCTACGCCGCCTCGTTCAACACGATGCCCAGCAGCTTCCCGGCATCGACGGCCGCAATCGCATCGTGAATGGCCGGCTTTGAGGTGATCCCGGCGCGCACGATCAGGACGATACTGTCCACGAGCGGCGTGAGAATCCCGACGTCGGCCAGCGGCGCTGCCGCGGGCGCGTCGATGACGATGCGGTCGAATCGCAGCCGCATCGCTTCGAGCGTGCGCCGCATCGTGGTCGTGCCGAAGAGCTCGGCCGGGTGGGCCGACCGCGTCCCGGCCGGCAGCACCGAGATGTGATGCTCCTCGAGCGCCACGAGCGCGTCTTCGAGCGACACGCGACCCGTGAGGACATCGGACAGACCCGGCGCGTCGGGCAGCCCGAACAGGCGGTGCTGCTGCGGCGATCGGAAGTCGGCATCCACGACACAGATGCGCTGCTGATATTCCTGCGCCATCGCGAGGCCGAGATTGGCGACTGTGAGACTCCTCCCGTCGCCGCGCCCCGGGCTCGTGATGAGCACGACATTCACCGGCCCGCCCGTCTCGCGGTGCACGATCCGCGTGCGCAGCGCGCGGTATTGCTCGCCAGCGATTCCGGAGGGCGACACCGCCGCGATAAGCGACGGGCTCAGGCGCGCGCCGCTGATGACGCGCATCGGCGCGGACGCCGCCCCGACGCTGACGTCCGGTTCGGGTGCAACGACGGTCGGCGGCGGGCTCAGCGTCACCGGCGGGTCGACAACCGCCACAGCTGGCAGCGTCGGGCCGGCCAGCGGTCGGATGCGGCGGACGGCGCCCTCACGTTCCGCCTTGTCGAGGATGTTCTGGATTCGGCTCATAGAGTGGGTCTCCTTCATCTCACGCCGTCTGGATGTGCGTCACTTCGCCGAGCACCGGCAACTCGAATTCGTCCTTCAAATCATGGACGTCGTGGACGGACCGATCCAGATACTCGCGGCCGAGGCTCAACGCGCCCCCGAGGCAGAGACCGCCCGCAATCGCGATGAGCATCACCCGCCACGGCACGGGCTTGGTCGGCTCGGTCGGGTATGACGCCGGATACAGAATCGTGAACTGCTCGCCGCTGCGGTTACGCTCGACGTTCTCGGCAATCGTCGACGCATGCAGCTTGGCCGCAAGCTCCGAGTACTGCAGCTTTTCGAGGTCGTAATCGCGCTGGACCGTCGTGAGCTGCTGCTCGACCATCGGCGCCGCCTCCACGCGCGCCTGGTACTGCCCGATCTGCCGCTGGGCATCGGTCCCGGCGCGCTGGATCTCGCGGATGCGCAGGCGCGCCATTTCACGGTCGGCGACGAGCTGGCGGTATGCGGGATCGGTTTGGAGCTGGGCGAGGCGATCGGCCGCGGGCCGCTGCCGCTCGGCGACGACATCCTTGCGCGCGCTCGCCAGCTCCTCTTCGAGACGCTGCACGTCGGGATGCTTGTCGGTGTACACCCCGCGCGCCGCCGCAAGCTCGCGCTGCAGGGCGACGACGCGGTTCTCGGGCGGCAGCGCCGCTTCGTTGCCGCGGGGAACGAACACGACGTCGCCGCTTCCCTGCGTCAGCCCCTCGAGCTGTCGCTCGATCATCGAAAGCCGATCCTGCTCGCTGCGAAGCGCGGTGGAGTTCGCCTCGAGCTGCTGCCGGAGACCGGACAGCGTCTGCAGGTTCGCCGGGGTCTGCTCGGGGAGGCGGCCCATGTGCGCTTCCTTGGCTTTGCGGAGGCGGGCCTCGAGATCGGCCAGGCGCGCCTGGCTGGCGCGAAACTGCGTCGCGATGAAGGCGGACGTGTCCTCGGCGTGTTCCGCGCGCACCTTGGAGTTCTCGTCGACGAAGACCGTGGCGAGGCGGTTCGTGATTCTCTGCGCCCGCGCTTGGTCGGCGTCGGAGTACGACACGACGAACGTGTCGAGACGACGGATTTCGTTCGTGTTCGCGACCGGTTCGGGCACCGTGATCTCGATCGCGCGACGCAGCTTGCCAATCTGCGCGTCGTTGGGCGCGCCCGATCCAAGCCGCTCCTCGCGCACGACGCGCGCCAGAATCGGCAGGCTGACCAACTGCTGCGAGATCGCCCGCATCCGCTCCTGGTTGTCGAGCGGCGTTGTCTGGTTGACGAGGTTGGGAGCCACAATCGGCGCCGCGACACCGAGCGTGGTCGTGGAGCGGTATTCCTTCGGGAGGAAGCGCACGAGCGCCACTCCCACGAGCACCGACAACGCGATTGGCGCGACCAGCCACCATTTGCGGCGTCGGACGACCGACACATAATCGAGCGCATGAACGTGCGTATCTTCCATTAGCGGATCCTCACCGGTTTGGACGTGATGACTTGAACGCCGAGGCGATTCCGATCGAGCGTGCCGCCAGGAAGCGTCGTCGTCTGGGAGGCACCTCCGTAGTACCCCTCGATGCGCACCCACGGCTGCGGCAGGTAGCCGATCGACGCTTCGAACCATTGCGACTCCAGGTTCGCGTCGCCGAAGTTGAGATAGTTGTTGGTGCGCCAGGAGAGCGAGGACTGTGTATAGAACTTGCGCGACAGCGGCATGTGGAGCCGCACCGAGAGCTCCTTGCTCTCCGTCGTGCCGCCCAGTCCGAACGACGGCGCAAACGAGCGCTCGTAGACCACATCGAGGCTGCCGGCGTTCCGCAGGCGCTGCGAGACGCCGGCGCGGTAGCGCGGGCTGGTGTGCGCTTCTCCGAAGAGGCTGGCGCCAAGCCGCGAAATGCCGGCGGCAGCATAGACGCGGACGGTCTCGGTCAGCGTGCGCTCGAGGCCCGCGTCGGCGTTCTGGACGTCGAAAGTCTCCAGGCTCTTGACGGTCGAAAATTGCCTGTCGTATTCGGCGGTCAGCGCCGTGAGGTTCGAGAGCTTGTGCCGCGCGGAGAGAAAACCGCCATGGATGTGGCCGCCGAGCAGCGAGGCCGCGAACGCCGGATTATCGTCGAAACGCACCCACTGGAAGTGATAGGCGGCGGTGATCGATGTGCGCTTCGTCAGATCGGCCTCGATGCCGCTACGCAGTTCGTTCACGCGGGCGCCGGTGCGGATGAACGGAATGCCGATGAGCAGCGACAGTTCGGTCGTGGGAGTGACCGCGAGAGTGTCGGTGGCGAACAGCCTGAGGTGTTTCGAGAGCAGACGCGTGGCGGACACCGACGCGTGCTGATCGTAGCTGTTCAGCGTGTTCAGATCGCGATACATGAGAAACGCGCCGTCGTACCTGCCCGACAACACTCCGCGCCGGCCGATGAACTCGGCCTCGCCGCGGGGGTTCAGCACGTTCAGGTAATCACCGGGCGGGTCGTCCCCGCGCCCCTTGAGCAGCACGTTGTCGTCCCAGCTGTTCGAATAGAGCAGCGATGGAGTGATGATCCAGCCGCCGGCCGGCAGCGGCGACGACGAGGGCGCAGCGGCCGATCCGAACGTCCCCTCCTGGGCGGAGACCGCCGGCGCGGCGGCCAGCCCAAGAGTGGCAAGCGCGGTCAGGAACCCGATGGAATGCCGGCTCATGCGCACCTCAGTCCGGAACCACCACGGTGTCGCCAGCCCGCAAATACACGGGCGCGCTGCCGCCGATTGCGCTCTTGTAGTTGAACGCGATCGTCTGGACGCCGCTGTAGGAGCGCCTCAGGATCCGGATGTTCTTGGCGTTGGCAAAATCCTTCAGCCCGCCGGCGATTGCAAGCGCCTGCAGCACGGTCAACTGCCCGCCCTGCAGCGTCACTGCGCCGGGATGATTCACCTCGCCCATCACGTAGGCGACGGCGGCGGTTGCTTCGACCACGATCACGGTGACGACCGGGTTGGTCATGTACTCTTTCAACTGCGTCGTGATCGCGTCGCGCAGCTCGATCGGCGTGCGCCCGGTCGCGTCGAGATCGCCGAGCAGTGGCAGCGTGATCTTGCCGTCGGGCCGGATCTGAACCGACTGCGAGAGCTGCGTATCCTTGTAGACCTCGATCCGGATCTTGTCGCCGGCCCCGAGGCGGTACTCCTCGCTGAGGCCGGGCGGCTGCGACACCGGCTTCTTGTCGGGGTCCTTGGCGGAAGCCGGCACCGGCGGGAGGGTGAGGAAGGCGGCCGCCAGGGCCGCGGCGACGAATGGTGACGTGGCTGTGTGCTTCATGTGGCGCTACCTCAGTTCTGATCGTCGGACGATCGGATCCCGCCGCGCCAGTTGATGATGGGCCGCGATCGGGCCTGGCGCTTCAGCGAGTCGGCGTCGACGGCGTGAGTTGGATAGCAGGCGGCCCCAACCGCAATGCGCAGCACGGTGGGGAACTCGTAGTTCGCGATGCGTGACACCAGGCGATCGATCACGCGGGACGAGTGGTCGAAGTCGGCGTCGAGGAGAACGAGTGCGAGCGTGCCCTTCTCGGTATGTCCGATGACGTCGGTGTCGCGTACTTCGCGGACGATGATCTGCGCGACTTCCTGCAGCGTGCCGTCGTCGGCGGTCATCGTCATGCCTTCCCACTCGCGACTGGTCTCGACGGTCACGAGCGTGAGGTAATTCTGGGAACGAACGGCCCGCTTCAGCTCGCTCTCGAGCACGAACTCGAAGGCGCCGGGCGTCAGGAGCCTCGAGCCCTCTTCGTAAAACGAACTGCTGGTCATGTCTTATGACGCCTTGTCGAGGCCGTTCTCTTTGATCTTGTAGAGCAGCGCCTTGTAGCTGATGCCCAGGATTTCAGCCGTCTCTTTGCGGTTCCAACGGGTCTGCTGCAGCATCTTGAAAATCAGCTCGCGCTCAGCCTCGCGCGCCGCAGTTCGTGAAATGTCCTTGAGCGAGTAGTTGCCGGCCTCGGTCGCGGCGATGGCGATTTCGGCCGGGGTGAGCGGGCCCGCGTGCGCGGCGGGCCCGTGCGGGCCGGAGCCGGCGACGACGGAAGTAACAGCCCGCGAAGACGCGGCGGACGCTGGATGACCGATGCCTGTCGGCTGATGGCCGCCGACTGCCGACTGATGACCGATGCCCGAGGAGTGATAGCTGCCGACCGGCAAGTGAACCCGGTGCGCGGCCATCGCGATGGTCTGGCTGATTTCCTTTCGGATGGGGGCCTCGGAGCCGAGCACCACGGTGCGCTTGATCAGATTCTCGAGCTCGCGGACGTTCCCCGGCCAGTCGTACTCCATGAGCAGTCCCATGGTGTCCTGCGAGAGCTCGATGTACGGCTTGTTGTATTGGACCGAATACTTCTTCAGGAAGTAGTCGCACAGGATAGGCACTTCCTCGCGCCGTTCGCGCAGCGGCGGCATGTTGATGCAGACGACGTTGAGCCGGAAGAAGAGGTCCTCGCGGAAATGCCCAGCGGCGACAGCCTGCTCGAGGTCCTTGTTGGTCGCGGCGACGACCCGCACGTCCACGTGAACGTCGTGCTTGCCGCCGAGGCGCGAGAACTCGCCGTCCTGCAGGACCTGGAGCAGCTTGGACTGCAGCGCAGCACTCATGTCGCCGATCTCGTCGAGGAACATCGTCCCGTGGTTCGCGAACTCGAACTTGCCCGGCTTGTGCTGAATCGCGCCGGTGAATGCGCCACGCTCGAAGCCGAACAGCTCCGATTCGAGCAGCTCGGCCGGGAGCGCGGCGCAATTCACCTTGACGAACGGCTTGTCGCGCCTGGGCGAGGAGGAGTAGAGCGCCCGCGCGACAAGCTCCTTGCCGGTGCCGCTCTCGCCGCGAATCAGGACCGTCACGTCGGTGTCCGCCACCCGCTCGATCAGGTCCTGGACTTCCACCATCCGCTCGGAGAGGCCAAAGAGCATGTTGTATTTCGACTGCGACTGGAGCTGATCGCGCAGCGTCGCCACTTCGCGGTTCAGCTGATGCTGCCGGAGCGCATTGGTGAGCGGCACCTCGAGATCGGCTTCTTCGAAGGGCTTGCTCACGAAGTCCGAGGCGCCGAGCTTCATCGCCTGCACGACCGTCGTCGTGCGCCCCTGGCCCGACAGCACGATGATCGGGACTTCGCGATCGATCTTCTTGAACGCCGCCAGCGCATCGAGCCCATCCATGTTGCCGGGCATCACGATGTCGAGGATGACCGCCGCAGGACGATCGGCGAGGTACCGCTTCACCGCCTCCTCCGCGCTCGCGAGCGTGATGACCGAATAGCCGCGCTTGGATAGAAACGATCGGAGGAAGTTGCACATCGAGAGGTCGTCGTCGACGACCATGACCTGAGGCTTGCCGTTGAGATTCATCGACACGCGGTTCCGCTGAGCAATGCGGGTGCCACTGCGGAAAACTTATCGCACGACTCAGGAAATGTGAGTACTTGGGAAAAGCGCGTCTGCAATGAGGGAAAAATCGAGGATGAGTGGAACCAGACTACCTACTACCTGCTACTTCCTGCTGATGCCACACTCCTTGATCTTGTTGAGCAGGGTCTTGTAGCTGACGCCGAGCTGCTCGGCCGCGCGACGGCGGTTCCAGTGCACGGTATTGAGCGTCTCTTCGATCATCGCGCGCTCAGCCTTGGTCGATGCCGCCTTGGCGACGTCGGCAAGCCGCGACCCGGCCGGCGCAGCGGCGTCGCTTTCTTCCTCGGGCACGTCGTCCTCGATCTCGACGATGTCGTCGGCCTCGACCGGCGACGGCAGCGGGCCGTTGCCCGGCGCACCGACGCCGGCGACGGCGAACGCCGCATGTGGCCGCACGGCGCGCGACATCTCGCGGATGACGAGCGACTCGTCCCGCAGAACGACGATCCGCTTGATCATGTTTTCA
>Ga0137394_10000586_pt1 | contig 25581 bp, 32 predicted proteins | sample czobulk116metaG_FD_108278 | JGI IMG/M metagenome (GOLD analysis project Ga0137394, IMG submission 108278) | Vadose zone soil microbial communities from Angelo Coast Range Reserve, California, USA - czobulk1.16 metaG | ecosystem: Environmental > Terrestrial > Soil > Vadose zone | place: USA...
CCTGCGACAATCGCCGAAGAAATGCTGTCGTCAGCGAACGGCCTGCTGCGAGGAAGGGCGATCCCTCGCTATCGACTTTGGCCTCATGGACCGTAGCGAATGCCGTTGAGGCGTCGGTATATATCATCACCGCGCACTTCAGCACGAATTTGCGATTCCCCCCGATCCGTACGCGCGCTTCCATTGAACCTCCTACGCATCGACCACCCACTCGCTGTTTCCCGGCATCATGTCTAGCAGACGGACGGACGCGGCGAGAACGTCACAGACAGTGCCGAAGGTCTGAAATGCCGTTCGGACACTTCTCGCGTTATCTGGCTCTATGGGGATGATCAGGTTTGGCTCGGGAGGAGTTTCCAGAGCGTACTGGGCTTCCTCTTCAAAGCACGCCTCGACCGCATCGGAAGTACAAAAAACTGCAAGCAAGCCAGGTACTGGAGGATTCGCGTCGGACAGTTCAGCGCGCATTTGGTCGCTAAAGGCGGGCCTCGCCGCCCGGTCCGAGATCTCTTCAATTTCGCTTGCCTGGTCGATCAGTTGCCCGCCCGGGGTCGAGCCAAGTTCCGGCCGAAGCCGGTTCAGATCCTCTTTCCCCAGAGGCTCTTCTTTCATTGAAGGAGGAAGACATCCGGCCACATCCGGAAATTCGCATTCCTCAGGGTTTTCTTCTCCTGTGCACATCTCTCGATACATTTCGGCCCGCTCTTCGGCATCACGATAGTCATAGACACGGACCCACTTGGAGAGCCCTCCGACAAACAAATTGAAGAAAGTGCGCGGAAGCCGCCTGTCGACTCCCACAAGTAATTCGAGCGTGGGTCCAAGAACGACATACCCGGCACTCTCCGTGTCGAGCGTCAGGTACAGCCGATTGTTCTTTCGCCTCTCCTCCTGAGCGAATTCATCGAGGCAAGAGGTCAGCGTCGCATGATAGGTGAAGCGTCGTTGGATCGCTTTGCCACCGTGCGCCTCGATCCAGTCAGCGAGGGCCAGTTGGATGTAGAAAATCGGATCGTGTCTGGCCTCTTTCCAACGCTCGACCGGCGCGATGCCGAGTCTCACGAGATTTGCTGCGAGAGGAATTGCCCTCTCAGCGTCTACCACCAAATGATGTTCGCCTGGTATGCCGTTCAATCGTGGGAGGATGAGCCCGTTGTTGTTGCCCATTAACTGGGCGGCAACCAGGCTGGGGGTGGAGTTAAAGGCATGCGGCCGTACTCGCGGCTGTCGACTTGAACCGACACGGCGATGAGATGGGAGGCTTCTTGCAGAGTACGGCATCGCGCGAACCTCCCGATCAATGTCTTTTCTCGCGAGCGGTCCTTTATGAGCCTTCCCAGTTCTTCGAGGACAGCCCTTTTCGGTCGTTTCTTATACTGGTTGCGATTTCTCTTCTTCAAGGGGGGGTCTTATCCCTTCGTGCCGATTGCCCGAACGAAGCTGTAGCGGAGTTTTCCGTCGTGTGTTTCGGGTCCCGTGATAGATGCCGTGGCCAGATCCGGATATTGGTTGCTGTAAACGGCTCGAACCTCTTCCACCGTCATGCTCGGGTTCGGGTCAGGGAGCTTGACTCCGTTGTAGGTGAATTCGCGAGAAAGCGTCGTCACTTCAATCATGATGCTGAGACTCCTCTCCTCGTTGTAGGATGTCAGAATTAATGAAAACTTGCCGTGATGTCACCGCGATACCCCATGACTTCTCCCAAAAAAGTACGCGGCGAAAATGTTCCTCGTAAGAAGGGCTAGCAAGTCCTTAGATGGGGATATAATGCGTCCGATAGGGCCCCTGCCGGGGGACAGGGCGTAAGTGGAACCTTGTCGCCGAGGACGAACTGGTAGAATGAACCATTGTGGGCCTTAAAATCTCAATCCGGGAATCCGGTGATGTCACCATTCTGGACCTTCAGGGACGAGCGACGATCGGCATGGACAGCGAACTGTTGAGCGGCCGTTTGCAAAAGCTTATTGCTAACGGCGCGCGTAAGCTGTTGCTGAACCTGGCAGATGTGGCACAGTTGGATAGTTCGGGTGTCAGCGCCATCACCGCGACGTATGTTTCCCTTAGTCGTCAGGGCGGTAGCTTGAAACTGCTCTGTCCGCGTGGTCGGGTGCGGGACGTCCTGCGGGTGATCTGCTTGCTAGATATTGTCCCCACCTTTGAAGATGAGACCCAAGCGCTGGCCAGCTTCGGGCCGCGCGGTAACTCTGCTAGGCCCTGAGGGGCTGAACTTCGTAGAATGCTGGTGAAAGTGTTGTTTGCAGCACAGAACGAAGAACACTTGCATCGACTGTCCGGGGAAAATCCATGATTATTTGCGATCTTTGCGGCGAGGAAAAGGATTGTCTGCAAAAGGAAATTGAGGGCAAGGAATACGATATCTGTTCGGGATGCTGGAACCCGTTCGCGCAAAAGCTGAGGGGGAAAGGCAGGGTAAAGAATACGGAAACTGTGTTCTTGCCGCCCCCGGGAGTGATCAAGGAGCGGGAAGATGAAGAGCCGGGGCCGCTACCTGGAGAGCCGCCTGAGATCTGGGGTGCGGTGGAACGACCACATTAATAGGTGCGAACCACAATTGAACCCGTCGACTCATCCTGCGTCCCTTCGAGTCAGGTGACGCCGAGGCGGCGTTCGCGTGGTTCGGCGACGCTATCGTCATGCGCTTCACCCCTACCGGACCTGATACTTCCATCGAGCAAACGCAGGCCCGGCTAGCCCACTATCAGGAGCACCAGACCGCACGTCTGACTCGTTGAAGGGCAGCTAACAAGGGCGATGAGTTGACGGTTTGCTCGGCAGAAGTCCACGAATGAGCATTGGAGAAGAATTCGGAATCGCGCGCGGTAGCACCGTATTTCAATTTCAATCGTGAACCATGAACCTGGATTTCAGCGGCGCTTGGAAGGCAAATCTCGAGAAGAGTCATATCCTGAGTGCGAGACCAAAAGCAATGATGGTGAAAATCGATCACTCAGATCCAGAGCTGCTGGTAGAGATGGTGATTACCCAGATGAACGGGATCGAAGACCGCCTCGTTTTTAGAGGTCTCACTTCTGGAGAAGAAGTCACCAACTTAGTAGGTGGCTTACACCTACGGAGTCGCTCAAGATGGATGGGAACCGAGTTGCTGATCGAATCATGGATGAACCTTGGCGGGCGTGAGGGCCACTTCCGAGACTACTGGTCGCTCTCATCAGACGGCCGAACGCTCAAGATGGAGCATCGAGATGACGATCTGGCCGGACAAATCACGGTGCTGGAAAGAGTCATCAGGGCCATTTAGCTGTTGCTTTGATATTACCAACGGTAGATTACGCCTCTTGGAGGACCCGATGAACATAATGGCCGCGTTGAGACAAGAAGAAGCAAAGTTCCAGACTCGGTCTAATCAGGATGATGATGGTTGTCTTCCCTAAGAACTGAAGTGTCTCTTGAACACGCGACCCAGGTGCCTGCGCCACCTCTTCCCGTCGATCCCCGCTGTCGCGCAGACCTCAAAGAACATCGTGCTTTCCAGCAAGAACCATCGTGCGCCTCTCCACCCAATTGAGCCGGGCTTTTCAACCGCGGTCGCGTTCAAGCAGTCCATGAGCATATCCGCCTGCGGACAGCTCTCCACTTCACCATTTAGCGCAAATCTGTTAAGTGGGTGAGGGACTCCGGATCGAGTGCGGATCGCCTTCACTTCGTTCTTGGTCTCCGCAAACATCTCGCGCAACGTAGCCAAGGGAACAATTAGTTCTTCGTTACGCTTCATGCCCCCTCATTATGTAACAGTATGTTTGTCTACAGTTTGTTTGTGGACGGAGCGGGATGCTACCCCCAAACTCTTCCAAATGCAACAGGTATTGGTGGCGCTTGGAAAGCGAATGAGAGAGCTGCGGGCAAAGCAGGGATTCAGTCAGGAAGCCTTTGCCGATCACTGCGGCCTGCATCGCGTCGCCGTGGGACTCATTGAAAATGGAAAGAGAGTCCCTAGCCTGCGTACTCTCCTAACCATCTCCACCGGATTCGGCGTGACACTCAGCGACCTGCTGCGAGGCGTCGATAAGGGAATCCCCGCCAAGAAGCGCCACAGCTGGAACGACCAACGTCGCAGGCGCATCTCCTGATTGATGTGGCCAAACCAACCCTTCCGACCAACTCTGAATTGTAATACGCGGGCCGGGAATTCGGCCTAATGTCCGAAGAGATTAGGTGCTGGTTCAGTCTTGGCAGCCGACGATGTTTCCGCTGTCAGATGGGTCGGCTTTTCTGCTTCCGCGCCCTTCCCCTCTTCAGACCCGTTCCCTTCCGGTTTCTTGTTCCGCTCCGCCGTCCTCCGCCTTCCTTCTTCTTGAGCGACCCTGACAGCAGCGTCCATCTGGGCCTTGACCTCTGAAAGCGTTGTACGAAGCTGTCGGTGCGCGTCAACGTAGCCTAGTAGATGGACGCTTACCTCGGCATCGAGCTCCGCAGCAGTTCCCGTAATGGTGAATGGGGTCGCCAGTGCCGCGTTCTCGCTCTCGCCGGTCCGCTGCGGAAGGACGTTCACACGGATCGCGTCGTCATTCAGACGAGCAATCGTGATCATTACTGTTCGATCGGCGAGAATTGGCATTAGTTCTACGAACACATGTCCTCCTATCATTTTGATATTGGAAATGAAGGTACGAATTTGAGTGCGGCGTTAGCCTAGAAGACGCCCGGTACAAATTGGATAACGATCGGTCGAATCTGCTGCTAGCAACGATTAACGAACCTTATAATATCGATGTCCTATTCACGGACATCTCCAGCGCAGCCGCCCAATTCTGCGGCCCAGTCTTTTCGGGCATCCTTCGCCTTCCGGATATTCTTGAATGGTTCGTGTCCGACTTGATCCAATGAGTGATCGTCAGGCACGCCGACCAGCACTTCTCCTTCAAACATCAATACATACCTCGCCATCTTAGTTCCTTTCACCTTCGCACACCGAGAAATATTGAGACGAGTTGATACAAGATGCTTATCTGGGTTGTAGATCTACGAGGGTGCCCTCTTTTGTCGGAGTATGCCTTAGTGGTCCTTGGACCAAACGCGTTGTGCGCATAGCAGCTTTCCCATCTCGCTAGCAGGGGTGAACTAACATGGCGCGGCCAATAATCGCCATTTCCCTTACGCTGGCAGCATTTGCGACCGCTGCGGGACAGACTGACGACCGATCCCACCTCGTCAACTTCACGAACAAATACAGTCAGTGGGGCAGGCTTGATTGGAAAGCCGACCGGCTCACATACATCGGGGACATGCCGATTGAACAGGCTGGCAACGCCTTTTTCAACTCTCTCTATGCGGGGTTGCCTGCCGCGACGGGTCCGTTGTTCCAGCAGGGCCGAAGGATCGCCAGCATCCACCGGGAAGCGAACGGCTCCGTAAGATTGCTTTCTATAGTGTTTCTGAGGAAGTCTATCCTCAAGTCAGCTTTCTTCGCGGCTTCCTCAAGCGTCAGCTTGGCGGCTATTCGGGCTTCACGCACCGCCTTTCCGAAGAGCAGCGCAGCATTCCTGGCGACTTTAGTCTTCTTTCGTGGATGCGCCATCAGAATGACTCCGGATCTGTTTCATTGGAGACAAACGTTCTGGCGTGGTCGAACTCGCCCCGCTTCCAGTCGCTCAGGTCGGCTTCCTTGATGGTCAGATGAGAGGCCAGCCGCCAGCAAACCTCGGTCTTGTCCATGAACCGGACGTGGACATAGAGCATGCCCTCACCCCAACCGTGATCGACAAAATCGACAACCTTGCCGTGCACTCCGGGATACTGCTTCCCTCGCCGTAGCAGCGTGAATGCTCCTTTTCTCTTTGACTTGCTCATTGCTCGGTCTTCCTTTCGCCGAACGCGATTCCCATTATAGGTCGTGCCACACAGTCAGGAAGATAGAGAAGAATCAACCCGAGGAAAATAAGGTAGACCGTCATGAAACATACGAAAGCAAACATAGGATCTGCCGGGGGAAGCGGTTCAGCACATGGTGGGACTGGAACTCCGTCAAATAGGAAGTGCAACATCGCTGCGTCCTCCGCTGGAAAATTGCGGGACGCGCAGCCTTGCTCAGAGTGGTGTGTTACAGCACAATGCGTCTTAGGCATAGGGCCTCGGTAACAGGGACTCTATGTTTAGGGATGCGTTGGTGTTACAAGCACCAGCGCGTCCCGCTGATCGAAATCATATCACATCTATGCGTTCAGTTGTGTGGCACACAGTTGTCGGTGGACGAGGTGAAAGGCTAACTCCACACTCGGCGGGATGCAATCAAATCGGACTCTGCGAGCGCTTGCAAACCGAATCAAAGAGCTACGCCTCGATGGGGGCATAAGTCAAGAAGAGTTGGCTCATCGATCAGGATTAAGCCGCACCGGAATGGGACTTCTCGAGACTGGTAAACGTTGGCCGCGCCTTGACACGTTGATGAGCGTCGCCGACGGGTTAAATATCACTGTCGATGAATTGTTAAAGGGACTTCACAAGCCTAGCAGACGACGGTGACCGACGAGTGTCCTTCAACTCAAGTCGAAGAGCGAAGACTGTTGTCCCGTTTGGCGTGGTGCTTGGACTTTAGGCAGCGTCTCAGGACCCCTCAGGCTACGGAACAGTTCGACTGTCGCAGGCCCCGAGCGAGAGAAAACGGCGAGCAATCATTCCGTGAAGAATCGAGATTTTCAACACTTCGTGGATAGCAGGACTCTTCGGGTCCGCAGGTTGTTCATCGAAGTGCCCGGCGATTTCAAGCCATTGCATGTCAACTAGGTCCCTGCTCAATTCGTCAGACCATTCCACCAGCCACTTATTCTCGAGGAGCACATTTTTGTACCACCTTTGCGTAAGAGTCTTCCATTTTGGCAATTCCGGAAATACATCTGGACTCAGGTTTCCTTTCTGAACGAAACGGTCCAACAGAAACCCGCGTACGAGGGCCATGAAACAAACACAAGTAAGAATGGCTTTCTCACCTTCATTTATAGCGAGGGACTTATCTTTGATCATTGCAACGGCAACTCGATAGTTAAGTACCGAGGCATATCTCAAGAAATTCGCCGTCGCCAAATCGAAGTGCGTCATTAAACCAACGGGCCGATAAATGTCGAGCTTCGAGAGAGTCATCGAGAAACGCGTACTCATTTTTCTGATCTCTCGTTTGTAGGCACTGCCCGAACTCTTGGAAGACGGTAAGGTCTTGCCTACGTGCGTCTTGGCGTACTTCTCCGCTTCTCTTTTCCAGCTTTGGAGTTTGTTGACTGTGAACCGTGCTTGGTCGCTGTCGATAAGCTTGGCGCAGTTCTGGCAGAGCCAGATGCCATTAGCGAGACCAGCCCGCTGATCGGAGGTGAGATCTGGGTTGTATCTAGGTCCGCTAGGCGATGCCGCGGTGATATGAGCGGCAACCCCGATATTCAATGCCTTGCTAGGATCGTCCTGTGGCCCTCGCGTTAGGACACGATGCCGAGGATTTGAGCAAAGACTGGCAACGCGCAACTCAAGCATACGCCGAATCGGTTCATTGAAGTCGTCACGCAACCTTGGTGCCGTTTCCAATGATTTTTGCTAACCCTTCGTAAGGTGACTACACAAAAGCTCATTCCGCGATTGGCAAAGGGAGTTCTATGTGAATTATAGGGTGGAATATGGTTCTTTGAATTCCTTTCTCTTCGCAATCTCATCTAGGCTAAGAGCAACACTTTTCGGAATTGCGCGCGGATGGTCGCCTACCTAGAAATGCGAACGCGGACGCCGCGTTTCTATTCAAAAAAGAAATCCGGCCGAAGGACGCGAAGATGCAATTTGCTCGAGAACCGGATAGCGTTCGATCATGTCTTGGGGTATTTCCTGCTTCTTTCCTGTGAGCCCGTGAATGAGCTGGAATGCGTTCACAAGCGCTTTGGCGTGCGGGTGATTGTTCAGAATTTGCGTAAATTGCCGAAGCGTTTCCTTCGAGGACTCGTATCCGTTCGAGCCACGGCTCCAATTCTTCCTCAGAATAAAGATAGTCGTACCGCTGCGCTGACATTTCGCCATCCGGCCTTTCGCGGAACCATTCGTTGTAGTTTCGCCGGGTTTCAAGAGACCTTCCGATAATCGGCTGATCAATATTGCAGAACCCGACACTGCGCTCCGCCAGCCAAGAATAGAATTCTGGCTTATCCCAAGAACTGCGCCGTACCTCAATCACTAGCGGGAAATCACGAAACCGACCGATGAGCTTGTCTAGGTACGCGATAGTTTCTTTGTGTTCTTGAAGGACCACGGAAATTGCGCGAGTAACACCCTAGTTTTCCACCGTCGCGCAACGCCTCCATCGCCGGACGAAAGATTCTTTCGTTCTCGGCGTTCAACTGGCGGTTGTGTGTGAATTCCTGCCAAAGTTTTGCGGTGAAAACAAAGTTGGGATTGTGGGAGACGCGCTCGATCCAGTCTTTCGCCGTCTCTGCGAGAACCGGACGATAGAACGTGACGTTGACCTCAATCGTGTCGAAGTAGTTGGCTAGGAACGTCGCTTCGTGAAAATGCGGCGGCTTTCGCCACGGATACACGATCCCGATCCAGTCCTTGTGAGACCACCCTGCGGGACCAATTCGGATTCTTGAACCCGAGACCATTCTATAGCACGCGCGATCGTGGACAAGGCCCCCCTGAAGTCTCCCGCTCGCTCTTGGGCAAGAGCAACCAGGGCCTTAGTCAGCTCCTTCAGCCTGAAATCGTATGACCGGGTTTGCCCGGCGTTCTTGAATTCTTGAAAGGAATTCAGAAAAAGAAGAGGCGCCATTGATTCGTCACGGTCAGGAGAAACAGGTAGCGTTACCCCCGTGAAACCATCTCATTGTCGAACGATAGCTGTACTTCGAGGCGACCTTCTTATTCCGCAAGCCTAACGCCTGAACTTCTTGAGAAGCTTCGACGCTCTTCAATCCTTTAGTGATCCTGGATACATGGCCCGGAGGTATATGAAATCTCCTCGCAAGCGCGTGTTTTGGAACGCCATGTCTCACGTACAGGTTCCGAATCTTCTCTTTGGCTGCTTCGGAGATCCGACTAATGGAGGCCTTGCTTGCCATGACAGTTCAGCTCCCTTCGCTGTTCGACTACGCGGAAGACGTTGCAGTCGCTTCCCTCTCGCACTATTGACGCCGCGCCTGGCGGTAACTCCCCTTGATCTTGGGTGAAAACATCTCTCCATTTGCTAGACTCCAGAATTGACGCTGGCACACGAAGTCCATTGGCCTCCAAATCTCGTCGCAATTGGCTGGTAACGGCACTTTGCACGTCGAGACACAAGCCCACGAGGTCGTATTCCAATCCCTTAATCGCTTCCCGGACTAAATCCTCTTCAAAACCGAGTTCCATAAGCCGATCGCGGAGCAGGCCCCCGAATCCGTGCTGATGTTGAGCAATCGAGGGAGCGCGACGGAACGCTCGGAACCATTTCCGGGACTCAATAATGGAGGGGGGAATATTAATTCCGGCTTTGGCCAAATCTTGCCGAAACGCAACTGCAGTTCTCGTACGGACATTCAACACAAGCTGCACAAGTACCCATTCCAAGGCACCGAGGGCCTGCGACACGGACGCTGCAACCCACATTTGCGGTTCACCGTTCAGGCAGGCACCCCTCTGCACCGATCACAACGTCCGCAGCATACGATCATAACACAACACGCTATTATTCCGCGTGGTGCTTTTGCACGTTCTACGGTGCAATGCTCCACCGTGAGCCGCCACCATCCGCCCCACTACGAACGCTTCTATCGCGCCCTTGGCCAGCGCGTCAAGCAGCTACGAAAGAAAAAGGGCTACACACAGGAAGATATGATCTCGTTCGGCTTCGGTCTGCGGCACTGGCAACAAATCGAGGGCGGACACCCGATTAATATCTCGACTCTTCTACGGATTTGCGAGACTTTCGACCTCCGCGCCTGGCAGATCATTAGGGGTCTAGACGACGGGTTTCCGCGATCACAGCGCCGTGACATCAACGCGCGCACGCGGTAAGAACCGGACATTAGCGGAATATCCAACCGGCTGGGGAACGGCTGTCCGAGGCTTTCTGGACGCGATTACAGGCCATTCGGAAGCCGGAGTGCGAGCTGTTTGGCAGCGGGTGTGACAAAAAACAGGGACAGAAGGCAACAGAAACGTCGAAAAAGGCAATCAAAAGTAAGGACAGAAGTGATCGCAATCCGGGGCAAGTAATCGGGGCGATAGGAACGCAAAAATGTCAACGCCAGAAATAATCTGGAAGCTCACGAAGGAACTTGAAGAGGGCATCGCTACCGAGGCTCAAGTCGTTTACTTGCTCGTCGGCCTGAGGAAACTATTGGAGCGTGATGAAATCAAGGAACAATATAAAGACCTCACGTTCCATTGCGATTGGGTAGTCCATTCTGATTTGAAAGGCGCGACCGCACAGGAGATTCTTCGTAAGTTCGACGCGGCTCACGCCATTCTTGCCAAGGACAAGCAGATCGGGCTTCCCGATTTGCCGAAAGACCTTAGAGTAGAGATCGAGAGGATTTCCAAGATGCGGTCATTTGAGGAAGAGCTTTCGCGTGTACTGGAAATCTATGGCCTTCCATCGCTGACGGAAAAACGCCCTGACGGATGGCCTCATTTCCTGCACTTATACACGAAGGTCGTTCAGGATATTCCTCTCGTGGTCCGGGACACAACTCCCAATGGTCCAAACAATATCTCCCAGGTGATCGTACACATCCAGGAAAAAGCGCTACAGAATGAAATGTTCTTTTAAGTCACCTGGACCGTCCACGACAGGAACGGACAGTCAGGCCATATAGACGTTTACAACTCGTTCGAGCTTGTAGGCGCAGAAGCGGTGAAAGAATAAACTGACCAGCGTATTTTGCGCTTGCTACTGGTGCCCGGACGCTGTAATGGTTACGTAAGCGCCCATAAGCGGGATTCGAAAGGAGCGCCACATGAAAGAAGTGGTCGTTTGCGTTCGTGGAAGGTTGGCGAAAGACGGTGCGAAGGACATCGATTTAGTCGCGCATCGTTATTACATTAACCAATCGTCTCCCTGTGTGGTTATTGAAGATTGGGCCGACCGGCATGGTATTGGTGGGAGTATCGAGACCGTCGAAGAGATTTTCGAACTCGAAGTCGCCAAGCATCTCGGTTATGTTGTGAAAGATCGAACGAACATAGTGATGATGGCCAGCTAAGAGAAAGTCTTGGGTTCGTTCAACACCAAAGACTGCAAGCTGGTTAGGGAGTTTTTCAGATGAGCCAAGGTTACAAAGGTCGGATTCTCGACCCGAGGGCCTTCGAGTTGGCGGATGGCGCCGGTTGGACCGCCGAAGTATACGTTGCGGAAGATGTTGAGGACGAAACGATTGACACGCAGTTTTCACTCAAGGAAGTATTTCCGACCGAGGAAGCGGCATTGTCCGCTGCATTGAGTGTCGGAAAACGCGAAGTCGATAAGCATATCAGGTCGGACGATATTCATTCCGTGATGGACCAACAAACTCAGCTTCCATCTACACATGGGCACGGCTTAGGACATCGAGCGGATGACGTTGCAATGGATATCGATGGACCTACGAAAGTTCCGGGCCCTGAGAACCCCGAAGACAGCTTTGATTAGTGCTCTCGGATGTTCTTTTGGTCCCCCTCGTTTAACGTGGCGAATCTGCCCTGCCTGCCGTCTCGTTGTTCCCTTCTACTTCAACGGCACGCCGCAGCAGGATTGAAACGGCAGCGTCGGCCTTTTTTTCATCTGGTGTCCGCTGTGCAACCTCGCTCTCTAACATAGCTTTTAGGTCCCTCACATATTGAGACCACTGTTCTTGAATCTCACGACAGCGCTCAGGCGTAGTTGGTAACGTCAAAGTGCCACGTACTCCTGTGCTGTGCAGTGCCAGGGCTAATGCGGCTTGTTCTCGGTGGCGGAACTCAACCTCATCCTGCTTAAACTTCAAACGCGGTTGATGGAACATGTCTTCTATAATCCTTCCATTCCCGTCAGGAAGAACGTAGCTATCGGAGGGTTCCGAATCGATGATAAAGTCCTTCGGGTAACGCCGAATGACGCCAGTAGGCAGACTCTCCAGTACACTCTCGGCGATCTCTTTTGGTGCTGCGGACGCGCCCTTTTTCACTCTGCGCTTATTCGCGGCGGTCTTAATGTCCTGTATTCGACCACGCCGATACAAAAGAGTTGTCTCGGCATAAAGACGGTCGAAGACATTTCGTACTTCTGCCTCGGGAACTCCGATGAGTCTCAATACCGCCTTGTCGAGTTCCTGTCGGTCAGGGTGCTTCAACTCTCTCGGCAAGGTAGCGGCAGCAGATTTCATTGAATCGAGTTTGTTAAGGGGAATCATTTCGAGGAAAGCATCCTCTAAGAAACCGTCGATCTGTCGCCCAGCCATCTTTGCAAAACCAGACTCTAACGCCTCGATTTGTTGGCTGGTTGCCTTGCCAAGGTCGGGCACTGGCAACATATTTACGTCAACTACTTCTGTATCGAGGGTGTGCTCCATTCCAGCGTATCGCCCGTAGTAATGCTTAAAGAAGGCGACCAAAGTTGAGTTGAGTAAAGCACTGAGCGCCGAACGGAATCGTTTCTCCTTCGCACGAACGGCGAAAAGCCGATGGTTGCAAATCAACAGTTCAGGATTCGACGGCGCTATGTGACGATACTTATGAGTCATAGACCAGAGGACATCGCCGCGAGTGTTTCCAGTCACGTCATACCAAAGGTTGCGAGACTTACACGAAGACCTCTGCGGGACAACGGTGTCGCCACCGAATGTCTCTTTTTCTCCGTACTCGATGTACTTGATGACAAGGGTACCATTCAACTTGGCTTTTGGTTTATCGACCAAGAGTATAAATCGCTGGAGTTCGGAGGAATGTACGGCAGCAGAGTCGATGTTCATTAGACTGTGAACTTCGGGTTCCAGGAATCTTGCCTCGATGGGCCAAAGCGTACCGTCGCCTGCCTTAATGATCTTGACTTTGCCTGATTGCACCTTCGACCGCGATATCCCGAACTGGCGTTTGAACGAGAGAGGGTCACGTTTCTCCTCAAGAGTTTTCTGAGTAGCATCTGAAGGAAAGAAGAAATCGTCACATCCAGACGTTACACCACGGCTTACATTTGCCAACTCAACCAAGGGAACAAACGAGTTGCCGTACTTCCGCATGAGTTCGAAGAAAAAGTCAGGAGCCCGAAGATAACGCCCCCATTTGCTCCCTAAGTAAGCCGAGCCCTGTCGCCACTCATGCATTGATTCGGTTTCTTCTTTGTCCCCCGGCTCTTCCTCGACCTTCTGACTCGGACTGAGCACGGCACCGAGGCGGCACCCTTCGTCCCAAAGTTGTTGCTGTGTGCGGATGAGAACTCGAAGTTCATCGCTGCTAACGTCATGGTTCGTTGAGAGAAGGCGATCACGAAAGCGTTCCGCAGCTTGTTGGCGACCATCTTCAGTACCGTCATTCTCAAGCAATCGGGCAACTGGAGTCCTGAGTTGGACGAATCGGACCTTATTCTCCATGCGCTCGGCTTCGCTCTTGCAGGGCTGAACAATGGTAACGGACGTAAGGACCCTCGCATCTTCAAACCAAATCTCATCCTCTGATTCGATAATCGCTACGATCCGAAAGTTCGTTAGAAACCACCTTTGCAATCGGAAACCATAATCTACGTCCAGCCAACTGGAACTCGTCAGTAGTCCCAGGTAACCATCGGGACTAAGGAGACTCTTCATATGGGGCCAAAAGTAGAGATAGATGTCCGAGCGTCCCGAAAAGGCGAGGTCAGGAGCTTCTCGTCGTGCAAGGTCTTGATACAACTTCTTTCGTGTCTTGCTGATTTCTTCCTGCCGAATGTAGGGCGGATTGCCGATTCCAGCATCGATGCGTGGACTCTTAATCTCGATTTGCTTGTTTCCTTTGGGCACCATCATGAATCTTTTTCCCAATGCAATATCGAAGAAGTCTGACCTGGTTACTCGTGGGTAGTTATCAGCTACAACCAAGTCTTGGCTGGCGAGGCTGAGAGCAGAAAGGTGTACTGCCAGGCCCGACCAATCGATACCGTAGACTTCCGCAAGCACACTGGGATGTTCCCGTGTAGCATCGAGCCATCGTTTCCTCGCATATGCTCGGACCAAAAACGTCCCGGACCCGCAGCCGGGATCAAGGATGACGGCGTCCGAAGAACGAATCGTAAAGGCGTTGATAACATCAACTATTACGGGGTCAGTGTAATACTGACCGTATTTATGCTTTTCGTCCTTGTCGATTAGGCGCTTGAAGATTGGTCCGAGCACGTCCAAGCCAAGACGCCGCAGGTTGAAAAGGTTGATTTGCTCTATGATTCTTTTCCAAGCATCGACAGCGCCCGTTGCCAACATGGGTACTTTCGCGCCGAAGTCGGGCCAGAAGATAGTTTCGTAGTCTTTGGTAACGCGCTGCGCGTTCTCGAAGTGCTTCGACAGTAGCCCATACAAACGGTCGGCGGAATCAACCGATGGCGACACGCTAATCTGTTTGAGCTTCTCGAAACGAGCGCGGAGCGCTTCATAGAAGATGAGCTTAGTGGCGAGAACATAGCAACAAAGTCTGGCCGCCCGATCAAGGAGTTCGGCGATATCCGAATCCTCCTTCGGGATAGTCCAACGCTGGCGAGTAACCATCCACTCTCGGAGGTCTTTCTGAAAAGCCGGTCTCGTCTTCCAGAGGCGGTAAATCTCGAACCGCGTAAGTTCAACCGGACGATCCAGGAACGTCTCCAACATCAACACGAATCGCTGGTCTGGAGGCAAGACTCCAAAAGGGGTCTCACCGCGATAAAGGGCGGCGAGATCGTCCAGAAGGTTTGGCAGGAACTGGTTCCTGAGCTTATCGACTACGTAAGGAGATTCAACCTCACCACTGGTCCGTAACTTGAAGAGCGTGTAGTCCTTGGATTGGCGTTGAAGGGTGGGCAGCGTGACTTTGCTCGGGTCCCACAAAACGAAGCGGTTGACGTTCCAAGTGAAGAAATACCTCGCCCCCGCATCACTTGCCTTTTGGAAAGCATCCTGTACGACATCATTGTCATGCGGCGAAAGGCCATCTGGCGCATCAGGCATCTTAACCTCGCCCGTGAGAGCCTTGTTGCCATCGCGGTCGAAGATTGTCAGGTCACGTCGCGTTCTTTTGCCTTGAGCACTCTTTTCTATTTTGGCTTCTTTAAATGGGAGTTCAGGGCGAGTAGAGAGGATGCTGTTGATCCAGCCAGCGACATCTGATACGAACGTCAGTTCGTGAACTTTTTCCGCCAACTTTGCAAAATCCTTTCAGAGAGCTACATAGGCTCTCTATTGTCCGAGATCGTACTGCGAAGCGATGTTTTAAGTCGAGGTTCCAAAAACAATGGCGAAACCTACTCAGCACTCCATCTCGGACTGAACGCATCTACTGGTGCAGTTAAAGTTTGCAGCAAAGAGCTACTGTTGGGCAGCGATGGGAGCATGCTTGTGACTGTTCCAGCCACAAGCTGCTGGCCTGTGACGCTGGCACCGGATTTTTGCCAGTTTTGTGGCGAGAACACTTTCCCGCTCACAACCGCGTCGTTGTATGCACTCTGGAAAGCATTCTGAAGGCAAGTTGCTGCCAGGGGCAAAATCTCCGCTGGCGCTTGTGCGGCCTTCAGTGTGTGACCGGGGGACACCACGAATGTCGGTTGCCTATTAACGTTGGCATAGAGCGCCGAGATGGAGAATAGTAGATGAAACTTGACGTGAGCGCGACCCGCCCTGAGTTGGTCATCAAGATTTAGATTGTCCCAAGCCTTGTCTATCGCGTTGAGCCAAGTTTGCAGCGCCAGGATTGACGCAGGGTCGTAGCCGGTACGAAAGATCGTTTTGTAGTACTCATCGAATAGCTTCTTCTCATTGTGAGCGATGTTTGGCCTTTGGCAGTGCCACGCCATGAGCATCTTTGCAAGAACAGCTGCATCGACCGTAAAGTTCTCATCCTTGTCGGCTGGCCTTACGGTCCCTCGCTGCGTGATGAAGAATCCGTTTGGATAACGCGTCTCGTACGCCCTTTTCAGCCCGACCATGACCCGCTCATTACTACGAAGGTCACGAGGCTTCACTGCGGTCTGCGAGTTGGTATTGACGCTGATGCGGTCAGCGAGAGAGCGCTCAGGAATCTCATATAAGCGGAAGAGAACGCAAGCATCAGACGCCTGTTCTGATCGGACGCGCTCAGAAGCAGTGTAGATGGTGGAAAGAGATTGGCAGCCATTTACAACACTGAGTCCTTTGACTCTAATCTCGCCGAGTTTCTCATCAAACTCAAGTTGGTCACACAGGGCGGTGATGCCGTTGTGATAGAAGAAAAAGTCTTTAATCTTCTCGCTGTGCAGCGTTTGTCGCATAGCGCGGTTTACCTTGTTGTTGGAACCCAACGACTGTCTGACGTTCTTCCGAAAGAGCCGCCCGTCGGTGATTCCGGGCATTGACAGGCACTCTTTGAGCGACAAGAGAGTCACCACGGTCCTGGCATTTGCGACGTGGGTGATCAGCGTCTTGGCCAACTCAATCTTCAACGTATGTTGCAATGATGGAAGCTCATGAGCATCTGCTTCAGCCAGCCTCGTTTCCAGAAGCTCTGTGTCCACGAGCGTGAGGCTGGCAGTAAAATCATCCGACTCACTCAGCTTTTCAGAGAACGCTTTGAGGTCAGCTTTGGCAGGGTCAGTGAGTTCTCCGGTTGTCAGCAACTCAAAATCAACGCGGTACTCTTCGTCCAGAGCTTTGCGGACTGCTTCAAGTTTCCGTTTCAGTTTTTCATTGCAGTCCTTCTGCAATGCGGATAGGTCTTGCAAACGCATCCACGCACTCAAAACCTCCTCCAACGGGCCGGAGTCAACTTTGCTGGCATTGATGAACTTCCCTTGAATAATGACGATGCGCTGGTCCTCATCATCGATAACGACCGCGTCGATCCATTTGTCATCTTTGCCGTCCGTGAGGTCATCCCGTGCTTGCACGGGATCGCGCAACAAGACGCGGCGCAAATACCACGCGACAAATCGTTCACCGTCGTTGCTGAAGTTCTGTGCGAAGTATGGGTTGGCTGTTATTTCATCCTGAATCTGCTTGAGCAGTTCCGTTCCTGTGATAGAAACGACCTGGGCACCTTGCGCCATAGGGAGATAGCCTCACTCTCTTTCGATGTCGGCGGAAAAACGCTTAGGAAAACGCCATATTTTAGCACAGGGGACAAAATCGTAAACTTTATTACTCGTTTATGACTTGGGCGGCACTGACGGGGAGGAAGCGAGACTACGACCAGCGACATCCCTTTACAGGACACCGCCAGTTTGTGCCAGCGGGGACGTGAGGGTGGCGTTCATTGTCAATCGGGTTGTGCCGATGGAATAGGCGGCACTCCATAAGAAACGCTTGGCGAGCGGATGATGTTGGATAAACTATGCTCGTCAGGTCGTAGTCTCCTTGACCGAACGACTGGCTCTCACGCGCATCCACATCCGAATCGCTTCGACCTACGTAAGCGACCCGACCATTCCGTTTGAGAACGTAAACTCCTGGTGACGCACCCATGATGCACCCTACTATACAGCCAGGAGGGTTTCGCTGTGAACAAGGAAAGCTGGCCTGAGTTTCCGCTGTGGTGGCTTGAGGAGTCGAAACGCAATATGACCGGACTGCAAGACATCGCCGCTCACCTTCACGAAAAGACTGAGGGAAGCAGAGGAGGCAGTCCCGGCTTTGTCGGTACAGCGAACGACATGGAGAGGCAGCTAATCGAACGCATGAGCGCCTTAGCACAACAGGTATACGTCCTTACGAGCGTGACTCAAGCGTTGCTGCGAATCGTCGCGGAAGATCACGAGAGAAGATCGACCAGAACGAGGAGAATGTTTGGAAGGATTCGAGACGCTTGGAAACGGTTTTGGCTTGCGATTGAGCAGAACATGGTCTATAGGATCATGGCGATTGTCGGAACCCTCTTCGGAGTGGCAGCCGCTTTGTGGGGCTTGATTCACCATTTCCGTTTGCACTGATCCTGGCTTCTTGGGACTGGCAGGCCGCACAGTCATGGGAGCTGGTTGCCCTGGCTGTTGAAGCTGCTGAGGCTGACGAGGAATGAGCCTGTGCCGTTGAACGCTGGGATTCTCATCATCGGCTCGCTGCTGTGGGACGAGCGACGCCGTCCGTGGCGCGACGCGCGGCTGGACATGACTTCGGCACAAACCGCGACCGCGCCGATTCGCTACGGCCGTCTGTCCGAATCGCGTGGCAATACCTATACGATGGTTTTTTCGCGCCTGTGCGAAGCCGGTCGCGCGAAAGTGCTTCGCTGTACTCGCGCCGTCTCGACGCCAGCGGATCTGATTGCGGAAGCAGAGGCCCTTTGGAAGGCAGAGCAACCCAGTGCGGATGCTGGCCGAATTGCGGTCGATTGGGGATGCGTGGCACTGCTGTGCAATCCGGAGCGAAAGATTCCCGAGGATCTGCTCAAAGGATGGGCGGATCGCGTTGGCCGAGAACCCGACTATGGGCATGTGTCGCAAACCCAGGAGGAGGGCGTTCTCGTAACCAAGAATGGCCTGTTGCAGATTGCCTGGCCGCACCTCATCGAGGGCGGCACGCCCGTACAATTGGATCTTCTGGTCGCGACCGCTAACGACCCGGAGATCACAGCGACATCGCCATCGTATCCGGAGCCGGAGACGATTGCGAACGCATGGAACACGGCAGCGAGTAGGCATGCCGAATATTTCTGGAAGAATCTCGACAACGGGATACACACATTCCAGGATGATGAAATACGCGCACGACTGCGGCCCAGGGAACGTCGATGACCTTCGATGAAATCGTCAGCGACTACATCCGCGAATACCGCGACGATGCGTGCGCGGAGATGCGCTTCTTTGAAATCCAGCGCAGCCCGTCAGTCGCCATCCGCAAGGCTGCACTATGTGAACTGTCCAGCGGCAAGCGGCATCCCCATCAGAGGCGCATTCCCAAGGCCCTACTCGAACAGTCGGAGGCCCAGCTCCAAGCGATCGGAGGCAAGCTTGCCAACGCTGCCGACTTCTCCGCGCTTCATCGACTTGTGGAAGGCGAGATTGGAAGCATCAAGGGCGTTGGGGCGCTCACCGTGTACGACATTGCTCTCCGGATAGGCGCCCATTTCGGAAAGGCCCCCGAGCACGTGTACGTGCATGCCGGCACCAGGACCGGCGCACGGGTGTTTAACATCACCGGCGATTCATTTGATCCGAGGATATTGCCCAAATCGTTTTCACGCCTGGCACCCTCCGAGATCGAAGACTGCCTGTGCATCTATAAGGACGAACTTCGCGACCGCACACACTCGCGAACCTCGCGTCGTAAGTCCGGATGCGCTGTTGCAAATCGGCAACGTTGCTGTTGGGAGTGATATTCAACGTCGGATTCTTCCCCTGATGTCTACCTATCTGCATTACAATCAACATGTTAGTGCCTGCCAAGCGTCTGCAAGAATCGCCACACTTTGTTGTTGACTTCAACTCAACATACCTTTAGTCTTTGCATCGGAGAACACATGAACTTTGGGCACCGACTGCGGCAGATGCGGAAGGACAAGGGGCTAACCCTCCGTGAAGTCGCGGGCGCGGCCGGAATCGATTTCACCTATCTCTCGAAAATCGAAAACGGACGGATCCCCTATACGCCCGCGGCCGAGACGATCCGACAACTGGCAAGTGCTCTCGGCGTGGATTCCATCGAACTGCTTACGTTGGCAGACAAGCTGCCGAAGGAGCTGGAGCCACTAAGAACAAATATGGGGGCACGGCGTTTTTTTGACCGAGCGGCCAAGGTGGCTTCGCCGGGCGATTGGGAAGCATTTCTGGATCTGCTGGAGGAACGGCAGTCGAACCGCGACAAAGAAAAGCTGGGCGCGAGGAAGGAGAAGTGATGAGTCTCGAGTGGTCATTTTCGACTGACCGGCGAATGCGCAAATGCCAGAGACAGGTTTTCTTTGGAAACATCGCCTCATGGCATAACGCAAAAGATCCGCTCCGACGCGAGAGCTTTCTCTTAAGTCAGTTGAAGAGCATCGATGCTTGGCGCGGGAGTTTGGTTCATGAAGCGATTCGCTCTTTTGTGGTTCCGTCCTGGCAGGCTCGTCAAGCGGTGGCGTGGGATCGAGTGGTCGAGGAAGCCCGCAAATTGGGTGTCCGTCAATTTGAGTTTTCCGAGAAGCGTCGCTATCGCGAGACCGGGATGTCGAAGTCGAAGGCAAAGGAAGAGTATTGCGCTCTCTTCGGGCATGACTTCGGAGCGGCACCCACACAAGCGGAATTGGCAACCACACTCGACTCAGTCGAGCGCTCTATACGGAATTTGGCGGGACTTGAGATGTTTCTAAGACACGTGGGTGGGCGCAACTTTTATCGCCCGGAGACTGCCGTATCCGCCGAATACAACGGAGTGCGGATTCAGGGCGTAATTGATCTCGTCTTTGGCGGCAGCTATGGCCACTACGGAGTGGTGGACTGGAAGGACTACTCGGCGAGCTCGACGACGGAGGCGCGGCTGCAGATGTCGCTCTACGCTTGGCTAATGTGCAAGGCCGCAGCTTGGCCCGTATCCGCTCCAGAAAATCTGGAACTGTGGGAGGTGAACTTGGGTCTTCCCGCCGTGCAGCAGTACAGAATTGACCAGACGGCCTTCGATGAGTTGGAAGACTTCATATACCGAAGCACGGAGAGTCTCCGGGCGCTTTGCGGCGAAGGACTGTATGCCCCGAGCGACCTCGCCAATTACGATTACACCGAGAATCCGAATTCCTGTCGATTTTGTCCGTATCAGAACGTTTGCAGGGAGCCTGAACCATGGATCGTCATCGCATCAACCTCTACGAAGTCGAAAACCCGGCAGCCCATAAATTCCGATACCAGTTTGTTCAGATTGTCGGACTTGACCGGGACAGTGCCAGCAGTCCCGATAGGATTGACCAGGGACTGACCACACTCACCAAGCTGGTTGCGATACGTGAACGCTGTCCGGTGGCCCTGGTTCGCGACACTTCCGGCGTACAGCTCGTCATGCCAGCCGAGGTCTCCCTCTCGCAGACGGAATATCAGCTGACGCCAGACATCGTTCGGCTAAAACCGGAAAATCGCGTCAAGGAGTGTCATCTCGGCGCGGAAGACGCGGCGGACCGTCACGTATGCGTCAGCTTCTTGAATTTCGATTTGCGAGGGCGGCTCCGCTCAGAGCCGGAAGTCTGGGCCGGAAGTTCTCACTCGTATTTCCCGAGAAAGCCGCTGAATGGCGGAAATGCTAACAGGGAGATCGACTTTTATGAAGGCTTTCATTTTCATGTTCGCTATATGGAGGGAAAGCTATTTGTCGGCATCAAGCTAGCCCACAAGTACGTGGATGCGGCATGGGCGGTCGACCGATTTCGTGAGGATGGATTCGAGCGGTTGAAGATGCGGATGTTTCTCTACCACTTCGGCTACACCTGGTACCCGATCCAACTCATCGAAGTGATGGAGAAATCGATTGCGGAAACTGAATTCGTGCATCCAGAATCCGGCGAGACGGTAAGCTTGTTCGACTACGTAGTCGCGAAGGGCGGCAAGAGTGCACCACCTTGGATTCGCAACCTAGATTCAAAGTCCAAAGCGGTTCGGTATCGCAACCCCGGCCGCGACGTACGCCTGTTTGCCCCGCTCGCGCTGTTGAAGATGATCCATCGGACCGAGGATCCGGAAGCGAAGGAGCTGCATCGGCAGTCGATCAAGAGTCCGGAAGAACGGTTCAGCTTCAGCAGGCATGTGGTCGAGCGATATTTTCAGAATCAGACATTCCTTGGAAACCGGCTGTCGATCAATCCCAGCTCGCACGTGGTTCAACCTACCGTTTTCCCGGTGCCATGTCTCGAGTTCGGCCAGGGTAAGTTGTTGCGCGTCGCTGAGCATCCCAAAGATGGAGAGGTGGCGCTCAGCGAATTAGGGCGCTCGCGATCAAACTTGTTGACGGACGGTACGGCCGGAGTTGCGGTGACGTCCCCATTGGAACCGCAATATATTATCGTCCCGAGGTCAGTTGATCGAGCCATTGCTTTGGACGCCACGAAGAGATTAGAAAACGCGACCAGAAGTTTTCTGCAAACGTCGTATCAACTGGAAACGTTGCTTTATGACGATCGAAACGCTCGCACCCTAAAGCACTACGTCGACGCGATCGTTGCGGCCGTCCGGCAAGCGAGCGTGAAGCACGGACGAGGCATCTTGGTTCTGCCGGCAAAGGCTTCCCGCGACCTCCATAACTACATTAAGAGGGCCTTGCGGGATCAGCTACAGTTTCAGTGCATGGACGCCCGAAAATTAGGGACGTTCTATCAAACCGTTCTACGCGACGGTGCGCGATCGATTGAACCGAATCCCGAGTCCATCCGTCTGTTGAACAGTTATGTGAACTTTACTGCGCTTGGGCTCTTGATCGTGAACCGGCAGTGGGGCTGGGTTTTGCAGGCAGGCACGCACTATGACGCCTACATAAGCTTCGACGTGCTGAACGGGAGCGCGGCGTTTACATTCTTCTACGACGGCGGACGGCATTGCTACACGCGCGACTTTGATTCGTCACAACCCGAAAAGCTATTGCGAGCGCAGGTCAGGAAGGCAGTTTATGAGGGGCTCAAGTCCGATCTGCAGGTTGTCGCCGCCCCTAAATCGATTGTTTTGCAGCGAGATGGACGGCTTTTCAAGCAGGAGTGGCTCGGCTTTGAGGACGCCATCAAACAGCTCATCAGCGAGAACCTGCTGCGTCCGGATATCGTGACCGGCGGGATTCAGATCGCCAAGAAATTCAAATCTGACCTACGGTTGGTGCGAGAAATACAAGACAGCTTGCAAAACCCAACGATCGGAACATGTTTCGCTACCGCAGCAGATGAAGGAATTGTTTGCACGACTGGAAAGCCATTTGGATTTAAAGGAACCGCCGCGCCGAAAGCCATTCGGTTAGTGCATGGCAAGCTGAATCTGAATTGGATCATGGAAGACGTGTTCCGCAAGTCGTTGCTGTCGTGGTCCTCGCCGACTGCGTGCCTTTCCGTTCCGATTGATTTGAAGCTCTGCGACGAAGTGTTGCGTGCCTTTGCCGCTGACGCGGCCGATGAAGAAGCGATTCACGGTCAGGAAGATGAAGAGTCGGCCGAAGTTGCCTAACAACGGAAATGGAGTAACGACATGAGCGACATTTCTGCCCTGTCCCACGAATATCAGACATCCGCGAAAATCGCGGAAGAACTGAATGAGGCGATCCTTGCCATCAAAAAGGCACGGCTGCACCATCGTTCTGGACTAACCAGCGACCAGCGTCAGCGCCTAGTGGATATGCTTGGCGCCGTGCGAACCCGACTCGCCAATGAAGGCAAGGCTCCTGAGGCAGTTGTGCCGCAAGAGCTCGTCGAGCGGCTCATCGGACGTCATGGCTCCAAAATGGCATATTTTCTGGATGATTTGTCAGCGGCAAAGGAATCGTTATCGGCTTCCTCGGCGACCATCAGCGAATCGGTAGTTAGCCTGTTGGATGAGATCTGCGACGTCGCCGACCAAACCGCATCATCCATGTTTCGTCGGCTAAGAAGGCGGTAAATGGGACACGTTCTCGAACCGCTCCTTCATGATCTTGCCGAGAGGTTTCGTTTCCTAGAAGAGGAACTCGGCAAGATGGTGGTTCCACCGGAGGCGGAAGCCTCCCGAAGGCAGATTCATCAAATTGCAGCAAAGGCCAAGAAGCGCGTGGACGCGGTTTTGAGCGATCCGGATGTCTCGAGGCCCGAGTTCGCCAAAAACTTCTATCACACCTACAAGCGCCTTTCCGAGTTGGCGCAAGCGATCGACGAAGGTCCTCTCTTTGCGCTGAGTCGTTTCCGGAGTGAGGATAGATTCCTGACACGTGTGGTACAGGCAGCGTGCGGGGAATTTCGCTTTCCAGAGGAAGCGCCAATCTGTGTCGCTATGAGTTCACAGTACTACTGTGCGGCGATAGAAATGAATTTGATTCTAGTCCCGCATGGCGAGGCCACCCATTTGTTGGGTTGGGCAGATTTGTACCATGAGTTGGCGCATTTCATCGTTGCCAGGTACGAATCGACAGTTCTGAAGCCCTTGATGGATTTGGTGGCGGCTCATTTTAGAAACGCAATCGATGAGGCGACGCGTTTAGGTTGGCCTGCTGCGGCGATTGAGGAGTTGAACCGCTATCGAAATTTGTGGATGGGCGACTGGATTGTGGAATTCGCCTGCGATTTGCTCGCCACATTCGCCACGAGGCTTAGCTTTGCGTGGTCCAACCTGAGATTGTGTGCGCGGATGAGTACGGACGTTTTCGGGACGGTAAAGAGTCATCCTGCGGATGCGGCGAGGACCGAAGCTATTCTTCAGATGTTAGCCCTTGTTTCCGATAGCAAGGAACATCAATTCATCGAGGACCGTTGGGCGGAACTCCTGAACACGATTGGTGCGGTGGAACCGCAGGTGTTTCGGATCGCGTATCCAAAAATTCTCTTGCGGAATCTGGCCATTCAGGCAAAGCAGTCGTTTGAAGTGCTCGGATTGAAACCGTACACCTCGAACGAAGAAACTATCGCAGACCTCCTAAACGAAGCATGGAAGCATTTTCAGTCTCATCCGGAGTCATTCGCTAGCTGGGAGAAGGATCAGATTGAGGCACTCCAAAAGCAATATGGTTTAGGTTGAACGTTCGCCAACCAGATTTACCTTACCGTTGCGACATCTCCGACGATTCAGCAACCGAAGCTGCGCGTCAATGTATTCTTTGCGGTCATTGAGGAAAATTGGATAGTACTATACGACTATCGCAGACCTCTCGATTTGGTTCTTCCGCATCAACCAAACCTACCCACCGCCGGCAGTCCGCTCTAACCAATCTGCTTCTACTCTGGAGGATGGGGATGACGCGACAATCGTGATCGTTACCTCCTCGCCTTCTTTAAGCTCAAGAGCTTCTAGAGGCTTCAAAGTGCCGTCAGAAAACCGTCGCCCGATAAGCGGGTGCACTACCGTACACGAACCGTGCATTTATGAGCGACGTTGAGGCTGTTGGAGTTATCTTCGAACGAAAACTGGCCTCATCTCTCCGGCTTGCAGATAAGACCGCATCGCCAACCATGACCGCGGCGTGTCTGCTGTTTCCTTCAAGAAAGGCAAATGATCCCGAGCTCGCCCTCCGCGCGCGCCTCCCATTGCGCTTCTCCTAATCTGTGGGCAATGGTTTGTGCCTCCGTCCACGCGCGCTTCGCGGAAGCCGAGTTGATCTCCGAATCGGTATATCCCTTCGCTGCCAGACACCACAGGCGTAGTTTCGAGTCAGTCTTGGCAACAGGCAGTTCAAGTTGCTGTCCGAGGACGTTCGAAACTTCGACCCAGGACATCCGGATCAACGTTATTCTCGTTGGCACCGTACATCCGCCGCGTATCTGAAATTGTTGTTCCGAGCTGCAACAGAGCAGCCTGCACCTTCTTACGATTTGCTTCATCCCAGTTAGGGACTTGGA
>Ga0137394_10000587_pt1 | contig 25454 bp, 35 predicted proteins | sample czobulk116metaG_FD_108278 | JGI IMG/M metagenome (GOLD analysis project Ga0137394, IMG submission 108278) | Vadose zone soil microbial communities from Angelo Coast Range Reserve, California, USA - czobulk1.16 metaG | ecosystem: Environmental > Terrestrial > Soil > Vadose zone | place: USA...
CAAAGGATCTCATATTCACCGGCCGCTCGTTGACTGCCCCCGAGGCTGAGGAGTTGGGTATGCGCCAGTACCAATTCCTCCAAGTGCGATCCCCACCTTGGTATTCTCAGGACTGGTAGACTACGTGTCAGGAAAAGACGCGTCAGCCATGGATCGCGCGTTGACCCTTGCGGAGGAAATTGCAGAAAATGGTACGTGTATCATATTGTCACGGATCACTCGATGCCTTTTAAAATCGGTCTCCGAAGCACCTCTCGCCCTGCGATCGGCAAAGTTGGCTATTTCACGAGCTCTGGAGCTGTCTTTAGAACCCGGTGAGTGGCGCTTGCTGACTACATTTCTATCACGCTCGAGAACTGTTTGTAGGGCTGGACTTTGAAAGAGCCGCGTATGAGCCATTGTTGCAAACCAAAGACCGTGAAGAAGCACTGCAGGCCTTCAGAGAAAAGAGGAAACCTGTCTTCAAGGGTGAATAACGTATGCTGTACACTGCGGTCCTATCCTGCCGTCTGCACATTAGTTATCTATGTGATAGAATACATTTCAAGTGAACCCATGAACCCATATATCCCCGAACTTTTACGCGGAGCTGTCCCCACGCCCAAAAGCCCGTGATGAGATTGAGAAACCCTGTGCGAACCCTGACGGCAACGCTTGCATCCCCATCTGAACGCTGTCGCCGATACGTAGCCCTTCGAGGTCCTTCATCATCATGCTCAGACGGCCCATACCAAAGCGATCGCGCAGACCCTTCGTGCCCGTCCTCCCGCTGGCCGCGTCCTCGGTGTCATCTGAGAAACCTTTCTCGACATGACCCCAGTCACTGCGCTGCGCCAGATAAGGTCGCAATAGAGCGGGCTCAATTCTGCCTAGGTAATTCTCCGTGATATATGACTTCAACACCTCCGGTTGCACGAGGAATACATTCCCCAATTGTCGAACGAACTCGAAACGCTCGTGAAGTGCAGGAATGGAGTAGGCGGCAATAGTATCTTGGTAGGATTTGAGATCCCTGAGGAATATCAGTCAAAATCTTGGTGAAGGTGCCAGTGTTCAATCCATACTTAGCGAGCATCAGGCCTCCAGTAGCGCTTATGGGGAATTTACGGAGATGCTCAAGTAATTGACTACATGGCGGGGATGAGGAGGAGTGAGATGAGATCGCGAAAACCGCACCTATGGAACGCTACACCAACTTCCGTCAAGAATATCTCCAAGTTCTTGCCGCTCAGGTTTTGCTTTGCCGCGATGCCGACTTTCTCAAGGATGTCGCAACACCCAATGCATGGGTCTGTGTTAACTCGCGCAAACGAATCGTCGTCATTCCGGGGTTTGAAGTCCGTCTTTTTCTGCTTGGCGAGTTGGGTTCCGATCCAAGAGACGACCGCTACAATCACATGAGTGTGGGCACACGACACGTAAGGTCAACGATTACTGACCGTCTAATAGACGCTGCATGAGAGCATTCACGGCGCCCTCGATCTTGCTGACCGTTTGGTTATTAAATACGACCATCTCGCGACGAACCACGACGGAGCTGGCAGCCAGAGGGAGCAACGCAATGTTGACATACCGCTGCCAAAGGTGGCAGATAAGATCGACCGAATGGAGTATGGAAAGCGCCTGTAAGCTGGGTTCAGACTTTGTATGATCTGTGGCCTCCAGGCGCGCTGTCGCTCTATGGAGAGACTGAGTTATGTGGGTTGAGAACGTAATGCCTAGGAACCCTCACGCGTTCATGGCAACCTCCATATATCCGCCAGCAATGACTTCCGCCAAAGTCCGAAAGAATGAAAAGGTATGTTTGGGGCTTACGAAGTTGTGAGCGTCCGGTAAAGTCTGATCTGGGAGCTGTGGGCGCGCTCACATGTCGTTCGGTGGACTTAACTCGGCACACCTGCCGATGGCTTCCGCGTGCCACTTTAACATCGTCTCGGCAATACCAACGCTGAGGAACCCGTCCTCGTCGTTGGTTTGCTCGTCAAACAACTTGTCCTGATTGCGATCTGAAGTCGTGATCCCTCCAAACCGCATGATCGCGGCAGCGGCCTTGGAGGTTGACGTCCCGGACGTTGCTGTGGCATTCATCATGCGATCCAGCATCGATCCCTTCGTCTTAATCATTTTCTCCTCACGTTCCTGAGTCGACAAACATCAGTAACGTTGGAGTGGAGAACACCAAAGTGATAACGCAATAATCACATGGTACCGCGTAAAGGCGGATAGATAACCCGAATAGAGCTCCGTGAGATTTTTGTTCTCGCGCTCAAGGTAGCGCTGTCCTTCGATATACGGAACGAAGAGCTCCTCCATGGCGGTTTCGAGTATGGAGCTGATAGCAGTGGAACTAACACCACCTGGGGCTGACGATGGTGGCCATGCCAACGGACGCGAAAAGCCTGTGTTCGGCGCCGGTGACCTTGGCGTTGTGGGGGGCACGTCGTAACTTTTGAGGTCCCCAACAAGTACAGACGTCTGCGAGTGGATCAACTGTAAGATGCGCAAAAACGCTAGATCTGACATGTTGCCAGCGCGAGTGAGAAGCTGTTCCATGTGTTGTTGAATCTACGGCAGTCTTAGCCTAGTAACTTCAGTTGGAGAGGACATGTATGTGATTACCGACTGGGCGAATACTCGTTGTAAGAAGACTTGCATTACCAATGAAGGATTCGGGAACACGGCCTGCACGATCTGGGCCTCTTGGCCGACTGTTGCTCGAATCTCGACGAGTAGTTCTGTCAGACTTGATTCGTTTTTCGGTGGGATCGTATCGGGGTCGGCTAAGGAATGCCACCTGATTGTATATGAGCGCTCAACCATAATTTTGCTGTCGTAAAACACATACAGTACAATGTCATCGCTTTCCATGTCTTTCCGGACGCGGTTGATGAAAAAATCATGCTGATTCACGTATACTTGCACACAGGAAGCACCGCCGTTGAAATCAAGCAAGGTCTGCGCACAATGCTGTAGGGAGTTGTATCAGAGACTGTGTGTTGTCAGTGGGACGACCACAGGACCCACATGCATCAGCTTTGGGTCACCCTTTCGATAGCATCTGTCGAAGAGGTAGAGCATGTCCTTTTCGAACTTCTCGCAATACCTGTCGATATTTTCTCTTGTCTATTGAGGTGTCAAATCAACGGCCACCACCCAAGTGAAGTTTCATCCACCTTGTCCGCAGTTGGCAAGTCTACTTCTTTTGCGAGGGTGGCCAGGCGCCGGAGCAGTATCGCGACCTGATGTCGACCTTCCTTCCCTTCCTTTTTGAGATTATCTATTCGCGAGGTGTCATCACGGGAGAACTGCGTGTAGTAGTCGATCAAATCGTAAGCTGCTTGTGCTCTCTGGCGTTGAAGGTGGACGGTTTCGAGCTGTTCGCCTGAACCGACATGAATACCAGGAAAGGATGGTAATGAGGACTCACCTATGCGACCAGCTGTTCGTCCTACTTCGTTCATCTTCGCTTCCATCGACGCGAACGATGCCCCTACGGCCTAGTCGGCATTAGGGACTTACAGTGGACCACGAGACGTCCTGAGCGCACCTCAAACCCACGGTTAAGGTCAGACATCTTCTTGGAATACTCCCTCTCCGCGACCCGGACGTTCTTCTCCATCTGTTCGGTCTTGACCTGGACATCTTTCCGAAGGGCAATGAGGCGGTCAACTGCGGCTTCAAACGTGCTGATAAATGGCTTGGGATTGAATGCTACGTAAGGGATATCGAAGCGATAAGCGTGGAATAGGTACTGGAGAGTCTTTGTACATACGTCCAGCATCCGCTTTAGATTGGGCTATGAGCTTTTCTGAAAAGACACCAACGAAGTCCTTGACATCAAACTTGCCCTGGACGGATGTAAGTCCCTCGGAAGACATGGGATGACACGAAGTTGTACCTGGAAGGTCTGTAGTTTCAAAACATCCCCAGATGTAGCATCTAAACTAGTTGATGAGAAGGCCATACGGTAGTAGTGCCAGTGGGTGCTACAGACTATGGGTAGTTATCCTTCCACCTCGGACCGGAGGTTACCGGCCCGCTTCAATACCTACAAGCCATGTTGTTCTGTCCCACTTGCGCTAACCTTCTTGTCATATCCTCTCAAACTGGGTACAACAAATGGGCATGTAACACTTGTGCATATGAGTTTCCGATAGCAAAGCAGGTCGTTGATGTCCTTTCTACTTGGGCAACTCCACGTTGACGAAGGCCATCTCTAATCGTTCATAGATGACATCGCGGACAAAATTGACGCGTAAACAAGTCGACGATGTCCTAGGTGGGGACGATACGTGGAAACATGCCGATTCAACAGCGGGTATGCGCCCGACTCTGTTACTCGAGGCGCTCGGCTGACCGGGCACAAAAGCGACCTGTCCAAAATGCGACAACGATCGTGCCTACTTCTACCAACTGCAGATCAGATCCGCTGACGAACCCATGACGACGTGTGAGTCACTCGTTGGCTTTCCCCTTGCAGTTAACCTTACCCCCTGGCGTTCCTTCCGCTCTGCAGTTTATCGGTGAGTGATCACATCTCGGACTTTCTCACTCATGTCTCATAAGCATGCCGGAAAATTCCCAGTTGTACCTCATGTACGCACCAGTGGCGCGAGAATTAGGCGTCTTACTGCCGTCCGAGGCTATTACCCCTCAGAGTGTCATGTTTGCTTGAACAGTTCATCCGGACTGGGTATCAGATACGCATTGTCCTCTTGCGCGCCTCGGTGAGAAAACCTTATGGAGACGCTTGTATCCAGTTATCACATCCCCACGGATTCATTCTTGCACATGATACGTGTTAGGACCTTCCTGCATCACGGGGTATCCGATATTCGTACTTTAAGGAGACGCGACAATACCGATAGTCGGAATAGCATTCAATCAATTTTATAAAATGGAGAATACGTCAGACTGTCCCATACGTTGTGGCGCTCCGTAGCGCCACAAGGGTCCTGACACGGGTCCTGATACAGCGGCAGTACTGTACGGGCAGAGTCTCACGCGAGGGTACAGTTCAGTTGCTTACGTCCATGGCATCTTTCTCGTCCCCGACAACCTCGAACATGAGGGATCCCTGCTGCTCTTTCAGCCATTGTACACTGCGCTTCTCGTCCATGAAATATGTATAGGCACGGCGAAGGTCCTCAACATCGACCTTCTCCGCCTTTCGTTTACGCGCTAGAACCTGAGCGCACGATATTAAGTTTAGCGCGTAGCGCAAAGTCGTTTGCACAGCCATTGACGTCAAAACGCTCAGGGCCTCTGGAGTAAGGGTTACATCCTCCTCTTCACATCTGCAGATATGAAAAGCCCGTGAATCAAAGTTATCTCCGTGGTGTTGCCTAGGTATCACTGACCGTATTTGAATAATTTGTTGGATGTCTTGTTCTTCATATGGCTTAGTGCTGACAATCAAAACGCGATCGAGAAGATCTACGGGTAATCCATGTGGACTCTGAATTTTTGTTCCGCGTATACGTGCCATTCCCCGGTTTGAGGCCATGATTACCAATGGCGCGAGGTCGTCTTCGAGCGCACGGTTGAGAAAAGAGAAACACTCGATATCGAGCATATGTACTTCGTCAATGAAAAGGACCTAGATCGCCGGTAATGAGTCGTAGGACAGTATGTTAAAAATATGGCTGCCCACTTACTCCAGGTACAATTTCGGCTTTGCCTTCTTCACGCCATTCAGTGACCTTAGTGTTGATCTGGTTGCGTAGCTCCGGCTTGATTTCGCCGGTGTCTCCCGCAAAAAGGGCGAGAAATCCTTGGGTTCGGCTGTTGATTACATCAATCTCATGCAGAGATACTGTATGAACAACTTCTTTTCGCTTCTGTATCTCGCCATCTGGGCACCGAACAAATTTGGTCTAGTCCTGTCATCTGAGAACTCACACAAGTGTCGGCGTAAAAGAACGTACATCTGCGCCCATAGCATCGTAATCTCGCGAGCGTGCAAAAGATCGACCCAGTTTCGAGACCTTTCCAGAAGCCTTGTCAATCGAGACAATATCGCCAGCGAGGACCTTTTCCTTTGAAAGTGAATCAATCATTTTTGTTCCGAGATCATAGATGGTTTCCATGTCCGTCGTTTTGATCGTAAGCTTTCCTGTCTTTGTGGACTTTAAAAGATGATTCAAGGTCAGTAACAAATGCTGACATCACTGCTGACGAGATAGCATACGGACACCAGTCAAGCTTCGGTCAATCTGAATCTCGACGACCTCGCCTTCAATTATTTCTGTTTCCTCTTTGATGCGCACCCCAATACTACGCCGAAGGGCTTGTGTCAAGGCTTCTGTCCTCGACATGGACAGCGAGAAGACTTCCGAGGCAGCGATCATCGTAAATGGTACGTCGGAACCAAGCGTTTGTGCCATCCCTCACGAAACAAAGTCAGCGCGGGAGGTGATGAAAGAAACCAAACTTACCGAGGGCGATCGCCGTCTTGCCTGTGGAAGGTGGCCCCGCGAATAACATGGCGCGCCCAGCTATTCTGCCCTCCTGGACCATCTTAAGGATCATACCTGCTGCCTTCCTGGCTTTTGCCTGACCAACCATGCCCTGAGAATTTGCGCGGGGCTCTAACCGATCATCCAGTCCGAGACCGCGTATGTGTGAATGCGCGCCTGACAATCATCTCAGCCGCGACGTAATTACCTGGATGAAAATGAGCAAGTACCTATGCGTTCTACATTTGTTGTGTCCCGTAACTCAGAAGTCACGGTAGTTATTTGAGTAGACTTTGGATAATTTTTTTTAGCAAGAACACGGGGCGGAGTTGGGCATATCATACCATGCTGATGGAGAAGACTGAAGGACCTGAAGCGCGCTGAACGGAACGTCGGACGCGTGGTTTAGTGTCACGCGACAATTACATAACACGTGCATCGTCAATAAAGTCACAGTAAGCGACCTTCTCAAACTTGTCGCAAACCAGATCAAAGTCGGTTGCTGTACAGTTTTCTCTATATGCGTGCATTTTGACCCGCCGCGTAGCTATGCTGTACCATCTCATCTGGAGCGCGCGCGGAGTTCGCTGCCGGTGGGAGCCACGTGTAAATCACTCATCGACTCACATAGAGTAGCCAGTCAGTCCAATTTCCTTTTGGCCTCCGCCGCGAATCACTTGCTATCCACGCACTCTGACATCCCAACATGTTCATGTCAATCAAGGCCGCCCGCACGCAAAGCGCCACTGCTGCGTCATAAAATGAGACGATGATACTAGCCAATCTTCGGACACACTCGTATACCTTTTGTCCCTCCTTCCCAACTACTCGGGGGCACTGCCGCATGGCGTCTCAATTTATCACTGTTCCGCACTTCCGGCCCTCGCTCATTATCTTTTGCGCCAATATGGTTGCCACCGTCCGTAGGTGACCGTGAACACCGCGTGTGGCTGAAACCCCCGTGCCTGCGTGTTGCTCCTGATACGCCTGGATACCCAGCCCCAATGTTTGTCTCTCTGCATCTTATGGGGATGCGCTTCTGAGCCCCCTTTGAAAAAACTCCACCATATAGGAGCATAAATAGCGAGATGTCCTCGATAGCCTCACAACATCGTACAACCCCAGTGGGCCTCGAGCATCCTTCTGACTTTTGCCACGCATTTCATCGCTCCATCGGACATACTTCTCTCTATGGCCCGGTCCCCATCCCATTTCGTTCTTCCTGATCTTTTCGCCCTTTCCACCGCTTTTCGTGACGCAACAAACCCCTTTTGGAAGCGTGCCGCGGCCGAGTCCAGACGCTGGGTCAATGGCTATGCGGTTTTCGCTGATCGTCGACGCGCCTTCTTTTTCCAGGGTCAGAGTGAGCTGTTGAGCTCGCACTGCTACCCATACGCTGGCTATGAGGAGTTTCGTACTTGCTGCGACCTCATCAATTTATTGTTCGTCATCGATGAACTCAGCGACGAGCAGTGCTACGGTGATGCTCGTCAAACCGGTGACATTTTCCTTAAAGTCATGCGGGACCCCAACTGGTCGGACGGGTCGAAGCTTGCGCGTATGACCGCAGAGTGAGTCCAATCGACGTTCAGTTAGCTTCGAGTGCCATATCTGATTCTGGCCCCGAAGTGTCCGCGCGCGTCTTGTTTCGACAATCAAACCAAAAACGTTCGGTCGTTTTCTCGCACATTGTGACGCGTACATCGATTCCGTCGTCCAGGAGGCCGGATTACGCGATCGTGGAGAGGTCCTTGAACTCGAAGATTACGTTCATCTCCGCCGCGAGAACAGTGCCGTTCGCGTTTGTTTTGGCATGATTTCATATATCCTGGGCATAGATCCTCCAGAAGAAGTCTTCGCGGACCCGATCTTTCAACAGTTATATTTCTGCGCCGTGGACATGGTTTGCTGGGCGAATGTGAGCGGTCCTTGTGCCCTGACCGGGAGCTAGAAGCTAATTACCATGTTACCCCCTCGGTTAAACCCCAGGACCTGTATTCCTACAACATGGAACTCAACAGCGGTTTGGAAGGCAACAACTTCATCACTGTGTTGATGAGGACACAAAATATGGACATCCAAGAAGCGTGTGACTTCGTTGGAAGACACTACAAACGACTCATGGACGACTTCCTCTCCGCGAAAGCCTCGTTGCGATCGTTCGGGGCTCGGGTAGACGTCGATGTGAAGCGCTACATCGAGGCGTGCCAGCATTGGCCTGCCGGTAACCTAGTCTGGAGTTTCGAAACGCCACGATACTTTGGCGCACGCCGCGACCACATTCGTCGCACCCGCATCGTTCCACTGAAGCCCCTGGAGCGCGAACCGTTGAAAGAAGACGATTAATGTCACATTAATGTGGAGCCATGATGTTCCTCACCCTCGGGTTCCCGGCGATTTGTCTCCGCAGACTCGCCCATCAGTTTCCTTGCAATTAATTAATTATCTTCAATTCATATGTATTCATTAATTACTAATTAATATATTATGTCGATAATTGCGCCAATCTGTCCCTCTCCATGGACACGCTCGCCCACCAGCAATGGAATCACGCAAAAGGTCCATTTCTATTTGCCTCACCCGACGGGAAGGCCCCTCGAACCGCTCGTAAGGTCCATGTTCGGCGCCTTCTTGATATATTGCATCTGTCAATACAGCGCGGAGATCTTCTTCTGGCCCGAAGGGCATTCGGGCTGCTCGCGCGATGCGAGGAGATCGAATGGATGGTCATTTGGAAAATTGGTCTTGCCATCCTCGCCGCCGCCAACTCACCTCCAGGCGATATCCTCGGGACAGCGAAGCACGTCGAATTTCTCCGGGTCCTGATGCTCCACAATCCGGAAGAGGTGCGCACGTCTCATTCTTCTCGTTTAGTTTTCAGGCCCAGCGCGCGTCGAAGGCGTCAGTCAGACTCACCCGTCCCCGCGTTTCAGCGCGAATCGCTCCTACAGGAGCTAGTGTTATCCCTGGCGCTGGCCGGACGGGAACGTGATGCCCTTGATGAACTCGAACTGTGCGGATCCCTGTGCTCTTGGCTCTTACATACAACCCAACTCAAGCAATGCAGCTACCTTCCGTCACCGCCGTACCAAGATAACTCCGTGTTGCATACTTACGCAGGACTTCTTTGTTTACGACTGGCGTTATTCGCGGAGACCGACTCACGCCGTGGCACCCAAGGCAAGTGTAAAGCATCCATGACTCATCATAACCGCGTCAGAATCAAATCAACTCCTTTCGGTCAAATAGGACAAAGTAGCGATACACCCAATCAGACTTCGCTAAGAGAAGCACAACAACACCTGGAACGCGCTCGTGCACTGGATCCAGAAGGAGCTGTCGCACAAATATTTATCTATAAGGTCAGTCAGCCAGCTAGTTGCGATAGCGTGCCAAGTTGTTGACTGTCAGTTGATGCCCCGCGTCTTGCCCCGACTGCAATTGTCCCCTAGCTGGCGACGTTGACAGCGGAACATGACACAGCGCAGAACGAATCAGATGATGACATGATGGAAGTGGATTCTAAAGGACTACGTCGTAAACGGATTCGCGTTTGAATCAAATTGGTCTCCAAAGACATCCGACTACACGTTTAACGCCGCATTTCACTGCCCTCAATCACCAACACTACTGTAGCCGCGGAGCGGCGTATTGACTATTTTTCCGATAATAAAGGTTCAGTCTGAGTCAGATCCCATGTCGATGCTTGGCATTTCTTCGTCGTCTTCGTCGTCATGATCCACTGCGTTGATAACGTCCGGTATCGCACCTAAGCGCGACTCCTCGGATGCAATAATAACACCGCTCATCAATGATGGAGGAGCTTCGCGTGCCTGTAAGGGATGTAATGTGTCATTGGAATCTGAGTAGCCGTGGCCTGGAAATCGCGCGGGAGAAGCAGTATCATGCACGTGTGAGGGCGTGGATGCAGGTTCGAGATTCGGTGATGCAGCTCCTTGTGGATGTGGTGATGATATCTGCAAGGGCGCGGGCTCCGGCACCTTGGGCTCATCAACGCTGGGCAACGTATCGGAAGTTCGAAAGAGGGGCAGAGAAGACGACGCTGGTGCCGGTATTGATTGTTGATTTTCGGCGCACGTGATTTCTATCGTGTTGGATGATGGAATGACGTCTATGTGCAGACCTTCTCGAATTTCCTGCTCTTCGACACTCTCCTCTGCACGGGATAAAGACAGCAACTCGATGTGCGAGGGAGCCCGCACTAGTGGCGGAACACGGGGATGAAGAAGTCTATCGAGATCTCTCAGAGTGGAAGTAGAAGGTGCACCCTTCAGGGGAGTTGTGAGCGTAATTTGTCTCCCATGTCGTACGTAACTACTCACGGGGTCATCAATTGGCTCCAAAAGTTCGTGCATGATTAAGCCCAGGCTGCTGCCCATCGCACTTCGAGTATCTGCGCTGAGATCCATGGATGCGCATTGAAACCCGCGCAAAATTTGTGCGTGGAGCGAGAGATCGCCTGAAAGTCGAGCGGGATCCAAGGAAGGGAGCCAAACGTTGAGATTGAGCACCACTCGACTGATGAGCGAATACGTTGCTGGTGGTAAGCACGGATTGCGAAGAAGCAATCGAAGGGCTGGGTCGTGGGCCTTGTTAAAGAGTATTTGTAGACGAAAGAGGTTCATAGCATACCATCGAGCGTGGTTAAAATCATCGCGTTGTGTTCCGAGGTGGGGCATATGACACTGGTTGTGGTCTTGAATAGTTCGTCTCTTTCATAGTCGTGTGCTCGCTTTCTGCTCTTCCGGCCCTTGCTGCTTGTGACAGATACAGGGCCAGTTCCGATATCGGACTGGGTAGGCAAGAGGACCGAGAGGGTGGACAGAAGAACCTTAGCAATTCGATTCAATACCAAAGGGAAGTCCATCATGTGAACATTCAGCAATAGTGACACTAGAGCTCGTAGAAATGCCACATATTGGTTTCTGAAAGCACCCATATGAGTATCTGACGTTACTGTATTACAGCGGGAAAGTGTTGTACACGTACGGCGGTGGAGCAAGTTCAAGATGAAACAGTATGACTCTTGCGAATCGCCCCGCGTGCGGCGTAAGATGACGTCCTGTACTAGATGAATATACCAAGTCAGTAAAAGGTGGGGAGAGGGAGGGGGGGAGATCGCTCCAACGTACCAAGTTGCAAGTCTAGACAGTAAGTCGTTGCCGAGAGCGCAGATCTCTGGGACAGCCGCCTCTTCCATCGCGCGTACAGAAGGTTCTGCGCGTCCATCTTCCTGGAAAACGTTGGTCACATACGTAATGACCGAGGGAGATCTGCAAACCTTGTCATTATCTCGCGTGCAGCTCAATAACGCTCGACTAAAGCCTACCAGAGCGCCCAACGGCAATTGGATGGCTCTGGCAGTTGTAGACCTGAAGGACACTAAGCTAACGCTGAATCAGGTTGAAGAAAGGCGCATGTTATACGTTAGAAGGTCGCAGAGCGCGAGAACGGCGCATCGGAGGCGATCGAGATTCAACGGGACGGACAGCGTCGCATCTTCCATGTACGGTTGGTACTGTTTAGGTGCCACATCGGCTGAACTTTGCTTCAGTACACAGTCTGAGAAGCTGAATAATTGACCAGACCATCACTAGGGAACGTAGTCCTGAGAGCGTGAAGCGATGCCCAGCCCATGGACAGGATCTCATCCACAGATTTCCTCCACAACGTGGCGGCCCCAACCTTCCCCCCAGTAGCAGGAAGGACTGAATACAGTCGGGATGTAGCTTGAGCGAACGGGCCGTCCGTCAGCCGTCCCACAGAGCCATTGAATTGGCGAAGACACAACGCAGAAACCCGTTCGTGGAGAGCCTTGAAAATAGTAGGATAGAGTGGTACCAACACGAACAGCGCGTCGATGGCGAGTAGCTGAAGGTGCTGTGAGCCAGTACGAGAAATGGGACCCATGATGGCTGACCTTCAATTCACGGCTTGGGTGATCCTCAGCGACGACGATGAGTGCAAGGCCAAACTTGGGGATATTTGGGGATGCAACTTGTCTCTGAAATTCTGGCGTATCGATTGCAACAGAGAAAACATGAGTGAGAAGTCGCATGGCGGCTTTTAGGGTCGGCACCGGCTCTTGTTTCTTTCGCACAGTGAGATCCATGAGAAGAGAGCATGGGTAGACACACGGACTGAAAATAAAGACAACGCCACGTTGACCCAACTCCTAGCGTTCTCTAGCATCAATTCTCGCGACAATATGGATGTTTGACACGCGATAGAAAGACCGGCCCAGCGTGCACCAGGGTCTTTCGAGTGAATTAAGGAGTTGATGCGCGTCACCCATTTTTGAAGGTGGGGTGAAGGTTGGAGATGTTGGGAAGAGAGGAACTGTATGAGGTAAGGTAAACTCAGGACAGCATCCTTATCCGAGGCGAGTTGCAGCTGCAAAAATATTTTGAGGGGATGCACAGAGTCGGAGGCCGACATGGTATGTAATGAGTGTGTGGATGTACTGTACGCGTGATGTACTCTAATGTCAACCGGGCCGACAGCGGCGTGCTCAACGCCTCTTCTCAACACCCCTCGGACGCTCGCGAACGACCATCATATTGCTACCCTTAGGGCCCTTAGGACCAGGTTTACGCGTTCGCTTGCCCTTTGTTTGCCAGCCCCAGATAGATCGAGGATGTTTGTTGGATTTTGACTTGCCACGACCACCTCCGTGAGGATGGTCGACACTGCGCGATTTTATAAATATGGTCATTACGGTCGCACGCTCGGGCAGAGTAGAATACATACGCATTCATGGCCACGCCACGCACGTGGGGTCTTCGACCAAGCCATCGTGAACGCCCTGCCTTACCCAAGCTCCTTCCCTTCCAGAGTGGGTTGCTGACCTTCCCAATCGTCGCGACGCAATCCTGAAGTACTCTTCGCACTTCTCCGCTCTGTAAGCGCACGTGGCTGTACCTTCCATCATCCTCGTGGATGATGACCTGGCCAAACGAGCCAGCCGAGCGGACAAGGATGCCGCGCCCGTCTGGTTTTAACGCGATACAGTGGATGATGGTGCCGGTCGGAATCAAACGGAGGGGCAGGACGTTCCCTGGTTTGACTGTTCTGGCGCGCAGGAGACCGATGGCGAGGGACGCGTTCGCGGTTGCGTGATCATCGTCATCCACCGCCTGTGCCCTACCGCGAATCTTCTTCGAGTCGACGAACCCTTCCACAAGCCCTTCGGGAATACCCTCTCTGAAGCTCTCCACCACATGTCCTGCTCGTAAGCCTTCGCAGGCCAGAATGTAGCTCCATTTCTTGGCTCCTTCGACGTTGGGATCCCGGTTTTTAATAAGAGCGATGTGAGCAGAGCGGTTTGGGTCGTATTCAATCCGAATAACGTCGTGTGGCCCAGGCCCTGTTCGCATGAAGTCCACGAGGCGAATGCGTCTTCTATGGCCGCCTCCTCGGGAGCGAACAGTTATCCGGCCCTTCGAATTTCGGCCCCCCTTCTTCCGAAGTGCGACCGTAAGTAGTCGTAGAGGCCTGCCATTGTAAAGATGTGGATTCAGAGGGCGGCGGAGGTGGCGGATGCCCGGCGTTATCGGCTTGTATGTCTTGAAGAGAGTGGAAGTCCGCGACAAGGCAGCATTGACATCTGTTGGCCGTTGTTCCAGGGTCACCTCTGTGGAGTATCTCTTGAGAAAGGCACCAGCTATGGTAGGAGTGATGGGGTGAGATGGTGGAGGAGAAAACAGACGCGACCTGAGGAGCCCAAGAGTGGGACGGACGAATGCCATGAGCTGGCGCGAATTATTGGTGCGAGCGAAGTGGTTGGATTATATAATCATGACGATCCAGCTTCTCGTCTACTCCACGTGTGGTTTCATTAAAACGAAACGCTCCCCCCGTTTTAAAGCGGCCTCCGACCGACACGTTGCCCCGTCCATTCTTCCTTTCCCTCCGCGACCTCTCACCTTCACGACTCCGTTCACGTTTGCACGACATTGCCCTACGTTCTTCGCTTGAGTCAGAGCTACGATGACCGTCTTGTTTAGAGATCTCAGATTCTACGGGTATTGTTCGTGCGGCCATTGCAACCCTTGCCCTGAGGGATCTGACGCTCGTTCCTGCCAGTCGCCGTACTTTTACTCTCTGCAACAGTGCTGGCGATTGCCGCTTACTTTGCATCCATATTTTTGCCTAATCTAAACCGTACGTGGTTACTTGGCTAAAGCGGAGTGCTCTATGAAGCATCGATCACTCAGATGATTTCTCGATCTTCGCCTTGGTTCCTCCATCGTGGACTATATTCATAATCATATTGCTGTGCGTTCATCCTTTAGAAAACCCTTGTCCCCGCTGATCTGGATATCATCCCCATCGTCAGCTTGATGGCTTCAACTCCGCGTGCAGACGCAATGATGTTGTTTATTACGGACATTCTTTGGCTCAGTATGTCCTCAAAGTCTCGCCCCCAGCAGCCTTCTGACGACCAACATGTATATAGCATTGGCGGCGTGGTCTACGTAGGTTTTCTCGCGTGTTTCCCTTCGGCCGCTAACTTGTCGTGTACACAGCGACGTCATTGGTAACACGCAATGTGATGCCCTCGGGGGTGCCAGGACGAGCACGAAGAATGGCACTAGTTAGTAGCATTCCGAAAAGATTGGTTTGTCATTGATTTATTCCCGTTCAGTGTCCGCCCGTTCGTACTGTGACTTGTCAAAGGTCGTCCAGGCGGTTTCGTGGACTGCCTTTTGCCTGAGTACGGTTTTCTCTCCCATCTATACCTTTCCTGACTCCTAGTACATTGCAGTCACCCTGTACTTCATTTTTATCCTGATCCTTGCCAGCCGCTCTATGGCTATGGGTAGGCCGGAGATCTGGAGAGAAGATATCAGAGAACTACCATGGTTTGGACAAGCACCCGGTTTCCCTGGGCACGGCTACGTGCATTCCTCACAATATGGTTCGCGTGCCTACCCTGGCACTGGTCCGTATACGCAATACCCGGCTACGACTTACGGGGGTAACGTCATCCAACAACAACCCGGGCACTCGATAGTAGTTCAACCTGGAAGAGGCGGCATGCCAGCTACCGTTTCGCAAGTAGCAGCCTGATCTATATCTCCCGAGCAAATAAATACCAAAGTAGACGTGATATCAAATGTGCCCTATGTGTATATGCTGTAGTACCGGTGTGATGTCTTCGCTGTGATTACTGATCTGAAAACGAAAATAAATATGCGACTTAATATTTCCTGGAATGTCTGGGGTCCTAGGCCTGATGACCGGAACCAACGTCACTCTTCAAACCTAACTTCTCTTGTTTAATTCTGATAAAAGCTGTCCCTCGTACAGGCTGAGTCTTCGTATCACGGAACTTTTTATCTCACTCACGCCATGGACGATGACTTTGGCTCGTCAGTATGGGCAATGCCTGCATCACGCCTCGTGTCCTTGTCGTCCCCGGATTACCCGACCTTCCCCCAGTCATCGTTCACAGTCACTCCGCGGTTTGATGGTCTTGATAGTTTCGGGACACAAAAAGACGAGTCCGGGCTCGGGGGTGATGGCGACGGCGGTGACGACGATGACGACGATTTTGGAGATTTTGGAGATTTTGGCCAAGCGGAGGGCATCACAGAAGACTTGGGGAACAGCGGCCAATTCAGTGATCCAGCAGCAGCAGTGCCAGTTGCAGGCTCCTCATCATGGGATTGGGAGCCGCTCCGTTTTGATCCACATCCATCGCGGCAGATGCTGGAGGCGCAGATCGAGGAAATATTAGGACCACTCTGGAACGCCGACGACACGAGTCAGGCACTGACAGACGAGGATGTGCGTGAAGTAGGTGGTCTTGCCCAGATATTGGTAACTCCAGATAGGTGATACCCACTCTCGAATGCACAGAATCGACCACTCACAACAACTCCGATAGTCGCGCTCTCTACCAATCTCTCATTCAGAAAACACCCCCATCCGCACACCCCCCAAATTGGACGCGCTCGCGTATCAGGAGACAACATCTGATCACTCTAGGCATTCCCGTGAATCTCGACGAAGTTCTTCCGCATGCGAGCAGCAAACCATTACCAGCCTTGCACATCATTTCGACGAGACCTATATCAGCTCCGCCTGTCTCCCGCAATGGCTCGCGGCCAACGAATGGCCACACGTCTGTAAATAGTTCGAGAGCGGGGACACCCGTTCCGGCTTCTGGTGCTGTGACACCAGGAAATTCTCGGAAGGAAGCTGCTGCACAGCTAGGATTGGGTCCCAAGCCACAACTAGACGAACGGAGAATCGGCGAACTTCTTGCGCTCACACCAGGTACGTACTTGTTTTACGGGACCTAATACACGAATATATGTGCTGACTGTGCGATAGATCAACTATCCCTACTACCCTTGGCTTCCTTAGAAACATGTTTATCCGACTTGTGCACACAGACGCAGAATACATCGGCGCTATTGACTTACCTGCTGCAGGTAAAGGATGCTCTGCAGCAGGACTCAGAGACGTATAATAGACTCATCGGAGAACTAGTTGGGGAAGCGCAGAAGATGAAGACGGTTGGAGGCAGAGCACCCTCACGGCGAGGGAGTGGCATGGTCTGATGTACTATATGTAGTCTCCGCTGCAGCTTGATATAACATATGAGAGTATAATTAATGTGTTCGCGAATTCCGCCGCCGTCATCACGTGCGCATATAGATGGACCGGCTTGACGGCCCGGTGGTATAAAACTTGTCAATGCTTGCCAGTTCAAGCTGCCAAAGAGTCGTCGTCGTATTGGCAGTCTTCTGATACGCGGCTTCTCCATAATGAACATCTCACTACCCGTTTCTTCAACAGTTCAAACCGTATCCTTTTCTGTCCTGACTACCGAAGATATTCGACGAATCTCTGTCAAGCAAATCACGAACCCCGTTCTTCTAGATGATTTGAATAGGCCTAACCTCGGGGGCTTGTACGACCCTGCTCTGGGCCCCGTACAAAAGCAAGACATGTATGTAGACCCACCGTGCCTCCTTGTGAACGTGTCTCCTAAAATTCGGAAAGCTGCATAACTTGCCGACAGACATACTTCAGTTGCCCCGGTCATTTTGGCCATATCGAACTGCCAGCCCCGGCGTTCCATCCGCTTTTCATGAATCATATGTACAATCTGCTGAGAGCTACGTGTCTATTTTGTCATCATTTCAAGTTGTCAAGACCGGAGGTGAGCAACACTTACCCACCACGGATTGGCAGCCTGACGCGCGATTTGCATCAAAGTTGGTCAAGTACGTGGCTAAGCTGCGACTCCTCGATCACGGGATGCTGGGCGCAGCATCGGCTCTGGATAATTTGCACATGAGGTCCAAGAATAAGGCAAAGGATTCCGAGGACGAGACAGAGACTTTAGAAGCATTCGAACAGCGGGTGCAAGCCTTTGTACAGCTCAACTTATTGCGTGCCTCAGGTAGCAGGGATAATTACAAACACACCCTTGTGTATGATGCGCGAAGGGATCTTATTCAGCAAATCCTAAAGGCCTCTCTGCTCAGAGGGTGTCACAATCCAGGTTGCGGCGCGTAAGTCGTGCTTCCCCCCCATTGATTCCTCAATTAAATGACCTTTTACGTTGTAGCAACGGGTACACTTTCCGAAAGGAAGGCTACACCAAAATCATCGAGTATGACCTGTCAGCGAAGATGAAATTAGCAAACGAGGCCCTTGGCCTACGGCGTCCCGACGTCCTTCATTCATTGCCGCGAGGACGCATGGCTACTCGGGCGGGGCGAGATGACGCTACAAGTAATGACTCGGATACCGAGGCTTCGGAACCAGAAGAGGGTGATCCGACGTTTTCTGACGACGGCGGAGGTCAAACGCAGCAAGAACAGGATCGACTTCCCAGAGCGGCCAACGGTCGCGTCAAGACCGCACGGGGTCGTAATGAACGCGTTATGGCGCCGGAAGAATGCAGGGCTCACCTTCGCTTGCTCTTCTCTAACGAAGCAACGCTTTGCTCTTTGATATTCGGTCGGCATGGTCCCTTGTCTCCGGTCCTCGACGGTCTGTCCCTGGCATCCGCAGACATGTTTTTCATGGACGTTGTCCCCGTCTCTCCCACCCGATTTCGACCACCAGCGAAGATGGGTGAGACGCTGTTCGAAAACCCTCACAACGAGCTCCTCACGAAAATGCTCAATACGTCATACCGTCTACGTGACCTCAATGCGGAGCTGCGAGCGGCATCCGCGAAAACGTCCACAGCTGATGAGGACACTCGGAGAAAGTTACTGGGTACACTACTGGAGACGTTAGTTCAACTCCAGGTTGATGTAAACAGTTTCATCGACAGCGGTAAGAACACGACGAAAATAAGAAACGGAAAACTACCTCCCCCTGGTATCAAGCAGGTCCTCGAGAAGAAAGAGGGTCTCTTCCGAATGCACATGATGGTATGTATCTCTGTTCCCGTAGTTCCCGCCTAATGCCTACCTCAGGGAAAACGTGTTAATTATGCCGCTCGTTCAGTCATCTCGCCAGATGTGAATATTGAACCAAATGAGATCGGCGTACCTCCTGTCTTTGCCAGGAAGTTGACTTATCCTGAACCGGTGACACCCACGAATTTTCACGAGATGCGACAGCTGGTCATCAACGGGCCTAAGGTTTATCCTGGGGCAACGATAGTCGAATACGAAGATGGCCATCAAATTTACTTGGTATATCAAATGCTGCCAGAGTGTTCTACGCTAACTGTGATACGTAGGACAAATTGACAGTAGAACAAAGAACTGCCATTGCCAATCAATTACTCACACCGCAAGACGGTAGTCGTGCTGACCGACGACGGTTTGCCACACGAACCACGGCTATTAATAAGAAGGTGTTTCGACATCTGCGTGATGGAGACATGCTCATCCTCAACCGACAACCTACCTTACACAAACCAAGCATGATGGCACATCGAGCGCGCGTGTTGCACGGAGAAAAGACGATACGCATGCACTATGCCAACTGGTTAGTTGAAACACGCTCTAATCACCTGATAAAGGTTGACTCTATGACCACAGCAACTCATACAATGGTTTGTTTGTTGTTTTAAATGATGGTTATCCCGAGAAAGTTGACCCTTTGTGAATGCTCAGCTGATTTCGATGGCGATGGTTTGTTCTCACAGCTAGCTGAGTTCCTACATCATGGCTGATTCACTCCCACAGAAATGAACATTCATTTTCCCCGTAAGCGACACGCCACCGAGACACACGTCCTTCTTACACAGAGATAGAAAACCAAGCGGCGCGGGCGGAAGCCATGTTAATTGCCAACACAGATAACCAATATCTCGTACCGACATCTGGAAAACCTCTTCGTGGCCTCATCCAAGATCACGTTGTAGCTGGCGTATGGATGACCAACCGGGAGACATTCTTCACCCGGGAGGACTACTTCCAATTACTGTACGGGGCTCTTAAGCCCGAGGAGTACTCTGTTCGTAATGACGGACGCCTACGGGTGCTCCCACCAACAATATGGAAACCAAACCCGTTATGGACCGGAAAGCAAATCGTGAATGCGCCTTCTCTCGCGCTTTTTTGTTTCCCGCAACTAATGAAGAGCAGATTTCCACCATTTTATTGAATATCACACCCAGCAGCGCGGAAGGGCTCAACCTGAATGCAAAGGCTAAAGTTCCTGGTGTAGCATGGGGGAAAGGCTCTTCCGAGGATCAGGTTATTTTTATGAACGGAGAGCTCCTCTGCGGAACACTTGACAAGTCTGCGTTTGGAGCTAGCGACTTTGGTTTGGTCCATTCCGTCTACGAACTGTACGGTGCCGATACTGCAGGGAGGCTTCTTGGCATACTGAGCCGGCTATTCACCAAGTTTCTGCAGCTTAGGGCATTCACCTGCCGTATGGACGACCTGGTACTCACGGATGAGGGCAACGCCAAGCGAGCAGAACTCCTGCGCAACGGCGAAAATCTCGGCACAGAGGGAGCAATGGAGAATTTTCCAACGCTCAACGACGTTCCTGATGACGAGAAACCCACGGCACTTTCGCAACTGCTCCGCGAAGTACTTCGTGACGACGAGAAGATGGCAGGGCTTGACGTGACCGTCAAGTCACGACTGAGGGAGCTCACCAAGTCTATCGCCGATGCAGTCATGCCTCATGGCTTGATGCGCAGATTCCCCGACAATAACATGCAGATGATGACACAATCTGGCGCGAAGGGCAGCACAGTCAACGCACAGCAAATTTCGTGTGCGTTGGGCCAGCAGGAGCTAGAAGGCCGTCGTGTCCCGGTGATGGTCAGTGGCAAGACACTGCCGTCTTTCAAGCCCTTCGAAACGAAAGCCATCGCAGGTGGATACGTTGCTAGTCGCTTCCTTACCGGTATCAGGCCACAAGAATTCTTCTTTCATTGCATGGCCGGTCGCGAAGGCCTGATTGACACGGCAGTGAAGACTTCTCGCTCAGGCTACTTGCAACGTTCATTGATTAAACACCTGGAGGGCATCCGCATTCACTACGATAATACCGTACGCGGCAGTGACGGTTCAGTGTACCAGTTTCATTACGGCGGCGATGCGCTCGACGTCACGAAGCAAAAACATCTTTACCAGTTCACGTTCATGGCGCAGAACATGAAGGCACTCGTTGACCGATATCGACCGCGCGATGCGTTGGGCTTGTTGGACGATGAACAGGCTCGGAAATACATGAAGAGCGTTCTCAAGGCTTCCAAGGTGTGCAAGGCAGGAGAGGATCTTTCGAAAAGGGACGCCATGGCGACATCACTTGAACTCTTCAACCCCGCTCGCTTTCTAGGTAGCACGTCCGAGAAGTTCGCGGAGCGGCTAAACGAATATATCAAGGGCAATCCAGATAATCTCCTGAAGTCGAAATACGACGACCTCCCAGTCCGGCGGCGGCATGCACTGCGCGGTGCAAATGATTTCCGCCTCATGATGATGTTCAAGTATTTGCGTAGCTTGGTGGAGCCGGGAGAGGCCGTTGGTTTACTGGCTGGCCAGGGGTGAGCAATGAAGTCGAAAAATTCGCGCATTTGGCTGACCTTGTCGTAGCGTAGGTGAGCCCTCCACGCAGATGACGTTAAATACTTTCCACTTTGCTGGTGCGTATCTCGATTAGGTTTAAGTTGTTGTCTAAGATGAGTTGTAGGTCACGGTGCTGCCAACGTCACTCTTGGTATTCCACGGCTGCGCGAGATCGTGATGACAGCATCTAGAAAACCCAAAACGCCATCTATGACTATAACTCTCGCCAAGGGTATTTCCAACGAGCAAGCTGACGCGTTCGCACGCAGAGCGTCCCGGGTAACACTCTCCCAAATTGTCGACAAAGTCACCGTTCACGAGCGGCTCACTATCAATAGCGGAGCACGCAAAAAGCAGTTCACAATTCACATTGACTTCTACCCCTGGCAGGAGTACCGCGCGGAGTTTGACGTGTCTCCCACGGAGCTACTCCAAGCGTTTGGGACTCGCTTCCCGCTCACTCTGAAGCGCGAGATCCAGCTTGAGATGAAAAGGCTCGCCGCGCACCTCAGGAGTCAGATTGACGAACTTGGAAAGGGGAAAGCCGTACCTCAGGGCGAAGAAGGTGCTCCAGGTGCAGCTGGAGGTGCGGAAGAGGGCGAGGGGGCAGACGCGGGGGAGCCAACTCCAAGGAGGGATGACGATGACGAGAGTGAGATTGGTGACGGTGACGCAAGCGGGGAGAAGCGGCAACGGCAGAAACAGCAGCAAGTGTCATACGAGTCGGATGAGGACGAGGGCGACGAGGGCGATATCAAACTTCCCGAGGCAGATCCAGAGACTGCGTCCGCTTTGGACGCAGAAGGAACGATCAACGACGAGCTAGAGAAGAAGCCTGGGAAGACCATCAGATTGAAGGACCATGTAAGCAGGATGCAGGAGTCGTTCCTTGAAAACTTCCCGCATGCTACAGGCTTCGACTTCAGCGCGTCTCGATGCATCATTGAACTGGAGGTGAGTTGTCCATGTGCTGGGTCATGTAGGATTGACGTTAAGTTGGATATAGTTTGAACCTGATCTCCCCAAATTGATGGTAGTAGACATTGTAGAGCGCACATGTTTAAAAACTGTGGTCCGGGAGATCCCAGGGATTGTGGACTGTTTCCGAGTTAAGGAGGCGAGCAAAGATGGATCAACAAAGGTAAGCGCCTTTTCTCCGCCAAAATTTGGATGGTCCTTGATCCATCACTCCATAGATAACCACTAACGGCTCCAACTTCCGCGGCCTTTGGGAGGCTGCCTGTGCGACCGAAGAGCCTCTGATCGAGGCGGATGATGTTTACTCGAACGACATCTACGCTATCCTTATGACATATGGTATAGAGATGGTCCGTGCAGCTATCGTGAAGGAGATGAGCGGCGTCTTTCGGGTCTACAGCATCGAAGTCGATATGCGGCACCTCCAACTGATTGCGGACTACATGGTGGGTGTTGAAACAATCAGTCCGAATCTCCTCGTAACTGACATATGTGGCGTCAGACGTTCGAGGGTGGCTACAAGCCGTTCAACCGCAAGGGAATCAACGTGCACTCGTCTCCTCTATTGAAAGCTTCATTTGAGACAACTGGGGCATTCCTTTCGGACGCGGCACTATACGGTGACTTTGATGATATTCGAACACCGTCTGGAAATTTGGTGATAGGACGCCCGATTCTATGTGGCACGGGTGTATTTGATGTGGTTATGCCAGTAGAGCAGGAGGAGGGCGAAGAGAAAAGTATTAATTAATGTTAATGTTAATGAGGCAGGCGTGACAAGAGGGTGACGTGACCAATTGTGACGTGTCGCGTCTTTGTTGCCACCGTCGCTCGATTTCGCTCTTCTTCTTCAGTCTTAGCGTTCCCGACCACGTCGATATGCCGCGATCCGTCCTTGTCGACCTTCCCTTAGAACCGCTTCTCCGAGCCGTCTCTGACGATGCGAATCTCCCAACCCCGCGTACAGGCTCTAAGCGCTCAAGATCACCGTCCCTTGCTCGCTGCATTTTCAGTCCCGCGAAAAGGCGAATCCTAGAGCAGGAGACTCTTTTCCCTCTCCCGCAATCGCGCTTCCACCCCGGCGCGAGTGGTCACTCGCTCCATCCTCATCGCAGCGCCCTTTCACACGCTTTTGCGAACCCCAAGTGTCCCTCGGGTTCGTCCCCAGCCGGGCCCAGCGATGCGCATCCGTCTCCGCCTTGCCACTCTCATACCCCTGTTCCCCCTTCACGACGCGAATCTAGACGCATATCCCCTCGCCTTTCAGCATCTCCACAATCCAAATCTCTCCCCTCTCCCACAACCACGCCGACTCGCACGTCCCCACGGACGACCCGCTCGCAGACTACGACTCCCGCCACTGCACCACGACAACACGCGCGCCACACGTCCACGCCTTCTCCTCCAAAGTCGATGACGACAAAGATGACGACGGGGGTGGCGGTGACGATGGTCCCGCGCGAGATGCCGCTCCCACCGGATCGTCGGTCGGTGCATTATCCCGGGTTTGACGTGCACCTGGACACGCACATAGCTCTGCCCTGTACGCGCTCGAAAGCACGCGTCAAAGCAGATGCGGCGGCCGCGCGCGTCCAGGAGGAGGGCGATGCGGTGAAGGAGAACGTCCGTCCCGTGGCGACATCCGCGCTATCAATGAGCAAAGTCAAGGACATCGTGCCGCGGCGGTCGGTGAGACTGCGCACGAACAATAACGGTTGTGTGCCGTCGCAGAAAGTGATCGCTCCCGACCCGAGAGGCCATGGGCGTCGCTGGAATGCTCTGCATGATTCATATCTGCAGCTCTAGTTTTTCGTTATGTTTCTCCCTGCTCTGTATTTTGCGGCTGTTCATTATTTTTCTTCATGTGCATTCGTTCGATACTTGGTATGTGGAGATTGCTCACCCACTGGCAGTATTTATGACCCCAAACAATTTATATAAATCAAGACTGCAGTCGCGTTTCGTCCGTTTTACTGATGCCCTTTCATTGATCTTATCCCTTGTCGCGGTCTCTTTGATCGTCCACATTGGTCACTGTGCGCTTTCTGCCGGTGCTTCCCCAGTTTTTACACCTGTATGTATGTTTATCTTGACACGTCAATGATACAGCAAAATGAAACTCTGCGAAGTCGATTGATGAAGGTATCCAATCATAAAACATCGTCGTTACAGAGGCAGACAAGTCGTTATTCGTACACTACATACGACGCGGTGATATTAAGCGAGGAACGGCCGTACACGTATCGGGACCGAAGCGAAAGGTTGCCGGAGAATGGAACAGGAGGGGAGCATAAGATAGATAATCAGAGATCACTCCAGAAGCTAGACATCTGCTATTGTGGATAAGAGCCCAGCTCGCCCGACAGCACCAAGACCCTCACCGCTTTCTTGGCGCACCGCGGATGGGCCAGCTTGCGATTGGCCAAGTTGACCCAAGACGTCGCTCTGCAATTGCATGGGGACAAAGACGACTTTGCTTCCGGCGGTCTTCGCCATCTGCTGGAGGGCCTCGAGTTGACGGATCTGCATGGCGGCGGGAGAAGCGAGGATGTCGGCGGCCTGACGCATGAGCCTCGCGGCGTCGACCTCTGCGCGGGCGGCGATGACCTTGCTCTCGCCGATGCGCTTCTGTTGCGCGGCGCTGGAGAGCGAGGCGGCGACCTCGGGCGAGAAGATGATGTCCTTGATGAGGATGCCCTCGATCGCGACTCCCCACTTGTCCGCGACGTCGCCGACGATCTCGGCGATCTCAAACGCGATCGCTTCGCGCTCCGTCACGACGGATTGCACTGCGCGCGCGCCCACGACGTGTCGGAGGGTCGTCTGTGCGCGCTCTATCAGAGCCTGGCGCAGATCCGCGATGCCGAATGCGGCGCGGTACGGGTTCGCGATTTGGAAATAGATCACGGAGTCTCTGTTGTTGTTTTTGCGTTCAGACGGTTTAAGTCAGTAACCCGTATTATACCCGAAAAAAAAAAAAGAA